>ENA-OOKA01000181-OOKA01000181.1-human-skin-metagenome-genome-assembly--contig:-NODE-181-length-20954-cov-6.406766_pt1 | contig 20954 bp, 19 predicted proteins | sample MGYA00248825_ERZ500995 | MGnify/ENA primary metagenome ERZ500995 (study PRJEB25958, sample SAMN03398540) | human skin metagenome | study: EMG produced TPA metagenomics assembly of the Human Skin...
CTCCCGCCGCCGACGCCTCGCCGCCAAGCGTCGCCGCGCCGACCTCAAGCAGACCCGCAGGCCGCCGCGGGACGAATGAGCGGCAGGCGGGCCCTGGGGCCCGGCCCCGACCGCCCGGCGGGACCTTCGCTCGCAGGCCGATCAGCCTGGACATGGGCGTTCGCCCGGCCGCGCCCCGGTCAGCGCATACCCTCGCACCATGATCCGTCAGCTCATCGCGCGCCTGTTCTGGGCGGTGTCGCCCTGGAGGCTCGTCGTCGAGCGCGTCCCGGACCGGCCCACGCTCTTCGTCGGCGCCCCGCACACCTCCAACTGGGACTTCGTGCTCATGCTGGGGATCGCCTGGCGGCTGCGGATCAAGCTGCGCTGGCTGGGCAAGCACGACCTGTTCACCGGCTGGAAGGGTCCGGTGATGCGAACGCTCGGCGGCATCCCGGTGGACCGCCGCGACCCCGCCAAGGTGGTCGACGAGGTCATCGCCCTGGTCCGCACCGGCACGGTGTTCGGGCTGGTCATCACCCCGGACGGCACACGCGGGGAGCACACGCACTGGAAGTCCGGCTTCTACCGGATCGCGCGCGCTACGGGGCTCCCGCTAGCCCTCGGCTTCGTGGACCGCACCACCATGACCAGCGGACTCGGCCCGATCATGGAGGTCACCGGGGACGTGCGCGCCGACATGGACCGCATCCGCGCCTTCTTCGCCGACAAGGCCGGCTTCGCCCCCGAGCGGCGGGTCGAGCCGAGGCTGAGCGAGGAGGACATGCCCGAGGCGGACTGAGCCGTCTCGGCGGGGCCGGCCGACAGGACCGCACCTGGACGCGGTGCGCCGTGGACCGACCGGACGGTGCGTACTACCGGGGCAGCCAGATCCACCCCTCGACCAGGGCGGTCTCCCGCAGCGGGTCCGGCGGCAGGACGGCTCGGCCGCGGGCGACCTCCCGGGCCATCAGCGCGGCGATCACCGCGTCCAGGACGTCGTCCTCCTCCACCCAGGCGGCGTCGTGGCCGGCCCAGTCCAGGCCGGGGAACCGCCCGCCGAGCGCCTCGACCAGCCCGCAGCGGGCCGTGCGCCCGTCGGCGCCCTTGTAGCCGCGGTGCGGAAGGCCCCACCGCCGCAGCGCCGCCGCCGGGTACACCTCGCAGATCCGCCCCGACCCGTCGCGGGCGACGTCGACCCCCTCCACCCGCAGCCGCGCCTCGATCCCCGCCCAGCGCAGCGCGGGATGGGCGATGCGGTCCGTGGAGACGCTCAGCGGAGTCAGGCCCGTGCGGGCGTGGACAGCACGGTCGGTCTCCCGCATCGCCAGTCCTCGACGCCACTCGTCCCCGGTCGACCCGGGCGGCGCGAGGGTCCCGGTCGCCTGGGCGGCGAGAAGCTCGACGAAGCGGCGCGGCCAGCCCACCGGCACGTCGACCCCGACCTTCGCCGCGACGCGCACCCTCCGCGCGATGAGCGCGTCGTCCGCCCCGGTGCTCGCCTCCTCGAGCACGAGCACGCCGGAGGCGGGATCCTCCTCGCGCAGCACCGCGAGCCCGGTGCGACGGTCCTGGGCGGCCAGATCGAGGCCGACATAACGCGTGGGCATCCGCCCAGGATAGGGAGCTCGCCCGTACTCTCGAGGGGTGACTGAGCCCACGCCGCACCGCCCCGTCCTCCGCCTGACGAGGCGGGGTCGCCTCGTGCGCACAGCGCTCGTGCTGCTGGTCGTGATCGCGCTGGTGCTGCTGCTCGTCTCGCTCGTACGCGGGGCGGGCAGGTCGACGGAGCAGCAGGACGGCGGCACCGCCGCCGAGACCGCGGCCCCGGAGCAGGAGGAGACGCCCGCCGCCTCCGACGAGGGCGGCGGGAGCACGGCGACGGACGGCGCCCCCGCGGCGGAGCCGACCGGCGAAGTGGCTTCTGGCGAGGAGGCGACGCCGACCGCCGAGGCAGCGGAGGGGACCCCCGAGGCGGAGTCCCCGGAGGCGGGCGGTGACGAGGAGATGGTGCGCAGCGGGACCGTCGGCGCCGGGACCTGGACCATCGCCGCCGCGGCGGGGGACGCGCGGACCGAGGACGTGCTGCGCACCTACGCGGTGCGCGTCGAGGACGGGATCGGCGTCGATGCCGAGGAGGCCGCAGAGGAGATCGCCGCCGTGCTCGCCGACGAGCGCGGCTGGCAGGGCCCGGCCGACGTCGTCTTCCACCGGGTCGCGGACCCGGCGGAGGCGGAGTTCACGATCTCGATCGGCTCCCCGCCCACGGTCGACGAGCTGTGCCTGCCGGCGAGGACAGGCGGGCTGTGGAGCTGCCGGATCGGGCCCGAGGTGGCGCTGAACTCCGACCGCTGGCTGCACGCGACCCCCACCTACGACGACCTCGCCGAGTATCGCGCGTACATGATCAACCACGAGGTGGGGCACTTCCTCGGCCACGGCCACGCGAGCTGTCCGGCCGAGGGCGCACCCGCCCCGGTCATGCTCCAGCAGTCCATCGACCTGCAGGGATGCACGCCGAACGCCTGGCCTGCCGGCGAGGAGGGCTGACAGGACCGGGCCGCAGCAGCCGGGCCCGGGAGCTGCGGCCCGGTCCCCGCCGCCCGGGTCCCGCCCGGCGCAGGAGCGGGAACCCCGCGTCGAGGACGGGGGCCAGCCCCAGTGCCGAGAGGCCGCGTCCGCGCCTAGCCTCGAGCTCATGAACTCCTTCTTCGCGACCCTCCGCGGCTTCCGATTCCGCCGCGGCCCCCAGCGCATCCTCGGCGGCATCGCCGGCGGCCTCGCCGAGCTCACCGGGCTGAACGTGTGGCTCATGCGCCTGCTCGTGCTCGCCTCCTTCCTGCTGCCCGTGCTCGGCGTCGGCGCGTATCTCGCGGTGTGGCTGCTGACCCCCTGGCAGGACGGCACGATCCCGCTCGAGCGGCTGCTCGACCGCGGCTGATCCCCGGGGAGCGTCGCTGGCTACGATGAGCGCACCGCGCCCCAGGGCGCCCTGCTCCGGAAGGTCCTCGATGCCCGATCGCTCCCGTCCCCTGCGCCGCCTCGGCTTCCTCACCATCGGTCTGTTCGATCCGGCCGATCCCGCGGTCGGTCACGAGTCGACCCTGTCGCTCATCGAGCTCGGCGAGGAGCTCGGCCTCGACAGCGCCTGGCTGCGCCACCGACATCTGCAGTTCGGGATCTCCTCCCCGATCGCGGTGATGGCCGCGGCGAGCCAGCGCACCTCCCGGATCGAGCTGGGCACCGCGGTGACGCCGCTGGGCTGGGAGAACCCGCTGCGCCTCGCGGAGGACCTCGCGACCGTCGACGTGCTCTCCGGCGGCCGGATCAATCCCGGCGTCAGCGTCGGCACCCCGATGCAGTACGACACCGTCAAGGATGCCCTCTACCCGGACACCGCCGAGGTCGAGGACTTCTCCAAGACCAGGGTGGAGCGTCTCGCGGGCCTGCTCGCCGGCGAGCGGGTGCGGGAGCTGGAGGGGAAGCAGGGCGTGGTCGAGGAGTACTCCTCCCGCGTCGAGCCCCACTCCCCCGGTCTGCGCGAGCGGCTCTGGTACGGCGCCGGGTCCCTCGACTCCGCTGTCTGGGCCGGGGAGCACGGCCTGCACCTGCTCTCCTCCAGCGTCCTCTTCCCCGGTCCCGACGAGGAGCCGGACTTCGCCGCGGTCCAGGCCACACAGATCCGCGCCTTCCGTGCCGCGGGCGGCACCCGCGCCTCGCAGGGCCTGGTCGTGATCCCCACCGACTCGGCCTCGGCCGCCCAGGCGGAGCGCTACCGCTCCTATGCCGCCGAACGCCTCCCGCGCACCCGCACCCCGCAGGGTCCGCGCCGGATGATGTTCGCCCCGGACCTGGTGGGCACGAGCGAGGAGATCGCCGAGCAGCTGTGGGCGCACGAGGGCTTCCGCGAGGTCGACGAGGTCGCCTTCGCGCTCCCCTTCAGCTTCTCCCACGAGGACTACGTGCAGATCCTCACCGACATCGCCACCCGGCTCGGACCGGCGCTCGGCTGGTCCCCGGCGAGCGCCTGAGGACCGACGAGCCCGATGGCGCGCCGTGCCGCGTCCCGCCGGCCGCTCCTCCGGTCGCCTCGGCCCGCCGCCTGCCCTCCGGCTCAGTCCCCGGTCCCGCCGAGCTGCTCGGCGAGCATGACTTGGATCCCGCTCGGGCCGCGCAGGTAGGTCAGGCGGTAGACGTCCTCGTAGGTCGCCACGCCTCGCACGGGACGGCAGCCGTGACGCGCCGCGATCTCGAGCGCCGCGTCGAGGTCCTCGACCCGGAAGGCACCGCGATCCCGACGTTCTCCATGTGGATGCTCATGCCGCGCACGATAGACCCGCCCCTCCGCGGCGGGCAGGGCCCGCAGTGCGCAGGATCGGACCTACCTGCGGCGGCGCCACGGCTCTACTGTGAGCGCACGACGGGCCGCCGGCCCGCACCGACCCGCAGCACCGACACTGCAGGAGGACAGCCCCATGACCACCATCGGCACCTGTCTCTGGTTCGACGGCCGCATCGACGAGGCCGCCGAGTTCTACGTCTCCCTCGTCGAGGACTCCCGGATCCTCCAGCGCACCGTCTACGAGGCCGGCGGCGGCCCGCCGGACGGTCCCGATATGACCGGTCAGGCGCTCACCGTCGACCTGGTGCTCGGCGGGGTGCCGTACACGCTGCTGAACGGCGGGCCCGCCTTCCCGCTGTCGGAGGCGGTCTCGATCATGCTCACCGTCGAGTCGCAGGAGGAGGTCGACCGGCTGTGGGAGGCGCTGATCGCCGACGGCGGCGCGGAGTCGCAGTGCGGCTGGTGCCGTGACCGCTTCGGCCTGTCCTGGCAGGTGATCCCGCAGCGGCTGAACGAGCTGCTGCAGGGCCCGCACGCCGAGGCGGTGACGCGCGAGATGATGACGCAGACGAAGCTCGACGTCGCCCGGCTCGAGGCCGCCGCCGGCTGAGCGGACCGCACCGCCCGACAGCAGGCGGGACGCCCGCGCTGCCCGGCGACAGGGCCTTCCGACCTGCGGGCGGGCCGACCGAGCCGTGAGACCCGCGCCGGCGTTTCGCCCTCGCGTCCGACCGAGGAGCACGATGGAGGCATGCCCTCCCCCGTCGCCCCCGCCGCACCGTCCCGCCCGGCGCTGCCCTGGCTCGCCGCCGCCGCGGTGATGCTGCTGTGGGCGTCCTCCTTCATCGTCATCCGCTTCTCCGGTGCGCACCTCTCCCCCGGCGCGATGACGCTGCTGCGGATGGTGACCGCGGTGCTGGTGATGCTCCCGCTTCTGCTGACCGGGCGGGTGCGGACGCCGCGGAACGGCAGGATGTGGGCCGGGGTGCTCGCCTGGGGCGTGGCCTGGTTCTGCGTGTACTCGGTGGTGCTCAACGCCTCCGAGCTGTTCCTGGATCCCGCGACCGCCGCGATGCTCGTGAATCTCGCGCCGCTGATCGTGGCCGTCGCCTCCGGCGTGCTGCTCGGCGAGGGACTGTCCCTGCGGCTGCTCGTCGGCGTCGTGATCGCGCTGTGCGGGATCGGGCTGATCACCCTGGCCACCTCGACCGGGCACGTGGAGGGACCGGGGCTCGTGCTCGGGCTGCTCGCGGCCGTGCTCTACGCCGGCAGCGTGCTGGGGCAGAAGCCGCTGCTGGCCCACATCGACTCGACCTCGATGACCGTCGTCGGGATGACGGCGGGGATGCTGGCCTGCCTGCCCTTCGCTCCGCAGCTCGTCGCGGAGCTGAGCCGTGCCCCGGCCTCGGCGATCGCGGCGGTGGTGTACATGGGCGTGCTGCCCACCGCGGCCGCCTTCCTGCTGTGGGGCTACGCCCTCACCCACACGCCGGCCGGGGTGCTCACCTCCTCCTCCCTGATCGTCCCCGCGATCACGGTGGTGCTCGCCTGGACGATCCTCGGCGAGGTGCCGCCGCCGCTCGCCGCGCTCGGCGGCGTGCTGTGCCTGGCCGGCGCCGCGGTCGCGATCCTGCCCGCGATGCTCGCGTCCCTGCGCTCCCGGACGTGAGCGCGGCCACCCTCCTCACCGGCCCGACGGCGCGCGCGGGCCGGGGAGCGCACGGACATCGCAGGACGAGGGAGTCCACCTGCCGCCTCACTGCGCAGGTCAGGGCGATCCCGGGACGATCTTGGCAATCCCGCGCAGCTGCCTGACTGGTTCCTCACGAATCGTCCCGCGAACTGGAGCATCCGACAATCCGTTCCTAGAGTCATGCTCGGTCGGCGGTCAGGGACAGCGTCCGCGCAGGAGCAGCGGTCCTCGCTCGCCGAGCCGGATCTCCCCGTCGGATCGCCCGTGCCGCGAGCGGTCCTGTCCCGAGCGTCGACCGAGAGGATCGTGATGGCCGAGGCCCCGCCCGCCCCCAGCGCACAGAAGGAGGGAGGTGCTCGGCCCGCGCACTCCCGCGTGAACCTGCCGGTCTTCGTCGGCACCTCCGTGATCATCGTGGCGTTCGTGCTGTTCGCCGCGATCTGGCCCGGCGCCGCCGAGACCGCGATCTTCGGGTCGATGGGCTGGATCGCGACGAACTTCGGCTGGTACTACGTCCTGACCGCCGCGATCGTGGTCGTCTTCGTGCTGCTCGTGGCGCTCTCCCGCGTGGGCCGCACCCGGATGGGCCCGGATCATTCCGTGCCGAAGTACAACCTCTTCACCTGGGCGGCGATGCTGTTCGCGGCCGGCATCGGCGTGGACCTGATGTTCTTCGGCATCTCGGGCCCGGCCACGAACATCCTCACCCCGCCCGATGCGCCGCCCGGCTCCGACGAGGCCGCCCGGATGGCGACGATCTGGACGATCTTCCACTACGGCATCCCCGGGTGGGCGATGTACGCGCTGATGGGCATGGCCTTCGGCCTGTTCGCCTATCGCTACCACCTGCCGCTGTCGATCCGCTCGGCGCTCGCACCGATCTTCGGCCGGCGCATCCACGGCGCCGTCGGCCATGTCGCCGAGATCGGCTCGACGATCGGCACGATCTTCGGGATCTCCGTCTCCCTCGGCATCGGCGTGGTGTTCCTGAACTACGGGCTCTCCGCCCTGTTCGGGATCCCGAACTCGATCGCGGTGCAGATCGCTCTGATGGCGCTCGCGGTCGGCATCACGATCGTCTCGACCGTCTCCGGCGTCGACAAGGGCATCCGTCGCCTCTCCGAGCTCAACGTGCTGCTGGCGATCGCACTGATGCTGTGGGTGCTCTTCTCCGGGCAGACCCACCAGCTGCTCAACGCCCTCGTCCAGAACATCGGCGACTTCTTCTCCCGCTTCCCCGGGATGATGATGAACACCTTCGCCTACACCGACGGCGCCGCCGACTACCCCTCCGACCAGTGGATGGCGGACTAGACCCTGTTCTTCTGGGCGTGGTGGATCGCCTGGGCGCCCTTCGTGAGCCTGTTCCTGGCGCGCATCTCCCGTGGCCGCACCCTTCGCGAGTTCGTCGTCGGCGTGCTGCTGATCCCCTTCTCGTTCATCCTGCTGTGGGTGTCGATCTTCGGGAACGCCGCGCTGAGCTTCGCAGGCGACGGAGACTTCCTCGACCTCGCCGTGAACCAGCCCGAGTCCGGCTTCTTCAACCTGCTCGAGCAGTACCCGGGCGCGCTCTTCACCGTCTCGCTCGCCGTGGTGACGGGATTGTTCTTCTACGTCACCTCCGCGGACTCCGGCTCGCTGGTGATGGCGAACATGACCTCGAAGGCCTCCAGCACGGACTCCGACGGCCCTCCCTGGCTGCGGATCGTATGGGCCGTGATCACCGGCGCGCTCACCCTCGTGATGCTCTTCATCGACGGGGTGTACACCCTCCAGGCCGCGACCGTGGTGGTGGGCCTGCCGCTGTCGATCCTGGTGTACCTGGTGATGTTCAGCCTGTGGAAGGTGCTGCGCACCGAGCAGATGGACCTCGACGCCCGCACCGCGGCCCTGCCCGGCGTGCTCACCTCCCGGGTGCGCGGAGGCGAGTCCCACGACCGCGTCCCGTGGCAGCAGCGCCTGCGGGGCCGCATGTCCTACGCCGACGAGGGCAGGGCCCGCGCCTTCGTGGCGGAGGTCGCGACCCCCGCCGTCGAGGAGGTCGCCTCGGAGCTGCGCGCCCTCGGCGCGGACGTCTCCTGCCATCGCGGTGAACATCCCGACCACGGCGTGCCGTACATCGACCTGGTCGTCTCGTTCCCGCATGCCGAGGACTTCAAGTACCAGGCCTACCCGGTCGCGTACTCGGTGCCGAGCTTCGCCGCGAACCTCTCCACCGTGCGGGACGTCTACTACCGCATCGAGATCTTCTCGCGCACCGGCTCCCGCGGACGCGACATCATGGGGTACACGAAGGAGCAGGTCATCAGCGACGTCCTGGACGCCTACGACGCTCACATCATGTACCTGACGATGAGCGACGAGATCGGCACCGCCACCGGCACGATCCCTGTCACCGCCCCGGACACCTGGGACGACGCCGACCACGTCGACGCCGAGCCCGAGGGCGCCCAGGGGGAGGACCACCGGTCCGATGCGACCCAGCCCGACCAGCCCACCGACCCCGCCACCGCGCGGACGACGAAGGAGAACCATGACTGAGAGCCCCGCGACCCTGTTCATCGACGGCGCCTGGGTGCCGTCCTCCACCGGTGAGACCCGCTCGATCACCTGTCCGGCCGACGGCACCGAGGTGGGCGTGGTCTCCGAGGCCGACGCCGAGGACGTCGAGCGCGCGATCCTCGCCGCCCGCGCCGCCTTCGAGCGCGGCGAGTGGTCCGGCACCCCGGCCGCCCGGCGCGGCGACTTCCTGCTGCGCGTCGCGGGCCGCCTGGCCGAGCGGAAGGACGAGTTCGCCCGCGCCGAGGCGCAGGACACCGGCAAGCGTCTGGTCGAGGCCGAGGGCGACATGGACGACATCGCCTCCTGCTTCCGCTACTTCGGGAAGATCGCCGACCAGGACCCGGGCCGTCTGGTCGACGCGGGGGATGCCTCGGTGATCTCCCGCGTGGTCCGCGAGCCCGTCGGCGTGTGCGGCATGATCACGCCGTGGAACTTCCCGCTGCTGCAGGCCGCGTGGAAGATCGCGCCCGCCCTCGCGGCCGGCAACGCCTTCGTGATCAAGCCCGCCGAGCTCACCCCGCACACCACGATGCTGATGATGGAGGTGCTCGACGAGCTCGGGCTCCCCAAGGGCGTGGCGAACCTGGTGCTCGGCGACGGCGGCACCGTCGGCGCCCCGCTGTCCTCCCACCCGGAGATCGACCTGGTCTCCTTCACGGGCGGCCTGGTCACCGGGCGGAAGATCGCCGAGTCCGCTGCGAAGGGCATCAAGAAGGTCGCGCTCGAGCTCGGCGGGAAGAACCCCAACGTCGTCTTCGCCGACGCGGACTACGAGGCGGCGCTCGACAACGCGCTGAACGCCGGTTTCCTCGACTCGGGCCTGGTGTGCTCGGCGGGCACGCGTCTGATCATCCACGAGTCCATCGCCGAGCGGTTCGTCGACGACCTCGTCGCCCGCGCCGAGGGCATCGTCATGGGCGGCCCCTTCGACGAGAGCGCGGAGACCGGTCCGCTGATCTCGAAGGCCCACCGCGAGAAGGTCACCGACTACGTGAAGCGCGGCGTCGAGGCCGGGGCGCGGCTGCGCACCGGCGGCCACTGGGGCGGCCCCGAGCACGAGAAGGGCTTCTTCTACGCCCCGACGGTGCTGGACCGCTGCACCCGGGACAACCCTGCCGTGATCGAGGAGGGCTTCGGCCCGGTGATCACGGTGGAGACCTTCTCCACCGAGCAGGAGGCGATCGAGATCGCCAACCACACCGAGTACGGCCTGGCCGGCGCGGTGTGGACCTCCGACGCGGGCACCGCGAACCGGGTCTCGCGCGCGCTGCGCCACGGCACGATCTGGATCAACGACTACCACCCCTACCTGCCGCAGGCGGAGTGGGGCGGCTTCAAGATGTCCGGGTTCGGGCGCGAGCTCGGCGCCACGGGTCTCGAGGAGTACACCGAGGCCAAGCACATCTACCAGAACACCGAGCCGGCCGTCTCCGGCTGGTTCCCCCGCAAGGGCTGACCGCCCCCGCGCCGTCCCGCGCGGCACCGTGCGGGACGGCGCGCCTCGCCCCACCCCTCTCAGCAGGAAGCAGAAGAGATGACCCAGAAGGACCTCACGTCCGAGAACCCCATCGCCGAGTACGACTACATCGTGGTCGGCGGCGGCTCCGCCGGAGCCGTCGTCGCCGCACGCCTGAGCGAGGACCCGAGCCTCGAGGTGGCGCTGCTCGAGGCCGGCCCGCACGACCTCGACCACGAGGAGGTGCTGCAGCTGAAGCGCTGGCCGGAGCTGCTGGAGTCGGGGCTGGACTGGGACTACCCGATCGAGCCGCAGGAGAACGGCAACTCCTTCATGCGCCATGCGCGCGCGAAGGTGCTGGGCGGCTGCTCCTCCCACAACTCCTGCATCGCCTTCCACCCGCCGGCGGAGGACATGGACCTGTGGGAGCAGATGGGCGCCGAGGGCTGGGGCTCGAAGGACATGATCCCGCTCATCGAGCGGCTGGAGAACAACCGCGATCGCGAGGGTGCCGGCCACGGCAGCGCGGGCCCCGTCGAGCTGATGGACGCCCCGGCCGACGACAAGCTCGGCATCGCCCTGCTGGACGCCTGCGAGCAGGCCGGGATCCCCCGCGCCCGCTTCAACGACTTCTCCACCGTCGTCAACGGCGCGAACTGGTTCCAGGTCAACCGCCAGGCCGACGGCACCCGCGCCTCCTCCTCCGTCTCCTACCTCCACCCGATCCGGGACCGGGAGAACCTGCACGTCCTCACCGGGCACCAGGTCATGCAGGTCCTCTTCGACGAGGACCAGCGGGCCACGGGCGTGGAGTACATCGACAACGCCTTCGACCGCTCCTCGATCATGCACGCCCGCAAGGAGGTCATCCTCTCCGCCGGCGCGATCGACTCGCCGAAGCTGCTGATGCTCTCGGGGATCGGCCCCGCCGATCACCTGCGCGAGGTGGGCATCGAGGTGCGCGTGGACTCCCCCGGCGTCGGCTCGAACCTGCAGGACCACCCCGAGGCGGTCATCTCCTGGGAGTCGACGCAGAAGATGACGCGCGAGTCCACCCAGTGGTGGGAGATCGGGATCTTCACCCCCACCGAGGAGGGTCTGGACCTGCCGGACCTGATGATGCACTACGGCTCGGTGCCCTTCGACATGCACACCCGCCGCCAGGGCTACCCCACCTCCCCGGAGTCCTTCGCCCTGACCCCGAACATCACCCACGCCCGCTCCCGCGGCACGGTGCGCCTGCGCACGATCGACTACCGCGACAAGCCGAAGGTCGATCCGCGCTACTTCACCGACGAGGAGGGCCACGACATGCGCGTGGCCGTCGCGGGCATCCGCAAGGCCCGCGAGATCGTCGCCCAGTCCGGGATGGACGCCTACCGCGGCCGGGAGCTGTTCCCGGGCGAGGACGTGCAGAGCGACGAGGAGATCGCCGACTACGTCGCGAAGACGCACAACACCGTCTACCACCCGGCCGGGACGGTGCGGATGGGCGCGGCCGACGACGAGATGTCGCCGCTGGACCCGCAGCTGCGGGTCAAGGGCGTCACGGGCCTGCGGGTCGTGGACGGCTCGGTCATGCCGCAGCTGGTCGCGGTGAACCCCAACATCACCACGATGCTGATCGGCGAGCGCGCCTCGGACCTGATCCGGGAGCAGCAGGCCTGACCCGCCCCCACGGGGCCTGATCCGCGCACTCCGCGAGGCCGTGCCCCCTCCGCGAGACCGTGCTCCGAGACCGCGCCGGGCAGGGCCGTCCATCGGCCCTGCCCGGCGTTGCAGCACCCGCACCACGATTCGCTTCCCCCACTCCCCACGAACGGAGACCTTGTGAACACCGAGGACGACTCCCACCAGAGAACGGAGCAGACCCACCGCTCCGCGCCGCGACGTCGAGCCGCCCGCCGCTCGGACAAGCTGGCGACCTTCGACTACGCACGCCCCAAGTACCCCCACAACATCCACCCCGCCCTCGTGCCCGGCATCGCCATCGACGAGCAGCGCCGCCGCTACAGCATCGACAAGTTCGTCCTCGCCGTGGCCGGGGTCCTCGCCGTCGGATTCGTGATCTGGGGCATCGTCGCCACGGACAGCGTCAGCGTGGTCGCGAACGCGGCCTACGGCTGGGTGATGGAGCACCTGGGGTGGCTGTTCAACGCCGTCGCCACCATCGTGCTGGTGACCATGCTGGTCCTGGCCTTCACCCGCTACGGCAAGATCCCGCTGGGCAAGGACGATGAGCGTCCCGAGTTCTCGACCTTCAGCTGGGTGGCGATGCTGTTCGCCGCCGGGCTCGGCATCGGCGTGATGTTCTGGGGCCCCTCGGAGCCGCTGACCTACTTCCTGTCCCCGCCGCCGCTGACGAACGAGCCGGAGTCCACCGGAGCCATGCACCGGGCCCTGGCGCAGACCTACTTCCACTGGGGCTTCCACGCCTGGGCGATCTACGCGCTGGTGGGCGGTGCGGTCGCCTACTCCGCATATCGACGCGGCCGCACCCTGCTGATGTCCTCCGTGTTCGAGCGCTTCTTCGGCAAGAAGCGCTCCGAGGGCTGGGCCGGCCAGCTGGTGGACATCTTCGCGATCATCGCCACCCTGTTCGGCACCGCCGCTGCCCTGGGCATCGCCGCCCTGCAGATCGGCGAGGGCGTCGTCATCGTCTCCGGCGTCTCCGAGCTGACCAACACGGTGCTGGTGCTGATCATCGCCGTGCTCTCGATCGGCTTCGTGATCTCGGCGGTCTCGGGCGTCTCCCGCGGCATCCGCTACCTCTCCAACACCAACATCGTGCTCACGATCGGCTTCGCCGGGCTGATCTTCCTGCTCGGCCCCACGCTGCTGCTGCTGAACCTGGTGCCCTCCGGGGTCATGGAGTACTTCAACTCGATGATGGAGATGATGGGGCGCTCGGCCTCCTGGGGCCAGGACACGCTCGACTTCCAGTCCGCCTGGACCGTGTACTACTGGGCCTGGTGGATCTCCTGGTCGCCCTTCGTCGGCATCTTCATCGCCCGCATCTCCCGCGGGCGCACGATCCGGCAGTTCATCCTGGGCGTCATCTTCATCCCCTCCGCCCTGCTCTTCGTGGCCTACGGCGTGATGGGCGGCACCGCCATCTCCATGTACCGCGACGGGAAGCTCGGGGAGATCGACACGGTCAACCCGGCCCAGGTGCTCTTCGACATGGTGGAGAACCTGCCGTTCTCGCAATTCATGCCGCTGCTGATCATGGCGATCCTGGCGATCTTCTTCATCACCGCCGCGGACTCCGCCTCGGTGGTGATGGGCATCCTCACCACGCGCGGCAGCCAGAACCCGCCCAAGCCGGTGGTGGTGTTCTGGGGCATGGTGATGGGCGGCATCGCCCTGGTGATGCTGCTGCTGGGCGACGAGTCCGCGCTGCAGGGCCTGCAGTCGCTGGTGATCATCACCGCGGTGCCCTTCGCGATCATCGTTCTGCTGCTGATCATCGCCTGGTTCCGGGAGCTGAACACCGATCCGCGCACGCTGCGCGACAAGTACGCGGACACCGCCCTGCGCAACGCCGTCGTGACGGGCGTGGACAAGTACGACGACGACTTCGAGCTCCAGGTGGTCCCCTCCGAGCCCGGGACCGGTGCCGGAGCGGGCGTCGAGTCCACGCATTCCGACTACACCGACTGGTACCGCCGCACCGATGCGGACGGCAAGCCCGTGGGCTACGACTTCGAGACCGACACCTGGGCCGACGGCTGGGAGCCGGAGAACGCCGACGACGACGCAGACACCGACAGCGCGGACGCCGTCAGCGCCGGCTCCGCCGCCGCCGACCCCGACGACTCCACCGCCGGCGACGGCGGCACCGTCACCGACACGAGGAGGAGCGAGTCATGACATCGACCAGACCGAACATCGTCCTGATCCAGGCGGACCAGATGGCCGCGCAGGCCCTCGGCGCCTACGGCGATCGGGCCGCACGCCCACCGCACATGGACCGGCTGGCCGCCGAGGGGGCCGTCTACGACCCGGCGTACTGAAACGCGCCGCTGTGCTCCCCTCCCGGGGTGCAGATCACGGCCGCGAAGGGCGGGCGGAACCGGGTGATGCGCAGTCCGGGGCGCTCCCGCACCTGTGCGGCGAACAGCGGGTCCGCGCCGAGGTGCGCATCGACCGGGTCGAGGTCCGCGTCGAGGTCGAAGAAGTGCGCGGTGCGGCGCTCCGTCCCCGCCATCATGCCTCCCCGGGGATCGGGTCGTTCCGGGTCGGGGCCCGTCCTAGAAGAGTCGCTCGGCGCTGCGTTCGGCGGGCTCCTCGAGCTCGAGCAGGGTGCGCTTCCGCTCGAGCCCGCCCGCGTAGCCGGTGAAGGAGCCGTCGGCGCCGACCACGCGATGGCAGGGCACGAGGATGCTCAGCGGGTTCCGTCCCACGCACTGGCCGACGCGCTGGGCGAGACCGCGGGAGCCGAGCCGTTCGGCGAGCGCGCCGTAGGTGGTCGTGGCGCCGTAGGGGATCTCGCACAACAGCGCCCACACCCGTTCGGAGAAGTCGTCCCCGCCGGTGCGCAGCGGTAGGTCGAACTCGCGCCGCTCGCCCGCGAGGTACTCGGTCAGCTGGTCACGGGCTCGGGCCAGCAGCGGATCGGCGTCCGGCTCGACCTCGACGCCGAGCTGCTCGGCCGTCGGCGGATGCCAGTGCCCGGGGAAGTACAGCCCGGTCAGCGCCTTCCCGTCGGCCGAGAGGATCAGGTCGCCGAGGGTGGTCGGGAGCGTGGTGTGGCGGGGTCCGTCCATGGGGGTCTCCTCTGCTCTGTCACCACGTAGTCGTCCCGGCGGGGGCGGATGTGAGGTCGCAGGGCCTCGACCCCGAATCACGCTGCGGGAGCCGTCGTCCTCTGGTCGTGCGTCGCGCCGTGAAGGCCGCCCGGAATGCTGCCCGTCGCGGGGCCTGCGCCCTGGTCCGTCGCGGGCGAGAATCGTCCCGTGAAGTTCACGGTCCCGCTCACCATCGCCCTGCCCCGGCAGCGCGTGCTCGAGCTGCTCTCGGACCCCGCGCATCATCCCTCCTGGCTGCGCGGACTCGTCGCCCATGAGCTGGTCGAGGGGCGGGAGGGGCACGTCGGCGCGATCTCCCGCGTCGAGATGCGCTCCGGATCGAGCACGATGGAGGCGCGGGAGACGATCACCCGGCGCGATCCCGAGCAGCTCGAGGATATCCCGGCCGACGTGGTGGTCCACTACGAGCGGGAGCTCGTCGCCGAGGGGATGTGGTCCGCGGCGAAGGAGCATCTGCACGACCTCGGCGACGGCACCACGCTGTGGGAGAGCGAGAACGAGTACCGCTTCTCCGCGCTGCCGATGCGGCTGCTCACCCCGCTGATGCGCGGCACCTTCCGGAAGCAGACCCTCGCCCACATGGAGGACTTCCGGGCCTTCGCCGAGCACGGCACGGACGTGCGCGGGGAGGAGGGGCAGCCGAGCTGAGAGCCGGAACGACTGCCGCGGTCGCCCCCCTTGGCCGCCGCCTCGGCCCACCGGGCCGTCGCCTCCGGTCACCGGGCCGGCACCTCCGGCGCGAACGGGCTCAGCGGGCGCCGGGGGTGTCCTGGCTGAAGGTGTTCCACCACCGATCCCCGCGCTTCTGCCAGAGCGAGGTGATGAAGAACGTCTCCGCAGCCTGCTCGCCCGGGGCGCGGGCATCGGCGCGGTAGCTCAGCAGCACGGCGTCCTCCCCCACCCGCAGCAGCCGTGCCTCGGACAGCGCGTAGGACTCGGTGATCGGGCCGTCGGCCAGCTGGTCGAGATGGCGCTCGAGGTCGTTGAACCCGCCGGTGTCCACGCCGAGGAAGTCACCCGGCAGCAGCTCCCGCTCGGCCGCGGCCTCCCCCGTGACCTGCGCCTGCCACACCTGCTCCTCGAGCGCGAGGAAGAATTGCACGTCGTCGGGTTCCATGCGCTCATCGTGGCACGCACCCGTCCGGAGTACGCTCGCAGGGGCGAACCGGGGGCGGCGCGCCGCGGCAGGACCGAGATCGCACAGGGGGCAGGGATGGCACGAGCGGACGTGGAGAAGCGCTGGAACGAGTTCCACCGCACGGGCCTCCTGACGGTGCGGGTCAGCCCCCTCAAGATCGTGGCCATGACGCTGGCGAGCCTCGTCATGGCGATCATCCTCGCGCTGCTGGCCCTCGCCTTCTTCCTCGACGACGGCGCGACCGCGCTCAAGGGCTGGATCGGCGTGCTCTTCGTGCTGCTCTTCCTCGTGATCGCCGTCCTCGAGGCGAGGAAGCTGGCGCGGAAGGACCAGCTGGCCCTGAGCCGTCACGGGATCACGATCTCCGCACACCGGCGGGGCGAACGCGCCCGCGAGATGGGACTGCGCTGGGAGGAGATGACGCACGTCGAGCTCTACCGCGGCTCCCCGCAGTCCCCCAGCGACAACGTCCGGATCCACCTCGCTCACGGCGCCGGGGCGACGGTGGAGGGGGACGTCAGCCGCGGCTACGTCAACCTTCCCGACGGCTTCGCAATGTCGAAGCGGGATCTCGCCGAGCTGCTGGAGGCGATCCGGGTCTACCTGGCGGCACGGCGGTAGCTCGGCGCGCTCGCCGTCCGTCGGCCCAGCCCCTCAGCCCTCCGTCACGCGATCGGTGAAGGCGAGGATCTCCTGCACGACGTCATCGCGGGTGGTGGGCTCGTTGTGGACCTCGTGGCGCACGCCCGGGTAGACGCGGGTGCGCACGTCGGTGCGGCCGGCCTCGTGCAGACGGTTGGCGACGTGGAGCGCACCCTCGCCGTAGTTCGCCACCGGGTCCTGGTCGCCGGCGAGGATCAGCACGGGCAGTCCCGCAGGCAGGTCGGAGTAGAACGCCTCGGAATTCGCCCGGTCGTAGATGTCCACGAAGCCCTGGAGGAAGCGGGCGCTCATCGGGGCGCCGAAGTTGTTGAGGGGGTCGCGGCCGTGGTCGGCGACGACGTCCTCGTCGAGCGCGACCCAGGCGGTGGGCCCGGCGCCCTCGCCGAAGCGGTCCAGGAAGCCGTCGAAGAGCTGGCCGACGAACTCCTCGGGGACGGGCTCTGCTCGCTGCGCACCGGTGGCGAGGGCGGCGAGCGCCTCGCGGTCGATGCTCGCCTCGATCCCTCGCATCTGGGCCGCGATCCCGCCGAGCACCAGACCGGCGAGCTGCGCCTGCGGTGCGGTCGCGACGACGCGCGCGATCATCGAACCCCAGCTGTGGCCGTAGAGGACGTGCGGCAGGCCCGGCAGGATCTCGCGGGCACGGGCCTGGAGCGCGAGCTCGTCCTCGACGACGACGCGCGCCGCCTCGTCCCCGGCGTCCGCCCAGATTCCCGAGCGCATCGCGGTCGCGCCGTGGCCTGCGTGGTCGCCCGCGAGGACGGCGAAGCCGTCGTCGACGAGGGCGCTGATCACATGCAGGTAGCGGCGGGAGTGCTCGCCGAGCCCGTGGACGATCTGCACGATCCCGCGCGGTGCGACGGCGGGCACGTGCAGCCATGCCTGGATCTCGTCGCGACCGTTCGCGGAGGGGAGGGTGATCTCGTGCAGGGCCATGGGGTCTCCTCGTGCCGGGGCGCCGCGCCTTTGCGCACGGCCGTGGCCAGCCTAGCCGTGGGGGGTCCGCGCCCTCGTCAGTTGATGATCTCGGCGGCCGGTCCCCGCCGTCGCCGTCATCCGCCCAGGTGGCGGCGCAGATGGGTGCCCGTGAGGCTGTTCTCGTCGGCCGCGATCTGCTCGGGGGTGCCGTGGGCGACGAGGCGGCCGCCCGCGGCCCCGCCGCCCGGTCCCATGTCGATCACCCAGTCGGCGTTGGCGATCAGGTCGAGGTCGTGCTCGATGACCACGACGGTCGCGCCGTTGTCGACGAGCCGGTCCAGGACGTGCACGAGGGTGCGCACGTCCAGCGGGTGCAGGCCGACGCTCGGCTCGTCGAAGACGAACACGGCGTCGCGCTGGGTGCGGCCCATCTGCCCGGCGAGCTTGAGCCGCTGCGCCTCGCCGCCCGAGAGGGCCGGGGTGTCCTCGCCCAGGGTGAGATAGCCGAGCCCGAGATCGACCAGGGTCTCGAGGGTGCGCCGGACGGCGCGGACGTCGCCGACGAGCTCGATCGCCTCGGCGACGGTGGCGGAGAGCAGGCCGGGCAGGGTCACGTCCCCTCGCCGGATCTCCGAGGCCTCAGGGGCGTAGCGGCTCCCCTCGCAGTCGGGGCAGTCGATGTCGACGTCGGGCAGGAACTGCACGTCGAGCTCGACGCGGCCCGTGCCCTCGCAGCGGGGACAGCGCAGGGAGCCGGTGTTGTAGGAGAAGTCGCCCATGGTCAGACCGCGCTCCTGCGCGGCTGGGGTGCGGGCGAACTCGCGGCGCAGGGGGTCCAGCACACCCGAGTAGGTGGCCACGGTCGAGCGGACGTTCACGCCGATCGGGGTCGCGTCGATGCGGTGGACATGCCGGACCCCGTCGGCCTCGAGCGCACGGACATGATCGGGCAGGTCGCGGCCCTCGCTGCTCGCACGCAGCGCGGGAACGAGAGTCTCGAGCACCAGGGTGGTCTTGCCCGAGCCGGAGACACCGGTGACGGCGGTGAGCCGGCCTCGGGGGACGCGGACGTCGAGCTCCCTCACGGTGTGCAGCGGCGCGCTCTCCAGGCGAATCGCGCCGTGTGCGAAGACGTCCTGCTCGGCGGCGCGCTCGCGCACGACGATCTCCTCGCGGCCGTCGAGGAACGGGCCGAGCCGGGAGGCGGGGTCGGCGCTGATCGCGTCGACGGGACCCTGGGCGATGACGGTGCCGCCATCGCCGCCCGCTCCGGGGCCGATCTCGAGGATCTCGTCGGCCTCGCGCAGCAGCTGCACGTCGTGGTCGACCATGAGCACGGAGTTGCCGTCCGCCAGCAGGTCGCCGATCAGCTCGATGAGCCCGTCGATGTTCGAGGGGTGCATGCCGATGCTGGGCTCGTCGAGCACGTAGAGGACGCCGGTGGTCCGGTTGCGGACGGCGCGGGCGAGCTGGGCGCGCTGGCGCTCCCCGGTGGAGAGGGTGGTGCCGGCGCGGTCCAGGGAGAGGTAGCCGAGCCCGAGGTGGACGAGCCGCTCGGCCATCTGCAGGAACTGGTCCACCAGCCCGCGCGCCATCGGGTGCATCTCGGAGGGGAGGGGCTCGATGATCCTCGGCGCCCAGTCCAGGAGCTCGTCGAGCGTCATCGCGGAGGCGGCGGCGAGGTCGAGTCCCGCGATCTCGGGCCGTCGGGCGGCGGGCGAGAGCCGCGTGCCGTCGCAGGCGGGGCAGGTGCGCTCGACCAGGAAGCGGGAGACGCGGGCGAGGCGCTTCTCGTCGTGGGCGCGGCGCAGCTCCTCGGTGACGGTGAGGCGGGCGTTGCGGAAGGTGAAGTCGAGGTCGTGGGCGCCCTTCTTCGAGCGGACCGTGATCTCCTTCTTCTCCTCGGGGCCGTCCAGGACGATGTCCTTCTCCCAGTCCTCGAGGTCCCGCCAGGGCACGTCGGTGCGCACCCCGAACTCGCGGGCGATGTCCGGCTGCACCTTCCATCCGAACATGTTCCAGGGCTTCACGGCGCCCTCGTCGAGGGTCTTCGAGGGATCCGGGACCAGAGTGTCGTCGTCGACCTCGCGCACGATCCCGGTGCCCTCGCAGGCGGGACAGGCGCCCTCGGAGTTGAAGGCGAGCGCCTCGGCGCCGGGCGGGTCCACGTCCGCTCCGCACTCCGGGCAGGGATAGGGCTCCTCGGCGGCGACCAGCAGCGAGGGCGGGACGCGGTGCCCGTTCGGGCAGAGGTGGGAGGCCAGGCGCGAGTACATCAGTCGCAGCACGTTCAGCAGCTCGGTGGAGGTGCCGAAGGTGGAGCGGACGCTCGGCACCCCAGGCCGCTGGCGCAGCGCGAGCGCGGCGGGGACGTGCACGACCTCGTCGACGTCCGCGCGCGGGGCCTGCGCCATGCGACGGCGGGTGTAGGTCGACAGCGCCTCGACGTAGCGGCGGGAGCCCTCGGCGTAGACCACGCCCATGGCGAGGGAGGACTTGCCGGAGCCGGAGACGCCGGCGATCGCGACCAGGCGGTCCAGCGGGATGTCGACGTCGAGGCCGCGGAGGTTGTGCACGCGCGCTCCGCGCACCTCGATGTGGTCGGGTCGCTGCGGCTTCGCTGTGCTCATGGCCCCACGGTAGTCGCGTGCTGCGGGGACGACGACAGTGCCCGGCGGTGACCGCCGGGCTCGCCCGGAGTTCATCGTCGGGCCACGGTCTCGTCACCCTGGCGGAGTTCACTGCCGGCATGGACAGCTTCCGCTCCCCTGCCCGTCGCACCCTCCTCAAGGGCGCCGCCGCGGCCTCCCTCGCCGCCGCGGTCCCCGCCGTCACCCCGTCCGCCGCCTCCCCCCGGCCCGCGCTCTCCCGCCCCGCCGCTGCCCCCCTGACCCTGCCCTCCGGCCTGCAGATCGGCGACGTCACCATGGACTCCGCCGTGCTCTGGTCCCGCGCCTCGGGCGAGGGCCGGCTCCACGCGGTCCTGCACGCACTGGACCGTGAGGGCCGCCGCCTCACCTCCTCCTCGAGGGGCCGCGGGAAGGGCCGCGGCCGGGACGGCGAGCCGATCGTGCTGCGCGGCCCCTGGGCTACCGAGCGGACCGACTTCACCGCCCGGATCAGCGCCAGGGACCTCCCCTCCGACACGCAGTACGAGGTCGAGCTGTTCTTCGAGGACGAGAACGGGAAACGGGGCGAGGTCGGCGTCGGCCGCTTCGGGACCGCACCCGGGCACCGCTCCGACGGGGCGCAGTCCTTCGTCTGGGCGGCCGACACCGCCGGCCAGGGCTACGGCATCAACCCCGACGTCGGCGGCATGTTCGGCCGTCTGGGCGGCCGACACCGCCGGCCAGGGCTACGGCATCAACCCCGACGTCGGCGGCATGTTCGGC
>ENA-OOKA01000182-OOKA01000182.1-human-skin-metagenome-genome-assembly--contig:-NODE-182-length-20917-cov-7.077222_pt1 | contig 20917 bp, 12 predicted proteins | sample MGYA00248825_ERZ500995 | MGnify/ENA primary metagenome ERZ500995 (study PRJEB25958, sample SAMN03398540) | human skin metagenome | study: EMG produced TPA metagenomics assembly of the Human Skin...
TAAGCGCCTAAGACAAACTATAAACCAAACACGCCACGATGTAAAGGAAACTAGACAAAAAGGAAATGTGGGAGCGTCGATAAGCGAAACGCTCTAGACTGGCGCGCATGCCGACGCCAGTGCCTGCCTACCTTGACCGCATCCTCGACCTCGTCCGCGACGACGACAGCGGCGAGGTTGCCGACTACATCGACGAGCTGGCCGCCGCGGACCCCGACAAGCTGGGCGTGGCGCTGTGCACGACCTCGGGAAACCTGTATTCGGTGGGCGATGACGAGTATGAGTTCACCATCCAGTCGATCTCCAAACCGTTCGTGTACGCGCTCGCGCTGGAGGAGCTCGGCGCCGCGGAGGTGCACAAGTACGTGGGCGTGGAGCCGTCGGGCGAGGCGTTCAACGCGATTTCGCTGGAAGAGGACACGCACCGCCCGGCGAATCCGATGATCAACGCGGGCGCGATCGCGGTGAACCAGATGATTAACGGCTCCGAGTCCTCGGTGGAGGAGCGGGTGGAGAAGATCCGGGCGTTTTTATCCAAGCTCGCGGGCAGGCAGTTGCGTATCGACGAGTCGCTGGTCCAGTCCGAACTCGGCACCGCCCACCGCAACCTGGCCATCGCGCACCTGCTGCGGGAGTTCGGGATGGTGCAGGACCAGGCGCACGACGCGATCGACTCGTACACGCAGCAGTGCTCGGTGCTGGTGACGGTGCGCGACCTGGCCACCATGGCGGCGACGCTGGCCAACGGCGGCATCCAGCCGATCACCGGCGAACGGGTGTTCCGGCAGGCGGTGTGCCGGCAGGTGCAGGCGGTCATGGCCTCGGCCGGGATGTACAACGGCGCCGGCCGGTGGATGGCGGCCGTCGGCATCCCCGCGAAATCCGGGGTCGCCGGCGGTCTGCTCGGCACCCTGCCGGGCCGGCTGGGCATCGCGACCTTCTCGCCGCCGCTCAACCCCGAGGGCAACAGCAGCCGCGGCGTCCGGATCTTCCACCGGCTGTCGGAGGACATGGGGATGCACCTCATGGGCGCCGAGCCGATGGGCGACACGGCCGTGCGCGCGGTCGACGTCGACGCCTCCGCGACGACCATCACCCTGCAGGGCCCGCTCGACTTCAACGGGGCCGAGGCGTTCCTCCGGGCCGCAGTCGAGTGCGACGTGCCCTCGGGGACCGTCGTCGTCGACCTCACCCGGGTGGGCCGCGTCCGCGACGTGGGCCGCCGCATGGTGCTCGAGGGGATGCGCCGGCTCCGCAACGACGGCCATCGGGTGGAGCTCGTCGATCCGGAGGACCGGCTGCCGAACCCCGACCTCGGCGACGGGACCTACCCGGAGGACCCCGCCCCGGCCGTCTGATCCGCGTGCCACCGGGCGCCGCGTCCCGACCGGTGTCCACGATCCGCCCACGCGTGGCCGTGACGCACCTCACTGCATACGATGGGGAGCGAACGCACTCGACGAGGAGGAAGCACGTGCAGCAGATCAACGACGTCGTCACGATGACGGTCGAGGACGGGATCGCCGTCCTCACCCTGGATTCACCCCCGGTCAACGCCCTGTCCGCAGCGGTCCGGGAGGGCCTCAAGGGCGGCATCACCGCCGCGAACGCCGAGGACGAGGCGCAGGCCATCGTCCTCATCTGCGGCGGCCGGACATTCATCGCCGGGGCCGACATCACCGAGTTCGGCGACGGCGCGCCGGAGAAGTCCGGCCCCGACCACTTCGAGATGATCGAGGACTCCGCCAAGCCCGTCATCGCAGCGATCCACGGCACCGCCCTGGGCGGCGGCCTCGAGACCGCGCTGTGCGCCCACTACCGGGTGGCGGCCCAGTCGGCCAAGGTCGGCCTCCCCGAGGTCAACCTCGGCCTCCTGCCCGGCGCCGGCGGAACCCAGCGCCTCCCGCGCCTCACCGGGGCCGAGGTCGCGCTCGAATGGATGATCACCGGCCGCCACGTGCCGGTGGCCGAGGCCGCTGAGTACGGCGTCGTCGACGAGGTCGTCCCCGACGACTCCCTGCGGGAGTCCGCGATCGCGTTCGCCCGCCGGGTGGTCGACTCCGGCGGCGAGCTGCGCCGGGTCCGCGACCGCGACGACAAGATCGCCGCCGACCGCGGCCGCTCCGAGCTGTTCACCGAGTTCCGCCAGAAGAACGCGAAGAAGTTCCGCGGGTTCAAGGCGCCCGAGGCGATCGTCCAGTGCGTCGAGGCCGCCGTCAACCTGCCGTTCGACGAGGGCAAGGCGGTGGAGTGGAAGCTGTTCGGCGAGCTCGTCAGCAGCCCGGAGTCCGCCGCGCAGCGGTACTACTTCTTCGCCGAGCGCGCCGCGGCCAAGGTGCCCGATGTGCCGCGCGACACCCCGCGCATCCCGGTCGAGAGCGTCGGCATCATCGGTGCCGGCACGATGGGCGGCGGCATCTCGATGAACTTCGCGAACGCCGGGATCCCGGTGACGATCGTCGAGCAGAAGGAGGAGGCGCTCGAGCGCGGCCTCGCGACGATCCGGAAGAACTACGAGCGCACCGCGTCCAAGGGCCGGATCACCTCTGCCCAGGTCGAGGAGCGCATGGGCCTCATCACCGGGTCGCTCACCAAGGACGACCTCGCCTCGGTCGACATGGTCATCGAGGCGGTGTTCGAGCTCATGGACGTGAAGAAGAGCATCTTCACCGAGCTCGACGCGATCTGCAAGCCCGGCGCGATCCTCGCGACGAACACCTCGGGCCTCGACATCGACGAGATCGCGTCGGTGACGAAGCGCCCCGAGGCCGTCATCGGCATGCACTTCTTCTCCCCGGCCAACGTCATGAAGCTCCTCGAGGTCGTTCGCGCCGACCACACCTCGAAGGAGGTCATCGCCACGGTGATGGCGCTGTCGAAGAAGATCGGCAAGATCCCGGTGCTCGTGGGCGTGTGTCCCGGCTTCGTCGGCAACCGGATCCTCTACGCGCGGCGCCGCGAGTCCGAGCGCCTCCTCATGGAGGGCGCGATGCCGTGGGACGTCGACACGGCGATCACGAACTTCGGGCTGCCCATGGGGCCGTACCAGATGAGCGACCTCGCCGGCCTCGACATCGGCTGGCGCAAGGAGGAGTCCGCCGGACGCACCGTGCGCGAGGTGCTCTGCGAGATGGACCGGCGCGGGCAGAAGACCGGTGCCGGGTACTACGACTACGACGAGAACCGGAAGGCGACGCCCTCGCCGGTCGCGGCGAAGATCATCGAGGACTTCCGAGCCAAGGAGGGCGTGGAGCCGCGGGAGATCTCCGAGGAGGAGATCTTCGAGCGCTGCACCCTGCCGATGATCAACGAGGGCCTGCACATCCTCGAGGAGGGCAAGGCGGTGCGCGCCTCCGACATCGACGTCATCTACGTCAACGGCTACGGCTGGCCGGTCTACCGCGGCGGCCCGATGTTCTACGCCGACCAGCTCGGCGCCGAGCACGTGCTCGAACGGCTGCGCTACTACGAGGAGAAGTACGGATCCGACTTCACCCCGTCGCCGCTGCTCGAGAAGGTCGTGGCCGAGGGCGGACGCATCTCCGAGCTGTGACGCATCTCCAAGCGGTGAGGTGCCCATGAGGCAGGCGCACGCCGAGGCGCCGGCGAGTTCCGCGGTGAGGCGCTGGTGACCTGTCGGTGAGGTGCGAGGGCCCGGGGAAGGATCTCCTTCCCCGGGCCCTCGGCTATCCCTCGCTACCGGAATATCGGCCTCCGACTAGATTCCCCGATACTGTCCTGATCTCGAGGGATCGCCCAGTGCTCGGCTGACTGCCCTGCGCTCGGGTGACTGCCGTGCGGGGGGGTGCCGGGATTCCGGGCCGACGATCAGTGCTCGTGCCCCTCGTGCTCGTGCCCTTCGTGGTCATGCTCGCCGTGCCCGCCGTGATCATGGTCCTCGTGGCTCTCCTCACCCTCGTGCCCCTCGTGCCCTTCGTGGTCACCATGATCATGGCTCGCCGCGGGCGCCTCACCCGAGGCGCTGCCCACCTCGTTGGGCACCTCGGGCAGCTCACTGCTCCGCGTCACCTCGCCGGCGCCGATGTCGACGACATGGAGCGTCTGCGTGCCGGGTTCGGTGACGAGCACCTCGTCACCGGCGACGTGGACGGTGGGGCGCGGCTCCTGCCACTCGACCGGCTCCTCCCACGGCTCGGTCACCTCGATCTCCCGGGTCACCTCGGCGGATGCGGGGTCGATGACCCGGAGCGTGCCGTCGGTGCCGAGGACGAGCGCCTCGCCCTCCGGTCCGCGGGCCAGCGAGCGGAAGGAGTACGAGGCGGGGAGATCGACGAGGCGCAGCTCGCCGGATCCGGTGTCGGTGAGGGTGACGCGGGTGGGTCGCTCGAGCTCGGCGTCCTCGTCGACCTTGTAGTCGCCGAGCACCACGGGGGAGTGCTCGCTGCCGAACTGGTTGCCGATCCGGCCGTAGTCGTCGGGGGAATCGACTTTGCGGATCTTCTCGCCGTCGATGATGAGGAGGCCGTCCTCGCAGCCGACGGTGATGACCCCGCCCTCTGCGACCGCCTCCCCGTGGACGCCCGGGCAGCCGGTGCTCTCCGCGACCGTCTCGCCCGCCTCGTCGACGATCTTCACACCCGAACGGGACTCCTCGTTCCCGATCGTGATGACGGTGGAGTCGTCGGCGCGGGGCACGGCGACTCCGTGGTGCGCCTCGTCCGTGGTGGTGACCGTGGTGTTGATCGGGGAGTCGGCGGAGAGGTTCGCAGGATCGAAGAGGTGCATCTCCCCGGTGCCGTCGAAGAACGCGAGGCTCCGCCCGTCGTGGTTCACGAGGTGGCCCGGGTGGCTGCCGGTGATGCGCTGCTCGGTGAGGAGCGGGTCGGTGGTGTAGGCGTGTGCGTGATCGCCGTGCGGCTCGGACCACGTGCCCAGGTCGAGGAGCCGGAAGGAGTCGCCCTCGGTGAGGAACAGGTGCCGGTTGTCGCCGGCCGGGTTGAGGCGGGTGAAGCCCTCGGCGGGGAAGGTGTCGAGGACCTCGAGGGACTCGCCGTCGAGCACCATGACCCCGCCGTCAAAGGTCACGGCGAGGCGCGGGGCGGCGCCGGCGGCCTCGGTCGTCTCCCGGGTGGAGGGCTCCGCCGAGGCGCCCGCGGAGCTCTCATCACCGGCCGGACCGCCGGCCTGGCCGGGAGCGCCGCAGCCGGCGACGACGGTGAGTGCGAGGAGCAAGGCGGGCGCGGCGGCCCACCGGGACATGTGGTTGAGCTTGATCTTCATGCCCGGAAGATTCGCACCGATACGAACCTATTGTCATAGCGCTATAGACGTATAGAAGAGGCGATCGGGGCTCGCCGTATGAGAAGCTGACAGGAGCGACCATCCAGAGTCGGATGGGTCGACGTGGCGCCGGGTCGAGACCTCGCCGCCCTTCAGCCCGCCGCCTGGAACCCATGACGCCAAGGAGGGCGAGAGATGAAGTTCGCAGAAGAAGGCACCAAGGACCACGTCGAGGTCGGCAGCACCGATCCCCAGGACGCGCTGAATGACCTGCGCATGTCCGAGGAGGCGCTGCCCCTGCTCAACCACGTCAAGCGGTTCATCAAGGACACCGTCGACCCGATGTACGAGGAGTTCGTCAAGCTCGGCGAGGGTCACGCCGACCGCTGGAGCTTCGCTCCCGGACAGCTCGAGGTGCTGCAGAAGGCCAAGGACACAGCGAAGGAGGAGGGCCTGTGGAACTTCTTCCTGCCCGACGCGGACACCGGTGACGGCCTGTCGAACCTCGACTACGCCTACATCGCCATCGAGCTCGGCAAGAGCCCGCTGGCCTCGGAGACGATGAATTGCTCCGCACCGGACACCGGCAACATGGAGGTCCTCGAGCGGGTCGGCACGCCGGAGCAGAAGGAGCAGTGGCTGCAGCCGCTGCTCGACGGCGAGATCCGGTCGGCCTACGCCATGACTGAGCCGAACGTCGCCACCTCGGACGCCAAGAACGTCGCGACCCGGGCGGTGCTGGAGAACGGCGAGTGGGTGATCAACGGCGAGAAGCACTACATCTCCGGTGCCGGAGACCCGCGGTGCAAGATCATGATCGTCATGGTCAGGACCAACGACGACGGCCCGCGCGGTCAGAACCACTCGCAGATCCTCGTGCCGATGGACACCCCGGGGGTCGAGATCGTCGGCCCGATGCACGTCTTCGGCGAGGACCACGCCCCGCGCGGGCACATGCACCTGCGCTACAACGACGTGCGCGTCCCGGAGTCGAATATGCTCCTCGGCGAAGGCCGCGGCTTCGAGATCTCGCAGCTCCGGCTGGGCCCCGGCCGCATCCACCACTGCATGCGCACCATCGGCAAGGCCGAGGTGGCGCTGGACTACATGGTCAAGCGCGGCAACTCGCGGACCGCGTTCGGTCAGCCCCTGTCCAAGCTCGGTGGGAACATCGAGAAGATCTCCCGCGCCCGCATCGACATCGAGTCGATGCGCCTGCTCGTGCTCAAGGCGGCGAAGGCCATGGACGTGCTCGGTAACAAGGAGGCCCGCGTCTGGGTCTCGATGGCCAAGGCGCAGGTCCCGGAGAAGGCCTGCCAGATCATCGACCAGGCGATCCAGATCCACGGTGCCTACGGCATGTCGCAGTTCACGCCGCTGCCCGAGCTGTATGCGGACGTGCGGCACCTGCGCTTCGCCGACGGCCCGGACGAGGTCCATCACATGGTGGTCGGCCGCCACGAGCTGACGCAGCACTGATCGAGCAGGTCCGCAGGCGGCCTCGAGAGCGTGCGGGCTGCCACGGCGAACACTGGCTGCCCGCACGCTCGTCGTGTGCGCGGCCGGGTGCGCATTCGATGGGACGGGGGATTCGGCTCTCTGGGCGTCTATTGTGATGACGCTATAGATGCGTAGATCGAGCGATCGATGGCGGGCCGGAGGAGTCTGCGCGCGGAGGGCTGCCGGCCAGTGCCTCGCGCAGGTCGCCCGGCCGGCGCCTCGGGCATAATCGAGAGAGCAGACCGAGAATCGGACCACCGGAAGGCCCGCCATGACCGTGCAGATCCCCCGTGTCGGACCGAGACTCGCCGCCGCCGCCGCCGGGGCGTCTCTCGTGCTCGTGCTGGTCGCCGGATGCTCCGGAGGAGCGGAGAGCGGGACGGCCCCGGCCCCCGAGGCATCGGCCTCCTCATCGCCGGAGCCGCCCGCGCTGTCCGAGCCGATCGATCTCGACTACAGCGGTCACGTCCTCACCGACGATGGGCGCGATCGTGCGCTGCTCGTCGACTGGTCGAACGGGCAGCTCCGCGCGATCGACAATCAGGGCACCGAGCTGTGGGCCGAGCGGGTGCAGCTCGACGACGAGATGATGTCCGCGCCCGTCGCCTACTCCTCCGGCGACATCGTCATCATCGACGACCTGTCCGGTGAGCTCGTCGCCCGCCAGTGGACCGACGGTGCGGAGGCGTGGCGATTCGCGCCCGCCGAGGCCGGAGCAGGGTGCCATGAGGACTGGGGCTTCGGCCCGGCGACCACCGCGACCGGCACGGTGCTGGAGGAAGGCGACGTCATCCTCCTCGAGTACTTCATGGCCATGAAGAAGGATGGTTGCACGACTGCGGCCGAGGGCGATCCGCTCGTCTTCGCGCTCGACCCCGCGACGGGGGAGCAGGCGTGGCCGGCCCTCACCGTGGGCGCGGACGGTCTGCCGTTCGGCGGCTCTTCGTTGAGCATCTCCCCGGACCGGTCGTACGGGCTGCTGCCCTGGGCCGACGACGGCAGCTCGATGATCACCCGCGTCGACCTCGCGACCGGGGAGCACACGACGCTCGACCTCACCGAGCTCCGCACGGCCGACGACACCGGCGTCGAATGGTTCTCGGTGGTGCCCACGGGAGACCCGAGCAGCGCTGTCTACGTGTACGGCGCGGAGGATCCGGATGACCCGTACAGCGGGCTGTTCCAGCAGCAGGCGTTCGTGTCGATCCCGACCGATCTGCCGGCGAGCGAACCCGGCGCGCTCACACCGCTTGACCCCGACGAGCATGCCGACGTGTACGCAGGCTTGGAGTTCGAGCAGACCTTCGATCCTCAGTGCACTGCTGCCCCGGTGTTCACGCCGGCCGGTGAGCCGGCCTGCATCATGACCCAGGCATACGCCTCGGCCGTCGCCTATTGGGGTTCCGATCTCGAATCTCCCACCTGGCTGTCGGAAGAGGAAGCACCGGAGAGCGTCATCGAGTACGCGACGCCGGAATCCGACATCGGGGGATCACAGTACGCCGCCGTCGACGGGCCCGAGGGTCCGCTCGTCGTCGTCCCGACCGTCGACAGCTCCGTCGCCGCGTTCGACGCCGCGACCGGCGAGGTCGCGTGGACCTCCGAGGCGCAGGGCGGGTTCGACCCGTGGGGCGGGCAGGGCTACCTGCCGGACCTCGACCTCGTGCCGGTCGTCGACGACGGCACGCTCACCTTCTACGATGCCGCAACTGGCGAGGCGAACGACTCCGTCGACGTCGCCGACGTCGCCTCCCTGAGCTCGACCACCCGATTCCTCCTCGTCACCGAGGACCGGACCTCGCGGCTCTGGACCGTCACCGGAGGCTGACATGACCTTCCGCAGCGAGACCACCACGACCCGCCCGACCCTCGAGGGCACTTTCGGGATGAGCGCGTCCACGCACTGGCTGGCGACCGGCTCCGCCCAGGCGGTGCTCGAGCGCGGTGGCAACGCCTTCGACGCGGCCGTCGCCGCAGCCTTCGTCCTCCACGTCGTCGAGCCGCACCTCAACGGTCCCGGCGGCGACATGACCGGGGTGTTCGCCACTGCCCAGGAGCCGGGCCGTCCCGTCGTCCTCATGGGCCAGGGCCCCGCCCCGGCCGGAGCGACGATCGAGGACTTCCGCACCGAAGGGCTCGACGCGGTGCCCGGCGCCGGCGCGCTGGCCGCCGCCGTACCGGGAGCCGTCGACGCCTGGCTCCTGCTCCTCCAGGAGCACGGCACGTGGGAGCTCGCCGAGGTCCTCGCCTTCGCGATCGACTACGCCGAACGAGGACATCCCGTGCTCGCCCGCGTCGCCGCGACGATCGACGGCGCGAGCGCGCTGTTCCGGACCGACTGGCCGAGCTCCGCGGACCTGTGGCTGGAGAACGGGCGGGCGCCCGAGCCCGGGTCGCTCATCCGCAACCCCGAGTACGCGCAGGTGCTCCGCGAGCTCATCGCGGCCGGGGACGGACAGGCCACCCGGGCCGGCCGGATCGTCGCCGCGCGGCGGGAATGGCGCACCGGCCGGGTCGCGCGCAGCATCGCCGAGTTCATCCGCACCCCGCACCGCCATTCCGACGGCGGCCTGCACCCCGGCGTCCTCACCGCCGCCGACATGGCCGACTGGGCAGCCGGCTTCGAGGACGCGCTCACCCTGGACTTCCGTGGGCACACGATCGCCAAGACCGGGCCGTGGGGTCAGGGGCCGGTGCTCCTCCAGGCGCTCGCGATCCTCGACGGGTACGACGACGCGCTCCTCGACCCCTCGACGGAGATCGGCGCCCACACCGTGCTCGAGGCGCTCAAGCTCGCCCTCGCCGACCGCGACACCTACTACGGGGACAGCGGGTCCGAGACCGCGTTGACCCCGGAGGCGCTCGCCGTGCTGCTGAGCCCGGAGTACGCCGCCGAGCGCCGCGCGCTCATCGGCGAGAACGCCTCCCACGAGTTCCGGCCCGGCACCATCCCCGGTATCGACTCCGTGCCGCCGCCCCTGCGAACCGAGGCGGAGTTCGGCGCTGCAGGAGGCCTCGGGATCGGGGAGCCGACGGTGCCGAAGCCCGCGGACCCCACGCCCGAGGAGCGCGCAGCTGTCCGCGGCGACACGTGCCACATCGACGTCGTCGACCGGTGGGGGAACATGGTGAGCGCGACGCCCTCGGGCGGGTGGCTCCAGTCCTCGCCCGCCGTGCCCGGGCTGGGATTCTGCCTCGGCACGCGGTTGCAGATGATGTGGCTCGACCAGAACTCGCCGTCCCGCCTGGAACCGGGAACGCGGCCGCGCACCACGCTCTCGCCGACCCTGGTGCTCCGCGACGGGGAGCCGGTGATGGCGCTCGGCACCCCGGGCGGTGACCAGCAGGACCAGTGGCAGCTGCTCCTGCTCCTCCGGCTGCTCGTCGGCGGGCTCGACCCGCAGGCCGCGATCGACGCCCCGGCGCTCCACACCACCGCGATGCCCGGCTCGTTCTACCCGCGCACCTGGGAGCCGGCGGGCGCGGTGGTCGAGGACCGGCTGGGCGAGGACGTCATCGCCGGGCTCGAGCGGCGCGGCCACCGTGTGATCCGGGCCGGCGACTGGGCGCTCGGCCGCCTGTCGTGCGTGATCCGCGATCCGGCCACCGGTGTGCTCCGGGCGGCTGCGAACCCGCGCGGCATGCAGGGGTACGCCGCCGGGAGGTGAGTCGGCGCGACCGAAGCCGGATGATCAGACTGTTGTCGGCGTGACCGGTGTCGTGTTCCTGCAGTCAGTGGTTCGCTGTCTGACGTCTGCTGCCGGCCGGCCGTCCGCTCAGACCCTCGAGCCGCCCGTCCGCTCAGCCGCGGCGCGGGTGAGGATCTCGTGGACGAGTCGGGCCGCGGTGCGGGCGGTGCGGCCGTCGACGTCGTAGCGCGGGTTGAGCTCGACGACGTCGAAGTGCCGCAGCTTCCCGCTCGCCGCCGCGGCACCGCACGCCGCGAGGATCACCGCAGTCGGCACCCCGAACCCGGCCGGCGCGCTCACGCCCGGCGCCACCGCCGCCGGCAGGACGTCGAGATCGATCGTCAGATAGAGGTCGTCGACCCCGGCCGCGAACTCCTCGACCCAGCGGACCGCCCGCGCGACGTCCTGGGAGTCGACGTCGCTCAGCCAGGTCACACCGAGCTCGCGGGCGGTGTCGAACAGCGCGGTGGTGTTGTTCGCCTCACTGATCCCGATCACCGTGTAGTCGAAGTCCGCCCCGCGCGCGGCCCGGTCCGCCGCGACCTGCCCGAACGGCGTGCCCGAGGTGGGCCTCTCCGCCTGCCGCAGGTCGAAGTGGGCATCGAGGTTGAGGATGCCCAGGCGCCGGTCCGCGCACTCCTCGGCGAGCCCCAGATAGCTTCCCCACGCGGTCTCGTGCCCGCCGCCGAGCACCCCAGTCAGAGCTTCGGACAGCCCGGGGGAGCGCCGCAGCTCGGCGATCTGCCGGGCGAGGTCCGCCTGCCCGGACTCGAGGTCCTCACCCGCGACGACGACGTCCCCGGCATCGACCACACGCAGCGGGGAGTGGCCGGCGAGGGAGCCGAGCGCCGCGCGGATCGCCTCGGGCCCGGCGGCGGCACCCTGGCGGCCATGGTTGCGGCGCACCCCCTCATCGCTCGCGAACCCGAGGATCACGGCATCGGCGGCGGGCCCACCGGGCCGGGTGGGATCGGCGGTGGCCCGGTTCCCCGGGGCGGCGGGTGCCTCGGCGGGTTCGACGATCTGCCAGAAGCGGCGATGCTCGTCTCCCGGACCGTCCGCGCGGCCGGTCCACGTGTGCGTGCGATTCATGCTCTGCTCCTCGGGGTTCTGCGGGGTCCCAACCAGGCTAGGAGAGCGAGCGCGTGCGCGGCACACCTCGGCGACGGCGTGCGTCCGAGATCTCGGACGGATTGGGAGGTTCGGGCCTGGTCGCGGGCCTCGCGCGCGCCAAGAATGGGGAGCATCAGCCGGTCCCGAGGACGCGCCGGCCCGGCCCCGCCCGTGGTGCCACTCCGGCGTCCACCTGACCACCCGCCCGATCCGGCCCGCCCCGAGGAGACGCCATGACGATCACCCCCAGCAGCCCCGACCAGAAGCCGGGCTTCACCCGCCACGACCCCAGCCGCACCATCCGCGCCCCCCGCGGCACCGACTTCACCGCGAAGTCGTGGCAGACCGAGGCCGCCAAGCGGATGCTCATGAACAACCTCGACCCCGAGGTCGCCGAGCGCCCCGAGGACCTCGTGGTCTACGGCGGCACCGGCCGCGCCGCCCGCTCCTGGGAGGCCTACGACGCGATCGTCCGCACCCTCGACGACCTCGAGGCCGACGAGACCCTCCTCGTCCAGTCCGGCAAGCCCGTCGGCGTGCTCCGCACCCACGAATGGGCCCCGCGCGTGCTCATCGCCAACTCCAACCTCGTGGGCGACTGGGCGAACTGGGAGCACTTCCGCGAGCTCGAGGCCGAGGGCCTCATGATGTACGGCCAGATGACCGCCGGCTCGTGGATCTACATCGCCACCCAGGGCATCCTCCAGGGCACCTACGAGACATTCGCCGCGATCGCTCGGAAGAGCTTCGACGGCACCCTGGCCGGCACCCTCACCGTGACCGCCGGCTGCGGCGGCATGGGCGGCGCGCAGCCGCTGTCCGTCACCCTCAACGGCGGTGCCTGCCTCATCATCGACGTCGACCGCACCCGGCTCGAGCGCCGCAAGTCCAAGCGCTACCTCGACGAGGTCGTCACCGACCTCGACACCGCCCTCGCGCAGGTCATCGAGGCGAAGAGGAACCGGCAGGCGCTGTCCGTCGGGCTCGTCGGCAACGCCGCGGAGATCCTCCCGGCGCTCCTCGACCGTCCCGAGGCCGCCGAGGTCGACATCGTCACCGACCAGACCTCGGCCCACGACCCGCTGTCCTACCTGCCTCTGGGCGTGGCCCTCGAGGACTGGCAGACGGAGGCGGACGAGGACGCGGAGAAGTTCACCCTGCGCGCCGAGGAGTCGATGGCCAAGCACGTCGCTGCGATGGTCGGCTTCCAGGACCGCGGGGTCGAGGTGTTCGACTACGGCAACTCGATCCGCGACGAGGCCCGCAAGGCCGGCTACGAGCGCGCCTTCGAGTTCCCCGGCTTCGTCCCGGCCTACATCCGACCGCTGTTCTGCGAGGGCATGGGTCCGTTCCGCTGGGTCGCGCTGTCCGGCGACCCCAAGGACATCGAGGTCACCGACGCCGCGCTCAAGGAGCTGTTCCCGGAGAACGAGTCGCTCCGCACCTGGCTCGACGCGGCTGCCGAATTCGTCGAGTTCGAGGGCCTGCCGGCACGCATCTGCTGGCTCGGCTACAAGGAGCGCCACCAGGCCGGCCTCCTCTTCAACCGGCTCGTCGCCGAGGGCAAGGTGTCGGCACCCATCGTCATCGGCCGCGACCACCTGGACTCCGGCTCCGTCGCCAGCCCCTACCGGGAGACCGAGGGGATGCGCGACGGCACCGACGCGGTCGCCGACTGGCCGCTGCTCAACGCCCTCGTCAACACCTCCTCGGGTGCGACCTGGGTGTCGATCCACCATGGCGGAGGCGTGGGCATGGGCCGTTCGATCCACGCCGGCCAGGTGTCCGTGGCCGACGGCACCGAGCTCGCCGCGCAGAAGCTCGCGCGCCTGCTCACCAACGACCCGGGCATGGGCGTGCTGCGCCACGTCGACGCCGGCTACGAGCGCGCCGCCGAGGTCGCCGGTGAGCGCGGCATCCGCGTCCCCATGGTCGAGGAGCTCGACCGCCGCGACGAGGAGTCCGCCCAGGGCTGAGGGCCGGTGCCCCGCGAAATGCGCGGTATCCCGAACCAGGCGCGCAATAACGCGTCGGTTCCGGGATACCGCGCAGTTCGGTTCTCGGCGCAGCACTCTCGGCGCCCGGCGGCAACCCTGACCGCCCCACTCCATGTGACCGCGCTCCATGACTTCCCGCGACCGAATGTGACGCCGCATGACCGGTTTATGACGCTGGGCGTCCAGTATCCGCGGGAGCGCCGCCGGCACATGTGATGTTGTGCTCATGACAGCAGATTCCCGGGTCGCCGCCACCGGTGCGCCGAGCGACCCCACCCGCACCCCCGCCATCGACATCCGGAAGCAGCGGCGCTCGATGCTCGCGAGCGTCACCGGCCAGCTCCTCGAGTGGTACGAGTGGAGCGCGTATGCGGTGTTCGCCCCGTTCATCGCCGGCGCCCTGTTCAACCCGCAGAACCAGGTCTCCGCACTGCTCTCGACCTTCGGCGTGTTCGCGATCGGCTTCCTGTTCCGGCCGCTCGGCGGCGTCGTGTTCGGGCGGATCGCCGATAGGCGCGGCCGTCGCTTCGTCCTCGTCACCACCATGCTCATGATGGCCGGCGGCTCCGTGATGATCGGCCTGCTGCCGACCTTCGAATCGATCGGTATCCTCGCCTCCGCGCTGCTGCTGCTCGCCCGCGTGGTCCAGGGATTCGCCCACGGCGGCGAGTCCGCGACCGCGAACTCCTACATCGCGGAGATCGCGCCCGCCCATCGCCGCGGGCTCTGGGGCTCGACGGTATTCATGACGATCTTCGGCGGTGCGGTCATCGCGTTCGTCATCGGCGGTATCATCACCGGCACCCTCTCCGAGCCCGATGTCCAGTCCTGGGGCTGGCGCATCCCGTTCCTGCTCGGCGCCGTGCTCGCGATCGTCGCCCTGTGGCTGCGCGTCGGCATGGTCGAGTCGCAGGTGTTCCAGGCCGACGAGGCCACTCCCGTCATCGACGACCCGGCCGCTGCTCGCACCGCGCCCGAGGCGCCCGCCGGCACCGAGCGCGAGGCCGCCTCGGCCCAGGGCACCTCGGCGACGGCCGCTCCCGCAACCGCCTCCGTCACGGGTGCCGGGGCGGGCTCCCTCCACCGCGGCCACGGCGCCGAGTCCTTCTCCGCGAAGACCCTCGCCCCGCTCAGCCGTCCGCTGTCGATCGTGCTGATCTTCTTCCTCGTCTCCGGCGTCGCGGCGAGCAACTACACGTGGACCTCCTACGTCTCGACCTACGCGATCAGCCAGGAGGGCATGGACCCGTCCGGCGCCTACTGGTCGCTCGTCGCCGCGCTCGTCGTCGGCCTGGCCGCCCTCCCGTTCTGGGGTGCGGTGTCCGACCGAGTGGGCCGCCGGCCGGTGCTGCTGATCTTCGCGATCGGCGTCATCGTCACCCAGTTCCCGCTCATGGCCTTCATCGACGACCGCCCGTGGACCCTGTTCGTCGCGACCTCGATCGGCCTGTTCGTGCTGTCCGCCGGTGCGAGCCTGCTCGCCTGCGTCATGGCCGAGACCTTCCCCACCCATGCGCGCACCGCGAGCATCGGCCTGGCCTACTCGCTCGCCACCGCGGTGTTCGGCGGCACCACGCCCTACGTCAACCAGCTCGCCGTGTCCCAGGGCGTGCCGTGGGCGGCCAATGCGTTCATCCTGTTCGCCGCCGCACTCGCCCTGTGGGCGGTCACCCGCCTGCCCGAGCGCCGCGCCATCGACCTGACGATCGTCCGCTGAGCCGAGGGTCCACGGGATGGGAAAGACGATGGGAGAGACCGCGCCGAAGACTGGGGACAGCGCAGAACGTGTGGAAGGAGCAGAACGCGTGGCAGCAGCCGAGCAGTTGGATGTGAACCCGGTGGAAACCGCGGACGTGTCCGTGGCCGAACCGGGGGACGCGACCGGGAGGAGCGCCCGGGTCGAATCCGCGGGCCAGGTGTGGAACACCGAGCTCACCCCGCTGTCCTTCCTGCGCCGCTCCGCCGACGTCTTCCCGCACAAGCGCGCACTCGTCTACGGGTCGGAATCGCTGACCTACGCGGAGTTCGCCGCGGCCGTCGAGCAGCGGGCGCACGCCCTGCGCGCCGCCGGGGTCGAACCCAGTGACCGCGTCGCCTACCTCGTGCCGAATCTGCCGGAGATGCTCATCGCGCAGTTCGCGGTGCCGCTGGCCGGTGCCGTGCTCGTGTCGATCAACACCCGGCTCGCCGCCGAGGAGGTCCGCTACATCTGCGACCACAGCCAGGCGCGACTCCTCGTCGTCGACGCCGAGCTCTGGCCGACGGTCGCCCCGGTGGCCGACGCCCTCGACACCGTCGAGCGGATCGTCGTCGCCGAGGACCCGCTGCTCGCCGCCGGAACCGCCGCAGATGCGAGCGAGGAGGACACGGCAGGCGAGGCGGCGGATGACGCGGCCCGCACCTCGGGCACGGATGCCGGGCCGGCCCGCACCTCGGGCACGGAGGCCGCGGCCGAGGCGCTCGCCCACCCGGCGACCACCTCCCTGACCGAGTTCCTCGCCGGGGCGGACGCGCACACCGCGGACCTGCCGTGGACGGTGGCCGACGAGAACGCGACGCTGTCGATCAACTACACCTCCGGCACCACGGGCCAGCCCAAGGGCGTGATGTACACCCACCGCGGCGCCTACCTCAACGCCATGAGCGAGATCATCCACTCCCGCCACGACCACGCGAGCGTGTACCTGTGGACGCTGCCGATGTTCCACTGCAACGGCTGGTGCACGGGCTGGGCGGTGGCGGCCGCCGGGGGCACCCAGGTGTGCCTGCGCGAGGTCCGTGCCGAGGTGATCTGGGGGCTCATCGACCGCGAGGGCGTCACCCACCTCAACGGGGCGCCGACGGTGATGACGACGCTCGTCAACGCCCCCGAGGCGCACCCGCTCGACCGCACGATCGTCGCCACGGTGGCCGGCGCGCCCCCGAGCCCGACGATCATCTGGCACCTCGAGGAGCTCGGCTTCCGGATCGTCCACGTGTACGGCCTGACCGAGACCTACGGTCCGCACACCGTGTGCGAATGGCAGGACGAGTGGGACGGCTACGATCGGCGGTCCCGGGCGCGCGTGCAGTCGCGGCAGGGGGTGGGGATGCTCCACACCGACCCGATCCGCGTGGTCGCGGTGGGCGGCGAGGACGAGCTCACCGACGTGCCGGCCGACGGGCGGACGATCGGGGAGATCGTCATGCGCGGCAACAACGTGATGAAGGGCTACTTCCGCAACCCGGAGGCGACCGCAAAAGCGTTCGCCGGCGGCTGGTTCCACTCCGGTGACCTCGGGGTCATGCACCCGGACGGGTACATCGAGCTGCGCGACCGGGCGAAGGACATCATCGTGTCCGGCGGGGAGAACATCTCCACCGTCGAGGTCGAGCAGGCGATCGTCGCACACGAAGCCGTGCTCGAGGCCGCGGTGATCGGCGTGCCCGACGAGAAGTGGGGCGAGCGGCCCAAGGCCTACGTCGTGCTGCGTGCGGGTGCGGAGCTCGGGGCCGCGGAGCTGCTCGACCACGTGCGCTCGCTGCTCGCACGGTACAAGACGCCGCGCGAGGTCGAGTTCGTCGATGCGCTCGCGAAGTCCTCGACCGGCAAGATCCAGAAGTTCGAGCTTCGCGAGGCCGCCTGGTCCGGGCACGCCAGTCGCATCCAGGGCTGAGGCCGCACGCCACCGGGGGTGGGGTGGCGGTGGGGTGCTCACGAACTGCGCGGTATCCGAAGAGCGACGCGCAATTGCGCGCTCGGTTCGGGATACCGCGCAGTCGGGCGTGGGGTGCCGGGCGCCGGGCGCCGAGGCGTCAGGCGTCCGGTGCGTCGCGGCTCAGGCTTCGCGGATCCCCAGCGGGCGTGCCGGGTCGTCGGCGAACAGGCGCCAGCGGTCGATGAACGGATGCGTGTCCGTGCGTGAGGTGTAGTCGAAGACCCGCACCGCCTGGGAACCGTCCCACGCCGGCCAGCCCGGGTCGCCGCTCGCTGCGAAGCGCACCCAGGCCTGTCGCATCTCCTCGCCGAGGCGCCGGTCGCCCTCGTGCGGCCGCGGGTGGGTGACCGCCGCGAAGCTGCCGTCGAAGGTCCCGAACAGGGGCGCGAGCTCCGAGGCGTGCGCCGCGCCGATCCCGCCGTCGGGCCGCGCGGCGAACACGTAGACGAAGGTCCGACCGCCGGAGTCCGTGTGGGCCTGGGCGGCGTCGAGGGTCGGCACGGTGAACATGCGGTCCGTCTGCACCGCCTCGAACAGGGCGTCGGGCGAAGGGTTCGCACCCTCCCCGGCTCCGGCACCAGCACTCACGGCACCCGCACCCTCCCCGGCTCCCGCACCCTCCCTGGCTCCGGTGCCGGCATCCGCGCCCGAACCCGCCCCGCGCAGAAGCGCGGTGTACTCCTCGCCCCGACCCGCCGGTCCGACGAGCGCGACACGCTGGGCGGCGCGCGCCTGGGACGCGGGGGCCGAGCCCGCGAGGAAGAACCGGAACTCCTCGGTGGTCTGCCCGATGAGCACATCGACCCCGGCCGCCGCGCCGGCGCGCAGCGCCTCCCAGGGGTCCGGCGGGATCACCTCGCCGTCGACGACCGGGCACAGCGGCGGTGCGAACGTCACCGCGAGCCCCCAGCGTGCGGCGTGGCGGGTCTGCCCGCGTACGAACCGGGCCATGAGGTCGGTGCACTCAGCCGGTGAGAGTGCGGCGAACCCGGCCGCCGTCTGCTCCACCCCCGCGAGCTGGGCGAACTCCGCGGTCACCTCTGCGGCGAGGCCGGCGTCGAGCACCATGGCCGGCGGGCTCTGCAGCACCGCCCTGGCGAACAGGCCGCGGGCGGCGGGCATGGTGAGCAGCATGTGGATCGACCCCGCGCCCGCGGACTCGCCGAACACCGTCACCCGCGCCGGATCCCCGCCGAACGCCGCGATGTTCTCCCGCACCCATTCGAGTGCGGCGACCTGGTCGAGCAGTCCGCGGTTCGCCGGGGCGCCGGGGAGGTGCGCGAACCCCTCGATCCCCAGGCGGTAGTTGAGGGTGACGACGACCGCGCCGGTCCGGGCGAGGCGCGAGCCGTCGTAGGCGGGGTGGGCGGAGGTGCCGTCGACGTAGGCGCCGCCGTGGATCCACACGAGGACCGGCAGGCCGACAGCCGCAGGATCGACAGCCGCCGACGTCGACGTTGCCGCCGTCGGGGCGTTCGCCGGCGAGGCGTCCGCCGTCGAGGTGCCGGCCGGCTCGGCTTCCGGCAGCTCCGGTGTCCAGATGTTGAGCGTCAGCCAGTCCTCGCCGTCACGGTGAGGGGACACCGGGGCGGGCCCCAGGGTGCTGAAGCGCGGAGGCGGCGGGCCGAACACCTCGGCGTCGAGCACCGCATCCCACCGGGGCACGGGCCGCGGGGCGGCGAACCGCAGCGCCCCGACCGGAGGCAGCGCATAGGGGATACCGAGGAACTGCGAGCACCCCTCGGCAGTGCGACCGCGGACGGGGCCCGCGGCGGTGGTGACGAGCGGTGCAGAGGTGCGGGGCGCATCGGCGGGTTCGACCATGCTCCGCACGCTAGCAGGCACCGGGGGCGCCGCACGGCATGAAGCAGAACCTCTGCCTCCGCGAACAGAACCACCCCTGCCGAACGAATTCCGAGATCTCGGACATTCCGTTCTGCGGAAGCACTGTCGTCCCCGCGCGGGTGCGCGAGACTGAGATGTGCGGATCGAGGAGGATCCGCACCCGTCGACCCGACAGGAGGCGCCCGTGGCCCTGCTCATCACCGCGATCCCGGAACTCGTGACGAACGATCCCGAGGCGCCCGACCTCCTCGGCGTCATCGAAGACGCGGCCCTGCTCGTCGAGGACGGCACCGTCGCCTGGGTCGGCCCCGAATCCGAGCTCCCCGCCGAGGTGCGCGCTCGGGCGCAGGAGACCGTGCGGGCGGGTGGTGCCGTGATCCCCGGCTTCGTCGACAGCCACAACCACCTCGTGTTCGCCGGTGACCGCTCCGCGGAGTTCGCCGCCCGGATGGCCGGCGAGTCCTACTCGGCCGGCGGCATCCGCACCACTGTCGCCGCCACCCGCGCCGCCTCCGAGGCCGAGCTCGAGGCCAACCTCGTCCACCTCGTGGAGCAGGCCGAGCGCTCCGGCACCACGACCTTCGAGATCAAGACCGGCTACGGGCTCACCACCGCCGACGAGATCCGCGGCCTCGGGATCATCCGCCGCCACACCGACGAGGCGACCCTGCTCGCCGCCCACGTCGTCCCGCCGGAGTACGCCGAGAACCCCGACGGGTACGTCGACCTCGTGATCGAGGAGATCATTCCCGCCGCCACCGGCCTCGCGAAGTGGATCGACGTGTTCTGCGAGGAGGGAGCGTTCTCCGAGGAGCAGACCGCACGCATCCTCGATGCCGGTGTCGCCCACGGGATGCGCCCGCGGCTCCACGCCAACCAGCTCACCGCCGGCGGGGCGCTGCAGCTCGCCGCCGCCCATCGGTGCGCCTCGGCCGACCACGCGACCTTCGCCTCGGACGAGGACCTCGCGGCGCTGGCCGCCGCGGGCACCGTCGTCACCCTGCTGCCCGGCGTCGAGTTCTCCACCCGCCAGCCCTACCCGGACGCCCGCCGGTACCTCGCCGCGGGAGTCACGCTCGCGATCGCGAGCGACTGCAACCCGGGGTCGTGCTTCACGAGCAGCATCCCGTTCTGCATCGCGCTCGCCGTGCGCGACATGCACTTCACCGTCGAGCAGGCCGTCTGGGCCGCCACCGCCGGAGGTGCGGCCGCCCTCGAACGCACCGACGTCGGCCGCCTCACCCCCGGGTCCCGGGCCGACCTGAGCATCCTCGACGCCCCGTCCTACCGCCACCTCGCCTATCGGCCCGGCGTGCAGCTCATCACCGAGGTGCACCGCGCCGGTGAGCGGATCGCCGGCTCCCCGGTGAAGAACTCAGTTGAAAGGGCCACCCGATGACGCAGAATCCCGTCGACCTCGACCCGGACGGCCTGACCTTCGCGCAGGTCGTCGCCGTCGCCCGCCATGACGCACCGGTCCGCGTCCCCGAGCAGGTGCGCGCGGCCGTCGCGGAGTCCCGCCGCGCGATCGAGGCGCTCGCCGACGCCCCGCGCCCCGTCTACGGGGTGTCCACCGGATTCGGCGCGCTCGCCCAGCGCCACATCCCCGCCGCCCTGCGCACCCAGCTCCAGAAATCCCTCATCCGCTCCCACGCGGCAGGCGTGGGCGACCCGGTGGAGCGCGAGGTCGTCCGAGCGCTCATGCTCCTGCGCGCCCGCACGCTCGCCACCGGGCGCACCGGGGTGCGCACCGAGGTGCTCGACACCTACGTCGCGATCCTCAACGCCGGCATCACCCCCGTCGTCCACGAGTACGGCTCGCTCGGCTGCTCGG
>ENA-OOKA01000183-OOKA01000183.1-human-skin-metagenome-genome-assembly--contig:-NODE-183-length-20873-cov-5.961332_pt1 | contig 20873 bp, 16 predicted proteins | sample MGYA00248825_ERZ500995 | MGnify/ENA primary metagenome ERZ500995 (study PRJEB25958, sample SAMN03398540) | human skin metagenome | study: EMG produced TPA metagenomics assembly of the Human Skin...
TGTCGTGGGGGATGTCGTAGTTGACGACGAGCGAGATGCGCTCGACGTCGAGACCACGGGCGGCGACGTCGGTGGCGACGAGAATGTCGATCTTGCCCTCGCGCAGCATCTCGACCGTGCGCTCACGGGCCTGCTGCGGGATGTCGCCGTTGATCGCCGAGGCCTTGAAGCCACGCGCCCGCAGCTTCTCCGCGAGCTCCTCGGTGGCCTGCTTGGTGCGGACGAACATGATGATGCCGTCGTACTCCTCGACCTCGAGGATGCGGGTGAGCGCGTCGAGCTTGTGGGAGTGCTGGACCATGAGGTAGCGCTGCCGGATGTTCGACCCGGTCTGCGACTTCGCCGCGACCCGAACCTCTTCGGGATCGTTGAGGTACTTGCCGGTCAGCCGGTGGATCGAGGTCGGCATCGTGGCCGAGAACAGAGCGACCTGACGCGAGTCGCCGGTGGCGTTGAAGATCTCCTCGATGTCCTCGGCGAAGCCCATCTTGAGCATCTCGTCGGCCTCGTCGAGGACGAGGTGCTGGAGGTTCTCGAGCTTGAGCGAGCCCCGCTTGAGGTGGTCGATGACGCGACCGGGGGTGCCGACGACGACCTGCGCACCGCGCTTGAGGCCGGCGAGCTGCGGACCGTAGGACTGGCCGCCGTAGATGGGGAGCACGGAGAAGTCGTCGAGATTCGTCGCATACGAGGTGAACGCCTCGGCGACCTGGAGCGCGAGCTCACGGGTGGGGGTGAGCACGAGAGCGAACGGTCCGTCCGATGCCCGCCCCGCCTCGGCGAGGTGGGAGAGGATCGGCAGGGCGAACGCCGCGGTCTTGCCCGTACCCGTCTGCGCGAGTCCGATGACGTCGCGACCGGCGACGAGCGCAGGGATCGTCGCGGCCTGGATCGGGGACGGCGATTCGTAGCCGAGGGCTTCGACGGCGCGCAGGACCTCGGGATGGAGGCCGAGCTCGGCGAACGTCGGCGTGGTCTCCTGAGTGGATTCTTCGGTCATGAGTGGTTCTCTCTCACGTCGGCACACACTTGATCGCAGATGACTGTAGTGGCGATCTACCCTGCGGCCGCTTGTGCGATCATGACTGGCAATCCGGGCCGGAACCGTACGCTTCCTTCCGACTGCGCGCGGGCACAGCCATCGGTACGGAGAAAGGTTTGGGTGTGGCACCAGTCTACCGTGCCGATCCTCGCCGAGGCGGCCCCGACCCTGCGTAAGAGGTGTGAGTTCCATCGCCTGCCGCGCTTCACCTGGAGGCGGCCGTGACCCGATAGGCTGGAGTCTGTGCGCCACGGCAGCCGGCCGTGGCGGCAACGGATACCAAGGAGAGTCAACCGTGGCACAGTCCAAGCTCGATGCCGTCATCGCCCTGGCCAAGCGCAGAGGATTCGTCTTCCAGGCAGGGGAGATCTACGGTGGTTCCCGCTCGGCGTGGGACTACGGCCCGCTTGGCGTCGAACTCAAGGACAACATCAAGTCCCAGTGGTGGCAGACCTTCGTCCGCGGACGCGAGGACGTCGTCGGCCTCGACTCGTCGATCATCCTGCCCAAGCGCGTGTGGGAAGCCTCCGGTCACGTCGAGACCTTCGTCGACCCGCTCGTCGAATGCCTCCACTGCCATCACCGTCACCGCGAGGACCACCTCATCGAGGCCTATGAGGCCAAGCACGGAAAGGCTCCGGAGAACGGGATGGCCGACGTCGTGTGCCCCGACTGCGGCACCCGCGGCCAGTGGACCGAGCCGCAGCAGTTCTCCGGACTCGTCAAGACGTTCCTCGGCCCCGTCGAGTCCGAGGCCGGACTGCACTACCTGCGCCCGGAGACCGCGCAGGGCATCTTCGTCAACTTCAACAATGTGCTCACCGCATCAAGGAAGAAGCCGCCGTTCGGAATCGGGCAGATCGGCAAGTCCTTCCGCAACGAGATCACGCCCGGCAACTTCATCTTCCGCACCCGTGAGTTCGAGCAGATGGAGCTCGAGTACTTCGTCCACCCCGACGACGCTCCAGCCCTCTTCGACGAATGGGTCGAGGACTGCTGGAACTGGTTCCTCGGCCTGGGCCTGAGCGAAGAGAACATGCGCCGCTTCGACGTCCCCGAGGACGAGCGCGCCCACTACTCGGCAGGCACCATCGACATCGAGTACCGCTTCGGCTTCCAGGGCTCGGAGTGGGGTGAGCTTATGGGCGTGGCCAACCGCACCGACTACGACCTGAGCACCCACACCGAGGCGTCGGGGGCGAAGCTGCAGTACTTCGACCAGGCCAGCGGCGACCGCTACACGCCCTACGTCATCGAGCCCGCGTTCGGCCTCACCCGGTCGATGATGGCCTTCCTCATCGACGCCTACACCGAGGACGAGGCGCCGAACACCAAGGGCGGCACCGACACCCGCATCGTGCTCAAGCTCGATCCGCGCCTCGCTCCGGTCAAGGCGGCTGTGCTTCCGCTCAGCCGCAACGAGAAGCTCACTCCCGAGGCGAAGGCTCTGGCCGCTCGCCTGCGCAGTCGCTGGAACATCGACTTCGACGACGCCGGAGCGATCGGTCGCCGCTACCGCCGCCAGGACGAGATCGGCACCCCGCTGTGCATCACGTACGACTTCGACTCCCTCGACGACGGTGCGGTGACGATCCGCAAGCGCGACGACATGAGCCAGGAGCGCGTGAGCCTCGATCAGGTCGAGTCCTACCTCGCCGACCACCTCGGCGGGGCCACGGGGCCACCTCGGCGGGGCGAGGGTGACGGGGCCGCGTCGGCGGGGCGAAGGTGGCGGGTCGACCATCTCGGCGGGGAACTGCCACAGCACCTGAGGCGAACCCCCTTGCCGGCAACCTGTCCTGTGGTGAACTCTTGATGTACAGGACTGAACAGGAGATGAAGTCACAGCGTCTTCGCCGGAAAGCGGGGCGGGCGCACGCTACGGTTGAGTGATAGGCACCAGCGGGCGAGAGAGAGAAAGGGGCGGAGCCTGTGCGACGGCTGACCAACACGGTGAAGAACTTCGACTGGGGAACCCCGGACGCGATCCCCGCGATCCTCGGCACCGTCCCGGACGGAACGCCGTGCGCGGAGCTGTGGCTCGGTGCGCATCCGCTCAGCCCGTCCCGCCTCGAACTCGCCGCCGGCAGCGGTCGGCACGCATCGTCGGGCTACGGGCGGGTCGGCTCGAGTTCGTCGGTCGACGTTCGGGCGGAAGGGCGGACCGACCTCGGACCCAACCTCATCGAATACATCGCCGGCGATCCCGAAGGCCTGCTGGGACGGGACTCGCTCGAGACCTTCGGCCCGCGCCTGCCGTTCCTCCTCAAGGTCCTCTCGGCCGAGCGTGCGCTCTCGATCCAGGTCCACCCCACCCCTGCCCAGGCCGCAGAGGGCTTCGCGCGCGAAGAGGAGACGGGTCCCGACCTCGACGCGCCCGACCGCAACTACAAGGACGCCTCTGCCAAGCCCGAGCTCATCTACGCGCTCACCGAATTCCACGCCCTCTCCGGGTTCCGTCCCCGCAAAGCTGTGCGGGCGACGTTCGAACGCTTCCTCTCGCTGTCGCTGAGCGTCTCCGCGCTCGACTTCCTCGGGGATATCCTCTCCTCCCTCAAGGGACTGAGCGAGACCAAAGCGTTTGCCCGGACGGTCGAGCGTCTCCTCGGCGACGGGCGGGCGCCGCAGCTCGTCACCGAGATCGCCGACCAGGACTTCGCGACGCCGCCGCGCGGCCACGCCTCGCAGATCGGCACCGCCGTCGACCCGATGCAGACGTTCCGCGAACTCGTCGCCGACTACCCGGGCGACCCCGGGGTGCTCGTGGCCCTCATGCTCTGCCGCGTCCACCTCCAGCCCGGAGAGGCGCTGGCCATGGACTCGGGAATCCTCCACGCCTACCTCGGCGGCACCGGCATCGAGATCATGGCCTCGAGTGACAACGTGCTCCGTGGGGGACTGACGACCAAGCACGTCGACATCCCCGAGCTCACGCGCATCGCCTCGTTCGCTGCGAGCGCACCGACGCTGCTCGAACCCGACCGCGACGGCGTGCTCACCGGCGCGACCGAGGACTTCGCCCTCCAGGCGCTGCGCTGCCCCCGACTCAAGCGCATCGAGCGCCGAGGCGCGGCGATCGCCCTGTGCACCTCCGGCACCATCACCCTGACCTCGGTCGGCGCGTCGACGACGCTGACCCGCGGCCAGAGCGTGTTCATCGGCGCGAACGAGCCCGCGGTCACCGCCGACGGGCACGGCGACCTCTTCGTCGCGACCACAGGCCTCGACCCGGCGCTGCCCTTCGCCTGAGCAGCGTCCCTCTCGTCTGAGCATCGTTCGCTCAGCGCCCCAGCGGTTCGCGGCCGGTCCAGCGCGCATCCCTCACCCCAAGCGTCTCGTCCTACGTGTGCGAGGGGAGGATCTGCGGCTGCGAGTGCGGTGTATGCGACTGCCGGTTGTCTGTGACGCTCCCGGGATGCGTCGCGCCTTCGGGTGAGGATTGCGCGTGCGGGGATGAATTGCGCGCGTGGGGATGATGATCGCCCAAAGGTAGGAATTGCGCGCAGGTGGATGTTTCGCGCCTACAGGGATGTCTCGCGGCACCACCCGAGCTGAGCCTCTGCACAGAAACGAGTCGAGGACGCTCAGTGTCGATTCTGCAATCAGAAATCGACACTGAGCGTCCTCGAAACGGCGTAGGGGACCAGCGCCGCTCAGCCGCAGCGCCGCTCAGCCGCAGCGCCGCTCAGCCGCGCGGGCTCAGACGTTGGGGACGTCGACGGTGGGGATCTCGCCGTCGACGATCACCTCGGCGCCGGTCTTCTCCTTGACCTCCTCGACGGTGACTCCGGGGGCGAGCTCGACGAGGGTGAAGGCGTTCCCGCTGACGTCGAGCACGGCGAGGTCGGTGATGATGCGCTCGACGACGCCTTTGCCGGTCAGCGGCAGGTCGCAGACCTCGAGGAGCTTGTGGGAGCCGTCCTTGGCGACGTGGTCCATGACGACGATGACGCGCTTGGCACCGTGGACCAAGTCCATCGCCCCGCCCATGCCCTTGACCATCTTGCCCGGGATCATCCAGTTGGCGATGTCGCCGTTGACGGCGACCTGCATCGCGCCGAGGATCGCCGCGTCGATCTTGCCGCCGCGGATCATCCCGAAGCTCGCCGCCGAATCGAAGTACGAGGCGCCGGGCAGCATCGTCACGGTCTCCTTGCCCGCGTTGATGAGATCGGGGTCGACTTCGTCCTCGGTCGGGTAGGGTCCGACGCCGAGGAGGCCGTTCTCCGACTGGAGGACGAGGTGGACGTCGTCGGGAACGTAGTTCGGCACAAGTGTGGGCATGCCGATGCCGAGGTTGACGTAGCTGCCGTCGGCGAGCTCCTGCGCCGCACGCGCGGCCATCTGGTTGCGGGTCAGTGACATAGGGGCTCTCCTCAGGCGCTTTCAGGGGTGGGGCGCAGGGTGCGCTTCTCGATCGGCTTGTCGGCGACCTGCTCGGGGGTGAGCGGGACGACCCGGTGGACGAAGACGCCGGGGACGTGGACCTGGTCCGGGTCGATCTCACCGGGTTCGACGAGCTTCTCGACCTCGGCGATCGTGATCCGTCCCGCCTGCGCGGCCGGGGGATTGAAGTTGCGGGCCGAGGAGTGGAAGACGAGATTGCCGTGCCGATCGCCGATCGCCGCCCGCACGAGTGCGTAGTCGGGGGCGAGCGACTCCTCGAGGACGTACTGCTGCTCCTCCCCGAACGTGTCGAAGACGCGCGTGTCCTTGGCCGGGGACTCCTTGATGACGTTGCCCTCGGAGTCGTACTTCCACGGCATGCCGCCCTCGGCGACCTGGGTGCCGGCGCCGGTGACCGTGTAGAAGGCGGGGATCCCCGCGCCCCCGGCCCGCAGCTTCTCCGCGAGCGTGCCCTGCGGGGTGAGCTCGACCTCGAGCTCACCGGAGAGGTACTGCCGGGCGAACTCCTTGTTCTCCCCGACGTAGGAGGCGATGATCCGGCGCAGCCGGTGATCGGCGAGGAGGACGCCGAGTCCGCGGCCGTCGACGCCCGCGTTGTTGGAGATCACCTCGAGGTCGGTCGTTCCCTGGTCCCGGATCGCGCGGATGAGGAATTCGGGGACTCCGACGACCCCGAAACCGCCCACGGCGATCGACGATCCATCGGCAATATCGGCCACCGCTTCTGCGGGCGTGTCAACTACTTTGTCCATGAGCCCAGTCTGCCACGGACCTCCCCGAGGGTTCCCGCGAGGTCCGTGATGTGGGCCTCATCCACGCCTGTGGCCAGGAGCGTCTCACCCCCGCCGAGGAGGTGGCCGAGGAACTCCGGCCACTGCCCGGCCAGCGGGGTCGAGTGGGAGACGAGGATCCCCGCGGGCCGACCGGTCCCCGCCTCCTCGGCCTCGGCCCAGGCGACCTCCGTCGGCTCGGCACCGGGGCCGGCGACGACGAGGACGCCGGAGCGGTCGAGCCGCCTCGAGGTCACGTCGGGGTAGGCGCGGATCGCGGAGTTGACGTCGATGAGATCGGCGTCGACGGGGGTGCTCAGGGCCAGCGCGGGAGGGTTGAAGACGAAGATCTCCTCCGCCGAGGCGATCGCCGGGTCCGATTCGACGCCCGCGGCGACGAAGGCGTGGAAGTCCCCATCGGGCACGATCGCCGGGTCGATCGCCGGCGGTCCCTCGGCGGCCTCCTGGTTGCCGGCTGCCTGGCCGGGCCCGCCGAGGACGACACGGCCGCCGCCGAGGAGCACGCTGAGGATCGCGACGAGCTCACGCCAGTGGAGACCGGCCGGCGAGGGGACGAAAAGCGTGAAGTCGGGACCGAGGTCGTAGTCGCCGAAGAGGCCGACTCCCTTGTGGACCCAGTTGGCGATGACCGGGCCGGTGAGGTCGAGGCGGTCGTATTCGGGGCCGCGCCAGAGGAGGACGGGACCGCCGGTGCGGCTGAGGCGGGAGAGGACCACGGAACCTGCTTTCGTCGCTGGGAGGGACTGTGTCGCTGGGAGGGACTGTGTCGGGGGCTCAGGGAGTGAGGAGTCCGATGTCGATGATCACGCCGCGGGGGAAGGCTCCGAGCTCCCCGTCGGCCCACTGCCACTTCGTCGTCGCCGAGAGGTCCTCGGCGAAGAGCGCGGTGTGCATCCGTTCGACGAGGGAGCCGAGTCCGACCATCGCCTCGAGGATCGGCGGCCCGTCGGCCTGCGTCACCGCCGGGGAGTCCGAGGGGCTCATGACGATCCGCGACCCCGAGCCCTCGATGCGCATCCGCCACGCCGCGTGTCCAGGCGTCCGGGAGATCCCGCCGCGGACGACGCGCACGGCCCGTGAGACCCGCTCGAGGATGTCGTCGCCGCCGTCGCCGGCCGCTGGGCGCCCGGGCACGGTCTCGACCCCGAGACCCCGTTGGATCGCCTCGACGTGGCCGTAGCGGAACCAGTCCTCGGCGCGGTCGCGGCACAGTGCGCTCGCACCGTCGCCGCCGTTGTCGAGATAGCCGCCGGCTCCGCGCACGAGCGCCATCGGCAGACCCCTGGCCGCCCCCTTGACGAGGTCGGCGGCCGCGGCGATCTCGTCGGCGACGGCGCGCACGGTCACCGACTGCAGCCGTCCGTCGTCATCGGGCAGACCGCGCTGGTCGTCGAGGCCCGAGAAGCCGGAGAGGCCCAGCGCGATGTCGCCGACGCCCACCCGCCACGGCCGCGAGGTCGTGTCGGAGACGACGACCCCGATGCGCACGGCGAAGGCCTCCTCGACACGCGAGCGCAGCTCGTCGGCCGAGCGGTCGGCATCGAGCGGGTGGAGGACGACGTCGCCTCCGGAGTTCGACTGGTCGAGGCCGGCAGCGGCCTGGACGGTGCCCGCTCGGGTCCGCACCACCTGGACGGTCGTGCCCGAGGCGTAGCTGCGCTCGGCGACGAGGTGGGTCGAGGAGCGGGCGACGAGCTCCTCGAACTCGGTGCGGTCGGCCACGCTCGCCAGCCGTCCGGCCGCCTTCGAGACGACCTTCGAGGCGATGACGAGGATGTCACCGTCCTTGAGGTCGATGCGGTTGCGGCGCAGGCTGGTGACGAGGATCGCCGCGAGGTCCGATCCCGGGCGGATGTCCTCGTCGACCGGCGGGGCGTAGACCGTGAGCAGTCTGTCGTTCATGCCCGCCCTCGCTCCGGTTCCGTGGCTCATCCCTCCATATTCCCATCCCTGCCGAACGAATCCGAAATTCTCACAGAATCCCCGTCGCGACACCACGGATAGTGGGGCGGGGGCCTCACCGCACCATATGTTGTGTCGGGGGCGCGTGTGCATGTGAAGGTGTGTTCGAATACGGTCACCGGGGCCGCCCCGATACTCCAAGAGGGCTTGACTCGACAGTAATGACACGCGTGTAATTTATACCTAAGGGGAACGCGCTTAGCACGAATTCTCGGATTCGGAAGGCACAACACGCTGAGCGTGAGAAAGGGGAACATCGTGCAGAGCGCACAGAGAAAGAGGCTCGAACAGGAGGAGCACTCCGCGATACCGGGAGTGACGTCCCGCAGCGCCGGCGACTGGTTCGTCGAACCCGGCGCCAGGACACCGGACACGCTGCCGGACCCGCTGGCCATCGACCCGAACGATCTCACACCGCTTCCCGTCGACGATACCGCAGTGTCACCGCTGTCGCTGCTCCTCGGCGCCGCCGGAGACGGAGAGCTCTCGTGGCAGGACCAGGCGCTGTGCGCCCAGACCGATCCCGAGGCCTTCTTCCCGGAGAAGGGCGGCTCGACACGTGAGGCCAAGCGGGTCTGCGAGTCCTGCGAGGTCCGCTCCGAATGCCTCGAGTACGCCCTGGCCAACGACGAACGGTTCGGGATCTGGGGCGGCATGTCCGAGCGCGAACGCCGCCGACTCAAGAAGCGAGTCGTGTGAGGCCTGCTGTCACCGTCGTCGTCTCCGGCGACGACTCCCGCCGTGCCGAGCTCGAGACGGCTCTGCACCGGATCCACCCCGAGATCCCCGTCGTCGATCTCGGGGGTCTCACCGTCACCGAGGCGCTCGCCCTGCCGGCCGTCTCGGGCAGCGAGTACCTGTGGTTCCTCACTCCTGACTCCCGGCCCGAGCCGGGCTGCCTCGACGAACTCGTCGAGGCGATCAGCGCCACCGAATCGATCGCCGCCGTCGGCCCCAAGCTCATGGCGTCGGACCGGATCGTCTCCGCGGGCGTGACGACCACCTCGGCGGGGGAGCGGGTCAACCCCGTGGGCACCGGCGAGGTCGACCAGGGCCAGCGCGACGGCGTCGGCGAGACCCTCGCCCTCGACCTGCCCGGCATGCTCATCGCCACCGCCGAACTCTCCCGGGTCGGGGCGCCGAGTCGGGTGCTCGGCCCCGCCTACCGCGGGATCGAATTCTCGCGCCGCTTCCGCGACCTCGGCAAACGCGTCGTCGTCGCCCCCCGTGCCCGGCTCGAGGTCTCCGCCGCCGAGGCGGCCCAACTCGGGTCCTCTGCCCGCCCGCCGCGCTCGTCGGGCCAGATCCGCTCCGAACAGCGGTACCGTCTCAGCCTCGCTCGTCCCGGTCTGCCGGCGCTCGTCCTCGGCCTCGCGCTCACCCGGATCGGCCGTGCCCTCCTCGCCCTCCTCGGCAACGACCCGCGCACCGCCCGCTGGCACTTCTCCGCGCTCCTCGGCCTGCCCTCCGATGTCCGCGCGACAGGACGTCTGCGGAAGGCGAACGGCAAACGCGGTCGCCTCGGCAGGCGGGCGAACAGCGCGCACCTCTCGGCGCTCTACGCCGACTCCGACGAGCTCGCCGTCCAACGCCGCAGCATGGTCGAGGGCACCGCCTCCGGCGTCGGCGTCGACGACGTGCGCGACGAGGCCGATCTCCACCAGGTCGGCGACACCGAAGAGGCCATCGACTCGTTCTCCCGCCTCGAGGTGAGCGGGGGAGCCGGCATCTTCACCCACCCGCTCACGTACCTCATCCTCGTCTCCGGCGTGCTCTCCGGCATCGTCTCGCACCGCCTCTTCGGTCCCGGCCACCTCGTCGGCGGCGCGCTCGGCTCGACCGACGTCGGCTACGGCGAGCTCATCGCCCGCCTCCTCGGAGGCAGGCTCGACGTCGGCACCGGGACAGACGTCCCCGCCGATCCGCTCCAGCTCGTCCTCGCCGTCCTCGGTCTGCCCTTCCTCGGCGACCTCGACCTCACGGTCCGCGTGCTCATCCTGCTCGCCCCCGTCGGCGCCGCGATCGCCGCCTACGCCGCAGCCGGAATGCTCGTCCACGGTCGCTGGGTGCGGGGACTCGCAGGTCTCCTCTGGGTCACAGCCCCGCTCTTCCTCACCGGACTGTCCGCCGGTCGCCTCGGCGTCATCGTCGTCTGGATCGCCGCCCCGCTCTTCGTCATCGCTCTCACCCGCAGCCTGCGCACCGGGTCGGTCTCCGCCGCCGCAGGAGCCGGTCTCCTCCTCTTCGTCCTCATCGCCGGCAGCCCGCTCCTGCTCGTCATCGGCCTCGTGCTCACCGTCGTCCTCCTCGCCACCCGGCAGGGGCTGCGCCACCTCTGGCTGCTCGCCCCCACGCTCGTGCTCGCATGGCCGTGGCTCCTCGGCGTCATCACCGAGCCGGGCACCCTGCTCGTCACGCCGGGCCAGACGCTCGCCCCGGGCGCGCCACCGACCTACCTGCTCGCCGTCGGCTTCCCCGCCCCGCTCGACCTGGGCTGGCTCGGTGCCGCGGCCGACGCCCTCGGCCTGAGCTCGGCTGCTGCGGCGACCGTGGGGCTGTGGGCTCCGGCCGTCGTCGTGCCCATGCTCGTCCTCGCCTTCCTCACGCTCATCGAGGCACGCATCCCCCTGCCGGTCCTCACGTGGACAGTCGGGCTCTACCTCGCCGGGCTCGCCCTGGCCACCCTTCAGGTCCACCTCCCCGCGCAGGTCGGGCCCTTCGCCCTCATCGGGTCCTACCCTGCGGCCGGTCTGACGCTGACGAGCCTCGGGGCCATCGCCCTGCTCGCCCTCGGCGCCGACCGTCTCGCCGCCGGCTCCCGGGGGCGGTCACGGGCGCCGATGCGCGTGCTCACCGGACTCGTCGTCCTCGCCGCCCTCGGCTTCGCGATGCTCGGCGTCGGACCCGCCTTCACCTCCAACGACACCGTCGCCACCGCCGAGCACGGGACCGTCCCGGCCCTGGCCGCCGACCGCGGGGCCGGAGACACCGAGGCCCGCACCCTGCGCCTCGACGCCGTCGACGGCGAGGTCATCGCCACCCTCATCTCAACCGCGGACGGCACCGTTCTCGGCACCTCGACGGTGCTCTCCGCCGAGGCGGTCGGCGGTCCTCCGTGGCAGCGTCGCCCGTTGCCGATCGGCGAGGACAAGGTCCTCATCGCCCAGGCCGCGGCTGCCCTGTCCGCCGACGACGCCGGTGACGTCCGCGACCTCCTCGGCCGCCTCGGCGTCGACTTCGTCCTCGTCGGTTCGGGAGAGGACGGACTGCGCAGCTCCGTGGCCGCAGCCACCGGACTCGTCGAGGTCGGTCCGACCGAGACGGGCACCCTCTGGCAGGTCGACAAGCCCTACAGCGGACGCTTCCTCATCGCCGAGCCCGATGGGACGCTGTCCACGGCACCGATCGTCGACGGACGGATCGAAGTCCCGGCGGGCGCCGAGGGACGCACGCTCATCGTCGCTGAGAACGCCCCCGACCTCGAGGCCGCCATCGGCGATCAGACCCTGCCGCGGCCGGCCGAGCCGAGCGCGGCATGGGATGCGGAGTTCTCGCTGCCCGCCGCCGGGGGCACCGTCGACCTCGACGAGGGATCCCCACTGGTCAGCGCCGGTGTCATCGCCGGATGGGTGCTCGGTCTCGTCTGCCTCATCGTCGCCTTGCCGATCGGCACCCGCCGCACGGGAGGCCACCGCCCGCGGGCGGGCGGTCGAGGAGGCGAGGCCCGCTCGGCCGGCTCGAGCGATCGGGACGGGCAGACGCGCGACGGGCAGACGCGCGACGGCGAGGCGCACGAGGAAGAGGCGCACGACGGGGGGACTCTGTCACAGGCGGAGACCGGCGGCACCGACACCGGCCGAGCAGGCGACCCCGACGCAGCCGAGACCGCGGACTCCTCGGACGCCGGGCGGCCCGCCGACTCGGAGGAGCGCCCGAACCGCAGCGCTGCCACCCACTCGCGGACACTGACGAGGGAGAGGCCATGAAGCTCAGCCGCAGCATCGTCACCTTCGCGGCGATCGCCGTTCCCGGCGTCATCGTCGCCACCACCTCGTTCCTCGCCCCGATCACCTCGGGCACCCTCGACCGCAGCCCCGAGCAGGTGCGGATGCCCACGGCCGACACCAGGGTGATCTGCCCGGGACCCCTGCTCACCGACAAGGCCGCTGAAGGCACCGATGCGGAGTTCGTCGACGACTCGAACGTGAGCACCCGCGTCCTCGCCGCCTCGGCGCCGATCAGCGCCGCCGACGGCTCGGTCTCGGCCGCCCGACTGCGGGTCGCCGACCTCGGGGGCGGCCCGGACTTCGACCAGCCCGCCTCGGCGGGATTCGTCTCCGGCGACGACCCGGTGGCGGGCACGAAGATCGTCACCGGCTTCGCACGCCCGGGAGCGCCCGCATTGACGACGGCTCTCGAGACCGTCGAAGGCACCTCGGGCGACCTCACGGGCCTGGCGACGCTCACGTGTGCGGAACCGGCCTCGAACTTCCGGATCCTCGCCGGCTCCGGCCAGCCGGGCTCGAACTCGCAGCTGCTGCTGAGCAACCCCGGCTCCGCGCCCGTCCAGGCCCGCGTGCAGATGATGACGGCCGCCGGCGCCCGGGGAGAGCCGACGGAGCTGAGCATCCGCGCCGGATCCCAGCGGGCCGTGCGCCTGGCCGGGCTCGCCGCCGGGGCCGAGGAGCTCGCCGTCGACGTCTCCGTCGACGGGGGAGTGCTCGCCGGCTCCGTCCAGGAGACGAAGCTCGACGGCCTCACCCCGCAGGGCATCGACCTCGCCGCCGCAGGGGCCGGGGCGGACTCCGAACAGGTCCTCACCGGCATGAGCGGCAAGAGCGTGCGGGTGCGCGTGGCGAACCCGAGCGACGACCTCGCCGAGGTCGACCTCAAGGCCTACGGTCCCGACGGGGGGATCGACCTCCCGCGCTCCTCGCTCACCGTCGTCGCCCAGGGTGTGGCCGAAGCCGATCTCGGGGAGCTCGACGCCGCGAGCATCGTCGTCTCCTCGGACCGGACCGTCCAGGCCTCGGGGATCGTCGCGACGAACGACGACGGCGGCAAGGGGGACTTCGCGACGCTGAGCGCGACCGACGACCTCGCCGAGACCCAGCTCATGGCCCTGCCGCGCACCGGTTCGGCAGAGCTCTTCCTCTCACCCGGACAGGGTCAGGTGCAGGTGGCGGGGATGCGCGACGACGGTTCCCTCACCGACCCCCGCACCGTCGACCTCGAGGAGTCGACGACGACGAGACTCAACCCGGCCGAGATCTCCCCGGATGCCGTCCGCGCCCTCGTCATCGGGGCAGCGAACGCCTCCGGCACGGTGACCGGCGGTGTGCATGCGAGCCTCCTCGTCACCTCGGACAGCGGGGTCTCGGCGGTCATGCCCGCGCCCGCCCCCGCCGGCGTCGCCTACCGCGACATCCGGCTCCGCTGACGCGGTCCGCTCACGCTCCGCGGAGCAGGTCGACCTGATCGGCGAGCACCTCGGCGATGAGGCTCTCCCTGCTGCCGCCGAGGCTGTGGTACTCGATCGGGCGACGGTAGAGGACGATGTGGGTCCGCCGGTGCGGGGTCGCAGGGAACACCCGCCCGAAGCTCGGCTCGTCCGACCCCGCCGGAGGCACCGCGTCGACGGCAAGGACGACGTCGGCGAGCAGCTCAGGGTCCCTGGCCCGGTGTCGGGCGAACTCCTCGGCGGCGAGGCGGGCGAAGCTCTGCGCCCGCGTCTCGCGTGCGGGCACGTCGGCGCGGTGGAGCGGGGAGCGCAGTCCCCGGCCGTGGCGATCCCGTCTGCGGCGCGTGCTCATAGCCCGTCATTCTACCGAGGCGATCCCATCGGCTCGCACCCGGCGGCGCCTGCCCGGAACGGACGGGGCCAGCGTGTAGAGTTCAGTACTGTGTCAGCCTTGCGTACGTGCTCGAAAGTCAGCTGCTCGCGCAGCGCCTCCGCGACCATGACCTATGTCCACGCGGACGCCTGCGTCGTCATCGGTCCCCTCGCCCGGCGTGCCGAACCCGGCGCCCACGACCTGTGCGCCGACCACGCCGCGAGGCTCACCCCGCCGGTGGACTGGCAGCTCATCCGCATCGGGACGGGTGAGGAACCGCCCGAGCGCACCCACGACGACCTCCTCGCGATCGCCGACGCCGTCCGCGAAGCGGCGGGAACGACGACACCGCGCCCCGAAGGTCCGACCCCTGTCGACGAGCCCGCCCCCGCCGGCCGCAAGCACGGCCACCTGCGCATCATCGGCCCCTGAGCCACTCCGCGCACGAACCGAAGGACCCCCATGTCAGGTGAGACCCTCTCCGCCTCCCGTTCCCGCGCCCTCGACACCGCCGTCGGCGCCTACGACATCCGGGGACGGATCCCCGACCAGCTCGACGACGACGTCCTCTTCGCCCTCGGCTGGGCGACCGCCTCGGCGATGGGGGAGATCCACGGCAGCGGCGAGGTCGTCATCGGACACGACATGCGCCCGAGCTCCCCGGGCTTCGCCCGCTCCTTCGCCGCCGGAGTCGGGGCCGCGGGATCGCGGGCCGTGCTGTTGGGCCTGTGCTCGACCGACCAGCTCTACTTCGCCTCCGGGATCTTCGACCTGCCCGGGGCGATGATCACCGCGAGCCACAACCCCGCCGACTACAACGGGATCAAGATCTGCGCCCCCGGCGCCGGCGGGGTGAGCCTCGAGACCGGACTCGGCCGCATCCGCGACCTCGCCCCGAACGCCCCCGACCCTGCGGTGGGGACCCCGGCGGTCTCCGTCGACGAATCCGCGGCCGCCTCGGTGCGCACCCGGTACGCGCAGCGCATCCGCGAGCTCACCCGCCTCGACGAGGTCGCGGACCTCACCGTCGTCGTCGACGCCGGAAACGGCATGGCCGGGCGCCTCATCGGCGAGGTCTTCGGCACCGACGCCGGGCTGCCGGCGACCCGACTCGAGATCATCGGGCTCTACACGGAACTCGACGGGACGTTCCCCAACCACGAGGCCAACCCGCTCAAGCCGGAGAACCTCGTCGACGTCCAGGCCGCCGTGCGCGAGCACGGCGCCGACCTGGGGCTCGCCTTCGACGGCGACGCCGACCGCTGCTTCTTCATCGATGAGACCGGGGCGACGATGTCGGCCTCGGCGGTCGGCGCCCTCGTCTCCGAACGGGAGATCGCGCGCGCCCGAGCGGGGGGTCGCGACGAGCCCACGGTCATCCACAACCTCATCACCTCCCGCAGCGTGCCCGAGGCGATCACCGCCGCCGGGGGCCGCGCGGTGCGCTCGAAGGTGGGCCACTCGGGGATCAAGACCCTCATGCGCGAGGAGGGTGCGGTCTTCGCGTGCGAGCACTCCGCGCACTTCTACTTCGAGGAGTTCTTCGGCGCGGACTCCGGCATGCTCGCCGCATGCCACCTCATCGCCGCCCTCGCCGAGGCCGACGGGCTCGCCTCCCGTCTCGTCGCCGCCTACGACACCTACCGGCAGTCCGGGGAGATCAACTTCACCGTCGCCGACCCCGACGCCGTGCTCGAAGCCTTTGCCGCCGCCGCGCCCCGGTTCGCCCCTGAGCTCGTCGAGGACCTCGACGGGATCAGCCTGCAGGGCCGCGACTGGTGGGTCAACCTGCGCAAGTCGAACACCGAACCCCTGGTCCGGCTCAACGTCGAGGCCCCCGACGACGCCCGGATGCGCGAGCTCACCGCCCGCGCCACCGACATCGTCGAAGGCCGCGTCGCCTGACCGCTGCCCCCAACGTCCCGAAATCCCAAGGAGGACCCGTGCTCGCACCCACCGACTTCAAGGTCGCCGATCTCTCCCTCGCCGAGGCGGGACGCCATCAGATCCGGCTCGCCGAACGCGAGATGCCCGGCCTCATGGCGCTGCGCGAGGAGTACTCCGCCTCCGCCCCGCTGGCCGGGGCGAGGATCTCAGGCAGCCTCCACATGACCGTGCAGACGGCCGTGCTCATCGAGACCCTCGTGGCCCTCGGCGCCGAGGTCCGCTGGGCCAGCTGCAACATCTTCTCCACCCAGGATGAGGCCGCGGCCGCCGTCGTCGTCGGCGACGGCACCCCGGAGGCGCCGTCCGGGGTCCCGGTCTTCGCATGGAAGGGCGAGAGCCTCGAGGAGTACTGGTGGGCGGCCGACCGGATCTTCGACTTCGCCGAAGGACCCACCCTCATCCTCGACGACGGCGGGGATGCGACGATGTACGTCCTCGAAGGTGCGGCCGCCGAAGCCGCCGGCCGCGTCCCCACCGCCGGGGAGGACGCCCCCGAGGAGTATCGGGCCTTCCTCGCCCAGCTCGAGACGGCGATGACCGCGGCTCCCGGCCGCTTCACCCGCCTGGCCGAGGGCATCCAGGGCGTGAGCGAGGAGACGACGACAGGTGTCAACCGCCTCTACCGCCTCGCCGAGGCGGGACGCCTGCCGTTCCCCGCGATCAACGTCAACGACTCGGTGACGAAGTCGAAGTTCGACAACCGCTACGGCATCCGCCATTCCCTGCCCGACGGCCTCAACCGGGCCACCGACGTCCTCATCGGCGGCAAGATCGCCGTCGTCGTCGGCTACGGGGACGTCGGCAAGGGCGCGGCCGAAGCGCTGCGCGGTCAGGGGGCGCGCGTCATCGTCACCGAGATCGACCCGATCTGCGCACTCCAGGCGACGATGGACGGCTACCAGGTGGCTCTCCTGCCCGACGTCGCCGAGGTCGCCGACATCGTCATCACGACGACCGGCAACACCCGCGTCGTCGACGTCGACGTCCTCCGCAGCCTCAAACCGGGAGCGATCGTCGGCAACGTCGGCCACTTCGACGACGAGATCGACCTTGCCGGCCTGCGTCGCGTCGACGGGGTGAGCGTCGTCGAGATCAAACCGCAGGTCCACGAATGGACCATCCCCGTGCCGACGGAGGCCGGACTCGGACGGGAAACGACGCAGATCCTCGTCCTTTCCGAGGGTCGGCTGCTCAACCTCGGCAACGCCACCGGGCATCCCTCGTTCGTCATGAGCGCCTCGTTCTCCAACCAGGTCCTCGCTCAGATCGAGCTGTGGACCCGAGGGTCGGACTACGACGATGCGGTGCACCGGCTGTCGAAGGAGCTCGACGAAAAGGTCGCCCGGCTCCATCTGCCCGCGCTCGGGGCGCAGCTGAGCGAGCTGACGAAGGAGCAGGCCGAGTACATCGGCGTCGACGTCGCCGGGCCGTACAAGCCCGACCACTACCGGTACTGAGCGCCGCTACCGCTGCCGGTCGGCGCTCAGCCGCAGGCCGTGCGGCAGCCGGTCGACCCCGGAGCGGAAGGACTCGGCCTGCGCACCTCGGCGGTGGGCCCTGTCCCGGTCGGTCACGCGCTGGCGGGCGACGACGGCGGCGAGGAACTGCTCGGGCAGCGTCCCTTCGGGTGGAGCCGGGGCGACGTAGGGGTTAAGCTCGGTCGCGAGCTCGATCGCCCGCTGCCAGCGTGACTCGTGGCCGAGCCCGGGGGCGACGGCGAGGAACTGGACGATCCGGCGGCGCAGGCCGGCCGGCACCGCGGAGACGTCGGTCTCCGCAAGCCAGGGGAGCAGCTGCGGGGCGACGTGCGTGTGCACCGGAGGAGGGGGAGTCGCGCGTTCGCTCACCGCGATGGTGCCGGCCATGTAGTCGCCGAGGCGCTTCGTCTGCGGGGAGACGAGTCCCGAGAGTGCGGCGATCCCACCGCCGGTCCCGATGACCTCGAACTGCCAGAGCAGGGCGCGGACGAAGGAGTGCCGGAGGCGGACCGCCCCACCGTCGTCACGGACGATCCGCAGGCCGAGGATGAGCTTGCCGAGCGACCTCCCGCGGGTGAGGACCTCGACGAGGAGGGGGAGGAGGACGAAGACGGCGACCGTCATCATCGTCATCACCGCGGTGAGGAGCAGCCCGTTGAGCGACCGGAGCTGGAGGAGCAGCCAGAACGTCGCGACGAGCAGTCCGATGTTGACCAGCGTGTAGGCGACGGCGTCGATGAGGCAGCTGAGCGCGCGGGCGGCCAGCGCCGCGGGCTGGACGCTGAGTTCGACGGCCTCGCCTGTCACCAGAGTGCTCACACCACCATCCTGGCACACCTGCTCCACGGCGGCCCGATGCCGGGGCGGCATCGTCTAGGGTGGAGGCATGGATCCCAACCTGCTCGCCGAGATGCACGGGGACCAGTGGAGGGAGCTGTCGGCCCTGGCCAAGCGCAACCGGCTCGATCCGGCGCAGGCTGAGCGGTTCCTCGTCCTCTACCGGGCGGCGTCGAAGGACCTCTCGCAGATCATGACGGTGGCTCCGGACTCCCTCGAGGCCGCGCGGCTCTCGACGATCGTCCACCGGGCGCGCACCCACCTCTCCTCCGTCCCCGCCGGCGGGCTCTCGGGACTCAGCCGCTTCTTCGTCGTCGCCCTGCCGCTGTCGCTCTACCGGCTGCGCTGGGACTTCGTCGCCGTCGCGGTCTTCTTCCTCTCGGTCTCCGTGCTCTCCGGGGTATGGGCGGGCACCCACCCCGAAGTGCTCGAGACCTTCGGCGACCGCGCCTCCCGGCAGCAGTTCGCCGAACACGACTTCGTCGAGTACTACAAGGAGAACCCGAACGGCTTCTTCGCCGTGGGCGTGTGGACGAACAACGCGTGGATCGCCGTCCAGTTCGTCCTCCTCGGCGTCACCGGCGTCTTCGTCATCCAGGGGCTCGTCCTCAACGCCGTCAACGTCGGCTTCTCGGCAGCGATGATGTTCGAGTTCGATCGGGGAGCGGACTTCTTCCTCTACATCCTCCCGCACGGCATCCCGGAGATCAGCTGCATCCTGCTCGCCGCGGCCGCCGGTCTCCGGCTCTTCTTCGCGTGGGTGATCCCGGGCCCGCAGCTGCGGCGGACGAAGCTCGCAACCGAGGCCCGCTCCCTGCTCGTCGTCGCCGGCGGACTCGTCATCATGCTCTTCCTCTCCGGCCTCATCGAGGGCTTCGTCACCCCGAACCCGCTCCCACCGCTGGTCAAGATCGCCATCGGCATCGCCTACACGGCCGCCGTCGTCGTCTACGCTGCCGTCCTCGGCAGGCGGTCCTCCCGCGCACAGCTGTCGGCCGACCTCGACGCCCACGAAGCCGGTTACCAGATCGTCGCGACCGACCGCTGAGCTCAGAGCCTCCCGCTCGTCTTCAGCCGGATGTAGAGGTCGGCCAGGGCCCCGGGGAGATCGTCGGGGACCGCGGCCACGGAGTCGACGCCGAGGCCGCGCAGTCGCGAGCGCACAGCCCGGACGGTGAGGATCTCGGTGGCGGCGGCCGCGGCGGTGTAGACCTCGCTCGCATCGCCGCGACGGGCGCTGAGATCGTCGAGCTCGGGATCGCTCACGGCGGCGACGACGACCCGGTGCCGGGCCATGAGGGCGGGCAGCACGGGCAGGATCTCCTCGGCCACGGTCGCCTCGTCGAGGGCGGTGACGAGGACGACGAGCGCACGCTGCCGGGTCGATGAGAGCACGGCCGAGGCGATCTGCTCCCAGTCGGCGTCATAGAGCTCAGGGTCGACGGGGGTGAGCGCCACGGAGAGGTCGTGGACGGGATCGTGGGCGCGGTGGCTCGACGCTGTGGCCCGCACCCGAGCGTCGGCGACGATGACGTCGACGCGATCACCGGCCCCGGCGGCAAGCGCCGTGAGCAGCAGGGCCGATTCGAGGGCGGCGTCGAAGACCGTGCCCTCTCCACTGCGCCTGGCCGCGAGCCGCGAGGAGTCGACGACGATGACGACGCGGCGATCGCGCTCGGGTCGCCACGTCTTGACGACGAGGTCCTGGGCGCGGGCGCTGGCCCGCCAGTCGATCGAGCGGACGTCGTCGCCGTCGACGTAGTCGCGCAGCGAATCGAACTCGGTGCCCATGCCGCGGATCATCACCGCCGAGCGGCCGTCGAGCTCGCGCAGCTTCTGCTGCTTCGAGGGCAGCTCCCGGCGGGAGACGAAGGGCGGGAGGACGCGGACCGTCGCCGGGACGTCGACGCTCCTCTGCCGGGCGATGAGCCCGAGGACGCTCGTCGTGCGCAGGGTGACCCGGTCGGCTGCCAGAGCCCCGCGCCGCCTCGGCGAGAGCACCGTGGTGATCTCACGGGTCCCGTGCGGGGGCAGGGTGAGGCGGGTCCTCGTCTCGTGCGCACCCGCACTCGGGGGCCACGCATCGCGCACGCGCAGCCGGATCGGCCGATCGGAGTCGTTGACGAGGGTGAGCGTCGACCGGGTGTCGTCGCCGAGGCGGACCATCGGACCCGGGGTCCGCTGCAGGCGCACGAGCGCCGGCGAGGGCGCTGCGAACCGGTCGATGACGGCGAGGACGACGATGACACCGGCGGTGATCGCCAGGCTCTGCCAGCCGGGGGCGAGCATGACCGGGACGATCCCTGAGACCGTGAGGAGGAGCAGGCGCGGGGTCATTCAGCGGGGCACATCGGTCGTCGCGACGATCGAGTCGAGGACGTGGGAGACGCTCAGGCCGTCCATCTGCGCCTCGGGACGGAGGATGACCCGGTGGCCGAGCGTCATCGGGACGAGGAACTTCACATCGTCGGGGGTGACGTAGTCGCGCCCGCCCAGCCACGCGAACGCCCGGGCGGCGGCGAGCATCCGCGTCGCCCCGCGCGGGGAGACGCCGAGGGCCAGCGACGGCGCCTCC
>ENA-OOKA01000186-OOKA01000186.1-human-skin-metagenome-genome-assembly--contig:-NODE-186-length-20702-cov-11.867390_pt1 | contig 20702 bp, 17 predicted proteins | sample MGYA00248825_ERZ500995 | MGnify/ENA primary metagenome ERZ500995 (study PRJEB25958, sample SAMN03398540) | human skin metagenome | study: EMG produced TPA metagenomics assembly of the Human Skin...
CCGAGCCCAGGGCTCGACGGGCGCCGTCGTGTCATCCGGGTGCTCCCCGCTAGGATGGCAGGGTCCTTCAGCAGAGGACGCGCCTCCTTAGCTCAGTCGGCAGAGCAGCTGCCTTGTAAACAGCAGGTCGTCGGTTCGATTCCGACAGGGGGCTCCGCTTGTGCCAGCATGTGGCTCATGATCCTGGCAGCGCTGGACATGATGGTCCCCACCCACCAGAGCACGGGGCTGTGGCGCCATCCTCGCGCTCAGCCGGAGCAGTACCGGGACCTGAGGTTCTGGACCGCCCACGCGCAGATGCTCGAGCGCGCCGGCTTCGACGTCCTGTTCCTGGCCGATGCCGCCGGGGTCTACGACGTCTTCGACGGCTCCGGGCGCACCGCCATCCGCTCCGGGATGCAGTACCCGGCGCTGGATCCCCTGACGGCCGTCAGCGCGCTCGCCGCAGCCACCACCACCCTCGGCTTCGGCGTGACGGCCTCGGTGAGCTACGAGCAGCCGTATCTGCTGGCGCGCCGCTTCGCGAGCCTGGACCACCTCACGGACGGGCGCATCGGCTGGAACATCGTGACCGGCTATCAGGAATCCGCCATGCGCAACCTCGGCGCCGGAGGCCAGCTGCCCCATGACGCCCGCTACGACAGGGCCGATGAGTTCATGGACGTGGTCTGCGCGCTGTGGGAGGGCACGTTCGAACCGGGGGCGCTGCGCGCCGACGCCGAGTCCGGGATCTATCTCGACCCGGACCTCGTCCACGGGGCGGGTCATGAGGGCGAGCACTTCAGCGTCCCCGGACCCGCGCTCGTGGCGCCGGGCCCGCAGCGCACCCCGTACCTCTTCCAGGCGGGCTCCTCGCCGCGCGGGATGGCCTTCGCCGCCCGGCATGCCGAGGCCATGTTCTTCTCCGGGACCTCGACAGCATCCGTCCGTCGGCTCACGGACGCCGCGCGAGCCGGGTTGGAGCGGGAGGGCCGCGGGGCGGATGCTGCGCACATGCTGATGTCGATCACGGTGATCGCCGACAGCACCGACGCGGAGGCGGCCGAGCGCGCGGCTTCCTACGCCCAGTTCGCCGACCGGCAGGCTGCCCTGGCGCTGTTCGCGGGCTGGACCGGGCTCGACCTGGCGCCGTTCGACCCGCAGACCCCCTTGGCGCGGGCAGTCGCGCAGCTGACGGGCGACGGCGCCATCGAGGGCAACCGCTCAGCGCTGCAGTCCTTCCTGGAGCTGGACCCTGACCGGAACTGGACGGTGGGGGAAGTGGCTGCGCACATGTGCCTGGGCGCTCGCGGCCCCGTCGTGATCGGCTCAGGCGCCACGGTCGCTGAGGAGCTCGAGCGCTGGATGGTCGAGGCCGGCGTGGACGGCTTCAACATCGACTACGGCCTGCGCGACGTCGATATGACGGCCTTCGCTGAGCACGTGAGCCCCGAGCTGCGCCGCCGCGGGCACCTGCCCGAGGGCGCCCGGCCCGGCTCGACTCTGCGCGGGAGGCTCACCGGCGCCGATCACCTGCCGAGCACCCACCCCGGGGCGGCGTTCCGGCGCTGAGGTGCCGCACAGCACGGAAGCGGCCCCCGACCATCCGGTCGGGGGCCGCTGGGGATCGAGGCGGGATCACTCGTCGGTGATCGCGACCTCCGCCTGCTCGCGGCGGCCGAAGGCCCACAGCAGCAGCTCGGACGGGGTGCCGCGCACGATGCGCACCGTCGAGGTCTTGGCCTTGCCCCCGGTCACGGAGCCGTAGCCGTTGGCCACCAGCAGGACGGAATCCTGCTCGGGACGCAGCAGAGCCTTGCCCATGAGCTTGAGGGCGGCCCAGAGGTCCCGCTCCTCCTCCTGCAGCAGCTGACGGCGGTGCCAGGTCTCCTGCGCGCGGCGCACGTCCTCGTGGTGGACGAAGAACTCGGCGGTGTTCATGCGCTTGTCCAGCGGGCCCAGTCGGGCCGGGGAGTAGAGGGCAGGCTTCTCGACCTTGGACACCAGCTCGGCCCAGTCCTGGCCGCGCAGCTGGGCGTCGGCCTCCTGCGCCCGCTTGCTCAGCACGGGGATCTTGGGCAGGACGGTGCCCGCGATGAGATCAGGGCGGGAGTCGCGCTCGATCAGGTGGACCGCGAGATCGCGGGTGACCCAGCCCTCGCACAGGGTGGGGGCATCCGGCCCCACGCGGCGCAGCAGGGCTGCCAGGTGACGGCGCTCGACGACGGCGAAATTGGTCACTTCATCTCCTCCCGGCGCGCTCCGGGTCGCCGGAGGCGCTCATGCGATGACTGATGCGATGCCTTCCTCCCCAACGTATCCGCGCACGCCGAGGGGAGGAACCGCACTCGTCGCATCGGCTCGAATGCACAGGACATTCCCACCGGGATCCGCCGCGGGACCGCCGAGCACCTGGCCCGGGCACGACGAAGGCCCTCCTCGATGGGCACTGCGCACCGAGGGGGGCCTTCGCGGCTCGACCCGGCTCAGACGTCCTTGCGGGTGCGGCTGACCACCTTGGCGCGGATGGACAGGAGCAGGATCACGGCGAGCAGCCCGTAGAGCACCCAGGTGATGGGGCCGTCGATCAGCACGGAGGGATCACCGGCGGAGGACACCAGCGCATCCCGCAGGGAGGTCTCGGCCAGCGGCCCGAGGACCATGCCGATGATCAGCGGCGCCATGGGGAAGTCGTTGAGCCGCATGACGAACGCGATCAGTCCGAGCACAAGCAGCAGGCCCAGGTCGAACAGGGCGCTCGACGACGCGTAGATGCCCAGCGCGCAGAAGACCATGATCCCGCCGTAGAGATACGGGGCGGGGATCAGCAGCAGCTTGGCCCAGACCTGTGCGAACGGCAGGTTGATGATCAGCAGGACCACCATGGCCACGAAGAAGCTGGCCAGCAGCGCCCACACCAGGTCCGAGGAGCGCTCGAACAGCAGCGGGCCGGGCTGCAGGCCGTACTGCCGGAAGGCCGCCAGCATGATGGCCGCGGTGGCGGAGACCGGCAGGCCCAGGGCCAGCAGAGCGCCCATGGCCATGCCGGTGGTCGAGTTGCCGGCCGCCTCGGGTGCGGCCAGGCCGCGGATGGCACCCTTGCCGAACTGGGGGTCCTTGCGGCGTCGATCCAGCGATCGCTCGGTGCCATAGGCCAGGAAGGTGGGGATCTCGGCGCCGCCGGCGGGGATCACGCCGAAGGGCAGGCCGATGGCGGTGCCGCGGCCCCAGGCCGGGGCCGCCTCCCGGAACTCCTTGCCCGACAGCCACGGACGGCCCTTGGAGGCGACCATGGTCCCCTGCGGGGTGTGCCGGGTGACGGTGGCGTAGTGGAAGACCTCGCCGAGAGCCAGCACGGCCACGGTGACGGTGACCAGCGAGATGCCGTCGAAGAGGTTCTGCGAATCGGCGGTGAAGCGAGGGATGCCGGTGACGGAGTCGATGCCGATCACCGCGATGCCCAGGCCGAGCAGCAGCGACAGCAGGCCCTTGACCGCCGAGTCGGTGACGACGGAGGACGTGGCCATGAAGGCGAACAGGGCCAGGGCGAAGTACTCGGCCGGTCCGAAGCTGGAGGAGAACCTGGCCAGCCAGGGCGCGACGAACACCAGCAGGACCGAGGCCGTGAAGCCGCCGACGAACGCGCCGATCGCGGCCGTGGCCAGGGCCTGGGGCGCTCTGCCGTCCTTGGCCATGCGATGGCCCTCGAACGTGGAGGCGATCGCCGATCCCTGCCCCGGCGTGTTCATGAGGATGCCCATGGTGGAGTCGCCGAACAGGCCGCCGAAGTAGACGCCCGAGAACATGATGAACGCGGCGGTGGGCTCGAGGGCGAAGGTCACGGGCAGCAGCAGCGCCACGGCCATGGAGGAGCCGAGCCCGGGGATGACGCCCACAGCGGTGCCCAGAAGGCACCCGGCGACGACCCAGAAGAGGTTGGTCAGCGTCAGGGCTCCGGCGAAGCCGTCGGCCAGAAGGGACAGGGATTCCATCAGAACGCACCTCCCAGGATGCCGGAGGGCAGGTTCAGGCCCAGCCCCATGTCGAAGCCGATGTAGGCCAGCGAGCTGACCGTCAGGCCCACCGCGAGCGAGGTCAGCGGGCTGCGGTTGCCGAACCCGCGGGCCACGAACCAGAAGAGCAGCGCCGCGGCCAGGACCCAGCCGAGCAGCCGCAGGGTGAGGATGAACAGGATGAACCCGCCGACGGTCCAGACCAGTGCGGGCCAGTCGAACGGCGCGGCCGACTCGGCGGCCGCGGGGCCGCGACGGGAGCGGTTCCGGGCGATGCTCAGCAGCTCCAGGGCCGTCAGCGCGTAGATCAGCCCGGCGATGATCGCGGGGAAGAACCGGGGGCCCGGGAAGTCGGTGGAGTCCGTGACCTCGATCAGGAACAGGTTCACCGTCAGATAGGTCGCGAACGCGAGCAGGATCAGCGGAGTGAGCAGATCGCGGATCAGCGTGGTGCGCACCTCGGGCTCGGCGGAGGAGCTCGAAGGCGCTGCGGGGTCGCGGGGCTCGTCGGAGCCGTCGGCCCAGGGGGTCTCGGCGGCGGATGCTGAGGTGCTCATGAGCCCATCTCCTCGTACAGGCCGGAGATGCGCTCGCGCTCGGTCTCCAGGAAGTCGGTCAGCTCGTCGCCGAAGATCCGGTTCTCGGACCAGTGGTAGCGCTCCACGGCCTCGGCCCATTCGGGGGCGTCGATGGTCTCGAGGATCACGTCCTCCAGCTCGGCCTTCTCCTCTTCGGTGATTCCCGGAGGGGCTGCGAGCAGGCGCCAATTGGTCAGCGATACGTCGTATCCCTGGTCGACGGCGGTGGGGATGTCGATGCCCTCGACCGGCTCGGGGGCCACCAGCGCCAGCGCGCGCAGGTTCCCGGCCTCGATCTGATCCACGTTGTCCGGGTAGCCGCCCGTGGCCGCCTTGGCGGTGCCGTTGAGCAGCGCCTGGATGGCCTCGCCGCCGCCGTCGGAGGACACGAACTGGAAGTTCGCCAGGTCCACCCCGGCCTTCAGCGCCAGATCGGTGATCACGAGCTCGTCGAACGAGCCGCCGCCGGTCCACGGGAGGGCCCCGGGGTCGTCCTTCCACGCCTTCACGAGGTCGTCGAGGCTCTCGTAGGGGGAGTCTCCGGGCACGACGATCACGCCGTACTCCTCGACCACGACGGCCAGAGGGGTGACGTCGTCGAGGGTCGCCTCCGTCTCGTACTGGATGGTCGCCGCGAGCTGGCCGGTGCCGCCGACCATCAGGGTCTGCGGGTCGCCCTCCATGTTGATGAGGTTGCTCAGCGCGATCGTGCCGCCGGCACCGGGCTGATTGACCACCTGGGTGTTGTTGATGATCTGGTTCTCGCGCTGGACCATCTGCATCTCACGGGCGATGGTGTCCCATCCTCCGCCGGCCGCGGCCGGGGCGATGATCGTGAGGTTCGAGCGCAGATCGGTTCCGGACGTGCGCGAGGTGATCGAGCCGTAGGCCGCGGTCCCGAACGACCCGAGCGCGACGACCGCGCCCAGTCCCTTCAGAACGGCCCGACGGCCCGGGGGACCTGTCTGCGATGTTTCCTGTGCTTCCACGGGAGGGCTCCTGCTGGTGCGTGGCGCAGCCGCAGGTCAGGGGTGGTGGCATCCCGACCCGCGGCTGATGATGTGCGCCATGCTACATGTGAACTCGCCCACAATCGCATCTGAGCCGAGCCCCCGCAGCGGCCGCGATCACAGCTGATCGAGCGAGCCGGTGAGGGCCTCGGGCTCCTCGGGAGGCTCCTCGCTGAACTGGCTCTCGTAGAGCGCCCGATAGGCCCCGGGGCGGGCCATCAGCTCGTCGTGGGAGCCCTGCTCGATGATCCGGCCGCCGCTCATCACCAGGATCGTGTCCGCGTCGCGGATCGTGGAGAGGCGGTGGGCGATCACGAACGATGTGCGGCCCCGGCGCAGCGCGGCCATGGCCTTCTGCACCGCGACCTCCGTGCGGGTGTCCACCGACGAGGTCGCCTCGTCCAGGATCAGCAGGGCCGGTGCTGCCAGGAAGGCGCGCGCGATCGTGATCAGCTGGCGCTCGCCGGCGGAGATGCTGCCGCCGTCGTTGTCCAGCACGGTCTCGTAGCCGTCGGGCAGGGAGCGCACGAACCGGTCCACCGAGGTGGCGCGGGCCGCCTCCTCGACCTCCTCGTCGGTGGCCTCGAGGCGCCCGTAGCGGATGTTCTCGCGGATGGTCCCGGTGAACAGCCACGCGTCCTGCAGCACCATGCCCACCTGCGAGCGCAGCTGCGCACGGGTCATCTCCCGGAGGTCGGTGCCGTCCAGGGTGATGCGCCCGGAGTCGATCTCGTAGAAGCGCATCACCAGGTTGACCAGTGTGGTCTTGCCCGCGCCGGTGGGGCCCACGATCGCGACGGTTCGCCCCGGCTCGGCGGTGAAGGAAAGGTCCTCGATCAGCGGCTCGTCGGGCTGGTAGGAGAAGTCCACGTGCTCGAACTGCACGCGGCCCTCGATGCGCTCGGGCATCTGCGCCGGAGCGGACTCGGGCTCCTGCTCCGGGGCGTCCAGCAGTTCGAAGACGCGCTCGGCCGAGGCCACGCCCGACTGGATCTGGGTGGCCATCGAGGCGACCTGGGACAGGGGCTGGTTGAACTCGCGCGAGTACTGGATGAAGGCCGTGGCCGCACCCAGCGTCATGGACCCCGACACCACGCGCATCCCGCCGACCACGGCGATGCCCACGTAGGACAGCCAGGAGACGAACTGCATGATCGGCATGATCGTCCCGGAGACGAACTGGGCGGAGAGGGCCGAGCGGTAGAGGTCGTCGTTGCGGCGATCGAAGTCCCGGGCCATGTCGTCCTCGCGCCCGAAGACGGTCACGAGCTGGTGGCCGGTGAAGTCCTCCTCGATCTGGCCGTTGAGGGCTCCGGTGGCCGCCCACTGCTTCCCGAAGTGCTTCTGGGCACGAGAGCCTACGATCCCGGCCGCGGCGGCGGACAGCGGCAGCGCGATCAGCGCCACGAGCGCCAGCTGCCAGGACAGCACGAACATCATGATCAGGATGCCGAGCACCCGCATGATGTTTTCGAGCAGTGACGAGAAGGTCTGCTGCAGCGCCGTCTGGACGTTGTCGACGTCGTTGGTCACCCGCGACATCACATCCCCGCGGCGGCGGGTGTCGAAGTAGCTCAGCGGGATCCGGTGCAGCTTGTCCTCGACCTGGGCGCGCAGGTCCCGGATGATCCGCACGGAGATCGTGTTGAGGATCCGGCCCTGGGCCCACTGCAGGACCGAGGCCACCAGGTACATGGCCAGCACGAGGACGATCAGCTGGCCCAGCCGACCGAAGTCCACTCCGGAGCCTGGGTCCAGCGTCATGGTCGAGAAGACGTCGGCCAGGGAGTCGCGCCCGTCGGCGCGCAGGCCGTCGACGACCTCCTGCTGCGTGGCATCCGGCGGGAGGTCCCGGGACAGCACACCGGCGAAGACGACGTTCGTGGCATGGCCGAGCAGCATGGGCGCCAGCACGGAGAGCAGGACGGATCCCGTGATGAACACCAGCACCACGGCCAGCCCCGCCTTGAAGTCCATCATGAGGCCGCCGAGCCGGTGCACCGAGGGCCAGAAGCTGCGCGGCTTGCGCGCGGGAGCGCCGCCGCCCCAGCCGTCGTCAGCGGGAGCGTCATCCAGGTCGATCTCGGGGGAGATCAGGGAATCGTCCTTCAGGGCCTCATCCCCGGCCGCGGCTTCGGCACGGCCGCGGCGATGTGCAGAGGAGGTGCTGGGGCTCAACGGGCGGCCTCCGCTTCCGTGTCGGCCGAGGGATCCTCGGGACTGAGCTGGGAGTCCACGATCTCCCGGTAGGTGGCCGAGGACTCGAGCAGCTCGGCGTGGGTGCCGCGGGCGGTGATCCGGCCGTCGTCGAGCACGAGGATCTGATCGGCATCGAGCACGGTGGCCACGCGCTGGGCGACCACGATCTGGGTGACGTCGCGGGTCACGGGACGCAGCGCCGCCCGCAGCGCGGCATCCGTGGTGACGTCCAGGGCCGAGAACGAGTCGTCGAACAGGTGGACCACGGGATCCGCGATCAGCGCCCGTGCGATGGACAGGCGCTGGCGCTGCCCGCCCGAGACGGTCGTTCCGCCCTGGGACACGTTCGTCTCGAGCTGCTCGGGCATCCGGCGCACGAAATCGGCGGCCTGCGCGGTCTCCAGGGCCTCCCACAGCTGCTCGTCGGTGGCCTCGGGGCGCCCGAAGCGCAGGTTGGAGGCGATCGTCCCGGAGAACAGGTAGGGCTTCTGCGGCACGAGCGCCACGCGGCGCACGATCTCGCTGCGGGCCAGGCGCGAGGTCTCCGCCCCGTCGAGCAGGACCTGCCCGTGCGTGGGGTCGTCCAGGCGCGGGATGAGGTGCAGCAGCGTGGTCTTCCCGGCGCCGGTGGAGCCGATGATCGCGGTGGTGGTGCCCGGGCGGGCCGTGAAGCTGATGCCCTCCAGCACCGGGGCCTCCGCGCCGGGGTAGGAGTAGGAGACGTCCCGGAACTCGACGAGGCCCTCGAGGCGCTGCGGGGCCTGCGGCTGCAGCGGTTCGTGGAGGCTCGTCTCCGTGCGCAGGACCTCTCCGATGCGCTCGGCGCTGACCATGGCCCGGGGGACCATCATCATCATGAACACGCCCATCATCAGGGCCATGAGGATCTGCAGCAGGTACTGCGTGAACGCGGTCATCTGCCCGACCTCGAGCAGCCCCTCATCCACGCGGTGGCCGCCGAACCACAGCACCGCGGCGGTGGCCAGGTGCAGGATCATCATGATCAGGGGGAACATCAGCACGAACAGCTGCCCGATGCGCAGGGAGATCCCGGAGAGCTCGTCGTTCACACCGGCGAAGCGCTGGCGCTCGTGGTCCTCGCGCACGAAGGCCCGCACCACGCGCATGCCGACCACCTGCTCGCGCAGCACGCCGTTGATGTCGTCGATCCGGCCCTGCATGGAGCGGAACAGGGGCATGAGCCTGCGCATGATCAGCAGCAGCAGCACCACGAGCAGCGGGATCGCGACCCAGACCAGCCAGGACAGGCCGGGGTCCGTGCGCAGGGCCATGGCCAGGCCGCCGATGCTCATCAGCGGCGCGGTGATCATCATGGTCAGGCCCATCAGGGTCAGCATCTGGATCTGCTGGACGTCGTTCGTCCCGCGCGTGATCAGCGACGGTGTGCCGAAGCGGTCCATCTCGCGCCCGGAGAAGCGGGCGACCCGGCGCTGGACGGCGTGGCGCAGGTCGCGTCCGGTGCCCATGGCCACGCGCGCGCCGCAGTACACGGCCGCCACGGCAGTCACTGCCTGCAGCAGCGTCACACCGAGCATGACCAGACCCGTGGAGACGATCACCCCGGTGCGGCCCTGGGCCACCCCGCCGTCGATGATGCGCGCGTTGAGCGCGGGCAGCAGGAGGATCGTCAGGGTCGCGGCCAGCTGCAGGACGACCGTTCCCAGGATCCAGCCGGGGTAGCGGCCCGCGTAGTCGCGGATCAGGCGCAGGAGCAAGCGGTGCCTCCAGGGGGGGGCGGACGAGGGGCGCAGGGATGGGTGCGTGCGTCATCGATGACGGGGTGCGCGGAAGGGGCAGGGGCCCGGAAGCCGGGCCCGGCCGGGGACAGGATAGACCTTCGGACAGGGAGGCTCCCGATAGTCTCGGGGGCGACGCCCCGGGTCGCAGCGGCCCTGTCTCGGCTGCCGCGAAAGGACCGCGCACCGAGGAGGGGGCGAGGCACGGACTCGGGTCCCAGGAGGAATCGGCACATGTTCGCACAGGAGCGGCAGGCGGAGATCGCCGAGCTGGTCAGCGCATCCCGTCGGGTCAGCGGCGCCGACCTGTCCCGGCGATTCGATGTGGCCATGGAGACCGTGCGCCGGGATCTGGCCGCGCTCGAGGCCGCGGGCAGGCTGCGTCGAGTGCACGGCGGGGCGGTCTCCCTCGACCGGCCGGCCTCCGTCGAGGCAGCGATCGCAGGGCGCGAGGCGCCGAAGTCCCCGGCCAAGCGGCGCATCGCCGCGGCTGCCGTGCGCCTGCTCGAGGATGAGGGCGCGGTCACCGTCGTCCTGGACGCGGGCACCACGGTGGAGGCGGTGGCCGATGAGCTCGCGAACTGGCGGTCCGATGACTCCGAGCAGCCGCTGCAGGTGCTGACCCACGCGCTGCACGTGGCCGGGCGGCTGGCCGATCACCCGGACATCGAGCTCGACATGGTCGGCGGCGCTGTGCGCAAGCTCACCTGGGCGGCCGCCGGAGCCCGCACCGCCGGGCACTACTCCGACCACCGGGTGGACCTGGCGATCCTGGGCTGCTCGGGGGTCTCGGAGGGCTTCGGATTCTCCACGCCGCACGCGCCAGAGGCCGCGGTCAAGGCGGCGATCGCAGGGGCCGCCCGCCGGGTGGTCGTGGTCTGCGACGCCGAGAAGCACGGCCACGAGACGTTCTCGCGCTACGCCCATCTGAGCGAGATCGACGTCATGATCACCGACGCCGAGCCGCCGTCCGGGCTCGCCCGCGCCCTGGAGCGCGCCGGTGTGGAGGTCGTCATCGCCTGAAGGACGCGCAGGGGCGGTGCCGGGGTCCGAGCAGGGATCACCCGGTACGGTGGGAGACCGAGACCCCTGTCCGCGAGCCCGGGCGGCGCGGGCCTGCTGTCGGCCCCCGTCCCGTCCTCGCCGAGACAGCCCCCGAGCGATCGTCCCGGGGCATGACCCGAAAGGAGCACCGTGCGCGCTTTCACCGCACGCTTCGCCACGACCCAGGAGATCGACGCCTGGGATGAGCATGTGCAGTCCAACCCGCGCGGAGGGGACCTGCTGCAGGCGTCCTCGTACGCCGACGTCAAGAAGGATCACGGCTGGCGGCCCGTGCACCTGGTCCACGAGCCGCGCGACGGATCGCAGCCGGTGTTCACGCTCGTGCTGGAGAAGGTCGTTCCGGGGCTGGGCACCCTCTGGTACATGGCCAAGGGCCCGTCGGTCGAGGCCGGCGAGGACCTGGTCGGCTTCGCCGAGGCTACGGAGGAGCTGATCCGCCGCAAGCGCCTGGGCGTCTTCATGGTCAAGATGGAGCCGGTGCTGCTGGATGACCCCGAGCTCACGTCCACCCTGGAGGACGCCGGCCTGGTGCATTCCTTCCCGATCCAGTCCAACGACTCGACCGCGCTGCTGAACACCGACCGCAGCGAGGACGAGGTCTTCAAGGCCCTGCACTCCCGCGGCCGCAACGCGGTGCGCCGCGCGATCCGGGAGGAGGCGCGCGTCGAGCGCGTGCCCGTCACGGAGGAGAACATGCAGGCCATGTTCGGGCTGATGCAGACCATCGGACAGGGCCACGCCAGCGTCATGCTGCGTCCGTACGAGTACTACCAGCGGTTCTGGACGAACTTCGACCAGGCCGGGCAGGGACGCCTGTACTTCGCCTACGAGGACGGCGAGCCCTCCGTCGGCGCCTTCGTGGTGGCCTTCGGGAGGCACGGCTTCTACAAGGACGGCGGGTCGAAGCCCCGGCGCAAGCAGTACGGCGATTCGCACCTGGTGCAGTGGACCGCGCTGACGGATCTCATGAAGGACCACGGGATCATCGACTACGACTTCGTGGGCACCCCGCCCAAGGACCGGGTCAAGGACAAGGAGCACCCGTTCCACGGGCTGGGGCTGTTCAAGACGTCGTTCACCAAGACCGTCATCGACTACACCGGCGTGTGGGATCAGCAGATCTCCCCCTGCCGCGCCCGCCTGTGGAACACCGTGATCGAGAAGGTCATGCGACGGCTGTGGGTCCGCTCCCGCAACGAGGCGTTCTACTGAGCCGACGACCGGCCCCCTGCCCGGCCTGCCCGGGTGCCCGTGCCGGATGACGCCGCACGGCGGCATCCGGCACGATGCATGTCGGAACACACCATGGAGGAGAGTCCGCGGTGCCCCCAGCCACGCTCACCGGTTCCCTGACCAGCCTGACGGACGCATCCGAGCCGTCGGCTCTGCAGCCCTTCGGCCAGGAGGTCCGCCCCGGCTCCTATCCGAGCTCGGGATGGACGGACCTCGAGCAGCTGCCCGCGGATCCCTTCGGGCCGGACGCCCAGCTGAGCCTGCAGCAGTGGCTCAGCGACGACGACCTGGCGCCGATCCGGCCCACCGAGGCCCAGGCCCGACGCGCCCAGGCCCTGGCGGACGGTCAGCTCGGCGATGTGCTGGCACCGCGCGTCGAGGCGCTTCCAGTGCTCACGACCGAGGCCATCGAGCGCGACCGGCTGCAGCGGCAGTCGCCCGCCCAGACCGTCCCGATCGCCACGACGAGCCGTCGGCGCGCCTCACAGGAGTCCACGGGCCCGGTCTCGCGCCCGGACACCTCGATGCTGCCGGCCGTCGAGCCGACGGATCTCGGCAGCCAGCCGACCACGCAGATGCAGACGGCGGCCTACCCGTCGTCGAGCTCCGCAGCGACGGCACCGCAGCCGCGGCGCTCGCGTCGCGTGCTCGAGTCGATCATGAAGCGCGACGCGGGGATGACCGCCGCCATGCCCATGGTCGAGCGGCTCACGGCCAGCCCGTTCGCGGGCCTGCGCCGGTACGCGAGCTCGGATGACCGAGAGGCCCGGCGCACCCTGAATTTCGCCCTGCGCCTGGCGGAGACGATGTTCCACTACGGCGCCGACGCACTGGACGTCGAGAACGCGGTCGTGGCCGTGTGCGCGACCTACGGCGTGGAGAACATCGAGGTCGACATCACCAACCAGTCGGTCACGATCAACTACGTCGCAGACGTCTCCGGCCTCGATGCCTCCGCGACCCGCGAGGACGTGTTCAACCACGCCGACACCACGAGCCACACCGTCATGCGCGTGGTGCGCTCGTCGTCGGACAACTACTCCGGTCTGGCGGACACCCACCGGCTGGTCACGGAGATCAGCCGGGGGAGGATGTCGCGCGAGGAGGCCCGCGAGCGGCTCCAGGCCATCAACTCCCGGCCCAAGCCCTTCCCCAACTGGGTGGTCTCCCTGGCCACCATGGCTGCGGCATTCGCCATCACCCTGGGCATCGGCGGCGGCCTCACGGGCGCCACGATCTCGATGCTCTCGGCCGGCATGGTGGGCAAGATCGGGGCCGTGATGGGCCGACGCCGCGTGCCGGAGTTCTTCACCATGGTGGTCTCGGCCTTCGTCATCACCGTCATGGCGCTGCTGGGCTCCCAGATCGGCATCGAGATGTCGCCCCCGAAGGTGATCGCGGCCGGTCTGATCATGCTGATGCCCACCACCAGGTTCATGTCGACCATGCACGACGCGATCTCGGGCTTCCCCGTCACGGCCGCAGGGCGCGCGCTGTCCACGGGCATGGCCTTCGCAGGGATCGTCGCGGGGATCTACACGGGCATCGCGGTCATGGGGCTGATGGGCCAGGGAGGGCTGGACATCTCCCAGACGCAGTTCGAGCCGGCGGCGCCCTACTTCAACATCATCTGCATGACGCTGGCAGCCGGGCTGATCGCGATCAGCCTGCAGGCCTCGGCGCGGCACCTGCTGCCCGCCATGGTCGCCGGGCTCGGCGGCCTGCTGGCCTATCACCTGGTGGGGTGGGTCGGACTCGACGCGCGCCTGCAGGTGGTCTTCGGAGCCACGATGACGGGCGTGATCGGCGCCTACATCGCCGGGCGGCACCGCATCCCGTCGCTGGTGCTCGCGGTGCCGGGCATGACGTTCCTGCTGCCCGGGCTGTCGGTCTTCCGCGGCATGTACGCGGTGACGATCGAGGCCGAGACCACGGGCCACGGCGTCGTGTCGCTGGTGACGGCCATGACCACGATCCTGTCGATGGCCGCCGGGCTGGTCCTGGGCCAGCTGCTGATGCGCCCGTTCGTGCTCTCGGAGGATGCCCGGATCGGCATGCGTCGCAACCGCCGCCGCTGACTGACCGACCCCGCCTGCGCAGACGACGACGGCCGCGCACCCTCGCATGAGCAGGTGCGCGGGCGTCGTGCTGTGCGAGGGGAAGGGGATCAGACCTTGCCGACCGGGGTCTTCTTCTCGGCCTGGAAGGCGTCCTCGTCGCGGCCGCGGGCCCAGTAGCCCGACAGCGAGACCTGCGCCCGGTCCAGGCCGTGCTCCTCGAACAGGACGGGTCGGAGGGCCTTCATGGCCTCGCGCTCGCCGTGGGCGAAGACCTGGATGCCGTCCGTCGTGCCGGGCCACTGCGCCGTGCGCGCGGCCTCGACCAGGGCGGGGAAGCCGGCGGGGGCCTCGGCGCGGTGGATCCAGCGCAGGCTCCAGCCCGAGGGCACCTGGATGTCCAGGTGGTGATCGGCGTCCTGGACCTCGAGCAGGATCTCTCCGCGGGCGTCCTCCGGCATGGCCTCGACGTTGGCGAGCACCGCGGGGATCGCGGCCTCGTCGCCGAGCATGAGGCTCCAGGAGGCCTGTGGGTCGGGGATCCACTTGCCGCCGGGACCCACAGCGACGATCGTGTCGCCGGGCTGCGCTCCGGCCGCCCACGGCCCGGCCCAGCCGGAGTCGCCGTGCAGCGCGACGTCGATCCACAGCTGCCCGGCCTCGAGGTCCACGTGGCGCAGCGTCATGTGCCGGGTCGCGGGAAGGTGCTCGCGCGGAAGCGTCTCGCGCAGGCTCCAGTAGTCGGGATGATCTCCCAGGCCCAGCTCGGGATCGAAGAACACGAGCTTGCAGTACTTCTCCGGGGGCTCGATGTCCCGGAAGGAGCTCGGATCGCCGATCGAGGCCACGATGCGCACCATCGACGGGGAGAGCTCCAGGCGCTGCACGACGGTCAGGTCGATCTGCGCCTTCGGCGGCTTTGCGGGAGCGGGCTGGTGCTGGGCGGGGTCGTCACTCATGAGGCTCACCTTACCGACCAGTCGATCGGAGCCGCCCCCTGCTCCTCGAGCAGACGGTTGACCTGGGAGAACGGCCGCGAACCGAAGAAGCCGCGGGAGGCGGACAGGGGAGAGGGGTGCGTGGACTCCACGGTCGGGGCCGGGGCGAGCCAGGGGGCGCACTGGCGTGCGGGGCGTCCCCACAGCAGGCCCACGAGCGGGCCGCCGCGGGCCGCCAGGGCCCGGACCGCGCATTCGGTGACGGCCTCCCACCCCTTGCCGTGGTGGGAGGCAGGCACTCCGTCGCGCACCGTGAGGCACCTGTTGAGCAGCATGACGCCCTGGCGGCTCCATGCGCTGAGGTCCCCGTTCTCGGCCGGGGCGATCCCCAGGTCGTCGTGCAGCTCGCGGTAGATGTTCTGCAGGGACCGCGGCAGGGGGCGGACGTCCGGGCGCACCGAGAACGACAGCCCCATGGCGTGGCCCGGGGTGGGGTACGGGTCCTGGCCCAGGATCAGCACGCGGACCTCGGCCATCGGCTCCTGGAAGGCCCGCAGGATCTCCGGGCCCGGCGGGAAGGTGCGCTGGCCCTGCGCATGCTCCTGGCGCAGGAAGTCGCCCATCCCGTGGATCGCGTCCTCCACGGGGCGCAGGGCCTCGGCCCAGTCCTCGGCCATGATCTCGGCGAGGTCGGGGCGGTCTGCGGAATCGGTGCTGGTCATGCGGACCACTCTAGGGACCGCCGCCCACGACGCCGGGGGCGCCCCGCTGCGCTGTCGTGGCCGCGTTCTACAGTGGCGGCATGAGCGAGTCGAGCATGCCCACCGATCAGCGTCCCGTCGCCCTCGTCACCGGTGCCACCGGCGGCATCGGCCGGGCGGTCGTCGAGTCCCTGGCGGTCGATCACCGGGTCCTGGCCGTGGGCCGCGATGAGCACGCCCTGGCGCAGCTGCCGGAGGGGGCCGAGCCCGTGCGCGCCGAGCTCACGGACTTCCAGGCCCTGCCCGAGCTCGTGGACGGGCTCGAGCGGCTGGATGTCCTGGTCCACTGCGCCGCCCTGGGCCACCGGCTCTCGGTCGAGCACTCCCGCCCCCAGGACTGGCAGGCGCAGCTGGAGCTCAACGTCATGGTCCCCGCCGAGCTGACCCGGCTGGCCCTGCCCGCGCTGCGCCGCGCGCAGGGAACCGTGGTGCTCGTGAACTCCGGCGCCGGCTTCACCGCCAGCGGCGGCAATGCGGTCTATGCGGCCTCCAAGTTCGCGCTGAGGGCGCTGGCGGACTCGCTGCGCCAGGAGCTCGAACCGGACCTCGTGCGGGTGGCCTCGGTGCACCCCGGACCCACGGACACCGAGATGCTGCGGGGGATCCACGATTCGATCGGGAAGCAGCACCGCCCGGAGGAGTACATCCTCCCCGAGTCGGTGGGCCGGGCCGTGCGTGCGGTCGTAGATGCCTCCCCGGATGTGCAGCTCACCTCGGTCTCGGTGCGCCCGCGCCAGGAGCAGCGCTGATGGGCGCGCAGGCGGGGGAGCTGGATGAGCAGCAGCGGGCGATCCTCGACCTGGAGAAGCGGCGCTTCAAGTACCAGGGGGCCAAGGAGCGGGCCATCGGCGCGCAGCTCGGGATGCCCGTGACGGAGTACTACCAGCGGCTCAATGCGCTGCTGGACACGGAGGCCGCCTGGGCCGCCGAGCCCGTCCTGGTGCGGCAGCTGCGCGAGCTGAGGGACTCGTGAGCGCGGTCCCGGCGGCTCGTCGCGGCGCATGAACGGGCTCCCCGATGGAAGGATGGCGCGCATGAGCGAACAGCCCCCGTGGTCCGATCCCGACCTGCATCCCCGCGACGTCTTCGACGACGTCCCGGAGGACGGCCCTCGGCAGGGCGCGCACCGGCCCCGGGAGGCCGCAGCCCCCAAGACCCCCGGGAGCCTGAAGGCCATGGTCATCGTGGGCTCCCTCGGCCTGCTGCTGGGCGCCGGCGCCTACGTCTTCTCCACCGTGAACCAGGACCGCGGCTCGAGCGCCGTCCAGGGCTCCGACGACCAGGTCGCCGAGGATCCGAGCGGGTCGGCCGGGGCGGAGGACGGGGCGAGCGCCTCCGCCGCTCCCGAGGACGCCGAGCAGGTGGGCATCTTCAACGCCACCGACCTCGACGGCGTGGCCGGCGCTGCCAGCGAGGACCTCACGGCGCTGGACTGGGAGGTCATCGCCACCGGCAACTGGGGCATGCCCGTGGACGAGAGCGTGGTCTACTACGCGAGCGACGGCGTCACCGGGGACACCGAGGAGCAGGCCCGGCTCGTGGCCGATGCCCTGGGGATCGAGCAGGTCCAGGCCGACGACGCCATCGCCTATCCGCTGGTGGCAGTGATCGGAGACGACCTCGGCGAGGAGCTGGTGGGCGCAGGCCAGGAGCAGTCCTCCGCGCAGGGCGCCGCCGAGCTCCCGCAGGAAGGCGCCGGCGCCCAGGCACTGGCGGCCGATCCGACGGAGGCCCTCCGATGAGCGCGGCGGGGAACTCGCGCGCTGTCGAGCCGCTGGCCGTCGAGGGCCGGCGCGTGCGCCTGCGCGACTGGCGCGCCGATGACCTCCCCGTCTACGAGCGGTGGATCATGCCCCCGCCCGGCGGCGGCGAGCACGAGTGGCAGCGCACGGACGGGCCCTTCTACCCCAACTTCACCGCAGAAACGGCCCAGCGCTGGCTCGGGAAGCTGACGGAGCGGGTGCGCCAGGGCGACTGGCCCGCAGTGCGCGACACCGCGGTGATCGCCGAGCAGGGCACCGACCGGTTCCTGGGGCAGGTCTCCTGGTATCACGCGGAGGCCCCCACGGAGGATCCGGGTACGGGCACGCATCTGCTGCCGCTGCACTCGATCGGCGTGGCGATCTACCCGCCGGAGTACTGGTCCGGCGGGTACGGCTCGGAGGCCCTGCGCCTGTGGGTCGACCTGCTGTTCCGGACCAGCGGCGCCGACCGCGTCGACCTGGAGACCTGGAGCGGCAATCGCGGCATGTGCCGGGTGGCCCGGAAGCTCGGTTTCACCGAGGAGGCGCGGATCCGCAGGGCTCGTAAGGTGGCGGGGGAGCACTACGACCGGATGATCTACGGCATTCTGCGCGAGGAGTGGGAGCAGGTGCCGTGGCACGGGGCGTCCGCCCTCGGTGAACCCTGAGCCGAACGCGCTCAGGGGTTTGCACTCGCAGGGGCCGAGTGCCAATAATGGACTTGGCACTCAGTCGAGCAGACTGCCAGCCGGCCCCGCTGCGGTCGGCGCAGCCGCTCGACCACGAAGTGGAAGCCACCGCCTCTCTGAGGGGCAGGCTCGGCGGGCAGATCCCGCAGGAGCCGGCGCCCCGTCCGTCGCGGGCAGCGGGTCGGTGGGAGTCAGACTGAACGTCCAGGAGGGACGAACACATGGCAAAGCTCATCGCATTCGACGAGGAGGCCCGCCGCGGTCTCGAGCGCGGCCTCAACACCCTGGCTGACGCCGTCAAGGTCACGCTCGGCCCGCGCGGCCGCAACGTCGTCCTGGAGAAGTCCTGGGGCGCTCCCACGATCACCAACGACGGCGTGTCCATCGCCAAGGAGATCGAGCTCGAGGACCCCTACGAGAAGATCGGCGCCGAGCTCGTCAAGGAGGTCGCCAAGAAGACCGATGACGTCGCCGGCGACGGCACCACCACCGCCACCGTGCTCGCCCAGGCGCTCGTGCGCGAGGGCCTGCGCAACGTGGCCGCCGGTGCTGACCCGCTCTCGCTCAAGCGCGGCATCGAGAAGGCCGTCGAGGCCGTCACCGCCGAGCTGCTCAGCTCCGCCAAGGAGATCGAGACCGAGGAGCAGATCGCGGCCACCGCGTCCATCTCGGCCGCGGATCCGGAGATCGGCCGCCTCATCGCCCAGGCCATGGAGAAGGTCGGCAAGGAGGGCGTGATCACGGTCGAGGAGTCCAACACCTTCGGGCTGGACCTCGAGCTGACCGAGGGCATGCGCTTCGACAAGGGCTACCTCTCCGGCTACTTCGTCACGGACGCCGACCGCCAGGAGGCCGTCCTCGAGGATCCCTACATCCTCATCGTCAACTCGAAGATCTCGGCCGTGAAGGATCTCGTCCCGGTCCTGGAGAAGGTCATCCAGTCGGGCAAGCCGCTGATGATCATCGCCGAGGACGTCGAGGGCGAGGCGCTGGCCATGCTGGTGCTGAACAAGATGCGCGGCTCCGTGAAGTCCGTGGCCGTCAAGGCTCCCGGCTTCGGCGACCGCCGCAAGGCCCAGCTGGCGGACATCGCCATCCTGACCGGCGGCCAGGTCATCACCGAGGAGGTCGGCCTCTCGCTCGAGACCGCCACCCTGGACCTGCTGGGCACCGCCCGCAAGGTCGTCGTGACCAAGGACGAGACCACCATCGTCGACGGCGCCGGCTCCGCCGAGGAGATCGAGGGCCGCGTGGCCCAGATCCGCGCCGAGATCGAGAACTCGGACTCGGACTACGACCGCGAGAAGCTGCAGGAGCGCCTGGCCAAGCTGGCCGGCGGCGTCGCCGTGCTGAAGGCCGGCGCGGCCACCGAGGTCGAGCTCAAGGAGCGCAAGCACCGCATCGAGGACGCTGTGCGCAACGCCAAGGCCGCTGTGGAGGAGGGCATCGTCGCCGGCGGCGGCGTCGCCCTGATCCAGGCCGGCGAGACCGCCTTCGGCCAGCTGCAGCTCAGCGGCGACGAGGCCACCGGCGCGAACATCGTGAAGGTCGCCATCGACGCTCCGCTCAAGCAGATCGCCTTCAACGCCGGGCTCGAGCCGGGCGTCGTGGCGGCCAAGGTGCGCGGCCTCGAGAAGGGCTGGGGCCTCAACGCGGCCACCGGCGAGTACGAGGACCTCATGGCCGCGGGCATCAACGACCCGGTCAAGGTCACCCGCTCCGCCCTGCAGAACGCCGGCTCGATCGCCGGGCTGTTCCTGACCACCGAGGCCGTCGTCGCCGACAAGCCGGAGCCGGCCGCGGCCGCCGGCGGCGGCGAGGACCCCATGGGCGGCATGGGCGGCATGATGTGATGACGCCTCGGCGTCATCGCTGAGCGCAGCCCAGCGAGTCCGACGGGCCCCGTCTCCCACCTCGGGAGGCGGGGCCCGTCGTCATGTCCGGGGGGGGTGGACCCGACGAGTGTCTGCGCTGCCGGCCGGTGCCGCAGGCGTCCCAGGGCCCGGTGCGACCGGCCTGCCGACGGGAGCCTGTCGGGACAGCCCGAGCCGCGGCGCCGGGCTGGGCTGTGCTGTCGGTGGGACGTGCCACAGTGTTCGGCATGACGATCATCGCTGCCGCCGACGGCTCCGCCCTGGGCAATCCCGGCCCGGCCGGCTGGGCCTGGTACATCGACGACTCCAACTGGCGCAGCGGGGGCTGGCCGCATGGCACGAACAACATGGGCGAGCTCCAGGCCGTGCTGGACCTGCTCGAGTCCACGCAGGAGCTCGGCGAGCCCCTGCGGGTGCTGTGCGACAGCCAGTACGTCATCAACTCGATCACCAAGTGGATGAAGGGCTGGAAGAAGAAGGGCTGGAAGAAGAGCGACGGCAAGCCGGTGCTCAACGTCGAGCTCATGAAGGCGCTGGACGCCGCCATGCAGGGCCGGGACGTGACCTTCGAATGGGTCAAGGGCCACGCGGGCCACGAGCTGAACGAGGCCGCCGACACCCGAGCCAACGCCGCCGCCAAGGCCTTTCAGGCCGGCCGCGCGCCGGAGGCGATGCGCAACGCCTTCGCCCTGGTGCGGCGCAAGTTCGAGCCCTATCGCGAGCGCATCCGCCAGATCGACGGCGCCGCCGAGGTCGCGCCCGGCATCCGCGCCCTGCCGACGCCCGGCCACACGCCGGGCCATACCA
>ENA-OOKA01000187-OOKA01000187.1-human-skin-metagenome-genome-assembly--contig:-NODE-187-length-20508-cov-6.394172_pt1 | contig 20508 bp, 16 predicted proteins | sample MGYA00248825_ERZ500995 | MGnify/ENA primary metagenome ERZ500995 (study PRJEB25958, sample SAMN03398540) | human skin metagenome | study: EMG produced TPA metagenomics assembly of the Human Skin...
GGGGCCGACGGGCGCCGCGTGCGACGCGTGCGTCGGACCGCCGGTCGCCGGGTCGGCCCCGCAACCTGCCGTGGGGCCGAGGCGCGGCTCGGCGGGAACGGGTCCCACGTCCCTGCCCATAAAGTGATCTTGGGCGTAGTGTCGGCTCCACTTGGGCGTCACAGTCGTTCATCCCACCTGGCCGCCGGGGAGGCGGCGACCTAGTGTGACCGCATCCCCGACGTCCCCCTAGGAGGAGCTGCCGTGCACATCCAGACCGCCGCCGTGCACACCCTGCGCGATTTCGAGCACGGAGCCGTCGTCCCGCCGGTGCACCTGGCCTCGACCTTCGAGCTCGACCCCGCCACCGAGGACGGCGCCTACGCCTACCAGCGCGGGGCGAACCCCACCCGAGCCCAGCTCGAGCAGGTCCTCGCGGCGCTGGACGGCGCCCGCCACGGCTTCGCCTTCGCCTCCGGCATGGCCGCGACCGCCGCCTCGCTGTCCACCCTCGAGGTCGGCGACGAGGTGATCCTCCCTGCGAGCGTCTACGGCGGCACCTATCGCCTGGTCGACCTCGTGCTGCCGGGACGGGGCATCACCGGCCGCTTCGTCGCGGACCTCGCCGAGCTCACCGACGAGGACTTCACCCCCGCCACGCGCGCCGTCTTCGTCGAGACTCCCGCGAACCCGACCCTGCGCATCACCGACCTGCGCCGCATCGTCGAGCTCGCTCACCGCTACGACGCTCTCGTGATCGTGGACAACACCTTCATGACGCCCGTGCTGCAGAAGCCGCTCGCGCTCGGCGTCGACATCGTCGTGCAGTCCGCCACGAAGTACCTCGCCGGCCACTCCGACCTCCTCGCCGGGGCCGTCACCACCGACGACGACGGGCTCGCCGACGCGCTCCGCCTCGCCCAGAAGGCCCAGGGCGGGGTGCTCGGCCCGCAGGACTCCTTCCGCCTGATCCAGTCGATCAAGACCCTCCCGCTGCGCCTGGAGCGCCAGCAGGCGAACGCCGAGGCGATCGTGGAGCATCTTCGCGGTCACGAGCGCATCGCCCGGGTCTGGTACCCCGGCTCGCACAGCGAGGAGGAGGCGCGCCTGCACGACGCCCAGGCCACGGGCCGCGGCGCCGTGCTCTCCTTCGAGCTCGCCGACGGCCTGGACCGCGTCGCCTTCCTGCGCGCCCTGCGCTACCCGGTCTACGCGGTGAGCCTCGGCGGCGTCGAGTCGCTGATCTGCCGCCCCGCCACCATGACCCACGAGGCGATGACCCCCGAGGCGCAGGCCGCGGCGGGCATCAGCACCGAGATGCTGCGCCTCAGCGTCGGCATCGAGGACCTCGCCGATCTGCTCGAGGACCTCGACGAGGCCCTCGACGCCGCCGGCTGACCCGCCCCCCGACCGCTACCCACTGCAGAGGACATCACCATGAGCCCCGCTCCGCGCCCCACCCGTCGTCTGGCCCTCGCCCTCGGCGGCACCTCCGTGCTCGCCGTCCTGGCGGCCTGCAGCTCCGAGGGAGGCTCCGGCGCCTCCGACGGCGGCGGCAGCGGCGAGGACGTCCTCGCCCGGATCCAGGAGAGCGGCACCGTGCGCATCGGGCTCGAGGGCACCTATCGCCCCTACGCCTTCCACGACGGCTCCGGCGAGCTCGTCGGCTTCGAGAAGGAGATCGCCGATCGCCTCGCCGAGGGGCTCGGGGCGACGCCCGAGTACGTCGAGACCGAATGGGACTCCCTCATCGCGGGGCTCGACGTGGACCGCTACGACCTCGTGGTCAACAACGTCGGCATCACCCCCGAGCGCGAGGAGGTCTACGCCTTCTCCGAGCCCTACGCCCGCTCGATCGGCCGGGTCGCCGTGCCCGCGGACTCCGAGGTGCAGACCTTCGCCGAGCTCGACGGCGCGCGCAGCGCCCAGACCGCGACCAGCAACTGGGCCGCCCAGATGGAGGATCTCGGCGCCGAGATCGTGCCGGTCCAGGGCTTCGCCGAGGCGATCGAGCTGGTGCTCCAGGGCCGGGCCGACGCGACCGCGAACGACCTGATCTCCTTCCAGACGTACCAGGAGGAGCATCCGGAGGCGGACTTCCGTCTCCTCGACGAGGAGCTGCCCGACGAGACGACCGTCGGCGTGATCATGCAGCAGGGGCAGGAGCCGCTGCTGACCGAGGTGAACGCGATCCTCGAGGAGACGAAGCAGGACGGCTCGCTGCGCGCGATCTACGAGGAGTGGGTGGGCCAGGACATCACCCCGGAGGGCTGAGGCGCCGTGCCCCGCTTCCTCGAGCTGTGGATCGAGTCCCTCCCGCGGCTGCTCGCCGCGCTGGTCCAGGTCACGATCCCGCTGTCCCTGCTGTCCTTCGCGATCGCGCTGGTGGTGGCGGTGCTGGTCGCGCTCGCGCGCCTGTACTCCCCGGCGCCGCTGAAGGCCGTGGCCTGGGCGTACGTGCAGGTGTTCCGCGGCACCCCGCTGGTGGTGCAGCTGTTCATCGTCTACTTCGGGCTCCCGGGCATCGGCATCGAGCTCGCCGCCTTCCCCGCGGCCGTGATCACGCTCGCGCTGAACACCGGCGCCTACGCCTCGGAGGCCGTGCGCGCCTCGATCCTCTCCATCCCGCGCGGCCAGTTCGAGGCGGCCAGGTCCCTGAACCTCTCGCGCGCGGCGACCTTCCGCCGCGTGGTCGCCCCGCAGGCGATGCGGATCGTGCTCCCGCCGCTCGCGAACGACTTCATCGACCTGGTCAAGGGCACCAGCCTGGTCTTCGCGATCACGCTCATCGACCTGTTCCAGGTGGGCCGGCAGGTCGCGGCGACCACCTACGAGCCGCTGATCATGTACACCCTGGTGGCCCTGATCTATCTCCTCGTGGTGTCTCTGCTGAGCCTCGGGCAGAACCAGCTCGAGAGGAAGGTGTCCGCCCATGTCCGCGCCTGAGAACGCTCCCGACGCCCGGCCGCCGCTGAGCGTGGCCGGCCTGCGCAAGACCTTCGGGCAGCTCGTCGCCCTCGAGGGGGTCTCGCTGGAGATCGAGCGCGGCACCACGACGGTGCTGCTGGGCCCCTCGGGCTCGGGCAAGTCCACCCTGCTGCGCTGCCTGAACCTGCTCGAGCAGCCCGATGCGGGGACCCTCGACCTGGGCGACGGCCCGATCGACGTGGGCGGCCGGCTCCCGGCCCGGACCGTCCGACAGATCCGCTCCCGCTCGACGATGGTCTTCCAGCAGTTCAACCTCTTCCCGCACCTGACCGCCCTCGGGAACGTCACCCTCGCCCCGATCGAGAACCTGGGCCTGGACCGGGCGGAGGCCGAGACGCGCGGGCGCGAGCTGCTGGGGAAGGTGGGTCTCGCCGACAAGGCGGAGGCCTATCCCGAACGGCTCTCCGGCGGCCAGCAGCAGCGCGTCGCGATCGCCCGGGCGCTGGCCATGGACCCCGACGTGCTGCTGTTCGACGAGCCGACCTCCGCGCTGGACCCCGAGCTGGCCGCCGAGGTGGTCGCAGTGCTCTCTGACCTCGCCGCCGAGCACCGCACCCTCGTGGTGGTCACCCATTCGCTCGCCTTCGCCCGACGGGTCGCGGACCGGGTGGTCTTCCTCGAGGACGGGCGGATCCTCCAGGACGGCAGCCCGGAGGAGTTCTTCTCCAGCACCGACGAGCGCCTGCGCCGCTTCCGCGAGGTCATCAGCTCTGTCTGAGCCGCGGCGAGGCCTCGACGGGACGGGGGAGGGTCACGCTTCGCTCACGGCGCAGGCCGTGCCCAGGCATATCTCGGGAACGACCGATAGGCTGAACCGGTCGGTCCGGTGGATCCTCCCGCAGACCCGTGGGCCCCGCCGTCGACCCCCGATCATTTCCACGTGAGGAGTCACATGGCACGCCACAACATCGTGTTCGGCCGTGACCAGGCAGTGCAGCAGGGCGGCAGCGCGTACAGCGGCCCCCGGTTCGGCCAGGGCGCACAGACCGGACCCGCTTCCGACACCCAGTGGTCCTCCGGCTTCGGCCAGCAGGGCGGCGACCAGCTCGAGGCGATGTACGCCCGCCCGGCCGCCACCGGCCACGACACCGGTCGCATGACCATGCGCGATGCGCTCAACGCCATCAGCGCGACCCTGGGCGTGATCATCGTGGTCGGCTTCGCGGTCGCGATGACGCCGCTCGCCCTCGGCCTCGTCGCCGGCACGCAGGGCATCCAGATCGGTCTCGCGGTCACCGGCGTCCTGACCTTCGTCGGCGTCATCGGCGGGCTCGTGACCTCGCTGATCAACATCTTCAAGAAGCAGCCCTCGGTGATCGCGGTGCTCGCCTACGCGGCCTTCGAGGGCATGTTCCTCGGCGGCATCACCGGCAGCCTCGAGTGGGCGGCGGGCGGCGCCTACCGCGGCATCGGCCTGCAGGCCGTGCTCGGCACCCTCGCGGTGGCCGCCACCGTGCTGATCCTCTTCCGCGTCGGCATCCTGCGCACCTCCCCGCGCCTGAACAAGATCTTCTTCGTCGCGATGGTCGCGTACCTGCTGTTCGGCTTCGTGAACATCGGCTACCTGCTGCTCTCCGGGCAGAGCCTGCGCGACGGCCTGCTCGGGCTGGTCATCGGCGGCATCGCCGTCGTGATGGCCTCCTACTCGCTGGTGATGGACTTCGAGGACGTCCAGCGCTCCGTCGAGGCGGGTGTGCCGCGGAAGTACGCCTGGCGCCTCGGCTTCGGCATCGCCGTGACCATGGTGTGGCTGTACATCGAGGTGCTGCGGATCCTGATGATCCTGCGCGGCAACGACTGACGCCACCGCGCGGCGCCGCCGGCGTCGCACTCCGTATGCTGAACGGCGGGCCCCTGGGGCCCGCTGTTCTGCCGCCCGGCGCTCGACCATGCAGGAGGAGACCACCGATGGGACTGTGGCAGTGGGTGCTCGACAACTGGGCCCTGGTGTGGACCTATCTCTACGTCGGCATCGATGTCGTCCTGCGGCTGATCAGCCTGGTCGTCGTCCCCCGGAACCGTCGGCCCGGCTCGGCGCTCGCCTGGCTGCTGGCGATCATGGTGCTGCCGATCGTCGGCTTCCCGCTGTTCCTGCTGCTGGGCCGCTCCCAGCTCCCGAAGCGCCGGCTCGCGAAGCAGAAGGCCGTGAACCGGCTGCTGCGGGTGCGGGCCCACGAGATCCCCGACAGCGAGCTCGACGAGGACGCGCCCAGCTGGCTGCAGTCCGCCGTGCAGCTCAACCGCGAGCTCGGCGCCTTCCCGCTGACCGGAAAGAACTCGGCTGAGCTCGAGATCGACTACGACACCTCGATCGCGCGGATGGCGGAGGACATCCGCACCGCGCGCGAGAGCGTCCACGTGCTCTTCTACATCATGGGCCTCGACGAGGTCACCGAGGACTTCTTCGAGGCGCTCGCGGAACGGGCCGACGCCGGCGTGACCGTGAGGGTGCTGTACGACCACTGGGGCGCGGTCAGCCACCGCGCCGTGTACCGCGCGATGCGGCAGAAGCTCGACGCCCACGGCATCCAGCACGCTCCGATGATGCCGATCCGCCTGTTCCGCGACGGTGCCTTCCAGCGCCCGGACCTGCGCAACCACCGCAAGATGGTCATCGTCGACGGCGAGATCGGCTGGATGGGCAGCCAGAACCTCATCGCCGCCCACTACGACAAGCCCGCGAACATCCGCCGCGGCCTGCACTGGCAGGAGACGATGGCCCGCTTCCGCGGCCCGATCGTCTCGGAGCTGAACCTGCTGTTCGCCTCAGACTGGTACTACGAGTCCGACGAGATGCTGCCCGTGGAGACGCTGGTGAGGCCCTCGCCGGACACCTCCGGCACCTACGAGTGCCAGCTCGTGCCCAGCGGCCCCGGCTTCGTCGCGGAGAACAACCTGCTGCTGTTCAACCAGCTGTTCTACTCGGCGACCCGGCGGATCGTCGCGGTCTCGCCCTACTTCGTGCCCGACGAGTCGATGCTCTCGGCCCTCATCACCGCCGCGCGGCGCGGGGTCGAGGTGGAGCTGTTCGTCTCCGAGATCGGCGACCAGTTCCTGGTCTTCCACGCCCAGCGCTCCTACTACTCGACGCTGCTGGATGCGGGGGTCAAGATCTGGCTCTACCGCGCCCCGACGATCCTGCACGCCAAGCACGTCACGATCGACGACTCGGTCAGCGTGATCGGCTCCTCCAACATGGACATGCGCTCGTTCCTGCTGCAGATGGAGTGCTCGCTGATGGTGGGCGGCACCGACTTCATGGAGAAGATGCGCGAGGTGGAGGACACCTACCGCTCCCGCAGCCGGCAGCTGACGCGCGAGGAGTGGGAGTCCCGGCCCCGCACCATGCAGGTCATCGACAACCTCTGCCGCCTCGCCTCCTCCGTGGTGTGAGGGAGCGCCCCGGCCGAGCGGCGGGCCTGGGCAGGGGAGGAGCTCAGGCGACGCCGGTGAGGGACTCGAGGGCCTCGGCGGCGGCCTCCTCGTGCTCGGCGACGCCGACCGCGGTCTCGAGCATGAACACGCTCGGACCCTGCGGGGTGTCCAGCACGATGACCGTCAGGCTCGTCGCGGAGGTCAACTCCATCGGGGCCTTCGCGAAGTTCACGGTCGCGGTGGTGCGATAGCCGGGCAGGCCCGCGATCGTCACCGGTTCGGTGACCTGGTCGTCGAGCGTGCGCCCCTCGGTGTCTCCCCAGATCGACGCGGCGAAGTAGCACGCGACGATCTTCTCGGAGGCGACCTCGTTGCCCGGGTACTCGATGCCGGGCTGCCACTCGACCGCGCCGACGAACATTCCCGAGTACCAGCCGTCCTCGGCCTGCGCATAGGCGCCCTGGGCGTCGTTCACGTACGCGACGCCGCGGGGCGTCTGCCGCTGGTCGTAGACCGCGGGCGGGATGAACTGCAGGCCCCCGCCGCGCAGCTTCCCGGAGGGGTTGTCGCCGGCGCGCTCCATGGTCTCCGGCTGCCAGCAGCGCTCCTCCTCGACCTCGCCCGTCGGGGTCGCCGACGCGCTCGCAGAGGCGCTCGACGGGTCCGTCGTGGTCGCGGTCCCGCCGGAGGCGGGTTCGCCGTCGTTCCCGCGGAGCACGAGATAGCCGATGGTGCCGCCGACGATCAGCAGGAACACCGCGGCGAAGGCGATCCCGCCGATCAGCAGCGGCGTCGCCCGGCCCCCGCCCCCGCCGGGGGTGGCGGGCTGGGTGGGGGTGAACTGCGGTCCGGTGTGCACGGCTGCTCCTGCAGGGGGATCGGGAAGCGGTCGGTCACTCGACGACGTCGAGGCTCGCGATGATGTCCTCGAGGTTCTGGACATGCTCGGGCTGATCGGCGGCGACGTCGCTGGCCAGGGCGCTGGGGCCGTTCGGCGTCTCCACGACGATCGACGTGACGATCGAGGCGCTCGAGGTGTCCAGCACCTCGGGGTCCTCGAAGTGGTAGGTGGCCTGGACGATCCAGGCGGCGGTGCCGTCCACCGTCATCACCTCGGAGCGGTAGTCGGTCACCTCCGGGTGCTCGCCGAAGTGGGAGACGACCCCGGAGGTGGTGGCGTAGCACTGGAAGATCGCGACGGCCGAGGCCTCGAGACCGGGATAGCCGCCCTCGTCCTCGGGGAAGGTGACCCGGCCGAGGTTCACGACGCTGTACCAGCTGCCCTCGACCCGTCGGCCGTCGGCCGCGATCTCGGTGAGATAGGGCAGGGAGTGGACGGCCCAGCCGTCGCCCCAGCCCTCGGGGCTGGTGTACTCCAGCCCGCCGCCGCGCACCGTGCCCGTACCGGAGGGCTGCGGCGGGGTCGTGTTCTGCGGGACCGTGCACTCGGTGGTGGGAGCCTGGGTGAAGATCGGCGGGGGAGGGGCGATGTCCGGGTCCTCGGGATCGGGGACGTACTCGGACTGGCCTTCGGCGCTGCGGGGCCCGGTCGAATAGGCCGACGGGGCCGGATCCTCGAGCACGGAGCGGAAGACGGTCTGGGAGAGGATCAGCGCCAGCACGAGCAGGATGACGACCGAGCCGCCGATCACGGCGATCATCGTCAGCCGGGTGCGGTGGCGGGCGCGCTCGCTCGGCTCGCCGAGGGTCGCCGGCCCGTGGTCCTCGCCGAAGTCGGGGAGTCCCGTCGGGGAGGTCGAGGAGGCGAAGTCGGGCAGGGGGGCGCTCTCGGGCGAGCCCTCGCCGTGCGGCTCCTGCGTCATCGGCACCTCCCCTGTCCCGGGCCCTGTCCCCGGTCGCCTCCCGGCGGGGTCCCCGTGACCCCCGTCCGGGGGAGATTGTCCCACGACCGGGCGCGTCCGCCGGGCATCCGGGCCGCCGCGTCCCGGCAGGGGGATGCCAGGGACGGTTGGTACTCTCCGCTCACGGGTCATCCGGGGCCCGGTCCACTCGTCGGATGGAGATCGCATGCGCCCGCCCCTCGTCCTGTCCATCGCCGGATCGGAGTCCGACGGCGCCGCCGGCGTCCAAGCGGACCTGAAGACCTTCACGGCGCTGGGCTCCTACGGTGCGAGCGCCGTGACGATGGTGGTCTCCGCGTCCCCACAGGGCGTGCGCGGGGTGCACCCGCTGCCGCCCGAGGTGGTGCGCTCCCAGATCGACGCGGTCTCCGAGGAGCTGCTGCTGGACGCGACGAAGATCGGCTCGCTGGGCAGCGCCGCCGTGGTCGCCGAGGTCGTGGCCGCGCTGCGGGCCCATCGTGAGCGCTTCGGGACCGTGGTGCTGGACCCGGTGATGGTCAGCGCCGACGGCACGGCGCTGATCTCGGCGGAGGGCGCCGCGGCGATCGAGCACGATCTGCTCCCGCTCGTGGACGTGCTGGTGCTGACCATGAGGGAGTCCGCGCAGCTGCTGCGCCGGGCGGTGGCGACCTCGATCGAGGAGATGCGCGAGCACGCGCTCGCGCTCGTCGCGAAGGGGCCCCGCTCCGTCCTGATCACGGGCGGGTCGCTCCCGGGAGACGAGGTCGTCGACGTGCTGGTCCATCCCGGCGGCACGGATCTGCTGCGGGCGCAGCGGATCGAGGGACGGACGCTGCGCGGGGCGGGCACGACCCTGTCGGCCGCGCTGACGGCCCAGCTCGCACGGATCGCCGAGTTCGATCGGGCGGGGGAGCTGCAGGAGATCGGCGAGTCGGGCACGGACGACGACATGCCCACGATCGTCGCCTCGGCGCGCGAGTTCGTGGCGAGCGCGAGCGAGAACGCGCAGGACTGGCGCCTCTCCCGCACCGCCGGCGGCCACGGCCCGGTGAACCACCTCATCACCCTCGGCAAGGACTGAGCCGGACAGAGCGCCCGGCCCGCCGCCGGCCCCGCCGAGTCCCGCTCGCTGAGATCCCCTGCACCGTCGGGACATGGTCGACTGCTGGCGTGTGGCGTGCCGCTACGCCTATATAGGCGTACTGGTACGCCATGCGCCATCTCCCGACCGGAGCCACCGGCGCCAGCCGGGCCGCTCGGAAGCGCGGGCCCGCCTCCTGGTGCCGCGCGCGGTCAGAGCAGTCCCAGCTCCTCCTTCAGGGCGAGCATCCGGCCGGCGGACTCCCGCACCCGCTGCTCCTGCTCCTCGCCGCGCCCTGCCCATTCCTCGATCGCGTCGACGAGCTCGCCGGTCAGCGCCGGGTCGGCGGTGAGCCCCGCGTCGCCGCCCGCCTCGAGCAGCCGGGTCGCCCGCTCGGCGACGGGGACGTCGGCGACGGCCTGCGCGGCGCCGATGTCGTCGGTGACCACGAGCCCCTCGAAGCCGAGGCCGTCGCGCAGCAGGCCCTGGATCGCGGCGGCGGAGAACATCGCCGGGACGTCCGGCTCGATCCGCGGGTAGATCGCGGAGGACATCATCACGAGCTGCGCGCCTGCGTCGATCCCGGCGCGGAAGGACTCGAGGAACGGGTCCTCGGGCCCGGTGGTCGCGTCCTCGATCCCCTCGGCGGAGAAGTCGGTGTTCTGCTCGATCCTGCCCAGGCCCGGGAAGTGCTTGAGCGTCCCGCCGACGCCCTGCTCGGACAGCGCCTCGACTGCGGCTCTCACGCAGTCGGCGACCTGATCGGGATCGGTGCCGAAGCCGCGGTCCAGCCCGCCCACGGGCTCGTTCGCGTCGCCGAGCTCGGGGTCGACGACGTCGGCGACGGGGGAGAGGGCCACGTGCAGCCCCCGCGCGGAGAGGTCCTCGCCGATGCTCGTGTACGCGTCGGCCACCGCCTGCGGACCCTCGGCGCCGAGGGTCTCGGCCGAGGCCGTCTCCCGTGCCGCGTCGCCCCGCAGCATCCGCACCTGGCCGCCCTCCTGGTCCACGGCCAGCAGCGGCGGCAGCTCGGGGCGGGCGAGCGAGAGGGCGGAGCCGACGACGGCGTCGACCTGCTCGGCGCTCTCCCATACCTGCAGCAGGAAGATCCCTCCGGCGTGGTGCTCCTCGAACGTCGCGGGCGGGATCTCGGAGCCGGCGGCGATGCCGACGAGGACCAGCTGTCCGGCGATCTCGCGCGGCGAGAGCCCCTCGAGCAGCTGCTCGGCGGCGCTCGGCGGGGCGGTCATCGTCGGCTCCTCGCCGTCGGACGGGTCGCCGTCGGAGGGGGCCGCGCCCCCGCCGTCGCTGCCCGGGGACGCGGGGTCCTCCTCGGGGGAGGTGCAGGCGGCGAGAGTGGCCGCGGGGGCGAGGGCGAGCAGGTGACGACGTCGCATCCCGCCAGTGTTCCATGCACGCAGCGGGCCCGTCGGACCGGGTCCCCGGGCCCTGCGCTCGCCGTATCGTGTCCTCCATGAGCGACCTGATCCTCCCGCAGGACCATCCGCACGCCGCGCGGCTCGAGAACGGCACCGGCACCACGCTGGCCGAGTGGACGGACCGGCTCGACGCGACCGGCGGGCGCGACCTCGACCACACCGCGATCGCGCGGATGCTGGTGGAGCGGTGGGAGGTCGAGGAGTGGTGGGCGCAGGGCGTCACCGTCGCCTACGAGCAGGTGATCGGCCGCCGCGTGGTGGGGCAGAGCTGCGACGGGGACTTCTCCGCCTCCGCCTCCCGCACCGTGCCCGGCACGCCGACGCAGGTGCGCGACCGCTGGGACGCTTTCATGACCGAGGCCCGCCGCGACGGCCTCGGTCTCGAGGAGCCCCTGCTCAGCGACACCGCGACGTGGCGCTACTGGCGCGCGGCCGTCGCCGACGGCAGCCGCGTCTCGGTGAACATCACCGCGAAGGACGAGGGCCGCAGCACCCTCGGCATCGAGCACAAGGGCCTGGAGACGGCCGACGCGCGGACCGCCTGGAAGGACGCCTGGAAGGGCGTGCTCGGCGAGTTCACCTCCCTCCCCGAGCAGACCGACGGGCAGGGCGACCGGTGACGGACCCCGCCCCCACGACCGACCGGACCACGACCACGGAGATCCCCACGATGACCGACAGCACCGACCAGGCCGAGCACACCGCGCAGCTCCCCGCCCCCGACGGCAGCACCGACCCGCACGCCTGGCTGGAGGATGTCACCGGCGAGGAGGCGCTGGACTGGGTGCGCGAGCGCAACGCCCGCGCCGAGTCCGCGCTGGAGAGCGTCCAGGACCCCGCCGATCCCGACGGCGCCCCGCTCGCGGAGACCCTGCAGGGGCAGGTCCGGGAGATCCTCGACGCGAAGGACCGCATCCCCGGCGTCGTCAAGCGCGGCGAGCACCTCTACAACGTCTGGACCGACGCCGAGCACGAGCGCGGGCTGTGGCGACGCACCACGATGGAGTCCTACCGCACGGACGAGCCCGAGTGGGAGATCCTGCTGGACGTCGACGCGCTGAACGAGGCCGAGGGCGAGGACTGGGTGTGGCACGGCGCGCGCCTGCTCCGCCCCGCGGGCCTGGCAGACGGGGAGCCCTACCGCCGCGCCCTGGTCGCGCTCTCCCACGGCGGCTCCGATGCGGACGTCACGCGCGAGTTCGACCTCGAGACCCTCTCCTTCGTGCCCGAGTCCGAGGGCGGCTTCGTGCGCCCCGAGGCCAAAGGCTCCCTGTCCTGGATCGACGAGGACACCGTCTGGGCCTGCACCGACTTCGGCGAGGACACCATGACCAGCTCCGGCTACGCCCGCCAGGCCCGGATCTGGCGACGCGGGACGTCGCTGGACGAGGCGGAGCTCGTGCACGAGATCCCCGCCTCGGACATGGCGGTCTTCGCCGCGCACGACCACACCCCCGGCTGGGAGCGGGACTGGATCGTCGAGGCCCACGCCTTCTACGACCAGACCGTGCACGTCGTGGACCGCTCCGCGACCCCGCCGGAGCTGACGACCGTCGAGGTGCCCCGCGACCTCGAGGCGACCGCGCACAGGGACCTGGGGATCTTCAGCCCCCGCAGCGACTGGCAGGTGGGGGAGGACGTCTACCCGGCCGGCTCCCTCGTCGTCGGCGACTTCGCCCGCTTCCAGGCGGGCGAGCCCGAGCTGCACATGCTCTTCGAGCCCACCGCCTCCACCTCCCTCGCGGACATGACCATCACCCGCACCGCCGTGGTCCTCTCCATCCTCGAGGACGTCGTGCACCGCCTCGAGGTCCACACCCGCGACGAGCACGGGCAGTGGGTGCGCCGCGATCTGTACCCCGAGCTGCGCGGCTCGATCGGCGTCTCCGCGGTCGACGCCGACGAGAGCGACGAGATCTGGGTGACCGTCACCGACTTCATCGAGCCGACCGCGCTGCTGCTCGGGGACCTCGCCGAGGTCGCCGGCGGCGGCGAGCCGACGGACCTCGAGCCGGTGAAGTCCGCGCCGGCCCGCTTCGACGCCGAGGGGCTCGAGGTCACCCAGCACTTCGCCACCAGCGACGACGGCACGCGCATCCCGTACTTCGAGATCTCGCAGAGTCGGGGAGACCGGGCAGCGAACTCTCCACGACCCACCCTGCTCTACGGATACGGCGGCTTCGAGATCTCCCTGACCCCGTCCTACCTCGGCGCGATCGGGAAGACCTGGCTCGAGCGGGGCGGCACCTACGTGCTCGCCAACATCCGCGGCGGCGGCGAGTACGGCCCCGCCTGGCACCAGGCGGCGCTGAAGGAGGAGCGCCACCGCGCCTACGAGGACTTCTCCTCGGTCGCGAAGGACCTCGTCGAGCGGGGCGTCACCGACCGCGACCACCTCGCGGTGCGCGGCGGCTCCAACGGCGGCCTGCTCACCGGGAACATGCTCACCCAGTACCCGGAGCTGTTCGGCGCGGTGATCATCCAGGTGCCGCTGCTGGACATGAAGCGCTACAGCCACCTGCTGGCCGGAGCGTCGTGGATGGCGGAGTACGGCGACCCCGACACCGAGGACTGGGAGTTCGTGCGCACCTTCAGCCCGTACCACCTGCTCTCCGAGGAGCGGGCCGCGGACTACCCGCCCACCTTCGTGCTCACCTCCACGCGCGACGACCGCGTCCATCCCGGCCACGCCCGGAAGTTCACCGCGGCGCTCGAGTCGCTCGGCGCCGACGTGCGCTCCTGGGAGAACATCGAGGGCGGGCACGGCGGCGCGGCGAACAACGAGCAGGCGGCGCGGATGAACGCGCTGCTGTACACCTTCCTGTGGGACACGATCGGCGGCGCGACGGGCAGCGGTGCGACGGATTCCGGCGCGACGGGCGGGGACGCATGAGACGCCCCGAGCCCCGTCGGACGCGATGAGAGGACGGCGATGAGCGAGCAGCCCCGCACCTCCCGGACCCCCACGTCCGGGCTGCCGGCCCTGCCCCTGCCCCGGCGGATCGCGCCCTGGGCACGGCCGGTCGAGATCATCGAGCGCGCCACCCAGGACGAGCTGCTGCAGATCCGCAACGACCTCATGACCGTCTACCGCGAGGTGGAGGGGGAGGGGCCGGAGCTGTTCCCGCTGCGCTACGCCCGCGCGACCCCGCGCCGTCCCCGCCGGGTGCGGGGAGCGGACGGGAGCCCCCCGCCCGAGTCCCTGACCCCCGAGGTGCCGGTCCTGATCCTGCCCGACGGACCCGCACGGGCCTCGGTGCTGCCCTACGACGTGCTGCGCCGCAGCCTCGCCGCGCGCGGGGTGGACGTGCTGATGATGGAGCACCGCGGCGTCGGCTTCTCCCGGCTGGACGCCGTCGGGGAGGACCTGCCCGCCCGGGCGATCACGCTGCGGGAGGTGGTGCGGGACGTGCTCGCCGTGCTCGACCGCGCCGGCGTCGAGCGGGCGGCGCTCGTCGGCACCGGCTACGGCGCCCAGCTCGCCCAGATCCTCGCGATCCTGCACCCGGAGCGGGTGCACTCCCTGGTGCTGGACTCCCCGCGCAGCGCCGCGACCGACGAGCTGGTCGCCCAGCGACGTCTGCGCGAGCTGTACTGGGACGGCGGCGAGGCGACCACCTCGTCCACCGCCGCCGTGCTGCGCCGCCTCGCCGCGGAGGGGAAGGTGGAGGCCTCCCGTGCCGGCCCCGTCGTGCTCGCCGTCCACGAGCACGGAGGACCGGCCGCGGTGCGCGATCTCGTGGACCTGCTCGCCGTCGGTCGCGGCTCCCTGACCTGGTCCAGCGTGCGGAAGGTGCTGAACCGGGCCTGGCTCGAGTCGACCCCGTTCGTGGTCGAGCACGACCTCGTGGCCCGTCTCGTGCACACGGAGCTCGGGTACGGGGCGCACGCCGACGGGGGACCGCTGGACCCGCTGCTGCTCACGGGCGAGCAGCGCCGGGCCGTGCCGCCCTTCGCGCGCGAGCCGATCGACCTGCACGCCCTCGCCCCCGCGATCACCGCCCCGACCCTGGTGATCTCGGGGAGCCAGAACCTGGTCAGCCCGATGCAGGTCGCCCGGGAGGTCGCCGGGCGGATCCCCGGCGCGCAGCTGCTGGAGATCCGCGGCGCGGGCCACTCGATGCTCGACACCCGCAGCCGCATCCTCCAGATCGCGGCGCGCTGGAGCGCCTGCGGGGTCGCGCACCGGCTGCCCGAGCACGCCGCGGAGCTCGCGGCCCTGCCGGTCTCCGCGACCGACCGGGCCCTCTCGCGGGGCCTGCAGATCGCGCTGACGGCGGAGCGGCACTCGCCGTGGCGGCTCCGGCTCGAGTCCGCGCGGGCGGAGCGGGAGCGGCACCTGCTGGAGCGAGCGCAGGCGACCTCCCGAGGTCAGCGGGGCCGACGCACCGGCACCGTCCGTGAGGACCCGATCTGACGGGTCTCGCACCATCGGCCGGCGGGTCCCTGACCGTCCGGACCCGCCCGTCCGGCCCCGACCACCCTGCCTGCCGGCGCTCGGCTCAGGCCCGGCAGGCCACCGTGAAGCCGCCCTCGTCGAACACCGCCCGGTACTCGGCGCCCCACCGCTGCTGCGCCCAGACCGCCAGGTCATCGGGCGGCATCGAGTTCCAGGAGAACGCGTACCAGTCCCCGAGCACACAGTCGGGGACGCGGTCGTTCGGGCCGTGCAGCCACTGCACGTCATGGTCGGGCACGGCCTGGGCGAGGAGCGTGATGTCCGCCGCGAGGACCGCGTCGTCGGGCACCGCCTCGAGCGCGGCCTGCGCGGGCTCGGCCCGCCACGTCGGCTCCCACTGCTGCGGGCGCAGCACGTCCAGCACGGGCATCTGAGGGCCGAGCACCAGCGTGACCGCGGCGCACAGCGTGACGGCGGCGGTCCGCACCGGCCTGGGCGGCAGCGGCGCGTCGCGGCGCAGCCAGGCCGTGGCCCGTCCGGTGCGACGGTCGCCGAGGGCGTCCAGCAGGGCCGCGAGCGCGATCGGCATGAGCACCGCGTTGTAGTGCCAGTACCAGTCCCAGTAGAACTCGACCGTCCCGGTGAAGCGCCATGCGAGGGTCGGCACCATCAGCCAGATCAGCGGCGAACGGGCTCCGATCCCGCCGGCGAGCGCGAGGAGCATCAGCACGGTCAGCCACTTCACCGGCGGCCAGACCACCTCCAGCGGCGAGCCGAGGTTGTCGGTGTAGTCGTACTGCCCGGCAGTGTTCAGCGCCGGGAGGATCACGAAGGTCGCCAGCACGAACCATGCCGCGCCCCAGGAGGCGAGCAGGGCGCCGAGCGGGCGGTGCTCCCGGCCACGCAGCGCGATCACGAGCCCGAGCGCCGCGACGGTCAGCCCCAGATCCTCCTTGACCAGCACCAGCGGCGCGGCCCACAGCGCCGCGGCGAGCACCTTCTCCCGCAGCAGGGCGGTCAGCGAGAAGGCCAGCAGGGGCACGGCGAGCGCGATCTCGTGGAACTGCACCGCCGCCGCGGACTGCAGCCCGAAGGAGAAGACGTAGGCGGCGCCCGCGACCGTGCCGAGGCCCGCTCCGAGCCGGTCGATCGCGAGACGGGTCAGCGGGATCGCGGAGATCCCGAACAGCAGCGCCTGGGTCCACAGCAGCGCCTCGCCGCTGGGCCAGATCCACCACACCGGCGCCAGCAGCGCGAGCTGCGGATGGAAGTGGTCGCCCAGCAGGTTCACCGCATCGCCCTTGATCGGCACGATTGGGGCGCGCAGCTCCCCGTAGGCGCGGAGGAGCTGGGTGAAGATCCCCAGGTCCCAGGATGGCGCGACGAGGTTGCGGAACTGCTGGCTGCCCAGCAGGCCGTAGGCGAGGGTGCCGGCGAGCGCGAGCAGCGCGGGCACCAGGAGGCGCAGGCGCGTCGGCTCGGCGGGCACGGGAGCGGGGCGCGCCGGGCAGGAGATCTCGGGTGCCTGGCTCACAGAGGAGAGGGTAGTCGCCGCGGACCGCACGTCGATCCCGCCCCGCGGGGCTCTAGACTCCGAGCATGATCTCGCTGACCAGGGCACGGATGCTCCGAGTCGTCGCCGGTGCCGGCGCCGTCGGGGCGCTGTCGCTCGTCGAGCCGCGTCGGCTGGGTCCGCTCGCGCACGGTGCCTACCGGGTGGGCGTCGCCGCGGCGACCGCCGCGCTCGTCGCGGACTCCTCCCGCTACGACCTGCCGGTGCTGGACCCGGTGCGCGACGGCGTCGTCGCCGGCGGCGTGACGCTGGGGCTGATGGACGTGGTCGAGGGCTTCGACGCCCGGATGGTCGACGCCCTGCGCGGGCTCGGGATGACCCGGCCCCGCCTCGCGCTCGCGGCGCTGGGCGCGGCGGGCACCGCGGCCGTGATCGCGCTGCCCCACCTGGGGGACCCCGATCGCAGCTGGTCCCTGCGCGAGGAGACCTTCGGGGAGCCCGCCGGGGTGCCGCTGCCCTCCGAGGCGCGGGCCCTGATCGAGGCGCTCCTGGCCGATGCCCCGGACGCCCCGGCCCCGCCGGGCGCGGAGGCGCTGCGCGAGCAGCTCGAGACCGCACGGGTCCTCGACACCGGCGGGGTCGGCGCGGACCTGCAGCTCGTGGTGGAGGATCCCCGGCGCCTCGCGGTGCCGCGCCAGCAGCAGTGGCCGGTGCGCGGCGAGTTCCTCCGCGGCGGGATCCGCTACGAGCTCGAGCTCCAGATCGACGGGGGCCGGCTCGGGATGCTCTCGGTGATGGTCCCCGACGAGGAGCCCCGGCTCGAGCACGCCCTCTCCCAGCTCGCCTCCCCGGCCTTCGTGCTGCCCGATCCGGACCGGATCGCGCTGCGCCGGGAGACCGAGGCGCCCTGAGCCGGGAGATCGGTCCGCCCCGGCGTCGGCGGACGGGCCCCCTGAGCCGTACCCCCTGAACGACCTCGCGGCCGCCGCCGGCGCGGATCCGTGACCTGATCGGGACCCTCCCTCCCGCAATCCGGTCGTTCGACTCCCGGTGAGGGGAGTCACATGATCAAATGGTGAACGGCGGTGCGCACCGGACATCCCGGGGCGACCCTTCGCGCGCGCACCGTCCTCCCTCTCTCCTCGAAGGACGGCGCCGATGCCTCTGCCCAGACCAGATCTTCCCAGACCCCGCGGCCTGCTCGCGGCCTCCGCCGGCACGGCGCTCGTCGCCGGCATGCTGGTGAGCGCCCCCGCGCTCGCCGACGGCGAGACCCCCGAGAAGCTCGGCACCGCCGCCGAGCTCGGCGTCGAGATCCCCACGGCCGACGAGCTCCGCGCCGCGGGGGAGACCACCGTCCCCGGCCGCTGGCTGGTCGAGGTCGAGGGGCAGCCCACGCTCCGCGGCGGCTCGAAGGCGTCGGCGACCGCCGCGCAGGAGACCGTGGCCGAGCGCGCCGAGGACGCCGCGATCCCGCTCGAGGTCCAGGAGAGCTTCACCACCGGCTGGAACGGAATGTCCGTCGAGATGGACGACGCCGATGCGCAGAAGCTCAGCGAGGTCGAGGGCGTGCGGGCCGTGTACCCCGTGCTCGAGGTCGCCGCCCCCGAGCCGGCCGACGCGACGCCCTCGGACGTCTACGGCAACGCGATGACCGGCGTGGACCAGGTCCAGCAGGTCGACGGCCTCAGCGGCGAGGGCGTCACCGTCGCGGTGATCGACTCCGGCATCGATTACAACCATCCCGATCTCGGCGGCTCCGGCGTGGACGACGAGACGAAGGACTTCCCGAACGACCGCGTCGTCGGCGGCTACGACCTCGTCGGAGACGCCTACGACTCCCGCACCGGCGAGGCCCCCGTCCCCGACGAGTTCCCCGACGACTGCGGCGGCCACGGCTCCCACGTCGCCGGCATCATCGGCGCCGACGGCGAGGTCGTCGGCGTGGCCCCGAAGGTCGACCTGCTCTCCTACCGCGTGTTCGGCTGCGAGGGCTCCAGCGACACCGAGGTGATCCTCGAGGCGATGGAGCGGGCGATGGACGACGGCGCGGACGTGGTCAACATGTCCCTCGGCGCCTCCTTCATGACCTGGCAGGACTACCCGACCGCGCAGATGGTCGAGACGCTCGTCGACGACGACGTCACCGTGGTCATCTCCGCGGGCAACGAGGGGGCCGCGGGCCTGTTCTCGAGCGGCGCCCCGGGCGTGGCCGAGAGCGCGATCACGGTCGCCTCCGTCGACAACACCCACCGCTCCGCGCCCTTCGCGACCGCGGGAGGGGCCGACCGGCCCTACTCGGCCGCGACCGGCTCCCCGCAGCCGCCGACCTCGGGCGAGCTCGCGCTCGTCGCCGCCGGCGCTCCCGGCACCACCGCCGCACAGGCCTGCGACCCGACGGCCGTGCCCGCCGCCGAGCCGGGCCAGGCCCTGCTCGTCGAGCGCGGCAGCTGCGCGTTCCGCGAGAAGGCCGTCGCTGGCGAGCAGGCGGGCTACGACGCCGTGATCCTGTACGACAACGCCCCCGGCGTCGTGAACCCGACGGTCGAGGGCGATCCCGCGCTCACCGTCCCGGTCGTGATGCTCTCCCAGGCCGACGGCCTGGCCCTGCAGGAGGCGCTCGCGGCCGGCCCGGTCACCTGGGCCTGGCAGTCCGGCTCCACCACGGTCGAGAACGGGACCGGCGGTCTCGTCTCCGACTTCTCCTCCTACGGTCTGACGGCCGACCTCGACCTCAAGCCCGACGTCGCGGCGCCCGGCGGCTCGATCTGGTCGACGCTGCCGCTCGAGAGCGGCGGCCACGGCTCCATGTCCGGCACGTCGATGGCGGCGCCGCACGTCGCCGGCGCGGCCGCGCTGCTGCTGGAGGCGAAGCCCGACCTCGCCCCCGCGGATGTGAAGACCGCGATGATGAACACCGCCGACCAGCTCACCTGGTCGCTGCTGCCGGAGCAGGGCTATCTCGAGCCCGTCCACCGTCAGGGCGCGGGCATGCTGAACATGGTCGCCGCGGTGCGCGCGACCTCGTCCGTCACGACCCCGACGATCTCCCTCGGCGAGGGCGAGGCCGGGCCGAAGGACGTCACCCTGACGGTCACCAACGACTCCGACGCCGAGAAGGTGTACGACGTCGGCTTCGAGAGCGGCGTCGCGACCGCGATCCCGACCAGCAATCCCGAGTTCTACACGGCCGAGGCGACCACCGGCACCTCCGCCGAGCAGGTGACCGTGCCCGCGCACGGAAGCGCGGAGGTCACCGTGACCCTCGGCGAGGACTTCGGGACGGACGGCCTCATCTACGGCGGCTGGATCACCCTGACCGGCGCCGATGACGACCTCGTGGTGCCCTTCGCCGGCCTCTCCGGCGACTATCAGGCCCTCACCGTCCTGGACGACCAGGGGATGGGCCTGCCCGGCCTCGGCGTCAGCGACGGCGCCGGCAGCGTGCTGCTGGATCCCGAGGGCGGCCACACCTACACGATGGCCGACGGCGACGTGCCCTACCTCGCCTACGCTTTCGCGCTCCCGGCCGAGCGGCTCGAGATCTCGGCCTACCAGGTGCGGGCCAACGGGAAGCTCAAGGTCGTCAACCCCTCCATGGGCACGATCGACGCGACCGATCACCTGGGCCGTTCCCCCGAGCCCGAGCTGTTCGCCTGGGACGGCACCTTCTCGATGAAGAACCAGAAGTCCCGCAGCGTGAAGGACGGCGACTACGTCCTGGAGATGAAGGTCCTGAGGCCCCTCGGCGATCCGGAGAACCCGGAGCACTGGGAGACCTGGACCTCGCCGCAGTTCACGATCGACTACGCGAACCCGCGTCAGCCCGGGGCCCGCTGAGCCCGGCGAGACGCCACCCGAGGACGGGGCGGCGGCACCTCAGATCGGAAGAGCACACGTCTGAACTCCAG
>ENA-OOKA01000189-OOKA01000189.1-human-skin-metagenome-genome-assembly--contig:-NODE-189-length-20293-cov-7.283724_pt1 | contig 20293 bp, 15 predicted proteins | sample MGYA00248825_ERZ500995 | MGnify/ENA primary metagenome ERZ500995 (study PRJEB25958, sample SAMN03398540) | human skin metagenome | study: EMG produced TPA metagenomics assembly of the Human Skin...
GCGCGGCCCGGGTGAACGCCTCCAGCGTGCCCGGCGATGTGCCGACCACGAACAGCGGCGTGATCGGCGTCACCGGCCCATCGCTGCGCAGCAGCAGCGCCAGGGCCTGGGCGGCGGCGTCGCGGGCCTGGTAGGCCGCGTCGCGCGCACCGTCGGCGGCGCCGTGGGCGCTGTCGGCGAGCTGCTGACGCTGGTAGCTCAGCTGGGTGCCAGCGTCGTCGGCCGAACCCATGATCGAGTCCTTCCAGCGACCGAGGGTGTCGGTGAGCTTGTTCTTCTGGCGCGCCACGGCCTTGCCGGGGGACACCTTCTCCGCCATCGCGTCGACGTCGTAGCCGAGGTTGCGACGGGTCTGCTCGATCTCCGCGCGGATCTGCTCCGGGGTCTTGTTCGCGTTGTCGGTCGGGTAGTCGGCGGTGCCGAAGCCAGCATTGCCCTGGTGCGCGACGGGACGGTTGGGGTCGGCCTGGTAGCCGTGATCATTGGGGTACGTCATGGCGTTTCCTTTGCGGGATTCATGGTGGGCGGGATGTCCTTGGCGGTGTCCACGGTCTTCGGGATGCCCTTGACCTGCTGGAGCTTGCTCTTGCCGAGGAGGCCGAGCACGGTGGCGATGATCGCCCAGATGACGCCGACGACGAGCGCCGACCAGCCGAGTCCGATGAGGTGGCCGAGCGCCATCCACAGCGCGTTGGACAGGAACAGGAGGAAGAACAGCGCGGCGATCGCGGCTCCGGCGAGCATGCCGGCTCCGACGCCGGCGCGCTTGGCCGACTGCGTGGCCTCCGCCTTCGCGAGGGCGATCTCCTGCTGGATGAGCTGCGTGGTGTTGCGGCTCAGCGAGGAGAACATCTCGCCGATCGACTGGTTCTCCGCCCGCACCTCGGCCTGGGCCTCGGCGTAGGCGGCGCGGTCGTACCCGCGGTCCCAGCCGTGGCCGGCGGCGTTGGCGGGGTACTGCTCACCGGGCTGCGGCGGCTCCTGCGCCACATAGGTGTTCTGCGGATTGGGTCCGGGCGGGGCGACGCCGGGCTGGCCGGGGTACCCCGGCTGGCCGGTCTGCGGGGCGTACTGCCCCGGATAGCCGCCGCCCGGGTGCTGACCGGGGTGCGGCCCCGGCTGCGCTCCCTGGTTGGGGTCGTAGCTCATCGGTTGTACTCCCCGGTGCCCGGGTACTGCTGGCCGGCCTCGTAGCCCTGGCCCGCGCCGTACTCACCGGCGGCGTAGCCTCCGGCGGACTGGTCGTACCCGGTGCCGTAGGCCTGCTGCTGGCCGTACTGCTGCTGTCCGTACTGGGTGTCGCTGTACTGGCCGGCCGAGTACTGGCCGCCGGCGGGGTATCCCTGACCCTGGTAGGCCTGGGTCGAGTGCTCCTGGCCCGCGTAGCCGGTGGTCGGGTAGCCGCCCTGGACCGGGTAGCCGTAGTCGGCGGTGCCGGTGCCGGAGTAGCCCTGCGAATCGGAGTCGTCGCCCGAGTCGGTGAGACCGCGGGTGACGCGGCCCGCGACGAGTCCGACGCCGGCGGCGATCGCGAGGAAGGTGAACGGGCGGCGCGCGGCGAACCGGCGCACGTCCTGGATGAGATCCTGCGGGTTCGAGTTCTCGAGGCGGTCGGCGATCGCGGAGACGCGCTCGTCGGCCAAGCTCAGGAGATCGCGGGTGACGGCGCCCTTGGGCTCCTCGCCGCGGCGGATGCCGGCGAGGTCGTCGGACACCTCGCGCACGGACTTCGCTGCGCGGCCCTGCTGATGCGAGGCCTGGTCGCCGGCGTCGCGCTGGAACTGCTGCCACAGGTTCGATGCCTGGTGCTTCGCCTCGTCGGCGACCTTGCCGGCCTCCTGCTTGGCGGTCGAGCTCACCTGCTGGGCCGAGGCGCTGGCCTCGCCCTGGAGGCGGCGTCCCTCGTCCTTCGCGACATCGGAGGTGCTCGCGCTGTCGGTCGAGGTGTCGCTCACGACTCCGTGACGGCCGTACGATGCGGGCTGGTCCCCGCTGAGAGCGGCGCCCTGGGATGCGGAATGCACGGGCTGCTGCGGCACGTCGGTGCCCGGGTACGGGGCGTTGGCGTCGGGGGTGACTGCGCCGCCCGAATCCGCGGAGCTGTAGTTCTCGGTCATCGATCAGACCTTCCTTGAGGAATCGGTGAGGTGGATCCTGTGCAAGGACCCTTGCTGTTTCAGCCAATCAGGTCCGGCTGAGAAGAACAAGGTGCCAGCTTGTGAACTTCCTGGCAAGCGCATCCGGGCGGGGGATGCGGAAGGGCCCGCGAACCGTGAGGTTAGCGGGCCCTTCCGGGTGCGCGTGGTGCTCAGCGCGGGTCGGCTCAGATGTCGGCCGGTCCGGTCTTGGCGCTCTTGCGGCGGGTGAGGAGGACCGTGGCGGCACCGAGGACGAGGAGGCCGGCGCCGGCGGCGAGGCCGGTGAGCTCGGTACCGGTGCGCGGCAGGTCGCTGCCGTTGTCGTCGGATCCGTTGTCATCGGAGTCGTCGTCGCCCGGGTTGGCGTCGTCGTCGCCGTAGCCGACGGTGAAGGAGTCGTTCCAGGTGTTGTCACCGCAGGTGGCGGTCACGGTGTACTCGCCGATGTAGGCGTCGGGCTGGCTGTCGTCGAGTCCCTTGACGCCGTGGACGGCGATGCCGTTCTCGTCGGCGGAGACGGTCGCGGTGTAGGGGTTGACGTTGTTGCCGGCGCTGACCTCGAAGGTCACGTCCTGGCCGGGCTCGCAGCCGCGGACGGCGAAGGCCACACCGTCGGTGACGAACTTCTGCGGGGTGACGCGGTCGGCCTCGAGGTTGAGGCCTTCCTTGAGCTCGGCACCGTTCCAGGTCCAGTCGTCATCGGCGTCGTCGTCATCGGTCGCGGTGGGCGACGGCGACGGCGAGGCGGTCTCCTCGTCGGTCGGAGTCGCCGTCGGCTGATCGTCATCGTTCTCGTCATCGGCGATGGTGAAGGAGTCTTCGAGGGTCTGCGGCTCGCCTGCAGCATTGGTCACGCTCACGGTGAAATCGACGACCTGACCGGGGGTGAGGTCGGATGCCGGGCCGGTGTAGTACACGGAGAACGCGGCGTTGCCATCGGCGTCGGCGGTAACGACCTCGTCGGTGAGAGAGTTGGTGACGGAGCTGCCGGGCTCGAGGCCGGTGAGCGAGATGGTGACACCGCCATTCTCGTCGGCGGCCACCTCGGCCTCGACGACCTCGGGATCGACGACCATGACGGCCTCGGCTGGAACCTCGTCGGTCGACGTCTGCGACGCGGTCTCGGGTGCATCCGTGGTCTCCGACGGGGTCGGAGCCGGCTCGGTCGTGGTCTCCGACGGGGTCGGAGCCGGGGTCGTGGCTGCGGACGCGGCGGTGGCGCCGAACCCGGTGAGCGCGATGGCGACGGCCGGGGCGAGGACGAGGCTCTTCTTCATGGTGTGCCTTTCACAGGTATTGGTGAACGATTGGTCTCAACCTAGCCGTCCGATCCGAGGGCGTGAACTTGTGGTCATTGTGATCACAACCTGAGAGCTCGAATTCTGGTGCGCCCCTCTCCACCGGCCGGCGCGGGGCCTCCGCAGCGTGGGCTCATGAACGCACTGCGGCCCCCGACCAGGTGGTCGGAGGCCGCAGTGCGAGCGGGTGGATCAGACGTCGGTCGGGGATGCTCCGGTGCCGCGCCGGCGGGTGACCAACAGGGTCGCCCCACCGATGACGAGCAGGGCAGCGCCGACTCCGAGACCGCTGAGCTCGCCGCCGGTGCGCGGCAGGGTGCTGCCGTCGTCGTCCCCGGCACCGCGGTCGTCGTCCGAGCCGCCGCGGCTCGGGTCGCCCACGACGAACTCGCCGGTGAGGGCGTCTCCGCCGTCGCACTCCACGCGCACCTGGTAGGTGCCCACGTAGCTCTGCGGCGAATCGGCGTTGAGGCCGCGGACGCCGAACGTCACCGTGCCGTCCTCGCCGACCGTCTGGGTGTCGGTGTGACCGGTGACTCCCGAGGAGCCCGCCGGGGTCACGGTGAGCACCGCGTCGGTTCCCGGGGTGCAGCCGGAAGCGGTGATCGACACCGCCTCCTCCTTGACGAAGTCGGCCGGGCTGATCCGCTCCGGGGTGATCGCGAGCGCCCGAGCCGGCGCCTCGTCGGAGTCGTCTCCGCGGTCATCGCGGTCGTCGCGATCATCGCCCGGACGCGAGTCGTCCTCGCCGGGACGCGAATCGTCGTCGTCATCGTCGTCGCTCGGCGGAGCGGGGTCGCCGACGGTGAACTGACCGCGCAGGGCGTCGCCGCCCTCGCATTCGACGACCACGTTGTACGTGCCCTCGTAGCCGTCCGGGTTCGACGAGTCCTCACCGCGCACGCCGAACGTCGCGGTGCCGTCGTCGCCGACGGTCCGCGTCTCGGTGTGGCCCGTCACGTCGTCGAATCCGTCCGGGGTGACCCGGACCGTCGCATCGGCGCCGGGTTCGCATCCGGTCACGGCGATGGTGACGGCCTGCTCCTTGACGAAGTCCTCCGGGCTGATGCGCTCCGGCGTGATCGAGATCGAGCGGCGATCGTCATCGTCGTCGTCACCGGGGTCCGGGGAGTTGGAGGGGGTGGGCGAGTCCGTGTCGGTCGGCGCCGGTGACGACGTCTCGGTCGGGGTGGGGGATGCGGTTTCGGTGGGGGTGGGCGAGGGCGAATCGGTCGGCGTGGCAGCCGCATCAGGAAGCACGGTGATGGTGTGGGTGATGGACGGGTCGCCGTCGTCGGCGAGCCAGGTGCCGCGGACCGTGATCGTGCCGCCCTCGGCGCGGAACTTGTCGGCGAGGTGTTTGAGGTCGGTGATGGTGAAGTCCTTGGACTGGCCCATGTCGACGAAGCGGTAGCCGGGGGAGTTACCGAAGGTGTTCTCGAACGAGATCCGCATGTTCGAGGTCGTCGATTCGTTCGTCACGGAGATCGGGAACCCGGCTGCGACCTCATCAGCGGTGATGGTGGCCGGTCCGTTGATCGCCCCGGTGGAGAGCGCGTCGGCCTCACGGGTCTCCTCGGCCGGGGCGGCCTTCTCCTTGCTGCTCGACTCCGAGGCGTCCTCGGCCGACGCCTTCGCGGGCGACTCCGATTCGGGCGCTTCCTCCTTCTCCTCCTCCTTCGAGCTGCTCTCCTCGGGTGCCGGCGCCTCGGCCTCCGAGGCGTTCTCCTCGGTGGAGGCGGGCGCCTCGGAGGGTGCCGGGGTCTGGGCGAAGGCGAGGGGTGCGCCGAGCCCGGTGAGCGCTGCGGCTACGGCGGGGGCGATGACGAGTGACTTCTTCATGAGGACCTCTCGATGGGAAGGGGCGACTGCATTGTCCGACAACTATGGCGATCAGGTTCCCATTCAAGCCTTCAGCGCTCGGCCTGAGTCAATACGTGCACAACTGAACATGAACGCCAAGTGAATTGCCGGGCGTGACGGCGGAGACCGGCGTCGGGAGCGTCGCGTGCCGACCGGTGCGCCCTGAAGAATGCGCCCGTCTCGGTGCGTCCCGGGTCGGAGGTCGTGCCGGCCTCAGCGGATCGGGATCGGCCAGCCCTCGGCGCGGATCGCCCGCTTCTGCTGACGGGTCGCGGTGCGCATGGTGAGCGCATGCTCCTCGACCTGCATCGCGAGGTAGGTCGACGAGCCGACGGCGTCCCCGTCGAGCTGCACCTCGATCTCCTCCTCGGACTCGATGACGATCTCCTTGCACCGGTGGATCTCCGTGTGGAGGCCCTTGCGCTTGTTCCGACCGATGATCGACGCCGCTACACCGATCCACTGGGCCGCGTTCTTCGGTGCGATGACGATGACGTCGAGGATGCCGTCGTCGAGCTCGGCCTCGGGCAGCAGGGTGATGCCGCCCTGGAGCTTGCCGCAGTTGCCGGCGACGACCGAGCGGATTTTCTCGGTGAAGGGCTCCCCGCCGTCCACCTTCACGCGCACCTTGGTGCGGGCGCCGACGAGCTTGCGGCTGCCGGCCTCGAGGTAGGCGAGCCAGCCGACCCTGGACTTGAGGTCGGCGTCGGTGTCGGCCATGACGGCGGCATCGAAGCCCAGACCGGCCATGACCATAAACGCGTGGTCCTTGCCGCCGGGCTCGATCTGCGCGTGGGCGACGTCGACCGGCGTGTCCTCGCCCCACAGCGCGGTCCGCAGCGCCCATTCGGGGCGGTCGAGGACGATGTCGAGATTGCGGGCGAGGAGGTTGCCGGTGCCCATCGGCACGATGCCCATCGGCATGTCGGTGCCGGCGAGCACCTCGGCGACGGCCCGGACGGTCCCGTCCCCGCCCGCCGCGACGACGAGGTCGACCTGCTGCTCGAGGGCCTGGCGCGCCATCGCGTAGCCGGGGTTCTCGACCTCGGTCTCGATCATGATCGGGGTGTCCCAGCCCTCCTGGCGGCAGACGGCTCCTGCAGTGGCTTCGAGGCCGGCGGCGTCGGGCTTCGAGGGGTTGACGATGATCGCGACCCGCGGCTTCGGAGGGACGACGGTCTCCTGCCCGGATTCCCCGTCCGCGCTCGTCGTGTCCTGGAGGTCCCGGACGCCGGATCCGGCGCGCTCACCGGCGTCGACTGAGCCGCGCGCGGCGGAGCGCCGCCCGAGCACCATGCCGGCGCCGAATCCGATGAGGAGGAAGACGACGCCGATGGCGATGAGTACGAGAGTCCCGGAATCCATGGGGCCAATCTAGTCCCTCACCCTGCGCACCGGGTCCAGGGTGCTCCCAGCCCCGGACCGGCGTCGTCATCGGACATGCCGAGCCTCCGAACGGTCGCCGGAACGTCACTCCGCGTCCCATGCGCCGTCACCTCGTGTCGGTACCGGAATGTAGGCTGGATCCGTGATCGACCTACAGCAGCTCAGAGACCAGCCCGAGGCGTTCAAGGCCTCCCAGCGGGCCCGCGGCGGGGACGAATCCCTCGTCGACGAGATCCTCGCCGCAGACTCCGCCCGGCGCAGCGCCCTCACCGCGTTCGAGGAGGCCCGCGCCGAACAGAAGGCGTTCGGCAAGAAGGTCGCCCAGGAGAAGGACACGGAGGCGAAGGCCGCGCTCGTCGCGCAGGCGAAGACGCTCTCCGACTCCGTCAAGGCGCTCCAGGCCGAATCCGACGAGGCCGACTTCGCGTTCGAAGCGCTCGTCGCCAAGCTGCCCAATCTCATCATCGACGGCGTCCCGCCCGGGGGTGAGGAGGACTCCGTCGAGCTCCGGCGCGAGGGTACTCCCCGCGACTTCTCCGCGGAGGGCTTCGAGCCGGAGGACCATCTGGCGCTCGGCGAGAGCCTCCGGGCGATCGACACCCAGCGCGGGGCCAAGGTATCAGGCGCCCGCTTCCACTACCTCACCGGGTTCGGCGCGCGCCTCGAGCTCGCGCTGCTGACCATGGCGATGGACACCGCGGAGGCCGCTGGCTTCATCCCCGTCATCACCCCCACCCTCGTCAAGCCGGAGATCATGGCCGGGACCGGGTTCCTCGGGGAGCACGCCGACGAGGTCTACCGCCTCGAGGCCGACGACCTCTTCCTCGTCGGCACCTCCGAGGTCGCGCTCGCCGGGTACTACAAGGACGAGATCATCGACCTGTCCGACGGTCCGATCCGGATGGGCGGCTGGTCCTCGTGCTACCGGCGCGAGGCCGGGTCGTACGGCAAGGACACCCGCGGCATCATCCGCGTCCACCAGTTCCAGAAGGTCGAGATGTTCTCCTACGTCCCGGTGGAGCAGGCCGAGGACGAGCACGCCCGCATGCTCGCGCTCCAGGAGGACATGCTCCAGAAGTGCGAGCTGCCCTATCGGGTCGTCGACATCGCCGCCGGCGACCTCGGCGACTCCGCCGCCCGGAAGTACGACTGCGAGGCCTGGGTGCCCACCCAGGACACCTACCGGGAGCTCACCTCGACCTCGAACTGCACGACCTTCCAGGCGCGTCGCCTCAAGATCCGCGAGCGCGGGGCCGACGGCACCCGGCCGGTCGCCACCCTCAACGGCACGATGGCCAACACCCGCTGGCTCGTCCCGCTGCTGGAGAACCACCAGCAGGCGGACGGCACCGTGCGGATCCCCGCCGCGCTCCAGCCGTACCTCGGCGGGATGACGGCCTACGGACCCGACGGTCCGGTCCGCGCCTGAGCCGCGCTCGTTCCCCACGGGCCGCACCCGTTCGCGCCCGAGAACCGGAGGAAGAATGAAACCCCACATCGTGGCACTCGACGTCGACGGCACCGTCGTCGACTACGACGACATGATGACCGATCGCGTGCGCGATACGATCACCAAGGTCGCCGCCGCCGGGCACCACATCGTGATCTCGACCGGACGCGCGGTGAGCGGCTCGCACGAGGTCGCCAACCGCCTCGGGCTCGTTGAGGGGTTCGTCGTGAGCTCCAACGGCTCGGTCATCACGCGGTTGAGCCAGGACCTCGACGAGGGGTGGGAGATCTTCCACGTCGAGAGCTTCGATCCCGAACCGGCGCTGCGCCGCATGGCGGAGGTCCTGCCGACCGCGCTCTACATGGTGGAGGACACCGAGCTCGTCCGCTGGGCGTCCGGCGACTTCCCGGAGGGCGAGCTCGCCTCGATCACCAACCTGCGCACGGTGTCCTTCGAGGAGCTCACGCAGAAGACCGCGACCCGCATCGTCATGCGCGAGCTCGAGGGCACGGACGAGGAGTTCGCCGAGGCGGTGGAGAAGATCGGTCTCCACGGCGTGACCTACGCCGTGGGCTGGAGCAACTGGCTCGACATCGCGCCGGAGGGCGTGTCGAAGGCGAGCGGGCTCAAGATCGTCGCCGAACAGCTCGGCGTCGACCGGGAGCACACCGTGGGCGCCGGCGACGGCTCCAACGACATGGAGATGCTCGAATGGGTCGGTCATGCGATCGCCATGGGGCAGGCGGGCAACGCGCTCAAGGAGGTCGCGGACGTCGTCACCGCGTCGATCGTCGACGACGGGCTCGCGCTGGCGCTCGAGGAGTACTTCGACGTCTGAGCGCCCGCGCCCGGGCTGTGCGTCCGGCGCTGTGTCGACCGTCTGCGGCACCGGCCGGTTCGGTCGCGTGCGATGCGCCCCGGTTCGGGCACATGGTGCCCGGCGGCTCGCGCGGACTCAGGCCTGCGCGGCGATCGCCTGGAGCACCGCGGTGATGCCGCCGTCGAGCACCGCCGGCACGATCCCACCGGCTGCGGCGATCGCATCCGGGTGACCGTTCGCCATGGCGTAGCCGGAGCCGGCCCAGGCGAGCATCTCGATGTCGTTGGGCATGTCGCCGAACGCCGCGACCTCGTGCGATCCGATCCCCGCCGCGGAGCACCAGGCGGCGAGCGTCCCGGCCTTGGTGACACCGGGGGCGGCCAGCTCGACGAGGCCGTTGCGCGGATTCGAATGGGTCGCGTGGAGGGTGTCGCCGATGACCGTGCGGACCGCGGCGAGCATCGCGTCGGAATCCCGTGATCCCGTGCGGAGCAGGACCTTGACGACCCCGGGGACGTGCGGGCTGTCCGCCGGATCGATCCACGTGGCATCGGCGGGGAAGCGGGTGAGGAAGTCCGGTTCGAGGAGCAGGCCGTCGAGGGTCTCGAAACCGAGCACCGCCTCGGGCATGTGCCGTCGCACGCGGGCGACGAACTCGGCGAGGGTCGCGGCGTCGACCGTGTGTGCGGAGACCACCCGCCCGCCGGCGAGGTCGTAGACGATCGAGCCGTTGGCGCAGATCACCGGGCCGAGCTCGGGCACGCTCGCGCGGATCGGGGCGAGCCAGCGGATGGGCCTGCCGGTCACCGGGACGAAGTGGACCCCAGCGGCCAGGCAGGTGCGGATCGCCTCGACCGTGGGCGCGGGGATCGGCTGCCAGTCGTGGAGCAGGGTGCCGTCGACATCGCTCGCGACGAGTCGGATCCCGCTCGGCGCCGCGGTTCGCGCCTCCGGCTGCGGTCTTCCGCAGGAGTCATCAGTCATTCCGGAGCGCCTCCTCGCACCGGGCGACGAGGGCGGAGGCGTCCCCGACGTAGCGCTCGGCGGCGCGGGCGGCCTGGCCGGGGTCGGTGCCGGTGCGCACCGCGACCCGCGCCATCGCCGCGGCCTGACAGGCCTCGGCGGTCTTCGCCGCCGCCTTCGACATCAGGGTGGGCAGCATGCCGACCTCCGTGCGGACCTCCGCGGGGACGACGAGGTCGTCGAGCGGGTACCGGGCGTGGCAGGTCTCGGTGAGCCGGTCGAAGCGATCCGCGAGATAGTTGAGGACGAGCGTCTGCCGGGCGACGACCTCGGCGGCGTCAGCGGGAGCGGTGGAACGAGGGGATTCGGCCGGTGCCGTGGAAGCACTGGATGCGGCGTCCGGGCTCGTGGCCGCGGGAGTCGGGGAGGCCTGTTCGGCCTCGGCGCGGAGGTCGACCGCCGTGGTGTAGAAGCGGTCGACGGCGCGGAGGAATCGGTCGTGGTGCTGACGCCACAGGCCGGTGCCGAACCGCCGTTCCTCGGCGCGGGTGCCCCCGCGGGCGGAGCGCCGGGTGCCCCGTTCGCCCGTGGCGTCGCGCGGCGCAGTCGACTTCGCGTTCGACGCGTCCCCGCCCCGGGCCGGAGCCGGGCGCAGCGACTCCACGAGCCGTCCCCACACCCCCATGACCTCAGTGCCTCCGGTGCTCAGAGGTAGTTGCCGGTTCCCGAATGACCGTCGTCCTTCGGGGCGCCCGAGGCGTCGTTCGCGCCGTCCTGGACGACGACCATGCCGGGCGGCAGCTGGCCCTGGGGTCGGGCGCCCTTCTGCTGGGCGATCGCCTGCTGCGCCATGATCGCGGTCTGGATGCCGTGGAACAGGCCCTCGAGCCAGCCCACGAGCTGGGCCTGGGCGATCCGGAGCTCGCCGGCGCTCGGCGCGCTCTCGCCGTCGAAGGGCAGGTTGAGGCGCTTGAGCTCGTCGACGAGCTCGGAGGACATGCCTTCGGCGAGCTCGTCGACCGTGCGGCGGTAGATCTCGGCGAGGCGGACGCGTCCGGCCTCGTCGAGCTCCATCCCGCGGACCTCCTCGAGGAGCTGCTTGGCCATCGTGCCGATCCGCATGACCTTGCCGGGCTCGGAGATCGCCACCTCGGAGTCCTCGTCCTCGGTCCCGTTCGCGTCCGGCGCGGGTGCGGGGTCGCTCTCGGCGGCCTCGGGGGAGGTCGCGGTTCCCTCGCCGCCCGTCGTCTCGTCCTCGGTGCTCGGCGCGGAGGGCTCATCGGCATCCGCGGGAGCCGGCGGCTGGGCCACCGGGGCCTCGGGCATGGCGCCCTGCGGTTCGGGGGCCGGCTCGCCGGGGAACGGCTCCGGGGAGGGGTTGGGGGCCGCGGGTGCGGCGGCCGCCGGGTTCCGGGGCGAGAAGTCGTTGTTCGTCATCATGCACCTGCCACGTCGAGGAGGACCTTGCCGATGCTCTCGCCGTTCTCCAGCAGCTGCTGGGCTTCGCCGGCCTGTGCGAGCGGGAGCACCGAATGGATGATCGGCCGGATGGATCCGTCGGCCACGAGCGGCCAGACGTCGCGGCGGACCTGGTCGACGATCGCGGCCTTCTGCCGGGCGGGGCGGGCGCGCAGCGTGGTGCCCATGACGGACTTCCGGGCGCGCATGAGGGCGTTGAGGTTGAGCTCGGCCTTGACCCCGCCCTGGAGGCCGATGATCATCAGCCGGCCGTCATCGGCGAGGGCCTTGACGTTGCGCTCGAGGTACTTCGCGCCGATGAGGTCGAGAATGACGTTCGCGCCCGGGCGGGTGCCCGCGGCCTCCGCGTCCGCGGCGGTGATCTCCCGGATCCTCTCGACGAAGTCCTCCTCGCGGTAGTTGATCACCGCGTCCGCGCCGAGCTCGGTGCAGAAGTCCGCCTTGCGCTGGGAGCCGACGGTGACGGCGACCTTGGCGCCGAACGCCTTCGCGAGCTGGATCGCCGCGGTGCCGATGCCGGAGCCGCCGCCGTGGGCGAGCAGCCACTCGCCCGGCAGCAGGCGGGCGGCGGCGAAGACATTGGAGTGGACGGTGCTGAGCACCTCGGGCAGGGCCGCGGCCTCCTGGAGCGAGAGGTTCTCCGGGACCGGGAGGAGCTGGCCGGCCGGGACGTCGACGACCTCGGCGTAGCCTCCACCGGTGAGGAGCGCAGCGACCTCCTGGCCGACCTCCCAGCCGGAGACCTCGGAGCCGAGTTCGACGATGGTGCCGGATACCTCGAGCCCGGGGATGCGGGTCGCGCCCTCCGGCGGATCGTAGTGGCCCTGCCGCTGGAGCACATCGGCGCGGTTGACGCCGGCGGCGTGGACCCGGACGAGCACGGAGCCGGGCGGGCATTCGGGGGCGGGCGCCTCGTCGAGGACGAGGGCCTCGGGGCCGCCGGGATTCGGGATGGTGATCGCACGCATGGTTCCACCCTAGCGAGAGGCCGGGCACCTGGGGCGAGTGCGGAGGTTGAGATTGCGAAAAACTGCGGAAAAGCTCTCAGGAACCTTCGGAAATTGCTGTTCGGGGTCAGACGAACATGCGGAACAGCGGGGAGTCCTGGTTGACCTTCTCGATCTGCAGGGGGGAGGCGTCCATCCGCTCGAGCAGGCCGGCGAGGTCGCGCGGACCGCCGAGGGTGATGCCGACGAACGCCGGGCCGGTCTCCCGGTCGGAGCGCTTGACGTACTCGAAGAGCGCGATGTCGTCGTCGGGGCCGAGCACCTCGTCGAGGAAGCGGCGCAGCGCTCCCGGCTCCTGCGGGAAGTTGACGATGAAGTAGTGCTTGAGGCCCTCGTGGACGAGGGAGCGCTCGAGCACCTCGGAGTACCGGGAGATGTCATTGTTCCCGCCGCTCACCAGGCACACGACGGTGGCGCCGGGGGCCACGGTGATCGGGGCGTCGGAGCCCTCCGGGCCGATCGCGGCCGAGGCGAGCGCGCCGGCGGGCTCCGCGATGATGCCGTCGACCTGGTAGAGGTCGAGCATCTCCGAGGCGGTCCGGCCCTCGGGCACCGCCTCGATCGGGACGCCGTGGTGCTGGATGATCTCGAACGTGAGATCGCCGGCCCGGCGGACCGCCGCGCCGTCGGCGAAGGAGTCGATGTCCCCGAGCGTGACCGGGCGGCCCGAGGCGAGGGCGGCGATCATCGAGGCCGCGCCCTCCGGCTCCGCACCGATCACCGTGGTGCCCGGCATGTGCTCGGCGGCGTAGGCGGAGATGCCGGCGAGCACCCCGCCGCCGCCCACGGGCACGACGATGACGTCGGGGTCGACGGGCAGCTGGGCGTGGATCTCCGCGGCGATCGTGCCCTGGCCGGCGATCGTGCGGGGGTCGTCGAAGGCGGACACGATGAGTGCGCCGGTGCGGGCGGACCACGCCTTCGCGAGGTCCGAGGCGTCGTCGTAGGTCGAGCCGTCGATGACGACCTCGACGTCCTCACCGCCGAAATGCCGGATCCGGTCGATCTTCTGCCGCGGGGTCGTCTTGGGGACGAAGATCGTGCCGGTGATGTCGAGCTCGTTGCACGCACGGGCGAATCCCTGCGCGTGGTTGCCGGCCGAGGCGCACACGACCCCGCGGGCGCGCTCGGCCGCGGTGAGCTGGAGCATGAAGTTGAAGGCGCCGCGGATCTTGTACGAGCGCACCGACTGGAGATCCTCGCGCTTGAGGTAGACGGTCGCCCCGGTGCTCTCCGACAGACGCTCCGAGATGTGGAGCGGGGTGGTGATCACCGAGTCGGCGATCCGCGCGGCGGCGGCCTCCACCTCGGTCGCGGTGATGAGTCCCCTGGTCGTCGTGTCGTCGATAAGCACCTCCCCATTGTGCGCCGCCTCCGCCGCGAGTTCCAGTGGACGGACGGCTGGTGTCCGTCATGTGGAAGGGTGCCGGCGGGCCCGAGGGGCGGGGACCTCGGTGCCGCGGGCCGACCCGTCCGGGTGCTGAGAAACCGAGGGTCCCACGATGGACGGGGGCGACACCGGCCCGGTGCCGCCGCGTAGATTGGATGGAGGGCGTCGCTGACGACGCCTGCCGAGGAGGAGAGCCATGGCACCGGACCGCACGGAACCAGGAGCACCACCTGCCCAGCGCCGCACCCGGCGCACGATCCTCGTCGGCGTGGACGGCTCGCGCAACGCGACCCGCGCCTTCGACTCCGCACTCATCATCGCCGGGATCCGTCATCTCGAGATCCTGCTCGTCGGAGCGTTCACCTACCCCTTCGCCTATCTCGACCCCTACGATCCGGCCGTCGCCGACGAGCGCGCCACGTACCTCGGCGAGGTCGAGGAGCGCATCCGCCAGGCGGCCGCCCCGCTGCTCGCCCGCGCGGAGGAGGCCGGGATCCCGGCCCGCCTCGAGATCTGCGAGGGGGATGCCGCCGGCGCGCTCATGCGCGCGAGCGCGGACGCGGAGATCGGCGTCGTGGGCAAGCGCGGACGCACCCCGTTCGGCGGCCGCTTCATGGGGAGCGTGTCGAACTCGTTCGTGTCCCATTCGCGCTGCCCCGTCCTCGTCGTGCCCGAGGCGTGGGAGGGCGATCCGGGCACCGTGGTCAACGCGCCGCCGGTCGAGGGCGCCGCTGACCGGGAACCGGTGACTGCGGAGCTGCGGATCGTCTCGCGCACCGCAGAGATCCCTGTCCGCACCGACGACCCGGAGGCCGAGGAGTCCCCGACCGAGGATTCCGAGGGTGCCGAGTCGCCCGCGGACCCCGGGGAGGGGGCGCCTGCCCTCGACGTCGGCGGAGCCGTCGTGCTCGCCGTCGACCCCGGGAATTCGAGCGGTCGCATCGCCCCGCTCGCCGCGGACTGGGCGGTCGCCGTCGGACGGCCCCTCGTCCTCATCAGCGCGCTCGCGCTCGGGGTCGAGTCGGAGTCCTGGGTGCCCAACCGGATCCAGCGCCCGCTCCTCGACGCGCCGCGGGTGCACGGGGCCGCGATCGGCAGGCTCAAGGAGATCACCGCCGCGCTCGCCGAGTCCCACCCCGGTCTCGACGTCGAGTGGCGCTTCTACGACGGCATCCCGGCGGAGGTCATCGGCGAAGCCACCCGCACCGCTTCGATCGTCGTCGTCGGCAACCGCGGCCGCGGCGGATTCACCGGGCTGCTGCTGGGTTCGGTGAGCCGGGCCGTCCTCACCCGCGCGGTGTGCCCGGTCCTCGTCGTGCCCACCCGGCACACCTGAGGACGGGCATTCACGCCGCGTTCACCGCCCCGCTAGGGTGATGACCATGAGCAGCCCTAGCCTCGACACCGTGAGCACCCACTACTCCCGCATCCCGATCACCGACCCGCAGCCGCTCGTCGAGGGCGGCGCGTTCCCGGCGAAGGCGATCGTCGGCGAGATGGTGCCCGTGTCCGCGACGGTGTTCCGCGAGGGCCACGACATCATCGGCGTCAACGCCGTGCTCGTCGACGAGGCCGGCCGCGAGGTCCACCGGTCCCTCCTCTTCAACACCCTCGAGGAGGTCGATCGGTACTCGGGGTTCGTCTCGCCCCGCGCTACCGGCCTCCACCACATCGTCATCGAGGGCTGGGGCGACGACTTCGCGACCTGGCGCCACCGGGCCGAGGTCAAGATCGCCGCCGGGACCGACATCGAGCTCATGCTCGCCGAGGGCGTCGAGCTCCTCGACGCCTACCGGCAGGCGCCCGGCCGGGTGGCCCGCGACCGCGACATCCTCAAGGAGGCGCTCGGGCACCTCGAGTCCTCCCACGGCGAACCGCTGTCCCGGCTGCGTCGGGCGCTGAGCCCGGCGCTCATCGAGCTCATGACGCGCCGTCCCATCCGGTCGCTCGTGTCCCGCTCCCGGCCGCTGCCGCTGCGCGTGTCCCGCCCGCTGGCCGGCAATGCCGCCTGGTACGAGTTCTTCCCCCGCTCCGAGGGCGCCCGCTTCGATCCCGAGACGCACACGTGGACCTCGGGCACCCTCCGCACGGCGGCCGACAGCCTCCCGCGCGTCGCGGACATGGGCTTCGACGTCATCTACCTGCCGCCCATCCACCCGATCGGCGAGGTCAACCGCAAGGGCCCGAACAACACGCTCACCGCCGGACCCGCCGACCCGGGATCGCCGTGGGCGGTCGGTTCGAAGGCCGGCGGCCACGACGCGATCCACCCCGACCTCGGGACCGTCTCCGACTTCGCCCACTTCGTCGACCGCGCGCACTCCCTCGGGCTCGAGGTCGCGCTCGACCTCGCGCTCCAGGCAGCCCCGGACCACCCGTGGGCGACCGAGCACCCCGAGTACTTCACCACCCAGCTCGACGGCAGCATCGCCTATGCGGAGAACCCGCCCAAGAAGTACCAGGACATCTACCCGCTCAACTTCGACAACGACTACGCGGGCCTGCGGGCCGAGGTGCTGCGGATCGTCGAGCTGTGGATCGCCCGCGGGGTGACGATCTTCCGCGTCGACAACCCGCACACCAAGCCGCTGCGGTTCTGGGAGTGGCTCATCGCGAAGGTCAACGCGGCGCACCCGAACATCGTGTTCCTCGCCGAGGCCTTCACCCGGCCGGCGATGATGCAGGCGCTCGCCGCCGCCGGCTTCCAGCAGTCGTACTCGTACTTCACCTGGCGCAACACCAAGGAGGAGATCGAGGAGTACCTCACCGAGCTGCGCGACGAGACCGGTGCGTTCCTCCGCCCGAACTTCTTCGTCAACACCCCGGACATCCTCACCGAGTACCTCCAGTACGGAGGACCCGCGGCCTTCCGGATCCGCGCGACCCTCGCCGCGACCTCGTCCCCGCTGTGGGGCATGTACGCCGGGTTCGAGCTCTACGAGCACGTCGCCCGGCCCGGCGCCGAGGAGTACATCGACAACGAGAAGTACGAGTACAAGGAGCGCGACTTCGCCGGCGCGCTGGCCGAGGGGCGCTCGCTCGAGCCCTACGTCACCCGCCTCAACGCGATCCGTCGCGCCCACCCGGCGCTCGGCGAGCTGCGCAACATCACGATCCACCGCTCGGACGACGACGCGGTCCTCGTCTTCTCCAAGCGCACCGACGAGGACGTCCTCGTCGTCGTGCTCAACGTCGACCCGCACTCCGTCCGGGAGACCACGGTGCACCTCGACCTCGACGCGCTGCGCCCGTTCTCCCCGTTCAGCGAGGCGCCCCCCGGTCACACGACCATCGCGCCCGACGACGTCGAGCACCCCGAGGGCAAGGTCGAGTACCACCCGCCGGTCCGGCTGCCCGCCTCGCGCACCGCAACCGCGTTCGAGGCCCACGACCTCGTCAGCGGGCAGACCTGGACCTGGGGAGCGGACAACTACGTGCGCCTCGACCCCCGCGACGAGCCCGCCCACATCATCGAGGTGCGCTGGCCCGAGGACTGACCGCGTTCGCGGGCGTCGATTCGCTAGAGTGGAGACACGCATTCGACGCAAGGGGGACACCGGTGGCCATCAGCAGTGATCTGGAGCAGCTGCTCTCCGCGTGGCTGCCGCGCCAGGGCTGGTTCCCCAAGCTCGAGACCGAGCTCGGGGCCGACCCGGACATCACCCCGATGTCGATCACGCGGCTGTTCGAGTTCGACACCGCACGGGCCGCCGCCGAGGCCGCGGAATCCCGGCCCGCCCCGGCCCCGGAGCCCGCCGCGCCCACCACCACGGAGCACTACCGCATCGTCGACAACCGGGCGAAGGCGGAGCCCGCCGCTGATGCGGAGCCGGAACGCGAGGTCGGCACGGTGCGCAACATCGGCACCGTCCAGGGGCACCAGGCGATCATCTCCGTGGGCGACGGCCGGACCCTGCGGCGCCTCAACATCCCGCTGTCCTATCGGACCGAGGAGGACTACGCCCTCCGTCCGCACCTCATCGGCACCGTCGACGACATCACCCTCGGCCGCTGCTACGTCTACGACGGATGCGCGGATCCGATCTTCGTCCTCGCCTCCGCCCAGGCGATGGCCGCGGGCCGCCGCTTCGAGGGCGGCCAGGTCCAGGCCGACCGGGTGGGCGAGCACGGACACCCCTTCGCTGCGCTCGACGACCCCGGCACCCTGCTCGCACACGCCGACGTCATCCGCCTCGGGCTCCTCGAGAGCCGCACGAACGAGTCGAGCGTCGTCATCGACGACCCGGTCGATCCGTGCGTGCTCACCTTCTTCCGCGTCATCCGGCCCGGTCTGAGCTCTGCGGTGCGGATCCCCGTCGCCCTCACCGAGGCCGAATCCGGTGCCGTCCCCGAGGTCATCGGCTGGTCGGCCGGACGCTGGTTCGACGCCGCCGACCTCGACACGCAGAGCGCCCCGCTCGCGATCCTCAGCCGTACCGAGCGCGACTCGCAGCCCGCGTGGCGCGAGGCGGTCGACATCGCGTGCGCGGTGGACTCTGGCTCGATCGGTTCGTACAACAAGCGGGCGATGGCGCTCGGCACCCGGGTGGGGGAGCTCCACCTCGACCTCGCCGCGGAGTTCGGCGTGGTGCGGAGCATGGGCGAGCCCACCGCCGAATGGGTGAAGAAGTGGCAGGACCGGGTCGATTGGGCGCTCGCCCGCGCCCCGCTGGCGCTCGGCGCGCTCGGCAGCCGACTGCGGGCGCACCGCGACGGCCTGCGCGAGCTCGAGAGCCTGGGCGGACTGCAGCGCATCCACGGGGAGCTCACGCTCAACCAGGTGGTATCGAGCCCCGGCGCCGGATTCCGCGTCGTCAACTTCTCCGAGGAGACCCAGGAGTTCCCCAAGCCCGCCGCGATCGACCTCGTGGCGCTGCTGCGGAGCATCGACTACGCCGCCGGGTACGCCCGGCTGCGCCGCACCGGCGCGCTCGATCTCGATGCGCAGCCGGTGGTGCTCGGCTTCTCCGGGCTCGAGGAGTCGGGGGAGTCGATGCAAGAGGTCGTCGACTCGCCGGAGTACCTGTGGTCTTCGCAGGCGCAGAACTCGCTCCTCACCGGCTACTCGCACGCGGTGAATGCCTCGGTGGGCCTCCACGACCCGGTGCTCCGGGCCGTGCTCATCGATCGCCTCCTCGTCGAGGTCGTCACCGAGCTGCGCAACCGCCCCACCTGGCTCATCGTGCCGCTCGCCACCCTCACCCTGCTGCTCGGCGGCCGCCTCGAGCACGACGTGCCCACCGACGACGAGGACGGTGCCGCCCGCGCCTGGGCCGCCCCCGAATCCTCCGAGGTGAGCGCCGAGGAGTTCAGCCAGGCCTCGGCCGACCGCGGGCCGGTCATCCCCGCCGCGGAGTCCAGGGAACGGGGAGCCGCCGCAAGCGGCTCCGGCGCTGCGGACACCTCCGGGACGGACACCGCCCGTGGCACCGCAGGAGCTGCGGCTCCCGGTGCCGCGATCGCGGGAGCCGAGGCGGCTGCCGGTGACGACAGTGATCGTGCCGAAGCCGTCGGTGACCGCTCCGTTGCCGGTGCGGGGAGCGCGGATTCGACGACTGCGGCCGGCTCCGACGGTGCGTTCGGCTCCGACAGCGAGCCCGGTGACGCAGACGCGGTGACCCCGGCCGGTGACTCCGACACCGAGCCCAGTGACGCGGAAACCTCGCGCGGCGACGTTGCCGATGCTCCCGATGTCGTGGCCGCCGGCTCTTCCGACGATTCCGGGAGTGCACTCGCGGATGCCGACGTCGCGTCCGAGTCCGTCGGTTCCGAGTTCATCGGTTCCGATGACGAGACGGCGGTCGACATCGATGCCGCCGCCGCTGAGACTGACGATCCGTTGCCCGGTTCCGAGGACGCCGACACCAGTGCGCCCGCTGATGCCGATGCGGGGGAGCCTGCCGACGCAGCTCCGTCCGCAGCCGTCGTAGGGGAGCCCGAGCCCGGCGGCTCCGCTGCAGAAGTATCGGAATCCCGCGACGCCGCCGCGGAGGAGGACGACGCCTCGAATCACGAGTTCGCGGACGTGTTCGGCGGCATGGCCGACGATCCGGATGATCCGCTCGACGAATACGACGTCGAGGTCGAGGATCCGCAGTCCGCGCCCTCCGATCCGGCGGACGGACAGCCGACGGATTCCGCGTCCGGGGATCGGCCCGTCGATCCCACGCCCCCGCTGCCGGCCCGGCCGGCTGCGCCCCCGCGCTTCGGCACCGACCGCTGACGCACCCCGACCCAGCCGCGGGCCTGCGCCCAGGAGGATGACGCAACCATGAGCGAACTCACCCCCGACCTGCTCGAGACGATCGCCGCCGGTGCACACTTCGACCCGCACGGTCTGCTCGGCGCGCACCTCGTCGACGACGGCGAACCAGTCGGTGTCGGTACGGACGTCGATAAGCTCATGCGAAGCCATGCGCTCGAGCCACGCGGCGTAGCCCTCGACCGGCAACCCCTCGTGCGTGTCATTGAAGTAGCGGTTGTTGAAGGTGTAGCGCAG
>ENA-OOKA01000190-OOKA01000190.1-human-skin-metagenome-genome-assembly--contig:-NODE-190-length-20269-cov-10.688186_pt1 | contig 20269 bp, 20 predicted proteins | sample MGYA00248825_ERZ500995 | MGnify/ENA primary metagenome ERZ500995 (study PRJEB25958, sample SAMN03398540) | human skin metagenome | study: EMG produced TPA metagenomics assembly of the Human Skin...
GCGGACTCGCCGGAGCCCGCGGCGGCACCGCTAGGCCCGGAGCCTGTCGGCGCGTCTGCCCGTCCTTCGCCGGTGCTGCTGCGGGATCCCGACCACGAGCCGCCGGCGGCATGGTCGGCTGCGGGTTCGCGGCCGGTGCCGAGCCTGGCCCTGTCGCTCATGGCGCTCCTGGCTGTCGTGCGGACGGATTCACGGCACCGGCTCTGCGCGGTGCTCGGCGCCCAGCCTAGCGCCGAGCGTCGGGGCGGCCCCGCGGGCCTCGTGCCGGGGCGCGTCCCAGCGCTTCTAGGATGGGGCCATGACCGCATCCTCGTCCTCGCCCGCGCTCTCGCCCGATCAGGGCACCCCGGCAGATCTCCCCGGGATCGCCGATCGGGTCCGCGCGATCATGCTCGCAGGGGCACTGGGGGACGCCCTGACGGCGCAGCCCGAGCCCGCGCAGGCCCCTGCGGCCCCGCCCGAGGGCGTCAGCACCGCAGCAGGAGGCCAGGTCCTCGGCATCCCGTCGCCCGGCGCCGCGCAGGATGGCTCGCCCGGTGCGGGTGCGGCCTCTGGAGGAGCGGCGGCGACCATCGCGGACGCCGCAGCCGTCTCCGGTCCCACGACGCTCCAGCTTCAGCCGCTGCGGATCAGCGCCGACACCCAGCTGAGCCTCTACACGATGGACGGGCTGCTCGAGTCGATCGAATGGGCCTCGGCCGGTGAGGCCGCCGATGAGACCGCCTGCCAGTGGTTGGCGCAGCTGCGCTGGCTGCGCACCCAGGACGTCGAATGGCCGGAGTCCGCACCCTCCCCGCTGCCGCGCTGGATCGACGCCCACCAGGTGCTTCACGCAGATCACGGCCACCAGGGCCAGACGCTGGAGGCGCTGCTCACCGGCAGCATGGGCCTGGTCGAGCGCCCCGTGCTCCCAGAGGCCCAGGACCGGACTGCGGTGATCCGCTCGATCCCCTACGGCCTGCTTCCCGTGGGCTGGCGCTCGATCGCCCCGCTGAGCATCGATGCCGCCGCGATCACCCACGGACGGGCCGAGGCGCAGACGGCCGCGACCGCGCTGGCGCTCATGCTCCAAGCCGCGCAGGTCGAGGGCTGCCGGGGCTCGGAGGAGCCCGTGCGCACTGCCGCCGAGTCCGCCCTGGACGTGCTGGGCCGGCTCACCCGTCCCACCCGCGGCACCTCCGAGCTGCTCCAGGCCGTCCTCGATGGACGCGATCCGGACACCGCCGCGGGCGTGGCACAGGACGCCGACACCCCGCAGGGGCAGGCAGACTCCGGCGCCGCTGGCAGCAGCGCCGGGCCGGACCGGGACACGTCGTCCAGAACGCTGGCCATCGGCCTGCGCTGCGCCCTGGAGGCCGAGCAGACAGGTGCCTCGGCGCCTGAGCTCTGGAAGACGGCCGTGGCCGCGGCCCAGCGGGAGCAGGGCTCGGACGCCCGCGGCAGCGCACCGCTGGCGGCGGCATTGATCGCCGCCGCGCATGGCGGTGCGTCGCTGGAGGCTCAGCAGATCGGGCGGCTGGAGGCCCGGGAGGTCATCGAGGAGGCCTGCCAGCGGTGGGTGCAGCTGCTCGGCCTGACCGGCTGAGCGATCGCCGCTGGGCTCGGGACCCGGCTCAGCGGCGCAGCAGGGCTCGCAGACGAGTGTCGATCCATTCATCGGCCCGAGCCACGGCCTGATTGACCTGCGCCGTGTCCAGATCCTGGACCAGCGTGTAGGCCACCGACTGCATGGGCATGATCCGCGCGTGCAGTCGGGCTCGGTGCAGGATCTCGGGCGGCAGGGCGCCGTCGAGGGTGGGCCAGCCGTACGAGCAGGCCAGTGCGGCCACGTCCTGCGCCGGATCGCCCAGGCTCGCGTGATCCCAGTCGATCACCCCGGCCAGCGCGTCACCGGACCAGATCATGTTCTGGCCCATCAGGTCCGAGTGCACGAGGTGAGGAGTCACCGTCTCCAGCTCGGCCAGATCCCGGATCGCGTGCCGGGCCAGCTCGCGGTTGCGCGGCAGCAGCCGCGGCACGACGTCGTCGAGCATGATCCGACGCCGACGATGCCCGCCCCAATGCTGACCAGGGCGGTCCAGATAGGCCTCCAGCGGTGCGGTGTCGGTGGCCCACAGCTGCTCGAGCAGCGAGATCAGCTCCGCGGTGTCCACCCTGCCCCAGCGGTGCTCGCCATGCACCCAGGACAGGGCGACAGCGCCGTGGCCTCGGCTGCCGTGCACGCGGCTCAGCGGCCGCGGCGTGGCGAAGGAGTACTCGGGCAGCCTGGAGAGGACCTCGGTGCGCCGTACCAGGCTGCGCTTGGCGGCCGGGTTCTTGGCGATGCGCACGCACAGCCGGTCGTCGATCCCGACGACCACGTGCGCGGACCCGCTCGTGATGATCCGCCACGTGCTCGGATCCGGGTGCTCTCCGATCTCGCGCAGCGCGGCATCCACCACATCGGCGTACGGGAGCATGCGCTTCATGCCCAGGGCGACCACCTCAGCGCTCCTCTCCGGGCTCCGCTGCGGGAGCGCCCTGGGAGAGCAGGGCGACCAGGTGCGGCGCCAGGGCGGCCATGGCCTGTCCCCGGTGGCTGATCCGGTTCTTGTGCTCCGGATCGAGCTGGGCGCACGAGACGTCCAGGCCGTCGGGGCGCAGGACGGGGTCGTAGCCGAAGCCGCCGTCGCCGACCGGTTCCTGCAGCAGCGTGCCGCGCAGGTGCCCGAACTCGAGGTGCTCGGCTCCCTCCGGGGTCACCAGAGCTGCGGCGCACACGAAGCCCGCGGCACGGTGCTCATCGGGGATATCGCCCAGCTGGGCCAGCAGGAGCTCGAGATTGGCGGTGTCGTCGCCGTGGCGCCCCGCCCAGCGTGCCGAGAAGATGCCCGGGGCGCCGTGAAGGACGTCGACGGCCAGTCCGGAGTCATCGGCCACGGCAGGCAGGCCGGAGGCCTCGGCGGCCGCGTGCGCCTTGAGCAGCGCGTTGGCCTGGAAGGTCGTGCCGGTCTCACGGACGTCGGGCAGGCCCAGGGAGCCTGCGTCCACCACGGCGCGCTCGACGTCCAGACCGGGCAGCTCGGCTGCGATCATGGCCCGCAGCTCGGCGAGCTTGCCGGCGTTGTGCGTGGCCAGGACCAGGCGGGCGCCCGATGGGATGGACACCGCGGACGCGTCCGGATCTGGCTCGGGGTCCTCCGGTGCGGATTCCACGGCCGCACCGGAGGCGGTCGGTGCGGCGGCCTGGGAGGGGTCATGCTGCTCAGGCATCGCGGCCCTCCGCGAGCGTGGCCGCCTGGATCCTCGCCAGATCGGCGCATCCGGCGACCGCCAGGTCCAGGAGGCCGTCGAGCTCGCTGCGATCGAACGGGGCGCCCTCGGCGGTGCCCTGGACCTCCACGAAGGTCCCGGAGCCGGTGACGACCACGTTCATGTCGGTCTCGGCGCGGACGTCCTCGACATAGGGCAGATCCAGCATGGGGACGCCGTCGATGATCCCGACCGAGACCGCGGCCACGGAGTCGGTGAGCGGATCGCCGGTGACCAGGCCCTGGCGTCGGGCCCACCCCATGGCCTCGCTCAGCGCCACATAGGCACCGGTGATCGATGCCGTGCGGGTGCCGCCGTCCGCCTGGAGGACATCGCAGTCCAGGACCACGGTGTTCTCGCCGAGCGCCTTCAGGTCGATCACGGAGCGCAGCGACCGGCCGATGAGCCGGGAGATCTCGTGGGTGCGGCCGCCGATCCTGCCCTTGACCGACTCGCGCTGCGAGCGCGTGCCGGTGGCCCGGGGAAGCATGGCGTACTCGGCGGTGACCCAGCCGCGGCCCTCGCCGCGCAGCCAGCGCGGAACGCCCTCGGTGACCGAGGCGGTGCACAGCACGCGAGTCTGCCCGAACTCGATCAGCGCCGAGCCTTCGGCCTGCGCGGACCAGCCGCGCGTGATGGTGATGGGACGCAGCTCGTCGACGGCGCGTCCGTCCGCTCGGGGTCCGCTCGCGGACGAGGATGCGGCGGGGGTCTCAGCCTCGGAAGTCATGGCGCCCAGCCTAGCTGCGCGCGGGCGGCGCCGGCCAACGGCTCGGCGGACGAGCCGTGCCGGAGCTCAGCGCGTCTCGGCACCGCGCGTGTTGGGGTCGATCACGCGCATGGTGGTCGTGGTGCTCGGCACCGAGCGGCCCCTGGCCAGGACGCGACCGGCGGTGCGGTCCATGTCGGCCACGATCCGGTACGAGGTCGACGGCTGAGCCAGCGAGATCGGACCCGTGAAGGCCTCGGCAGCCTCCCTGACGGCACGGGTCGGCGAGTTCCACACGGGCAGGTGCGTGAGCATCAGCTCATCGGCATCGGCATCGTCGGCGGTCTGCCCGGCGCGCAGGCCCGTGAGGTGGATCCCCCGGTAGGCGTCGCGGCCCTCGTGGTAAGCGGCCTCGCACAGGAAGAGATCGGCATTGCGGGCGGCCTCGGTGAGGCCCTCGCAGGCGTCGCTGTCCCCGGAGTAGGTCAGCACGCTGCTGCCGTCGGCTCCGTCGTACTCGACGCGCAGCGCGAACGGATCCTCGACCGGGTGCTCGACCCGGTGAGGGGTGATGCGGAACGGGCCGATCTCCACGGCCCGGCCGTCCTCCCACTGCCCGATCGTGAACTCGTTCTCGATCGTCTCCGCGGAGGCCAGGACGTGGGCGGCCTCCATGTAGTCCATCATCCCGGCCGGGCCCCAGACCGGGACCGGGCCGGCCCCCCAGCCGCGCGGATCCCACTTCACCGCCACGTGCAGCCCCGCCAGGTCGACGCAGTGATCCGGGTGAAGGTGGCTGATCAGGACGGCATCGATCTCCGAGAGCTCGATGTGGCGCTGCAGCGCGCCCAGCGACCCGTTGCCGAGGTCCATGAGCACCCGCCAGGTCCGACCCTCATGATCGGTTCCGGTGAGCAGGTAGCAGGAGGCAGGGGAATCGGGGCCGGCGAACGAGCCGGTGCAGCCGATCACGGTCAGGATCATGAGACGGGGCCTTCATCGTCGGAGGCGCGGACAGGGGACGGGCCGGCGGAGGCGCGGTCCTTCACGGCGGCGTGCTCGGCGAGCATCTGCGAGCTCACCTGGGACAGCGAGCCCGTGGGGAACTGCTCGGCCACCGAGCCCACGTGGCGCACCGCCGTGACCTCCGGGCCCAGGAAGCGCCGGGCCAGGATCTGGAAGGGCTCCGGATCTCCCGTGGCCAGGAACTCGTGGGGCTCCTGCGGCGGCTGGACGCGCGCCAGGTCATGGCGCACCAGTGCGCGGTAGACGTCCTTGGCGGTCTCCTCCGCAGAGGAGACCAGCGTGACCGCCTCCCCCATGACGTAGGAGATCACGCCGGTGAGCAGCGGGTAGTGCGTGCAGCCGAGCACGAGGGTGTCCACCCCGGAGTCCTGCAGCGGACGCAGGTACTCCTGAGCGGTCTCGAGGACCTCGGGACCGGTGGTCACCCCGGCCTCGACGAACGGCACGAACCGGGGGCAGGCCACGGAGCGCACCTCGAGCTGCGGAGCGGCCGCGAAGGTGTCCTCGTAGGCCCGCGAGCCCACGGTGGCCTGGGTGGCGATCACGCCGATGCGGCCGTTGCGCGTGGAGGACACGGCCCGGCGCACGGCCGGCTGGATGACCTCCACCACGGGGATGCCGTAGGCGCGCGTGTAGCGCTCCCGGGCATCGCGCAGGACGGCCGCCGAGGCGGTGTTGCAGGCGATCACCAGCACCTTGACCCCGGAGTCCACCAGCTCGTCCATGATCCGCAGCGCGTGGGCGCGCACCTCGGCGATCGGCAGCGGACCGTAGGGGCCGTTGAGGGTGTCGCCCACGTAGACGATCCGCTCATCCGGCAGCTGGTCGATGATCGCCCGGGCGACCGTCAGCCCGCCCACGCCGGAATCGAACACGCCGATGGGAGCATCGGGCGACGGACCCTCGACGGGTCCGTCTGCCGCTTCTGTGATCCCCGGAATCTCGCGCATAGGGCACCCAGGGTAGACCGGTGCCGCTCAGCAGCCTGAACCGCGCGCCGACGAGGTCACGGAGATCACTTCACACGATGACTCATGCAGAGTCCTCACGCTGGTCAGAGGCCCTGCGCCGGCTGATCATCCGTCCCGTCATCCTCCGGCAGCTCCACCAGCATGGCCTGGATCAGCGAGTCCTGCAGCCACGAGACGAAGCCGTAGACGACGGCCATGTAGGTCTCGGTGTCCTTGGGCTTCTTCCCGGAGGCCTTCTCCACCCGACGGGCGTCCGCCTCCGAGTCGATCCCCAGCCGGGTCGAGAGCACCAGACGGATGTCGTTGAGCGCCCGGGAGACGTCGCTGGCCGCCGCGGGGCTCAGGCGCACGGGATCGGACTCGAAGGCGAGTGCCGCAGCGCGCAGCGAGGCGACCTTCTGCTCGCGCAGGGACCGGTCGGTGAAGCGGCGGAACTCCTCCGCCTGCTCCGGATCCTGGCTGCCGGCCGGCAGCAGGCGCGCCACCGCCGGATCCTGCGGCGCCTCGACGGGACCGTCGCCGCCGAGCAGGGCCTCCAGCGGATCTGCCTCCGGAGCGGCCTGCTCGAGCTCGAGCAGGCCGATGATGTCCTGGCAGAGCCTGACCAGCAGCCCTCGCTCATCCGCGGAGAGCCGGGCGGAGAGGCCGTGGGCCCCCGAGCGGAATCCGTGCGCCATCAGCTGCGCACCCCATCCGCGTCCTGGCCTCCGCCTGCGCGCTCGTAGGTGGCCATCAGGCCATAGCCGTGCAGGGCGGCGACATGGCGCTCGGCCTCCTCCAGAGTGCCCTCGGCCACGATCGCCCGGCCCCGCTCGTGGACCTCGAGCATCAGCGCGTGGGACTTGGCCTGCGAGAAGCCGAAGTGCGTGCGGAAGACCCAGGTCACCCACGACATGAGATTCACGGGATCGTCCCAGACCACCACGTGCCACGGGATCTCCAGGGCGGTGCGCTGGGCGGTGTCGACCTCCGGGCGCTCGTCCAGATCCGGTCCGAGGCTGGTCAGAGGCGTGCGGGTTCTCGTGCTGAGCTCCATGATGTGCCCCATCGTAGGCACCGGTCCCGACAGCGCATCATGAGGACCATGCCCGGGGACAGGACCGCACGGCGGGCGGCCAGTACAGTGGCCTGCGTGGAATCGAGCAACCGGACCTGGTCCCCCGCCCCGACGTCGCTGATGACGGATCACTACGAGCTGACCATGCTGCAGGCCGCCCTGCGCGACGGCACCGCGCAGCGGCGCAGCGTCTTCGAGGTCTTCTCCCGCCGCCTGCCCGCCGGACGCCGCTACGGCGTCGTGGCCGGCACGGGGCGCTTCCTCGAGGGACTGGCGAGCTTCCGCTTCGACGAGGACCGCCTGGCCTTCCTGGAGCGCACCGGCGTGGTGGATGCCGCCACTCTCGAGTGGCTCGCGGACTTCCGCTTCACCGGCGACATCAGCGGCTATGCCGAGGGCGACCTCTGGTTCCCGCACTCGCCGATCCTGCGCGTGGAGTCCACGTTCGCCGAGGCCTGCATCCTGGAGACCTACCTGCTCTCGGTGCTCAACTACGACTCCGCCGTGGCCTCCGCCGCCTCCCGCATGGTCACCGCCGCGGGCGAGCGCCCGTGCCTGGAGATGGGCTCGCGCCGCGCCTCCGAGGAGTCCGCCGTGGCCGCCGCCCGTGCGGCCGTGATCGCGGGCTTCGCAGGGACCTCCAACCTCGAGGCCGGCTACCGCTATGACCTGAAGACCGTCGGCACCTCGGCGCATGCGTTCACGCTGCTGCACGACGACGAGGAGGCGGCCTTCCGCTCCCAGCTCGAGACCATGGGCGTGGGGACCACGCTGCTGGTGGACACCTACGACGTCGAGAAGGCGGTGCGCCTGGCCGTCGAGCTCGCCGGTCCGCAGCTAGGGGCCGTGCGTGTGGACTCCGGGGACCTGGTGGATCAGGCCGGTCGCGTGCGCGCCCTGCTCGACAGCCTGGGAAACCGCGACACGCGCATCACCGTGACCTCCGATCTCGATGAGTACGCGATCGCAGCGCTGGCCGCTGCCCCCGTGGACTCCTACGGCGTGGGCACCCGACTGGTCACCGGCTCCGGGGCCCCCACGTCCTCCATGGTCTACAAGCTCGTGGCCCGCGAGGGCGCCGATGGGCAGCTCGTCTCCGTGGCCAAGGCCTCGTCCGGCAAGGCCTCCGTCGGCGGGCGCAAGTCGGCGCTGCGCCGCCTGGATCCGCGCGGCACCGCGACCCACGAGATCGTGGGGGTGGGCCACGATCCCGCCGACGACGGCGACGACCGCCCCCTGATGCAGGACTTCGTGCGCGGAGGCGAGCTGGTCGACGGCTGGACCGGCCCCCAGGGCGTCCAGCGCGCCCGGCAGCGCCACGCCGACTCCGTGCGGGAGCTCCCGCGCTCGGCCACCCGCCTCTCCGAGGGCGAGGCCGCGATCCCCACCGTGCTCGAGAACTGAAGGGAACCCTCCTCATGCGCACCGCACTGATCGTCGTCGACGTCCAGAACGACTTCTGCGAGGGCGGCTCCCTGGCCGTCGACGGCGGCTCGGACGTCGCAGCCGCGATCTCCGAGCACATCGAGCAGCACCACGGGGACTACGAGGCGATCGTGGGGACCCTGGACTGGCACATCTCGCCGGGCTCGCACTTCTCCGAGGACCCTGATTTCCGGACCTCGTGGCCCGTGCACTGCGTGGCCGAGACCAAGGGCGCCGACACCCACGACGAGTTCGAGACCGACCGCATCGAGGCCTGGTTCCGCAAGGGCGAGTACGAAGCCGCCTACTCGGGCTTCGAGGGCGTCCTGGCCCCGGAGACCTCCACGCCCCTGGGGGCGGTGGAGGAGGACGACGAGGCCGAGGACGAGGAGCCGATCGGCCTGGACGACTGGCTGCGCGATCGGGAGATCGAGGCCGTGGACATCGTGGGCCTGGCCGCCGATCACTGCGTGCGCGCCACCGCCCTGGACGCCGCCGACGCCGGCTACGAGACCCGGGTGCTGCTGAGCCTGAGCGCCGCCGTCTCCCCCGATTCCCTCGAGGACGTCATCGACGAGCTCGACGACGCAGGCGTGGAGGTCGTGCGCGACTGACGGGACCCCGCCTCGCACCGACGCGCTGCGCCTGCTGCGGCGGGACTTTCCGCATCGAAGCGTCTCGCCCCGGTGCGTCCTACTTCCGCCCCACGAACCAGTTCTGCATCTTGGCGATCCGCGCCTCGATCTGCTCCTCGGTGGCCTGGGCCACGGCCGGTCCCCCGCACTCGCGGCGCAGGTCGTTGTGGATCACGCCGTGCGGCGTGCCCGTGCGCGCGGACCAGGCCGAGACGTTCTGCGACAGCTTCTTGCGCAGCTCCTTGAGCCGGCGGTGATCCGGAACGGACGACGCCTGCTGCGACTGATCGGCTGCCGACTGCGAGCGCCGACGGGCGTGCTCGGACTGCCGCTCGCGCAGCAGCGTGGTGACCTGCTCGGCATCCAGCAGACCCGGGATGCCGAGGTAGTCGGCCTCCTCGTCGGTGCCGGCGGCCACGCCGCCGCCGAACTCGCCGCCGTCGAAGAGCACGCCGTGGAACGACGCGTCCGATTCCAGGGCCTTGAACTCGCCGCCGGCCAGCTGTGAGGAGGCCTTCTCCTCGCGATTGGCGGCCGCGAGCTCGTCGTCGTCCCAGCCCTGTTCCGAGAGGTCCACGAAGTCCGGGCCCTGCGCCACGGGACGGTCCAGGGCGTGATCGCGCTCGAGCTCCATCTCGTTGGCGTGCGCCATCAGCAGCGGCACCGAGGGCAGGAAGATCGAGGCGGTCTCCCCGCGCTTGCGCGAGCGCACGAAGCGCCCGACCGCCTGGGCGAAGAACAGCGGGGTGGACGTGGAGGTGGCGTACACGCCCACGGCCAGGCGGGGGACGTCGACGCCCTCGGAGACCATGCGCACCGCCACCATCCAGCGCTGATCCCCCTCCGCGAAGGCCTCGATCCGCTCGGAGGCGCCCTTGTCGTCCGAGAGCACGACGGTGGGCTTCTCGCCCGTGATCCGCTCGAGCAGAGCGGCGTAGGCCTTGGCGTCCTGGTGATCCGTGGCGATCACCAGCGCACCGGCATCGGGGACCGTGCGCCGGACCTCGGTCAGGCGGCGGTCGGCGCCCTGGAGCACGGAGGGGATCCAGGCGCCGTCGGGAGCCAGGGCCGTGCGCCAGGCATGAGCGGTGATCGACTTGGTGAAGCCGTCGCCGAGCTCGGCGGCCATCTCCTCGCCTGCCGAGGTGCGCCAGCGCATCTGTCCCGAGTACGCCATGAAGATCACGGGCCTGACCACGTGGTCCTTGAGGGCGTCGCCGTAGCCGTAGGTGTAGTCGGCCTTCGAGCGGCGGATGCCGTCCTTGTCCTCCTGGTACGTGACGAACGGGATCGGCGAGGTGTCCGAGCGGAAGGGCGTGCCGGTCAGAGCCAGACGGCGCGCGGCGGGCTCGAAGGCCTCCTTGAGGCCGTCGCCCCAGGAGCGGGAGTCGCCGGCGTGGTGGATCTCGTCCATGATCACCAGCGTGCGGCCCTGCTCGGTGCGCGCCCGGTGCAGCAGCGGCTTCATGCCGACCTGCGCGTAGGTCAGCGCGACTCCGATGAACCCGCGGGCATGGCTGCCGTCGGCGTTCTTGAAATTGGGGTCGATCGCCAGGTTCACGCGCGCGGCGGCATCCGCCCACTGCCGCTTGAGGTGCTCGGTGGGGCACACCACGGTGATCCGGTTGATGGTCCCTCGGTCCACGAGCTCCCGGGCCAGGCGCAGCGCGAACGTCGTCTTGCCGGCGCCGGGCGTGGCCACGGCCATGAAGTCGCGCGGCTCGGCGGCGAAGTACTTCTCCAGGGCCTCTGCCTGCCAGGCGCGCAGCTTCCCCGCTGTGCCCCAGGCGGCGCGCTCGGGGTAGGCGGGAGGCATCTCGGCGGCCGGGCCGCCGAACAGTGAGGGCTGGGAGTCATCGGACACGGGCTGGGCAGGTCCTTTCGCGGATCGCGTGGCGGGCGTCGTGCGGACGCGCCGCAGAGGGGCGCCCCGCAATCGCTGCGGGGCCGGGGGTGGCGCGGGCCGAGCTGAGGGCGCACGAGCAAGGCCCCGTCGATCCCGACGGGGCCGAGCGCACGCGGTCTCAGATCACTTGCCGCCGTCCTGCGGAGCGCGCAGGCCGTCGTAGATCTCCTTGCAGGTGGGGCAGACCGGGAACTTCTCCGGATCGCGGCCCGGGACCCAGACCTTGCCGCACAGTGCGATCACGGGATCGCCGGTGACGGCCGACTCCGTGATCTTCTCCTTGCGGACGTAGTGGGCGAAGCGCTCGTGATCGCCAGGCTCCTCGAAGGTGCGGGTCTCCTCCCGCTCGAGGGTCGAGGTGCCGCCGACGGGCTCGTTCGAGGTTCCCCCGCCGAAGGGCCAGGGACCCGCCACGGGGAGGGTGTCGTCGTGGAAGCTCATGGCGGCCAGTGTACTCCGCGCGCCCGACGCCCCTCCCCAGCTCAGGGCCTTGCGGGCCTGTGCGTCCGGCCACCCTCACGGCGCGGCTCAGGAGCGGTAGGACGAGACCTGCTGGTACAGCTCCGGCGCCCGGGCCTCGAGCCACCTGCCGCCGAGGACGACGCCGCCCCAGGCCAGGCCCAGCCCGCCGATGACACCGACGGCGAGGCCGAGCCAGCCCCACAGATCCTGTCCGGTGATCATCTGGACCACCAGCGGGATGCCGGCCAGCATCGTCACGGCTCCGATCAGGACCATGACGGCCATCTGCACCAGCACGTTGAGGAAGGTGAAGCCCGGCGGCGTCTTCAGGGGCGAATCGCCCGGCAGCGGCACGGGATAGGTGTAGCGCGCCGAGAGCACGGAGCTGATGCCGCCCCCGCCGAGCAGCCCGAGCAGGCTCATGCCGATCACACCGGGAAGCAGGTGCCAGGTCTGGGTCATCGCGGCGCCGAACAGCAGGGCCGCGATGCTCAGCACCCCTCCCACGACGCACAGCGAGATCAGCCTGCCCAGGCGGTCGTCGCGGCCTCGGATCCCGCTGAGCACGTGCAGGCTGAACGCCGAGTGGTCGTAGGCCACATCGGCCGAGATCGTGAAGCCCATCATGGCGGCCACGAGCGGTCCCGCGAACAGCAGAGGACCGCCCTCCCCCGAGCCCGAGTTGAACCACAGCAGGCCCAGCATCACGGGGATCAGCACGATCGAGGCTGCGTAACGCGGGTCCTTGAGCCAGTAGATGATGCTGCGCGCCGCCACGGCGGCCCACGGGGTCGCGGGCACTCGGCCCAGCAGCCCGGCGCCGCGCACGCGAGAGGCCGTGCCCCGCACCGGTGCCGTCGAATGCTCCAGCGAGCGCTCGAGCAGACGAGCCCAGAGCAGCCACACGACGATGCCCGTCGCAGCGACCACGGCGAGCCGACCCGCAGCGTGCAGCAGGAAGCCGTCGGCCATGTCGGCGGGGATCGCCCACAGTGCTCCCCAGGGGGTCCACGACACCCCCGCGGCGATCCGCTCGAGGTCGAGCCCGCCACCTGCCAGCAGACCGGTCAGACCGCCGATCACCGGCCCCATCAGGACCAGCAGGGCCAGTCCCAGCACGGAGGCGGCATCGCCGAGCAGCCGGCTGCGCTGCAGGCCCTCCAGCCCGGCAGCCAGGCACCGGTTGCCCAGGACCATGAGCCCCCAGGCGACGGGGATCAGCACGAGGGAGCTGATCAGTGCGATCGGGGTGGCGCGCCAGGCCAGGCTCAGCGCCAGGAGCCCCAGCAGCGTGAACGGCCCCGCCAGCCCCACGGCCGCGCTGAGCAGCTGGCCCAGGGCCAGTCCGGAGCGCGGGACGGGATACAGGGCGAAGCGACCGGCGTGCACCGTGGCATCGGCCCGCCCGGTGACCAGGGAGGCGACCCACCAGCCGATCGTGGCGGCCGCACCGACCAGCACGACCGGCACCGCGACCGCTCGGGGCTCGGCGCCGCCTCCGCCGACCCAGGCCATGCCGCCCCAGAAGACCACGAGGCCGAGCAGGTAGAGCCCGCCCAGGATCGTGCCCACCAGGGTCCAGGTGCTGCGGCGCATGGCCGCCGCGGTCAGTCGCGCCTTGAGGCCGACGACCAGCCGCGCCGTGGCTGCGGCCGACGGGCCCTTCACGCTCGCGCTCCCGCCAGGGGCGGGAAGGGAAGAGGCCGCCTGCCGAGCGGTCAGATCCTGCGGTGCGGCTTCCCCGGTCCCGGCATCTTGCATCGGGGTCTCGGAGCCGGGTCCCTGCGGGGTCATCGGGGCTTCAGCCACGTCAGCTCCTCCCCTGCGCCCTGGACGCCGCCGACGGTGTCCACGAAGACCTCCTCGAGGGAGCGCTCGCCGCGGACCTCGTCGACGGTCCCGGCGGCCTTCAGCACGCCGCCGTCCATGATCGCCACGTGGTCGCACATCCGCTGGACCAGGTCCATCACGTGGCTGGAGACGATCACCGTGCCGCCGGCCTGGGCGAAGCCGTGCAGCAGCTCGCGGATCCGCGCCGCCGAGACGGGGTCGACGGCCTCGAACGGCTCGTCGAGCACCAGCAGATCAGGTGCGTGGATCATGGCCGCCGCCAGGGCGATCTTCTTGGTCATGCCCGCCGAGTAGTCCTGCACAGCGGTGCCCGCGGCCTCCACGAGATCCATGGCCCGCAGCAGATCCTCGGTGCGCTGGGCGACCGTCTCCCGATCCATGCCGCGCAGCAGGCCCGAGTAGGTCACGAGCTGGCGACCGGCCAGGCGGTCGAACTGCCGCACCCCGTCCGGAAGCACCCCCATCCTGGCCTTCGCGGCTCGAGGATCCGCCCAGACGTCGATCCCGGAGACGAAGGCCTGTCCCTCCGTGGGGCGCAGCAGCCCCGTGAGCATGGACAGCGCAGTGGTCTTGCCGGCGCCGTTGCGGCCCACCAGGCCGTAGAAGGCCCCGCGCGGAACGTCCAGGCTCAGCCGGTCGACGGCCACGGACGGGCTCTTCGAGGACCCGAAGACCTTCGTGAGCCCGCGCAGGCTCACCGCGGATTCGGAGGGCGGGATGGGGATCTGCGTCATGGATCCACGATAGGCACGGCAGCGCCCCGGTCGCCTCCCCCGCTGGGAGGAGGATCGCCGGGGCGCGCACCGACCCCTCCCCCGAGGAGAGGAGGGGCCGGCGGAGAGGCTCTGCTCAGAACAGGGCGCGCATCAGCTGCCCCCGTGCCGCCACGACGCGGGGGTCCTCCGAGCCCACCACATCGAAGAGCTCGACGAGCCGCTGTCGGACGGTCTCCCGCTCCTCTCCGGCCGTGCGCCGCACGAGCTGCAGCAGTCGAGTGAAGGCGTCCTCCACGTGACCGCCCGAGACATCCAGATCCGCCACGTCCAGCTGGGCGGGGACGTCCTGCGGGTCCTGTGCCGCGGCCTGGCGCACCGCGGCGGCATCCATGGCGGTGACGCGGCGCAGCAGCTCGACCTGGGCCAGGGCGAGCTTGGCCTCGTGATCGCCCGGGTTCTCCTTCAGGGCCTGCTCGTAGCTGGCCTTGGCGCCGTCGAGGTCGCCGGCCTCCATGCGGTCCATGGCCTCCTGGTGCAGCGGCGGGAGCGGCTTCTCCTCCTCCTGCCCCCCGGTCGGCTCGGCGGTGCCGGAGACGCCGTTCTGCTCGGCCAGCTGCAGCAGCTCGTCGAACAGCGAGCTCAGCTGGTCCATGGGGATCGCCGACTGTCCGATCGGCACGGGGCGCCCGCCGATCATGGCAACGGTGGTGGGCACCGACTGGGCCTGCAGCGCCTCGGCGATCTGCGGCAGCTTCTCGATGTCCACCGCGCCCAGCACCAGGCGACCGGCGCGACGGTCGATCTGCGCGGCGACCTCGTCAACGAACGTGCGGGAGCCCTCGGAGTACGCGGCCCACAGCACGAGCACGACCGGCACCGTGGCCGAGAGCTCGGCGACGTCCTGGAACTGCTCGACGGTCTCGATGTCCCGGCGGTAGCCGCCGCCCTGCACCTGGCCCTGCTCGCCGCCTGCCGACGGGGCGGCTGCCTGGCCCAGGTCGACGGCTCCGCGCACCGAGGCCGGCAGCTGCTGGGCCTGGTCGTCCTGCGACGCGGACTCGGCCGCGCCGGCGCCTGCGGGGATACGGGGATCGCTCGGAATGCTCATGCCTGCGAGTCTAGCGACGGCATCGCCGCCTCTGCCCGTCGTTGCTGCGGCGCTCGCTGTCAGCGCACGGGCGCGTCGTCCGCGCAGACGGAGGCCCGGCGCGAGAGCCTCCGCAGCAGCGCGGGACAGGGCTGGCGACCCTCGCTGAGGGATGCCCGTGTCCGCTCGAGCAGGGCCGCTGTGGGAGACTGTCGGCCGTGCGCTGTGTGATCGCTGACTGCTCCGTCGACTACGAGGGCCGCCTCAAGGCCCACCTGCCCCTGGCCCGTCGCCTCCTCCTGGTGAAGGCCGACGGCTCCGTGCTCGTGCACTCCGACGGCGGCAGCTACAAGCCCCTGAACTGGATGTCCCCGCCGGCTCGGCTGGTCGAGACCGCCCCGGATGAGGACCAGGCCGCCGCCGGCGTCACCGAGGTGTGGACCGTCAGCGCCGCCAAGTCCGACGATGTCCTGCGCGTGCTGATCCACGCCCGCCATGAGGAGCTCTCCCACGACCTGGGTGTCGACCCTGGGCTGATCAAGGACGGCGTGGAAGCCGACCTGCAGCGCCTTCTTGCCGAGCAGCTGGACCTGGTCTCCACGGGCACCACGCTGGTGCGCCGAGAGTTCCCCACGGCCATCGGACCGGTGGACATCCTGGCCCGAGATGCCTCCGGCGCCACGATCGCGATCGAGCTCAAGCGCCGCGGCGACATCGACGGCGTGGAGCAGCTGACCCGCTACCTCGAGCTGCTCAACCGCGACCCCCGCCTGGCCCCGGTGCGCGGCATCTTCGCCGCGCAGCAGATCAAGCCGCAGGCGCGCACCCTGGCCGCCGATCGCGGCATCGACTGCCTCACCCTCGACTACGACGCCATGCGCGGCGTGGACGACGTCGACTCGCGGCTCTTCTGACGGATCGGGGGCAGGCGGCACCCGTCGGTGCTGCCGACCCCCGATCCGTCCGCGATCTCTCGGCTCAGAAGCCGCCCTGCAGTCGGCGATCCACGGCGGCGCCCGCTGCCGTCAGGTTCTCCACGAAGTGCTCGTAGCCGCGGTCGATGTGCTCGACTCCGCCCACGATCGTCTCGCCGTCGGCGCGCATGCCGGCGATGACCAGTGCGGCGCCGGCGCGGATGTCCATGGCCTCGACGGGCGCACCGGAGAGCTCGTCCACACCGTTGAGCCAGGCGTGGTGACCGTCCAGGCGCACGATCGCGCCCAGCCGCTCGAGCTCGGCGGTGAAGCCCCAGCGCGCCTCGAAGACGTTCTCGGTGATCATGCCGGGCCCGTCGGCCACCGCGTTGAGGGCGACGGCGAACGGCTGCAGGTCCGTGGGGAAGCCCGGGTACGGGAAGGTCGAGAAGTTCACCGGGCTGGGTCGCTGCGGCCCGCGGACGCGGAAGCCGTCGTCGAGCACCTCGATCTCGCAGCCGGCGTCGCGCAGCTTGTCGAGCACGACCTCCATGTGCTCGGCCTCGGCGCCCTGCACGACGACCTCTCCCCCGGTGATCGCCGCGGCGAAGGCCCAGGTGCCGGCCACGATCCGATCCGGAACGGTGCGGTGGATGACCGGCTGCAGCCGCTCCACGCCTGTGATCGTGAGCGTGCCGGTGCCGATCCCCTCGATCTGAGCGCCCATGTCCACCAGCATGCGGCAGATGTCCACGATCTCCGGCTCGCGGGCCACGTTGTCCAGCACCGTGACGCCGTCGGCCAGGGTCGCTGCGGTCATGAGGTTCTCGGTGGCCCCCACCGAGGGGTACGGCAGGCGGTAGTGGGCGCCGTGCAGCCGCCCGTCGACCGAGGTCTTGAGGTAGCCGCCCTCGGTGCGCAGGTGCGCGCCCATGGCCTCCAGCCCGGCGCGGTGCATGTCCAGGCCGCGGGTGCCGATGGCGTCGCCTCCGGGCACGGCCACCTCGGCCGCGCCGCTGCGCACCGTCAGCGGGCCCAGCACCGAGATCGAGGCGCGCATGGCGCGGACCAGGTCGTAGTCGGCCTGGTGGTGCAGGGCCTCGGGAACGTCGATGGCCACGGTGTGCCCGGCGCGGTCGTAGTCGACCTGGCAGCCCAGGCGCCGCAGCAGCTCCGCCATGATCGAGACGTCCTGGATCTCCGGGACGTTGGTGATCGTGGAGCGGCCCTCGGCCAGCAGCGTGGCCGCCATCAGCTTGAGGACGCTGTTCTTGGCGCCGTGCACCGGCAGCGTCCCGTTCACGGACGTGCGGCCGCGGACGACGATCTTGTCTTCCATGTTCTGGCTCTTCCTGGTCTGCTGGCCCGCAGCCCTCGGGGCGGCGGCGATGCGCCGACACGACGACGGCATGAAGCCGCCCGCCCCCGCAGGCGCTGCTGCGCGCGGGGACGGGCGGTCCGGCGGATCACTTCTGCGCGGCTGCGCCTTCGCGGAAGTGATCGGCGACGATGGTCACGCGGTTGTTGTCGACGGTGACGATTCCGCCGTCGACGCGGCCCTCCACGCGCGAGCCGCTGGTCGGGTCGATGATCACACGACCCTCCTGCAGCACACCCGCGACCGGGACGTGTCCCGCGAGGATGCCGATCTCGCCCTCCATGGTGTTGACGATGACCTGACGGGCCTCGCCGTTCCACACGGACTGGTCGACCTCGACGACTTCGACGATCAGCGGATCAGCCATGTCACTTCTCTCCGGTGGAGCGCTTGATCTCGTCCCACTGCTCCATGACATCGTCCAGGCCGCCGACGTTGTAGAACGCCTGCTCCGGAACGTGGTCGAGCTCGCCGTCGCAGATCTTCTTGAAGGACTCGATGGTCTCCTTGAGCGGGACCGTGGAGCCCTCCACGCCGGTGAACTGCTTGGCGGTGTAGGTGTTCTGCGACAGGAACTGCTCGATGCGACGGGCGCGCGAGACGACGACCTTCTGCTCCTCGGACAGCTCGTCCACACCGAGGATCGCGATGATGTCCTGCAGCTCCTTGTTCTCCTGCAGGATCGACTTCACGCGGGTCGCGACGTCGTAGTGCTCCTGGCCCACGTACTGCGGGTCGAGGATGCGCGAGGTCGAGGCCAGCGGGTCGATCGCCGGGTAGAGACCGCGGGATGCGATCTCACGAGACAGGTTCGTGGTCGCGTCCAGGTGGGCGAACGTGGTCGCCGGAGCCGGGTCCGTGTAGTCATCGGCGGGGACGTAGATCGCCTGCATGGAGGTGATCGAGTGTCCGCGCGTGGAGGTGATGCGCTCCTGCAGGACGCCCATCTCATCGGCCAGCGTGGGCTGGTAGCCCACGGCCGAGGGGATGCGGCCCAGCAGGGTCGAGACCTCCATGCCCGCCTGCGTGAAGCGGAAGATGTTGTCGATGAACAGCAGCACGTCCTGGTTCTGCACGTCGCGGAAGTACTCGGCCATGGTCAGGCCGGTCAGCGCGATGCGCAGACGCGTTCCGGGCGGCTCATCCATCTGGCCGAACACCAGGGCGGTGTCCTTGAGCACCCCGGCCTCGTCCATCTCGACCCAGAGGTCGTTGCCCTCACGGGTGCGCTCGCCCACGCCGGCGAACACCGAGGTGCCGCCGAAGTTGCGGGCCACACGGGTGATCATCTCCTGGATGAGCACGGTCTTGCCCACGCCGGCGCCGCCGAACAGGCCGATCTTGCCGCCCTGGATGTAGGGGGTCAGCAGGTCGATCGACTTGATGCCGGTCTCCAGCATCTCGGTCGCGCCCTCGAGCTCGGAGAAGGGGGGCGGGTCGCGGTGGATCGACCAGCGGTCCTTGATCTCGAGCTGGTCCGAGGCGACGTCCAGCGAGTCGCCGACCACGTTGAAGATGTGGCCCTTGACCACATCGCCGACCGGGACGGAGATGGGGGCGCCGGTGTCGTGCACCTCGGTGCCGCGGACCAGGCCGTCGGTGAGCTGCAGCGAGATCGCGCGGACCATGTTGCCGCCCAGATGCTGAGCGGTCTCGAGGTTGATCGTCTTGGTCTCGCCCTCGAACACCAGCTCGGTGGTCAGCGCGTTGTAGATCGCCGGCATCTGGTTCTCGGGGAACTCGATGTCGACGACCGAGCCCTTGACGCGGGCGACGCGACCGACGGCGCCAGCGACAGGCGTGGTGTCCTGCTCGTTGATGGTGGAAGTCATGTCTCTCACTTCACTGTTCGTGGGTGGCGTGGGGAAATGCGGCGGCGCCGGGGCGCCGATGGATCACAGGGCCTCGGTGGCCGAGACGATCTCCGTGAGCTCCGTGGTGACCTCGGCCTGGCGGGCGTTGTTCATCTGGCGCGTGTACTTGTTGATCAGCTCGCCGGCGTTGTCCCCGGCCGACTTCATGGCGCGCTGGCGCGAAGCCAGCTCAGAAGCGGCCGAATGGCACATGCTCGAGTAGATGCGCGCCCGGATGTAGCGCGGCAGCGCGATGTCCAGGAAGTCCTCCGGAGAGGGCTCGAAATCGAAGCCGGTGTCCGCCGTGGAGACCTCGCCGTAGCTCTCGGCGACGTCGTCATGGATCTCGTTGGCGTCCACGACCTCCAGCGGCAGCAGGCGGAGGACCGACGGCTCCTGCTTCACCAGCGACTCGAAGCGCGTGTACACCAGGTGGATCTCGTCGATGCCGCCCTCGTCGTACTCCGTCGTGTAGAGATCGACCAGCAGCTCGGCCAGCTCCTCGGCCCGCTCCGCCTTGGGGCTGTCGGTGTCCCCCTCGAAGGCCTGCTCGTAGGCACGGTCCCGGAAGTCGAAGTTCTGCTTGGCCTTGCGCCCGATCAGGTAGACCTTCGCCTCGGTGCCCTGCTCGGCGAAGCGAGCCAGCAGCTTGTCGGTCTTCTTCAGGACGTTGGCCGAGTAGGAACCGGCGAGGCCGCGGTCCGAGCTGAACACGACGACGGCCGAGCGGCGCGAGGTCTCCGTGCGCTGGTTGAGCATCGGGTGGCTCGAGGTCCCGGACTGGGACAGCACCTGCGACAGAGCACGGGTCAGCGCATTGGCGTACGGCGAGGCCGCGGCCAGGCGCTGACGCGACTTGCTGATGCGCGAAGTCGCGATCATCTCCATCGCCTTGAAGATCTTCTTCATGGACTGCGTGGAGGAGATCTTCTGGCGGTAGACCCGGATCTGGGCTCCCATGAAGCTTCCTTTCTGTGCCGTTGCGGTG
>ENA-OOKA01000192-OOKA01000192.1-human-skin-metagenome-genome-assembly--contig:-NODE-192-length-20086-cov-6.284908_pt1 | contig 20086 bp, 12 predicted proteins | sample MGYA00248825_ERZ500995 | MGnify/ENA primary metagenome ERZ500995 (study PRJEB25958, sample SAMN03398540) | human skin metagenome | study: EMG produced TPA metagenomics assembly of the Human Skin...
GCTGGTCGATGCGCTCCCGGGCGGTCTGCTTGCCGCGCTTGTGCTGGTTCTCCACCGACTTCTCGTTGCCGGTGTGGGCGGCGTCGCGACGCTCGAGGAAGGCGTCGATGCGCTCGGCGGTGGTGCGTGGGGTTTCCGTCATGCCCCCACCTTATCGAGGGCGCACGAGTTCATTGTGCACTCCCACCAAAAGAATCTAGAGTGGACTGGTGACCAGCCAACACGCGCCTTTCCTCGTCGACGTCCGCTCGTTGCGCGCCCGCGCCGAGGCCGCCGGGCTCGACCTTCCCCTCGTCGTCTGGGACGAGTCCTGTTCGTCGACGAACGACGAACTCGCCGCCCTGGTCCGCAAGCCCGAGCACCTCGATCCCCACCCCGCCGAGGCGGTCGGCCATCCCGTCCGCGACGTCGCCGGCGCTGTCGTCGGCAGCGGCGCGGACCGGTCCGAGCTGCCGGTGTTCACCGTCCTCGGCACCGACTTTCAGAGCGCCGGCCATGGTCGACTCGGACGGACGTGGACGGTGCCGCCGCGGAAGTCGCTGACGTTCTCGATCCTCCTCGCGCCCCGCACCGGGGTTGAGTCCTGGGGCTGGATTCCGCTGCTCACCGGGGAGGCCGTTCGCCGGGCCGTCGCCGAGGCGGGGGTTCCCGCCGTCCTCAAGTGGCCCAACGACGTCCTCACGGCAGACGGGAAGAAGCTGTGCGGGATCCTCGCGCGCATCGAGATGATCGACTCGGGTCCGCGCATCGTCCTGGGAATGGGGATCAACACCCGGCTCGCGGCTGAAGACCTCGTGCGGGAAGACGCGAGTTCGCTGGCGATCGAGCTCGGTCAGCCGGATTCAGAGATCGATCATGAAGCGTTGCTAATGTCGATCCTCAGCACGCTCATTCCTGCCCTGAGGGAGATCGACGAGTATGGTGACGAGGACTTCAGCCGGAGCCGGACCGCGGAGAAGGTGCGCGAGGGAATGGTGACGCTGGGGACACGGGTCAAGGTCGAACGGCCCGACGGCAGCCACCTCATCGGGACGGCCACCGGGCTCGACCCGTCCGGGGACCTCATCATCGACGACCGGACCACCGTGAGCGCCGGCGACGTCCACCATCTGCGACCGGCCCCTGGGACCGACACCTCTGCTGCCGGGACGACCGCGAGATGATGAGTGAGGACACCCGGCAGGCCGCCGTGTCCGCGGACGATGTCGAGCACCGTCGGAACGACGAGAGTGCGCGAGAGCGCGCCTCGCGAGACGCTGCGGGACAGGACGCACCGGTCAACCGTGGTCCGGCGGACAGCGCTGCCGGGGGCAGTGCCACGGCGGGCAACGACGCGGAGGGCTGGCCGACACAGGACACGTCGACGGGTGCTCCCGCGCAGGATGCGGTTGCACGGGCCGGCTCGGCAGACGGTGCCTCCGCGGGCACGAGTGATGAGGACGCCTCGGGGCATCCCGCTCCAGTGCACTCAGCCCCAGGACACGGCGCGTCGAGGGCTGAGGGCGTCAACCACGACGGACCGCAGGACGTCGACTCTGCACACAGCGGATCAGCACACAGCGGATCAGCGCGCAGCGGATCGGTGCACGGGGGCCCGGGTGACGCCAGCGCAGACGACGCCACCGGCGCCGATATCGCCGACGCCGGTTCCGGCGACAGTGCCGCCTCCCGATCTGATGACACCGCCTCCCGTTCTGATGACACCGTCTCACGCGGCACTGACACGACCCGCCGGCGGGCGAGGATCGATGACAGCGAACTGCCGGCCACCTCGGCGATGCCGGTCATCACCGCGAACATGCTCAACGGACACCCGGCATCCGTCGACGACGGTGCCTCGGGCAGGACCGACCGGGCCGACGACTTCTCCGAGGGACTGCACGAGGACCCGCGCACCTCGGCGATCGACATCGTCGACGATGACGACGACGATCCGGTCTACGAGACGCGGACGGCGGCCGAGCGGCTCGAGGAGATCCTCCTCGACGGCAAGCGCGTGCTCGATCGCCGGGAGGCGGCGAAGCTCGGCGGGATCTCGACGGTGTCGGCGCGGAAGATGTGGCGGGCGCTGGGGATGGCGCAGACGGATGCGCACGACAAGGCGTACACGGTCAGCGATGCGCACGCGCTGCGGATGTGGGCGAAGCCCGTCGCGGACGGACTCATCGACCAGGAGACCGCGCTGTCGCTGGCGCGTGCGATCGGGCAGACGACGGACCGCCTCGTCGTGTGGCAGATGGAGACGATCGTCGAATACCTCACCGAGGAGAAGGGCCTGAGCGAACCCGAGGCCCGGCGAGAGGCACTCGAGGTCATCGAGGACCTCATCGACCCGCTGCAGAAGATGCTCACGTACTCGTGGCGGCGCAACCTCGCCGAGGTGATGGGGCGGCTCAACGTCAACGTCTCCGACGGGCTGGCGATGGACAACCGGCAGGGCTGGTACGACTCGTCGATGCCGCTGGCCCGGGCCGTCGGCTTCATCGACCTCGTCTCGTACACGCGGCTGTCGCAGAAGATGGAGCCGAGGCAGCTGGCGAACATGGTCCAGGAGTTCCAGGGCATCTGCTACAACATCGTCGCCACCGGCGGCGGGCGCATCATCAAGACCGTCGGCGACGAGGTGTTCTTCGCAGCCGAGACCCCGCTGGCCGGAGCCGAGATCGCGATGTCGCTCATGGAGCGCGTCACCGCGGCCGCCGATCTGCCGCAGGCACGGGTCGGGTTCGTGTGGGGGCGGGTGCTCTCGCGCCTCGGCGACATCTTCGGCTCGAGCGTCAACCTGGCAGCGCGGCTGACCGCCGTCGCCGAACCGGGAACGATCTTCACCGACGAGGAGACCGCGCGGGTGCTCTCGACCTCCGACGCCTACGTCTTCGAACCGCGCGGCTCGCTCACTCTCCAGGGACTCGGCGAGACCGGGATCTGCCGGATGGAGCGCGGCACCGCGGCACGGATGAAGCTCGACCTCGACGACGAATCGTAGGCGCGGCGGGGCGGCGAGGGGCGGACGCTGCGGCGGGGCGATGCTGCGGCTTTCGCACCTCGCACCCTTGGCGCCGGAGCTTCCCCTTGACGGAGAACATTTCGCATTCCGCGCTCTTGGCTCCGGAGCCTCCCCTTGGCGGAGAGTATTTCGCATCCCGCCCTCTTAGCCCCAAAACCTCCCGTTGCACGGGGTGGATTGGGTGCCGCGGGTGCGGGTTGCGGAGCGATCGGGATGACGTGGCGTCCGAGGTGCGACGTGTTGCTACGGGTAGGACGTGTTGCTGCGAGTATGCGGCCGAGCGCCGCAATTCGCACCTCGCATCCATAGCGCCAAAACCTCCCGTTGCACGGGGTGGATTAGGCGCCGCGGGTGCGGGTTGCGGAGCGATCGGGATGACGTGGCGTCCGGGGTGCGACGTGTTGCTGCGGGTAGGACGTGCTGCTGCGGGAACGGTCGCGCGTTCCCGCACGTGTCCGCCGTCAGAACAGCGCTGAGTCGTCGCCGTCGTCCTCATCGTCTTCGTCGTGGGAGACGATGACGCCGTTGTCCGTGTCGATGCGGGCGCGCGAGATCGCCTCGCGGGCGTCGTCGTCATCGAGGTCGAGACCGTCGAGGCTCGTCGCGAGCCCGCCGGAACCGGCCGACTGAGGCGAACCGCTGCCCGAAGCACCGCTGTCGCCCTGAACGCTTTCGCCGGCGCCTCCGCTGCCCGCCGACGAGTCCCCGGAGCCATCGGCCTCCGCACCGTCGGTGCCACCGCCGCCGGTGACGTCCTCGCCCGGTTCGCCGAGGCGGGGGAGCGTGCCGATGACGTCGATCTTGGACTCGAGCGGGGACCCCGTCCCGTCACGGCGCGACATCTCACCGGGCAGCGTGCGTGCACCTCCGGCCTGCGCCGCCGCCTGCGGGGAGTCGCCGACCCAGGCGAGCGAGAGCTCGGTCTCGCCCTTGAGGAACTTGTGGGCGCGCACACCCGAGGTGGCCCGTCCCTTCGTGGGGAATTCGACGAACTCGCTCACCTTGATCGACGAGGACGGCGCACCGTAGAAGTTCTCGCCGCTGGCGATCGTCACGACCGACAGCGACATCTCCTCATCGGGTTCGCGGGGGACGGCCCCGAAGAAGATCGCCTTCGCCTCGGCGCCGAGCTTGATGCCGGCGACCCCCGAGGCGTTCCATCCCTGGGCCCGCAGGCCTGCGGCGTCGAAGGCGAGCAGCTGCGCGGCCGAGGTGACGAAGACGGCGAGCGAGGCGTCGATGTCGCGGGGCTGAGCGACGCCGATGACGGTGTCCTTGCCCTTGAGGGCGATCGCGTCCCACTCCGACTTGTTCGGACGGCCCGCCACGGACACGCGCTTGACGACGCCCTCGGCTGTGCCGAGGAGGAACTCGCGCTCGAGGTCGATGAGCCCGATGACCTTCTCGTTCTTCTCGAGCGCCGCGTACTCGGCGACCTTCACCCCGCCGGCGACGTTGGGCCGCGAGGCACCGGGCGGCAGCGCGGGAAGGTCGACGACGTCGATGAGGTGGAGGGTGCCGGTCGAGGTCAGCGCCCCGACCTTGCCCTGAGTCGTCGCGACCACCTCGGAGACGAGGGCGTCGTGGCTCGCGCGTTTGCCCGAGCGGGCGAGCACCGCGGCATCCGAGGTGCGGGCGATCCGACCGGAGGTCGAGAGGAGCACCCGGGTCGGTGCATCGGCGATCCGCAGGTTCTCCGGGGCCTTCTTCCCCTTCGCCGTGAGCTCCTTCATCGCCCCTTCGATGAGGACGGTCCGGCGGGGGGTGCCGATGATCTCCGCGGTCGCCTCGAGTTCTGAGGCGACGAGCTCGCGCAGCTTCGCCTCGTCGGCGAGGAGGCTCTCGAGGTAGTCGATGCGCTCCTTGAGCTCGTCGCGCTCGGCCTCGAGTTCGAGACGCGAGAACTTCGTCAGCCGCCGCAGCTGCAGGTCGAGGATGTAGGTGGCCTGGAGCTCCGAGAGGTCGAAGACGTCCATGAGCCTCGTCCGCGCGGTCGCGGCGTCATCGGAGGAGCGGATGAGCTGGATGACCTCATCGATGTCGAGGATCGCGATGAGCAGACCCTCGACGAGGTGGAGGCGGTCCTTGGCCTTGCGCAGCTGGAAGACCGTGCGCCGGCGCACGACGTCGATGCGGTGGGTGAGGTAGACGGTGAGGAGCTCGCGCAGCCCGAGGGTGCGCGGCTGGCCCTCGACGAGGCAGACGTTGTTGATCCCGAAGGACTCCTCGAGCGGGGTCTGCCGGTAGAGCTCGGCGAGGACCGCCTCCGGGTTGAAGCCGTTCTTGATCCCGATGACGAGCCGCAGGCCGTTCTTCCGGTCCGAGTAGTCGTCGATCGAGGCGATGCCGGTGAGCTTCTTCGCCCCGACGGCGTCCTTGACCTTCGCGACGACCTTCTCCGGTCCCACGAGGTAGGGCAGCTCGGTGACGACGATGCCCTTGCGCCTGGCGTTGATGTTCTCGATCGAGACCGTCGCCCGGGTCCGGAAGGTTCCGCGCCCGGTCTCGTAGGCCTCCCGGACGCCGTCGAGGCCGATGATCCGCCCGCCCGTGGGCAGGTCGGGACCCGGGATGAAGCGCATGAGCTCGGCGAGGTCGGCGTCGGGATTGCGGATGAGGTGGCTGCACGCGGCGATGACCTCGCCCGGGTTGTGCGGGGCCATGTTCGTCGCCATGCCCACGGCGATGCCCGAGGCCCCGTTGATGAGGAGGTTGGGGAACGCGGCGGGCAGGACGTCGGGCTGGGTGAGCGTGTTGTCGTAGTTGGGGACGAAGTCGACGACCTCTTCGTCGAGGCCGGCGATCATCTGCATCGACGCCGTCGTCAGCCTCGCCTCGGTGTAGCGGGGTGCGGCGGGTCCGTCGTCGAGGGAGCCGAAGTTGCCGTGGCCGTCGACGAGGGGGACCCGCATGATGAAGTCCTGGCTGAGCCGCACGAGCGCGTCGTAGATCGCGGAGTCGCCGTGCGGGTGGAGCTTGCCCATGACGTCACCGACGATGCGCGAGGACTTGACGTGGCCGCGGTCGGGTCGCAGTCCCATGTCGCCCATCTGGTAGACGATGCGCCTCTGCACCGGCTTGAGGCCGTCACGGGCGTCGGGCAGAGCTCTCGAATAGATGACCGAGTAGGCGTACTCGAGGTAGGAACTCTCCATCTCCGCCGAGACGTCGACATCGATGACTCTGCCTTCGGTCATGGAACTCCTGTCACACACTCGCGTCCGCTGTCCCTCAGCGGCGGCACCCGTCGATTCTAGCGTTCGAATCGTGTTCCCAGGCCCACCTCGTGGTCTCGTGTCGCTTCCGCCCCGCCGAGGCGGTGGTCAGGGGCACCGTGGACGGGAGAGTCCTGCTACGAGCGCGGGAGGTCGTTCATCCACTTCGAGAGTTCGCCGATGTAGGCCTCGACGTGCTCACGGGAGGGCGAACCGGACATGAGCTCGGCGATCATCATGCCGAGCACCGAGCTGGTGATGCGGCGGGCGAGGTCGGCGTCGATGCCGCAGAGGTTCATGACGAACGAGTCGACGGTCGCCATGTTCGACAGCTTCGCCGCGAGCGCCTCCGCCGGCAGCGCGGGGTCGAGGCTGAGCATGACGGAGGTGTAGAAGCGGTCGCGGTCGGTGGTGAGCAGATCGAAGCACAGCCCGACGGCGGCATCGGCGAGCGGCGTGCCGCCGGCCGCCGTGTTCTCGACGAGCCGGTCGAACTGACGGGCGTTGAGTTCGCCGATCCGTTCGAGGATCCCGGTGACGAGGGCGTCGCGGGTGCGGTAGACGTTGGATGTCGAGCCCACCGGCAGCTCTGCCATGGCGTCGACGGCGCGGTGCGTGAGCCCGCGGACTCCCTGCTCGGCGACGACGGCGATCGCGGAATCCGTGACGACATCTTTGCGTGAGATCAATGCTCTCTGCCTCGCTCTCGTGGGCGCTCCTGCAGCGCAGGAGTGCCTGCTGACGGTGAATGACCACTGGGGGTCACAGACAGCGACCGGGTCCGGCCGCGGGGTTTTGGGCACAAATGCATAACTATTCATGCTCGAACGGATACAGACACTACATGTTCGCTCGGGGGATTGGTATATGACTCGCCAAACTGCCAGTCGGTTCCCACCAATCGGGTCGCCCGCGCCCATGAGCAGGCGTTTCGACCCGAACAGCGGCACTGTCGTCGCACCGGACGATCCCTGTCGGCCAGGTGGCGGCCCGGCGGTCCGACGCGGACCCCTGCACCTCCGACGATACCCGAGGTGCGCCGCAGACGTCGGATGTCTCGGCGGAGCCCTCAGCTGAGCAGGCGCCGCGTCGTGTCGATCCGGGTGGCGTCGGCGAGCAGGGAGATGCGGACGTCGAGGATGAAGCTCGTCGTCTCGGTCGCGACGATCGGATGCATCTCGATGTCGAGGAGCTGCGGGTGGCGCTCGACGAGGACGGAGAGGCGTTCGAGGACGTCGATGAGGGGGTCGATGTCGACCGGCGGCAGCCCGCGATAGCCGAACAGCCTCGGCGAGGACTTGATCGCACGGATCATCTCCCCGGCGTCCTTGTCGGTCAGCGGTGCGACCCGGTGCTCGACGTCGCCGAGGAGCTCGGTCGTGTCCCCGGCCAGGGAGAACGAGAGCATCGGGCCGAGCAGGCGGTCCTCGCCGGCGCGGATGACGCAGGGCACGCCGGGTGGGGCCATGGCCTGGACGTCGATGAGCGGCTCCTCGTCCGAGGGCAGGGAGGCGATGAGGTCCTGGATCGCGGTGAAGTCCTCGGTGAGCTCCTCGGGGGTGTCGATGTTCAGCCGCACACCGCCGAGCTCCATCCGATGGCGCAGCGACTTCGTCACGGCCTTGAGCGCGACCGGGTAGCCGATCGTCTCCGCGGCCTGCAGTCCTTCGGCGACCGAGGCGGCCGTGATGTACGGGACGCTCTCGATCCCGTAGCAGGCCAGCAGCTCCCGCGCGCGCTCTCGGGAGAGGACGACGGGACAGCCGGGGGCGGCGCCGGTGAGCGCCTCATCGACGATCTCGCGCACGCCCTTGTCGTCGAGGTCCTCGATCTCGAGGAAGCGGCCGTGGTCGGCAGAGCGCCAGCGGGCGTAGTCGGTGGCACGCGCGAGCGCCCACACTGCGTCCTCGGGTTCCAAGTAACTCGGCACCGTGTGGGTGACGCGTCTGCCCTCGGAGTCGGTGAGGAAGCTCGTGAGCTCGTCCTGGACGCCGTGGATGCCGAGGAAGCACGCGACGGTCGTCTTCGCGGACCGTGCGGCGGCCTCGGCGAGACGGGCGGCGATCTCGTTCTCCTCGGCCCCGGCCGAAGGGGTGAAGGTGACGATGACGGAGTCGATGTCGTCGCGGTCGTACATCGCCTCGAGCGCCTCCCCGAAGGTCTCGGCATCGACCTCGGGATGGAGGGAGACGACGGCGGATTCGACGGTGAGCCCCTCGGCCCGGGCGCGCTGGACGATGAGCGTCGACAGCGCCGCCGAGTTGCCGATGACACCCACCCGGCGACCGGCCGGCAGCGGCTGGGTCGAGAAGACCTGGGCTAAGTCGAAGAGCTGGTGGACGGTGTCGGCACGGACCACGCCCGCCTGACCGAGCACCTGGTCGAGGGCGTGCGGGGCGAGCGAGGAGGTGCGCACGACGTGCCCGGGCGGCAGCTCGCGCCCCGTGACATCGGACTTGACGACGATGACGGGTTTGACCCGGGAGACGCGGCGGGCGATGCGGGAGAACTTCCGCGGATTGCCGATCGATTCGAGGTAGAGGCCGACGGTGTGCGTGGCCGGGTCCTCCTCCCAGTACTGGAGGAGGTCGTTGCCGGAGAGGTCGGCGCGGTTGCCCGCGGAGACGAACGTCGAGATGCCCAGGCCCCGGTTCTTCGCCGTCGCGAGCAGCGCGGTGCCGAGCGCCCCCGACTGGCTGAAGAGCCCGAGCGTGCCCGGTTCGGGGAGGAACGGGGCGAGCGAGGCGTTGAGCCGGACATCGGGGGCCTCATTGACGATCCCGAACGAGTTCGGTCCGATGAGCCGCATCCCGTACGCCCGGGAGGTCGCGACGACCTGCCGCTGCAGCTCGGCGCCGGCGCGTCCGGTCTCGGCGAAGCCCGAGGAGATGACGAGGACGGCCTTGGCGCCGTGGGCTGCGCACTCCTGGACCACCTCGGTGACGGAGTCGGCAGGCACCGCGATGACGGCGAGGTCGGCGGTGCCCGGCAGATCGCCGAGGCTGGGGTACGCGGGCACGCCCGCGACCTGGTCCGCTTCGGGGTGGACGACCCAGAGCTCGCCGGTGAAATGGGCTGAGACGATGTTGCGGATGAGGAGGTTGCCCGTCGAGTTCCGCTTTCGGCTCGCCCCGATGACGACGACCGAGGAGGGATGGAGGACGGTGCGCACGCTCTTCGCCTCGGCGCGGTGCTCGCGGGTGGCCTGGACCTCGATCGACCGCGCCGTCGGGTCGATGTCGAAGGTCACGGCGACGACCCCGTCGTCGAAGCCGCGACTGACCTCGTAGCCGGCGGCCTGGAAGACCTGGAGCATCGAGCGGTTCTGGGGGAGCACCTCGGCGGTGAACTTCCGCAGGCCCGACTCCCGAGCGGCCGCGGCGAGGTGCTCGAGGAGGATCGAGCCGATCCCGCGCCCCTGGTGGGCGTCGGCGATGTTGAACGCGACCTCCGCCGAGGTGGGGGAGATCCTGTCGTAGCGACCGACCCCGATGATGTCGTCGCCGATCGTCATCACGAGCGCCACCCGGTCGTGATGGTCGACGTTGACGAAGCGGTCGAGGTCGCGCTGGGGCAGCTTGGGCAGGGGCGCGAAGAAGCGCAGATAGATCGACTCCGGCGACTGCGCCTCGTGCATGCGCGCGAGCGCATCGGCGTCGGAGGGCACGATCGGGCGCAGATGGGCGGTGCCGCCGTCACGGAGGACGACATCGGCTTCCCACCCGGCAGGATAGTCTTCCATGCCTCAAGCATAGGCGGGCCGCGGACTCGGCACAGGCGGCGAGTACGGCACAATGGAGTCCATGGCATTACCCGAAGTCCTCGTCCGCGACCTCCAGTCGGCCGGATACTATCCGCAGCTCACCCAGGGCATCCTCGCCGACTCCCTCTTCGGCGAGCCGGTGCTCAGCCACTTCGTCCACATCGACACGCACGTCGACATCGAGTCGATCCACCGTCATGTCACCGCCTTCGTCCTCACGGAGACGAGGCTGCTGCTCGCCCACGTCGACGACGACCCGGCAGCGGCTCCCGGCGGCAGGGCCCGGGCGGTGACGAGCAGCGAGGACATCGAACTCGAACGCCTCGGCACCGTCATGGTCGGGCGCACCTTCACCGACCCCGCCTCCTACACTCCCGGCGATGCTCCCGTCGAGGTCTCGCTCACCCTCTCGTGGGGTGCCGCCCGCCGCATCGAGGCCTTCCCCGAGACGTGCGGGGACCCCGACTGCATGGGCGATCACGGCTACGGCGGGTCGACGTTCGCCGAGGACGTCGTCCTCCGCGTCTCCGCCGAAGCCGAAGGGCAGGCGGCCGTCGACCGGATCGCGGCCTTCGCCGACCGGCTGCGTCAGGCCGTCTTCCACGCCCGCCTCCGAGCGCGTCGCTGATGACCACCCCCGACACCGACGGCGTCGACCTCTCGACCCTGCTCGGTCCTCCCGACTATGCGGGGCCGCTGCTCTCCGACGTCGTCCCCGCCGCGTCGCTCGCCCTCGGTGCCGGTCACATCCTCGATGAGACCGCCGGCAGGCGGGCCGAGGGGCTCGGCCTCGACCGGGAGGCGCGCACCGTCGTCGTCGTCCTCGTCGACGGGCTCGGCGAGGAGCTGCTCAGCCGCAACAGCGGCTACACCCCCTTCTTCCGGTCGCTCGCCTCGACCAGGCGGCCGATCTCGACGGGATTCCCATCGACGACGGCGAACTCCCTGTCCTCGCTCGCCACCGGTCGTCTGCCCGGAGCCCACGGAGTCGTCGGCTATCGTCTGCTCGACCCCGCCCGCGACGCCGTGTTCAACCAGCTCACGTGGGATCTCGACGTCGACCCGCTCACGTGGGTGCCCGATGCGACGCTCTTCGAACGCCTCGAGGGCGCCGGCGTCGACGTCGTCAGCCTCGGCGAGGCGAAGTTCGCCGGGCGCGGCCTCAACCGCGCCTCCCTGCGCGGGGGACGCTTCCGTGCGTCGAAGACGCTCGAGGAGCGCACCGCGCAGGCGCTGGCCGAAGTCAGGGCGCCGGGCACCCGGCTCGTCTACCTCTACTGGGGCAACCTCGACAAGACCGGGCACGTGAGCGGATCGAACTCGGCGAACTGGAGCGAGGAGCTCGAACGCATCGACGGCGCGCTCTCCCGCCTCGCCCAGGACCTGCCCCACGACTCGGCGCTCGTCGTCACCGCCGACCACGGCATGGTCGACATCGACCATGATCGTCGCCTCGACCTCGTCGACGCCCCCGACCTCAAGGCGGGGCTGCGCCACCTCGGCGGGGAGCCCAGGGCCCTCCATCTCTACGCGCAGCTCGGAGCCGAGGCCGACGTCGCGGCCGCCTGGACCGAGACCCTGGGCGACCGGGCCCTCGTCCTCCCGCGCGCCGAGGCGATCGCCCGCGGCTACTTCGGCCCCGTCGATCCGCGGGTGCTCGGCCGCATCGGCGACGTCATCGCCGTGTGCACCGACGGCTTCGCCGTCGTCGACTCGCAGACCGAGTCCGCCTCGGCGCTCGCCCTCATCGGACACCACGGAGCGACGACGGACGCCGAACTGCGGATCCCGCTCCTCGTGGTGTGAGCGCTGCCTTCCGGGGGAGTGCGACCGCGACGGTCACCGCTGTCACCGTCGGGCGGGGACGTCGACGCACGGCTCGTCGACCGAGGACCCGCCGACGACGACCTCCCGCCTCGGCGAGGATGTGCCGGGGACGCGGAAGAGCACGCGGGAGTACATGACGTAACGGAAGACGTTGCCCAGCAGCACGCCGACGACGTTGCCGGAGATGTTGTCGGCCAGCGGCGAGGTCAGGCCCATGACGTAGTGGCTGATGATCAGGCACAGTCCGGCGATGCCGAGGCCTGCGGCGTTGACGGCGAAGAAGCCGATGGCCTCGCGCCACGGTCGGCTCGTGCGGCCGTCGCGGAACGTCCAGTGCCTCGAACCCAGCCAGCTCACCGTCGTCGCCGCGGCGACCGAGACGACCTTGGGGATGAGCGGGCCGATGTCGGTGGTGAAGAGGACGAGGTTGAAGACGGCGAGGTCGACGAGGAACGCGAGGGCCCCGACAGCGGTGAACTTCGCGAGGCGGGAGAGCTCGGCGCGGGTGCGGCCCACGGTGCCCTCCTGTCCCCTGACGCGCGGCTTCGACGAAGTCCATCGTACGACAGCGCCGATGTGGCCCGGCTGGGAGCCGCCGCTAGGATGGGTGCGTGACTTTTCCAACCATCGGCGTCATCGGCGGAGGCCAGCTGGCCCGCATGCTCGCCCCCGCAGCAGAGGCCCTCGGAGTGCGCTTCGCCGTCCTCGCAGAGACCGCCGATTCCCCGGCGGCCCAGGTCATCCACGACGTCGTCGTCGGCGACTACACGGACTTTGCGACGCTCAAGGCCTTCGCCGAGACCGTCGACGTCCTCACCTTCGACCACGAGCACGTCCCGCCCGAGCACCTCGAGGCCCTCGTCGCCGCCGGACACGCGGTCCGGCCCGGCCCGCAGGCCCTCATCTTCGCCCAGGACAAGATCCTCATGCGCCGGCGCATGGACGAGCTCGGACTGCCCAACCCGCGGTGGGCGGAGATCACCTCGACCGCCGATGCCGAGGCGTTCGCCGCCGAGGTCGGGTATCCGTTCATCGCCAAGACCCCGCGCGGGGGCTACGACGGCAAGGGCGTGCGTGTCATCACCGATTCCGCCGAGGTGGCCGACTGGCTGAGCGATGTCCCCGTCCTCCTCGCCGAGGAGAAGGTCGACTTCACCCGGGAGCTCGCCGTCATGGTCGGACGGTCCCCGATGGGCCAGACCGCCGTGTGGCCGGTCGTCGAGACCTGGCAGCAGGACGGGGTGTGCAAGGAGGCCATCGCCCCGGCCCCGGGACTGCCGGAGGAGAAGGCGCGCGCCATCACCGAGGCGGTCCTCACCGTCGCCGGCGCCCTCGACGTCACCGGGGTGATGGCGATGGAGATGTTCGAGACCCCTGAGGGCTTCCTCATCAACGAATTCGCCATGCGCCCGCACAACACCGGTCACTGGACCCAGGACGGGTCGGTGACGAGCCAGTTCGAGCAGCACCTGCGCGCCGTCCTCGACCTGCCCCTCGGCAGCCCCGAGGCCCGCGAGGACGTCTCGGTCATGGTCAACATCCTCGGCGCCGAGCACGAGGACCTCTACCGGCCCTACCTCCACGTCATGGCCCACGATCCCGCGGTCAAGGTCCACCTCTACGGCAAGGGCGTGCGCCCGGGCCGCAAGGTCGGCCACGTCAACGCGTACGGCTCCGATCGTGAGCTCGTCCTCGCCCGGGCCAGGCATGCCGCGGACTTCATCGCCGGCGTCGACCCGAACCCCCATCCCGAGATGCCCGCGCCCGCGGGAGTCCCCGCGACCGCACCCGCACGCTCCGGCGCTGCGGACCCCGACGAAAGGGCCTGACATGGCAGCTGCAGAAGAGACGAGCACCGGGGCAGCCGCCTCGGCGAGGCCCCCGGTCGGGATCGTCATGGGATCCGACTCGGACTGGCCGACGATGCGGGAGGCCGCCGAGGCGCTGAGCGAACTCGGCATCGACTCCACCGCCGAGGTGGTCTCCGCCCACCGGATGCCCGAGGACATGGTCGAGTGGGCGAAGACCGCCGCCGACCGGGGACTGCGGGTGATCATCGCCGGGGCAGGGGGAGCGGCCCACCTGCCGGGCATGATCGCCTCGATGACGTCCCTGCCGGTCATCGGCGTGCCCGTGCCGCTGAAGTACCTCGACGGGATGGACTCTCTGCTCTCGATCGTCCAGATGCCCGGCGGCGTGCCCGTGGCCACGGTCTCGATCGGCGGAGCGAAGAACGCGGGCCTGCTCGCCGCCCGCATCCTCGGCGCCGGGACCGACGAGGAGGCGGCGCGGATCCGCTCCCGCCTCGACGAGCATCGGGCCCGTCTGCGTCAGGTCGCCCTCGACAAAGGGGCGGCACTCGGGCAATAATTGTTGACTGAACGATCGATCAGTCAAAGGAGCACGATGTTCGACCTCTACCAGCCCAGTGAAGAGCACGAAGAGATCCGCCAGGCGGTGCGTGACGTCGTCGAGAAGCGGATCACCCCCTTCGCCGCCGAGGTCGACGCCGAATCCCGGTACCCCCAGGAAGCCCACGACGCGCTCGTCGAGACCGACTTCTTCGCCGCGCACATCCCCGAGGAGTACGGGGGAGTCGGGGCCGACGCCCTGGCCGTGGCGATCATCATCGAGGAGGTCGCCCGCGGCTGTGCGTCCTCCTCCCTCATCCCTGCCGTCAACAAGCTCGGGAGCATGCCCGTCCAGCTCGGGGGAGACGCGGCGATCAAGGAGAAGTACCTCGCCCCCGTCGCCCGCGGAGAGGCCGGCTTCTCCTACGGACTCTCCGAACGCGAAGCCGGCTCCGACACCGCTTCGATGAAGACCCGCGCGACCCGTGACGGGGACGACTGGATCCTCAACGGGGTGAAGACCTGGATCACGAACGCCGGGGTCTCCGAGTACTACACGGTCATGGCCGTCACCGACCCCGACGGGGCCCGGGGCCGCAACATCTCCGCCTTCGTCGTCGAGAAGTCCGACGAGGGGTTCACCTTCGGGGAGAAGGAGCGCAAGCTCGGCATCAAGGGATCGCCCACGCGCGAACTCCTCTTCGACAACGTCCGCCTGCCCGGGGACCGGATCGTCGGCGAACCCGGCGAGGGTCTCAAGATCGCGCTGCGCACCCTCGACCACACGCGTGTGACGATCGCCGCGCAGGCCGTCGGCATCGCGCAGGGGGCGCTTGACTACGCGCTGAACTACGTCAAGGAGCGCCAGCAGTTCGGCAAGCGCATCGCCGACTTCCAGGCCATCCAGTTCATGCTCGCCGACATGGGCATGAAGCTCGAGGCCGCCCGCCAGCTCACCTACACCGCGGCGGCGAAGAGCGAACGCGGTGACGCCGACCTCACGTACTTCGGAGCCGCGGCGAAGGCCTTCGCCTCCGATGCCGCGATGGAGATCACCACCGACGCCGTCCAGCTCCTCGGCGGTGCCGGCTACGTCGTCGACCACCCCGTCGAGCGGATGATGCGCGATGCGAAGATCACGCAGATCTACGAGGGCACGAACCAGATCCAGCGCCTCGTCATGGGCCGCCAGCTGCTCGGCTGAAGCCTCCGGCGACTCCACGGCCGTTCCCACCGCATTCGCGGCGGGAACGGCCGTCTGCGTGTCCGGGGGCAGAGGTGTGGGGGAGAACACGGTGTGATCGGCGACATGCGAGGCGCGCAGGTGCGGGCTTCGGCCTCTGCCACGCGCCACAATGGAGGGACACAGAGGACTCGGACGTTGGTTTGGCACGATTGATGCCTGGGCGTCGGTGCGCCCGAAGTCAGTCAGCGAGCAAGAGGCAGAGGTGAGGCAGTGGCCGAGACGAAGTACATCGACCCGATCCGCTTCCCGTCGTACGCCTCACAGCCGACCAGGGACCTGCGGGCGTGGCTGCTGCTCCTCGTCTCCGTCCTCCTTCCCGGTGGCGTCCAGCTGCTCTTCCGTGCCCGCCGGTGGGCGAAGATCTCGCTGTCGATTACGGCGATCAGCTGGCTGCTCGTCATCATCGCCGTCGTCGCCATCCTCATCAATCGCACGTTCGCGTTCACGATCGGCACGAACCCCTACATCCTCACCTTCCTCACCATCTGGGTGCCGGTCGTCGGGCTCAACTGGGTCGTCTGCCTCTTCGACACCGTCCGCCGCATCCGCCTGGTCACCCTGTCGAAGAAGGCGCGCACTCGATTCCTCGGCGCGTTCTGCGCCCTCCTCCTCGTCGTCGTCGGACCGCTGGCGTGGGGCACGAACATCCTCAACAGCCAGCGCGGGCTCGTCAGCGACCTCTTCGCCTCGGGCAAGGCCGCGAAACCCGTCGACGGGCGCTACAACATCCTTCTCCTCGGCTCGGACGCCGGCAAGGGCCGCACGGGCATCCGACCCGATTCGCTCTCCCTCGTCTCGATCGACGCCGAGACCGGCAAGACCGTCATCATCGGACTGCCGCGCAATATGCAGAACGTCCCCTTCCCCGAGGATTCGCCGCTCAACGCCGTCTACCCGCAGGGCTTCAACTGCGGCAGCGAATGCCTCCTCAATGCCGTGTTCCAGCAGGGTGAGAAGTACAAGGAGAAGTTCCCCGACCCGAAGCGCGCCGGGGAGCAGGCGACGATGGACGCCGTCTCAGCGGTCACCGGCCTCGAGGTCCAGTACTACGCCATGGTCAACCTCAAGGGCTTCGAGAACCTCATCGACTCCCTCGGTGGGATCACCCTGGTCTCGGGCAAGCGGGTGCCGATCTCCTCGAAGGTGAATAAGGCCACGGGCAAGCACGGCCCGGTCAAGGGCTGGATCGAACCGGGCAAGCAGAAGCTCGACGGCTACCACGCGCTCTGGTTCGCCCGCTCCCGCGAGTTCTCCAGCGACTACGAGCGGATGATCCGCCAGCGCTGCGTCCAGGAGGCCATGGTCAAGCAGCTCGACCCGGCGACCGTGCTCACGCGGTACCAGGACATCGCCGCGGCCACCCCCGGAGCGGTGTCGACGGACATTCCGTCCTCGCAGGTCGACATGTTCGTCGACCTTGCCCTCAAGGTGAAGAGTCAGAAGATCGAGTCGCTTGACCTCACTCCGCCGCGCGTGACACCATCACAACCGGACTTCGCCGAGGCGCGACGCCTCGTTGCGAACGCGATCGAGAAAGCCTCCACGGACGCTGAGAAGCAGGACAGCGCCCTCTCGGCGTCGACAGGCGTCGCTGCGGGCGTCTCCGCCGGTATGGACACCGGCGTCCGCGTCGACGCCTCCGCCGGTCGCGAACTCGCCGCCTCGGCCAGCCCTGACAAGGGCGGAGACGAGGATGCGCGCGCCATCTGCTACGTCCCGTAAAGGGTGCGGACGAGGGGCGGATCCGCGGTCGAGGATGACCGGAGAAGGACCCCGCGAAAAAACTTTCGCTCGGTGTGTCGCTTGAGAACACTGGGAACCACACCGGTGTAATTATGTTCATTCGTTATTTGGCTAGTCTGACACGCCGGAAATGTGTAACAATTTTGAGATGTTGGGGTTGCCCACCGTACTGCCGACGGTGAAGCCGACCCCGAGGCCCGAACTTCCCTGACTTCCTCGAAAAGGCTGTAACGATGAAATACATACTGCCCACTGTCGCGGGCTGCGCTTCAGTCGCTCTCGTCGGCACCTTAGCGGTCACGGCTCCGACTGCCTTTGCTGCAACCGTCGAGCCGGAAGTGACCCAACAGGCGCTCAAGGTGAGCGAGGACGGACTCAACGTCCCCGGCGCACGCGACTCCAGCGATTCCGCTGCCTCCGTCGCCAACCAGAGCGCGTCGAGCAACCTTCCCAACGTCTTCAAGTCGCAGACGGCACTCGCCGCCACCCAGGTGCCCGCCACGGTCGGCACCGGTGCGCAGGCGGCGACGGCAGCCGTCACCCCCACCTCGGCGGGGCTGACCTCACCTGAGGGCTCGAGCGAAACCCCGGCCCCGGCCGAGGCCGAGCAGGGCGAGAAGACCGAGGAGACTGCACCTGCCGAGGGCACGGCCCCCACCGACGGGTCGACCCCGACGGAGAAGGCCGACGACGACGGCGATATCTCCGGGTCGGTCCGTCAGCAGACCGAGGACGGCGTCAACATCGCCCTCATCTCCGATGTCCTCGACGTTCCGTCGAAGAACCCCAGCCTCGTCGGGGTCACCTTCTCGAACGCACCGTCGAGCATCCGCATCCAGGTCCGCGTCAAGAGCGACTCCGGTTGGGGGAACTGGCAGACGCTCGACGAGGAGAAGCAGGAGGAGGCGAAGAACGAGGGCTCCGAACCCTTCACGGTCAACCGTGCGGCAGGCGTCCAGATGCGCATCCTCGGCGAGAAGGCTCCCAGCGATGCCGAACTCGTCCTCGTCGACCCGAAGCGCTCGTCCGCGGACGCCGAGGCGGTCGCCGAGAACGCACCCGTGCAGATCGACCCGCAGAGCGCACAGCCGGCCACCGACGGTGACTCCGCTGCGACCGAGACCGGTGCGGGCAGCGCCGGCGACGCCGCCGAGGCGACGACCGTCTCCGCCGGCGGAGCGGCGACCGTGACGACGCAGAACTACGTCCCCGGCTCGTCCTCGGTGTCCACCGTCGCGAAGTCGGCGAAGGTCCCGCGGCCCGACATCGCCTCCCGCAAGTCGTGGGGCGCCAAGCCCTACAAGGGCAGCCCTGACTACGCGAGCGGCATCAAGCAGGCCGTCGTCCACCACACCTCGGGATCGAACAGCTACTCCGCCGAGGACGTGCCGGCGATCATCCGCGGCATCCAGTCCTTCCACCAGAAGGGACGCGGCTGGTCCGACATCGGATACAACGTCGTCGCCGACAAGTACGGCCGCCTGTGGCAGGCCCGCGACGGCAAGCTCGAGAAGGCCGTCATCGGCGCCCACGTCGCCGGACACAACTCCGGCACGTTCGGCATCTCGGTGCTCGGCACGTACAACGGCTCGGCCCCGCCGAAGAAGACCCGTGACGCTGTGGCCGCCGCCATCGCGTGGAAGTTCTCGCTCAACGGGCTGACCGCGAGCAAGTCGACCCTCGTCGGCCACCGCGACCTCGGCAGCACCGACTGCCCGGGCGATGCGTTCTACGCGAAGCTCGGAGAGATCCGCAGCACCGTCAACTCGATCCTCAAGTCCGGCGACCTGCCCTCGGACGAGAAGACCGAGTCGCCCAAGCCCAAGCCGAAGCCGAAGACCGCGATCGAGGACTACGCGGAGAAGAACAACCTCGGCAAGGCCACGAGCGGTGAGTTCGATGTCAAGGGCATCGCAGGCGCCAAGGGACGCAACTACGAGAAGGGCGTCGTCTACTGGTCCAAGAAGACCGGCGCCTACCACGTCAAGGGCGCCATCCGGGGAGCGTTCAGCGGCGATGTCGTCCAGACGATCGGACTGCCGACGGGCAATGAGCGCGGCGGGCTGAAGAACGGGGGAGCGTACCAGACCTTCTCCAAGGGCTCGATCCACTGGTCGCCCAAGACCGGGGCGAGGTACACGACCGGCGTGCTCCAGGGCTACTGGAAGGCCAAGGGGTACGAGCGCGGGCACCTCGGCTACCCGAAGTCGAACCCCACCTACAAGGACGGCCGCGGGGAGCAGCTGTTCGAAGGGGCGAAGCTCGTCTGGGCCGAGGGCTACGGCACGACGGAGTTCTCTCCCAACGGGACCATCTCGGGTGGAGTCGTCGATGAGAATGCCTCGGGCGACAGCTCCCCTCCGGGGGACAGCGCCGCCGATGGCGGTTCGGGTGCAGACTCCGGGGAAGGTGCTGCAGCCGGCAACGACGACAAGGATTCGAAGGACAACAAGGACTCCAAGGACTCGAAGGACTCCAAGGACGACAAGGGATCGAAGGACTCCAAGGATTCCAAGGACGACAAGGGATCGAAGGACTCCAAGGACGGCAAGAAGGACAAGCCGTCCAAGGAGGAGAAGATCCAGGCGCAGCGCAACGCCATCATCAAGGACGCGAAGTCCTACCTCGGGGTCAAGTACGTCTGGGGCGGCACCACGCCGAAGGGATGGGACTGCTCGGGCTTCACCCAGTACGTCTACGGCAAGAACGGCATCAAGCTGCCGCGCACGACGAGTCAGCAGCGCAACGCCGGCAAGGTCATCTCGATCAAGGACGCCAAGCCCGGCGACCTCATCTGGATCCCCGGTCACATCGGAATCATCTCGGAGACCAAGGGCCAGATGTACGATGCCGGCTCGACCCGGACGAACACCGCCAAGCGCAGCTACGAGTGGATGCTCGGCCGCGGCGCCAAGGTCATCCGCGTCGTCGGCT
>ENA-OOKA01000194-OOKA01000194.1-human-skin-metagenome-genome-assembly--contig:-NODE-194-length-20018-cov-7.179532_pt1 | contig 20018 bp, 19 predicted proteins | sample MGYA00248825_ERZ500995 | MGnify/ENA primary metagenome ERZ500995 (study PRJEB25958, sample SAMN03398540) | human skin metagenome | study: EMG produced TPA metagenomics assembly of the Human Skin...
CGGCGACCCGTACAAGGTGTACTCGGCCTTCGCCCGCGCCTGCGGCGAGGAGGGCCCGCCTCGCGCCGCCGCCGGCCTCCCGCCGCGTCTGGCCGGACCGCCCGACGGAGTGCGCGCCGGCGGGCACGAGATGCGCACCTGGCTCCGCGAGGCGCACTTCGGGCAGGCCCTCGACCGTCGGGGCTGGCTGCCGACGTCGCCGGACTGGGCGGGTGGGCTGCGGGAGGCCTGGTCCCCGGGGGAGAAGGGCGCCCGGCAGCGCCTCGAGGACCTCGACGGGGTGCTGGGCGCGTACGCGGAGGACCGGGAACGGCCCGCCACGGAGGGGACCACCCGCCTGTCCCCGCATCTGCGCTTCGGCGAGGTCTCGCCCCACGAGGTGTGGCATCGGAGCGTGGAGTGCGGCCGCGGCACGGGCCCGGAGTCCTTCCGCAGGGAGCTGCTGTGGCGGGAGTTCGCCTGGCACCGCCTCTTCCACCTGCCGGATCTCGCGACGCGCAACGTCCGCCGGCAGTTCGACCGCTTCGACTGGCGGGAGGACGCGAAGGAACTCCGCGCCTGGCAGCGGGGACGCACCGGCATCGACCTCGTCGACGCCGGAATGCGACAGCTCTGGGAGACCGGGTGGATGCACAACCGGGTGCGGCTCGTGACCGGCTCCTTCCTCACCAAGAATCTCCGGCAGCACTGGCGGCGCGGCGAGGAGTGGTTCTGGGACACGCTGGTGGACGCCGACGAGGCCTCGAACCCGTTCAACTGGCAGTGGGTGGCGGGGAGCGGGGACGACGCCGCGCCGTACTTCCGCGTGTTCAACCCCGCCCGGCAGCAGGAGCGCTTCGACCCCGACGGCGACTACGTGCGACGGTGGGTGCCCGAGATCGGCACCGAGCGCCGGGACGACCCGATCGTGGACCTGCGCGACTCGCGGCGAGACGCACTGGCCGCCTACGAGGAGGTCAGGGGCTCGCCGGACGGGGTGTGACCTCGCGAACAGCGGTCCGGGTCGGTTGGACGGGGTGGGGCTGTTCGGGGTAGCGTTATGCGTCGGCGGAGATCCCCGGGATTCGTCCCGAGATCGCCCTGCACGGGCCTATAGCTCAGTCGGTTAGAGCGCTGTCCTGATAAGACAGAGGTCGCTGGTTCAAGTCCAGCTAGGCCCACTTCGAGGATCGGAGGAACTCATGAAGAAGTTCATCGCGACCACCGCTGTCGTGCTCACCACGGCCGTCGCGGGGATCCTCACCTGGCGGAAGGTCGAGTCTGACCGGATCCGCAACGATCTGTGGAACGAGGCGGAGCGCGTCTCCGTCGAGCAGGACATGGCGGCGCGGAAGCAGGCGCAGCACTCCTGATCCGCACCGGTGCCGCATCGAGTACGATCGGCACCACCCACGGGGACTTAGCTCAGTTGGTAGAGCGGTAGCTTTGCAAGCTTCAGGTCAGGGGTTCGACCCCCCTAGTCTCCACCAGGCAGGACAGACGAAGGCCCCTCCCCCCGGGAGGGGCCTTCTGCGTGTCCGGTCGTGTCCGCACCGCCGTCGGCTCGGGCCGGCCTCACTCCCGCGCCGTCGTCTCCGCGACCGTCCCGTCGACGCCCACGAGCGTGACGACGTCGCCGTCGCCGAGACGGGCCCCGGGCGGGACCTGCGCATCGTCCTGCACGAGACAGCCGCGCAGACGGGCTCCGGCACCCACGCGCGCACCGTCGAGGACGACGCACTCCACCAGCTCGGCACCGGCCTCGACGACCGCGCCGGGACTGATCACGCTGCGGGTCACGCTGCCGGCCACGTCGCTGCCCTGGGCGAGCAGGGAGGTGCTCACCGCGGCGCCGTCCCGGACACGGGCGGGCAGCAGCTGAGGCTGGGCGGAGAAGATCGGCCAGTCGGGATCGTCGAGGGTCACGCCGTCGCCGTCGAGCAGGTGCATGTGCGCCTCCCAGTACGAGGCGAGGGTGCCGATGTCTCTCCAGTACCCCTCGAGGCGGTGCTCGACAGTCCGTTGCCGCTCGACGAAGTGGGGGACGAGGTCGTCGCCCCAATCCTGCAGCTCGCCGACCTGCTCCGGCAGAGTCCTCAGGGCCTCGAGCAGCGCGGGGGCGTCGAAGCAGAAGATCTCGGTGGCGACGAGATCTGTGGGCGGGTCCTCCGGCTTGTACCAGAACTCCTCGACGATGCCGCCCTCCCCGGTGCGCACCACGCCGTGGCGGGAGGCGTCCTGCGGGAGGCGGGTGGTGACCATGGTGAGCTCGGCGTCGGCGGCCGCGTGCGTGTCCAGCACGTCCAGCAGATCGATCGTGTAGAGGTGATCGGCGCTGAGCACCAGCACGATCTCCGGGGCGAACTCGGCGATGAGCTCCTTCTGCCTCCACAGGGTGTCGCTGTTGCCGGTGGCGAAGCCCTCGCCCTCGGCGCCCTCGAAGGGGGTGAGCGTGCGCAGCCCGTCGTGGGTGCGGTCGAGGTCCCAGGGCCGGCCGGCCGACAGGTGCTCGTTCAGCGAGTGCGGGAGATACTGCTCGACCACCCACACCGCCCTGAGGTGGCTGTTGGCGAGATTGGACAGGGCGATGTCGATCAGCCGGTAGGAGCCGCCCACGCGGAGGGCGGGCTTGGCCTGCTCGTCGGTGAGCGCTCCCATCCGGGAGCCCTGCCCGCCGGCGAGGACGATCGCGAGGGTGCGGGGGATGCGCATACGGGCCAGGGTACGGCCGCGACGCGCGAGGGAGGAGCGGACCGACCGGCGGGTCCAGCCCGTCGGCCGCCCCGCCGAGACGCCGAGGGGCCGCGATCCGGTCGCGCGGAGTCCGTGGCCGCGCCCCCTCCCGTTCCGGTGGACGGTCGGCTAGATTCTCCATGCATGACACTCGACCCCGTCATCCGCCTCCGACTCTCGACGATGATGTTCCTGGAGTTCTTCGTGTGGGGCGCCTGGTTCGTCACGCTCGGCACGTACCTCGCCGCGGACCTCGGGGCGAGCGGCAGCCAGATCGCCCTGGCTTTCCTCACCCAGTCCCTCGGCGCGATCCTCGCCCCCTTCATCGTGGGGCTGATCGCCGACCGCTGGTTCGCCGCGCAGCGCATCCTCGGCGTGCTGCACCTGTTCAGCGCCGTGATGCTCTTCCTCGCCGGCCGGCAGGGCGAGTTCGGGGCGTTCTTCGTGTTCGCGCTGCTGGCGATGATCTCCTTCATGCCGACGCTGGCTCTCGCGAACTCGATCTCCTTCCGCCGCCTGACCAGCCCCGAGCGGCAGTTCCCCGCGATCCGCGTGTTCGGCACGATCGGCTGGATCGTGGCGGGACTCCTCATCGGCTGGCTCGGCTGGGAGGCCGGGGGAGCGCTCGAGAACACCTTCGTCATGGCCGCGATCGGCTCGGCGCTGCTGGGCGTCTACGCCTTCACCCTCCCGCACACCCCGCCGGAGACGACGGGCGAGCGCGTCACCGTGCGCGACGTGCTGGGCCTGGACGCCCTCGCGCTGCTGAAGTCCCGCTCCTACCTGGTCTTCTTCCTCGCCTCGATCCTGATCTGCATCCCGCTGGCGTTCTACTACAACTTCACCAACCTCTACCTCAACGAGATCGGGGTGCAGTCCGCCGCGGCCGTGCAGTCCCTCGGCCAGGTCTCCGAGGCGCTGTTCCTGCTGATCATGCCGCTGATGCTGAAGAAGCTCGGCGTGAAGCGGACGCTGCTGATCGGCATGCTCGCCTGGGCGCTGCGCTATGCCCTGTTCGCGTTCGGGGACGCCGGCTCCCTGCTGTGGCTGGTGATCATCGGGCTCGTGCTGCACGGCGTCTGCTACGACTTCTTCTTCGTCGCCGGGCAGATCTACACCGACCGCTTCGCCCCCAAGCACGTGCGCAGCGCCGCCCAGGGCCTGATCTCGCTCGCCACCTACGGCGTCGGCCTGCTGATCGGCTCCCTGATCTCCGGCCCCATCGTCGACGCCTTCCTCGCGGCCGACGGCACGCACGACTGGCGCACCGTCTGGCTCATCCCGGCCGCGCTCGCCGTCGGCGTCGCGCTGTTCTTCGCGGCGCTGTTCCGGGAGCGGGAGACGGCCGAGGCGGCGGAGGTCCCGCAGGGGGCCTGAGGCGGCCCGGACTCCGGGGGAAGCCCTGCGTCACACCGTGCGCAGCGAGCTGAACAGCAGGTTGGTCTGCGTGGTGCGGACCCCCGGAATCGCCCGGACCCGCTCCAGCACGAGGTCGAACTCGGCGAGGTTCCGCGCCCGGATCTGCAGCACGAGGTCCCAGGTGCCGGTGGTGGAGTGGAACTGCTCGAGCTCGGGATAGCCGCGCAGCTCGCGCACGATCTCGGGGCTGCGGCTGTTCTCGGTCGCGACCAGCATCACGCCCTGGACCGAGTCGTGCTCGATGTCGCCGCTGACCCGGATCGTGAACCCCTCGATCACGCCGTTGTCCACGAGGCGGTCGATCCGCGAGGTGACGGTGGAGCGGTTGACCCCGAGCTCGCGGGCGAGGACGGCCACCGGGGTGCGGCTGTTCGCGCGGAGGAGGGCGATGAGGCGGTAGTCGAGATCGTCGAGCACGCAGACAGCCTAATACCGCCCAGCAGAGTGCTCCCCATGGTGCCGTTCTGCCCGGCATCTCGATCGTTGCGACGCCGCATCGCCGCCTCCTAGAGTCACTGCCGGCCCAGGTGAGGGCGTGATTCCGGGAGCTCCTCCCGCAGTGAGATCAAGGTGGTGAGAAGTGCTCGACGTGTCCGTCCTGCCCGCTTTCCTGCTGGCCGTCACGGTCATCCTCGTGACTCCCGGACCGGACATGGCGTTCATGGTCGCCACCGGCATCAACCAGGGCAGGCGCGCCGCCGTCCAGGGCGCGTTCGGGGTCACCTCGGCGATGACGATCTGGGTGCTCGTCGCGGCGACGGGTCTCGGCGTCGCCCTGACCCAGCTGCCGGCCGCGCTGGACGCGATCCGGCTGGCCGGCGCCGGCTACCTGGCGTTCCTCGCGATCACGACCTGGCGCCGCGCCGGCGCACCGCTCGAGGAGGCCTCGGTCGTGCCGAACGTCTTCCGCCGCGGCTTCGTCGTCAACATCACCAACCCGAAGATCGCACTGTTCTTCGTCGCCTTCCTGCCCCAGTTCCTGGGCACGACGGGCGGCTCCGGGGAGAACCCCTTCGCGCAGATCCTCATGCTGGGCCTGCTGCTGCAGCTGACCGGCCTGCTCACCGATCTCGCGATCGGCAGCGCCGCGGGGCTCTTCCGCGACGCCGTGCTCAGCCGGCCGCGCGTGCGCTACCTGCTCGACGGCGCGGCAGGCACCGTCTACGGCGCGCTCGCGGTGCTGCTCGTGCTCGGGGTCGTGCACGGCTAGACCCGCGCCGCCGGTCGGCAGCAGACTGGACGCATGACCACCGCCGAACAGCACAGCACCACCCCTCGCACGGCTCTCGTCACCGGCGCGACCAGCGGGATCGGCCGGGAGGTCGCCCTGCAGCTCGCCGAGCTCGGCTGGAGGGTGATCGCCGTCGGCCGCGACCGGGAGGCCCTCGCGCAGCTCGCGGAGGCCTCCGCGCTGATCACCCCGCGCGCCGCGGACCTGCTCACGGGCGACCTCGCCACGCTCGTGCCCGACCGCGTGGACGCCCTGGTCCACGCCGCCGGGATCTCTCCCTCCACCCGTGTCGAGGACACGGCCGATTCGGACTGGGAACGGGTCTTCGCCCTCAACGTCACCGCCGGTGCGGCGCTCGTCCGGCACGCCCTGCCCGCCCTGCGCGACGCGTGCGGCACCGTGGTGCTCGTGAACTCGGGCGCCGGCACCGCCGCGCGTCCCCGCAATGCCCCGTACGCCGCGAGCAAGCACGCGCTCCGGGCGCTCGCGAACGGCCTGCGCGCCGAGGAGGAGGGGAACGGAGTGCGGGTCTCGACCGTGTACCCCGGCCCCACGGACACCCCGATGTTCGGCGGGGACGTCGACCGGGGCGAGCTGATCCGCCCCTCCTCCGTCGCGAGGGCGGTGGTCATGGCCATCACCGCGAGCGAGGACGTGCAGCTCACGGACATCCACGTCCGTCCCCGCCGCGAGCTGACCTGGTGAGCAGGCCGACGGCCCCGGGACCGATGCGCTCTGCGCGGTCCCGGGGTTGTCGTGCGTCGTGGACGGAGGGCCTGCCCTTCGTCAACGCCGACGCAGAAGATCCGCGAGCGTCGTGCGCGGATGTGGGGTCATGTCGAGAGGGCGATACGTCTCGCCGACGTGGCGGAGGTGCGTGACAACTCCCGGGCCTCGGCGCCGTTCCGGCTGTGCGCGAGGTTCGAGCATGGGGTGCGGATCGGGGATCCGGACTGGCCGTCCTGGGCGCCCGACGAGCTCCGAGGGATCCCGGGACCGCCCTGACCGGCGCGTTCGATCGACCCGGTCCGGCGACGTCTCCGAGCCGGTCCCTGCGCCCAGCCCCCGTCTGCTCAGCTCCCGTCGGCCGTCGGCGCCTGCGGCTGCGCGGGCGCGTGCCGCTCGAGGAACTCGAGCATCGCCACCCGGTCCACTCCGGTGAAGGTGCCCGTCGGCATCGCGGCGAGCAGCGAGGCGTGCAGGCGCGCGACCGGCCACACAGAGCCGTGCCAGCGCTCGACCAGATCGGGGGACGGGCGGCGGCAGCAGTCCGGGTCGGGGCAGCTGGAGGAGTGGCGCACGCTCGTCTCCCGGCCCCGGAACCACTTCGTGTGGGCGAAGTCGGTGCCCACCGAGATGGAGAACTCCCCGCCGGAGCCGGACTCGATGCGGGAGGTGCACCAGTAGGTGCCGCCGGGCTTGTCGGTGTACTGGCTGTACTGCCGCATCCGGTCCTCGGAGCGGAAGACCCGCCGCGCGCTCCACCAGCGGCACACCAGCTGTCCCTCCACCGCGCCGAGCGCATCGGTGGGGAAGCGGACGTGGTCGTTCTGGTACGCCTTCACGATCGTGCCCGAGGAATGCACCTTCAGGAAGTGCACCGGGATGTCGAGGTGATGGGTGGCGAGGTTCGTGAAGCGGTGCGCGGCCAGCTCGTAGGTGACGGCGAACTCGTCGCGCAGGTCCTCGACCGACAGCTCCCGCTGCGCCTTCGCCCGCTGCAGGAGCTCGCTCGCCCCCGCCTCCGGCACCAGCATCGCCGCGGCCAGATAGTTCACCTCCACCCGCTGGCGCAGCAGCTCCCCGTAGTCGGCCGGCTCGTCCATCCCCAGCACGTGCGCGGCCAGGGCCTGCAGCACCGTGGTGCGGGGGTCGGCGGCGTCGCGCCCGAGCGGCAGGTAGATCCGCATCGAGGACGCATCGGTGATCGAGCGGGCCGAGTGGGGGAGGTCCGGCACCGAGTGGAGGGAGAAGCCGAGCTCCTCGGCCAGCAGCGAGACCTTGCGGTGCGAGAGCGGGCCGCCGCTGTGCCCGATCCGGGCCAGCAGCTCCCGCGCCGTCTCCTCGAGGGCGGGGTAGTAGTTGCCGGCCTCGGACTGCTCCTGGCGCAGCTGTCCGTTGACGCGCCGCGCCTCCTCCGGGGTCGCGGCCCGCTGCTCGTGCAGGCGCCGCAGCTCCTCGTGCAGGGTCAGGATCGTCTCGATCGCCGCGTCGGAGAGGGACTTGCGCACGGGCAGGTCCGGCAGGCCGAGACCCCGGTAGAGCGCCCCGGCCTGCGCCTTCTCGAGCGCGATCTCGAGCGCCGCCCGACGCGACGGGGGCTCGGGGTCCAGCAGGTCCTGGACTCCCACCTCGAGCACGCGCGCGATCCGGCGCAGCTCCCCGAGGCGCAGCTCGCGCTTGCCGTTCTCGATCACGGACAGCTGCGAGGGTGCGCGGTCCAGGGCCGCGGCGAGCTCGGCGAGGGAGAGGCCGCGTGCGGTGCGCGCGGCACGGATCCGTCGGCCGATGAGCAGCGGGTCGACCTCGTCGTCGGGATCGGGCGCGAGCGCTCCGGGAGCAGGTGCGCCGGGGGCGCCGGTGCTGGAGCCGGCGCCGGCAGCGGGCCGTCGTGCGGCGTCGTCGGGACGTCGGCCGGAGGTGCGGGGCTGAGCGGTCATGCGGGCCACAGTGACACAGATTACTTCTGAAGAACAGAAATATCGCGGAAGTTCTTCGCTATCGGACCTTCTGAGGGGGCCCTGGAGCGGCAAGAGTGTGACCACTCGACGAAGTTCGTCGAGGACGGCAGCCCCACCGGCCGCCGGACCACCCCGAGGAGCCGATGATGACCACCCCGACCCCCTCCGCCCCGCGCAGCACCACCCGCCCCGGGGACCCGACCATGACCGCCGAGGAGCTCGCCCGCGACTGGGAGATCGACCCGCGCTGGGCGGGCGTCCGCCGCGACCACAGCGCCGAGGACGTCCTCTCCCTCGCCGGCCCCGTCCGCGAGGAGCACACCCTCGCCCGCCGCGGCGCCGAGCGCCTCTGGGAGTTGATCCGCGAGAACGACGAGGACCCCGGCTCCTGGATCTCCGCCCTCGGCGCGCTCACCGGCAACCAGGCCGTCCAGCAGGTCCGCGCCGGGCTGAAGGCGATCTACCTCTCCGGATGGCAGGTCGCCGCCGACGCCAACCTCTCCGGCCAGACCTACCCCGACCAGTCGCTCTACCCCGCCAACTCCGTCCCCTCCGTCGTGCGCCGGATCAACAACGCGCTGCTGCGCGCCGGACAGATCGAGTTCGCCGAGACCGGCACCACCAGCCGCGACTGGCAGGCGCCGATCGTCGCCGACGCCGAGGCCGGCTTCGGAGGCGCCCTGAACGCCTACGAGCTGATGCGCTCGATGATCGAGGCGGGCGCCGCGGGCGTGCACTGGGAGGACCAGCTGGCGAGCGAGAAGAAGTGCGGCCACCTGGGCGGGAAGGTGCTCATCCCGACCTCCCAACACGTGCGCACCCTGAACGCCGCCCGTCTCGCCGCGGACGTCTCCGGCACCCCGACGGTGATCATCGCGCGCACCGACGCGCTCGCCGCGACCCTGCTGACCAGCGACGTCGACGAGCGTGACCGGCCCTTCCTCACCGGGGAGCGCACCGCGGAGGGCTTCTACGAGGTCACCCCCGGGATCGAGCCCGTCATCGCGCGAGGTCTGGCCTATGCGGAGTACGCGGATCTGCTGTGGGTCGAGTCCTCCACCCCGGACCTCGAGCTCGCCCGCCGCTTCGCCGAGGCGATCCACGCGCGGTTCCCGGACCAGAAGCTGGCCTACAACTGCTCGCCGAGCTTCAACTGGAAGCGTCACCTGGACGATGCGCAGATCGCCCGCTTCCAGCGCGAGCTCGCCGCGATGGGCTACGCCTTCCAGTTCATCACCCTGGCCGGCTTCCACTCCCTGAACCACGCCATGTTCGAGCTGGCCAGCGGCTACCGCGACCGGCAGATGAGCGCCTTCGTCGAGCTGCAGGAGGCGGAGTTCGCCTCCGCCGAGCACGGCTTCACCGCCCATCGCCACCAGGCCGAGGTGGGGACCGGCTACTTCGACCGGGTCGCCACCGCCCTGAATCCCACCTCCTCCACGCTCGCCCTCGCGGGCTCCACCGAGACGGCCCAGTTCCACTGAGCGCCGTCGGCCCCGTCCCCGGGGCCGCGAGCGGAGACCCCGCCGCCCCCGGGCGAAGAACCAGCGTCCACCTGACCCGTCCCCTCGGCCCGCCACCCCGCGCCGGACCCCAACGACCCTCCTGACCAGCCACGTGTCCCGGAAGGACCTCGCCATGACCCTCATCGACTACCGCCGTCCCCTCTCCGAGCAGCGCCCCGCCGCCGGCACCTCGACCGACCCGTTGGCCCCTGACCGCAGCACCCCGCGCGGACGCCTCGAGGTCGTCGGCCCCCTGGGGCCCCGTTTCGAGGAGATCCTCACCCCCGAGGCGCTCGACTTCCTCGCCCTGCTGCACGACCGCTTCGCGAGCCGACGCACCGAGCTGCTCACCGCCCGCACCCTGCGCCGGGAGTCCATCGCGGGCGGGGCCATGTTCGACTTCCTCCCCGCCACTCGTGCGATCCGCGAGGACCGCAGCTGGCGCGTCGCCGGCCCCGGGCCGGGCCTCGAGGACCGGCGCGTCGAGATCACCGGCCCCACCGACCGGAAGATGACGATCAACGCCCTGAACTCCGGGGCGCGGGTGTGGCTCGCCGACCACGAGGACGCGCTGAGCCCCACCTGGGACGCGGTCATCGACGGGCAGCTGAACCTGCACGACGCGATCCGTCGGCAGATCGACTTCACCGGCGAGAACGGCAAGGAGTACCGCCTGGCCGAGGAGACGGCGACGATCGTGTTCCGGCCCCGCGGCTGGCACCTGCCCGAGCAGCATCTGCGCTGGGTGCGGGCCGACGGCCGCTCGATGCGCGCCTCCGCCTCGCTGGTCGACGCGGGGCTGTACCTCTTCCACAACGCGCGCGAGCTGATCGAGCGCGGCTCCGGCCCCTACCTCTACCTGCCCAAGCTCGAGTCCCATCTCGAGGCGCGGCTGTGGGACGAGGTGTTCACCACCGCCGAGCGCCGGCTCGGGATCGAGCACGGCACGATCCGCGCGACCGTGCTCATCGAGACCCTGCCCGCGGCCTTCGAGATGGAGGAGATCCTCTACGAGCTGCGCGATCACTGCGCGGGGCTGAACGCGGGACGCTGGGACTATCTCTTCTCGATCATCAAGATGTTCCGCGACCGGGGCCGACGCCGCGTGCTCCCGGACCGCTCGCAGCTGACGATGACGGTGCCGTTCATGCGGGCGTACACCGAGCTGCTGGTCGCGACCTGCCACCGCCGCGGCGCGCACGCGATCGGCGGGATGAGCGCCTTCATCCCCGACCGCCGGGACCCGGAGGTGACGCGGCAGGCGCTGGTCATGGTGGCGGAGGACAAGCAGCGCGAGGCGAGCGACGGCTTCGACGGCACCTGGGTGGCGCATCCGGACCTGGTGCCGGCCGCGCAGGCCGAGTTCGACGCGGTCCTGGGCGAGCGTCCGCACCAGGTGGACCGGCTGCGCGAGGACGTGCACGTGACCGCCGAGGACCTGCTCGACCTCGAGGTCGAGGGCGGGGCCATCACCGCCCAGGGGATCCGGCAGAACATCCGCGTGTCCCTCCGCTACCTGGACGCGTGGCTGCGCGGCTCGGGCGCCGTCGCGATCGACCACCTGATGGAGGACGCGGCGACCGTGGAGATCTCCCGTTCGCAGCTGTGGCAGTGGATCACCCAGGGGATGCTCACCGACGAGGGCATGCCGGTGACGCGGGAGCGGGTCGAGTACTTCATCGACCGGGCCGTGCTCGAGCTCGACACCGAGCAGGGCAGCCGCATCCCCGAGGCGGCCGAGCTGCTCAAGGAGGCGGTCCTCGGCGAGGAGTTCCCGGCCTTCCTCACGAACGGCGCGTACGAGCGCCACCTGGGGTGACGCGCCGGTGGTGAGTCCCTGCAGGTGAACGACTGCAGGGGAGTGACTGCAGGTGAGCGGGTGCCGGGTCGGCGCGCGGGGTGGGTCCGAACAGGGTCCGGGACGGTTCCGGACAGATCGGACACCCGTGCGCCGACCCGGCTATGTTCAGGCCATGCGCATCGGCATCGACATGGGCACCACCCGCACCATCGCGGCGGGCGTGGACCGCGGCAACTATCCCGTCCTCCCGTTCACCGATCCCGACGGGGACGAGCACGCCCACTTCCCCTCCGTCATCGCCGAGGTCGACGGACGGCTCGTCCACGGCTTCGAGGCGGAGCGCGCCGCCCGCGCCGGCGCCCCTCACCTGCGCTCCTTCAAGCGGCTGCTCGGCGACCCGGATACGCACCCCGGCACGACGGTCCGGCTCGGCGGGCGCGATCACCTGCTGCTGGACCTCATCACCGCCTATCTCACCGCGGTGCGGGAGGCGCTGCCGGTCCCGGTCGGCCAGGTCGCCGCCTCGGTCCCCGCCCACGCCCACTCCGCCCAGCGGATCATGACGCTCGAGGCCTTCCGACGCGCCGGCATCGACGTGGTCGCCCTGCTCAACGAGCCCTCCGCGGCCGGCTTCGAGTACACCCACCACCAGTCCCGCAGCCTCACCGCCCGACGCACCCGCATCGCGGTCTACGACCTCGGCGGCGGCACCTTCGACAGCTCGCTGGTGGAGGCCGACGGCGGCGGGCACGCCGTGCTCGGCAGCCACGGCGTCAGCCGTCTCGGCGGCGACGACGTCGACCAGGTGCTGCTCGAGCTGGTGCTGGAGCGGGCAGGGCTGACCGTGGAGGAGCTCGGGGCGCCTTCCGTGGATGCGCTGCGCGAGGAGTGCCGGGCCGCGAAGGAGCGCCTGCTGCCGCAGACCCGTCGGATGATGATCGACCTCGGGGAGGAGCACGACCCGGTGATCCTCCCGGTCGAGGACTTCTACGCCGCGGGCGCGCCGCTGATCGAGCGGACCCTCGAGGTCATGGCCCCGCTGGTGGGCGAGCTCGACGCCGAGTCCGGCATCGCCGGGATCTACCTCGTCGGCGGCGGGTCCGGACTGCCGCTGGTGGGGCGGATGCTGCGCGAGCGCTTCGGCAGGCGCGTGCACCGCTCCCCGTACCCGGCGGCCTCGACCGCGATCGGCCTGGCGCTCGCCGCGGACCCGGACTCCGGCGTCACCCTCGCCGACCGCCTCTCCCGCGGCATCGGCGTGTTCCGCGAGGTCAGGGCGGGGGAGGGGGTCTCCTTCGACCAGGTCCTCACCCCCGACGCGCCCCTGCCGACCAGCGGCGCCACCACCGTGACCCGGAACTACACCGCCGCGCACGACCTGGGCTGGTTCCGCTTCGTGGAGCATGCGGCGCTGGATGGGAGCGGCGAGCCGCGCGGGGACCTGGTCCCGTTCGCGGACGTGCTCTTCCCCTTCGATCCGGCGCTGCGCTCGCTCGACGAGGCGGCGCTCGCCGAGGTGGAGGTGACGCGCCGCGAGGGCGGGCCCCGCATCGAGGAGCGCTACGAGCTGCACCCCTCCGGCGCGGTGACGCTGCGGATCACGGACCTGGACAGCGGGTTCAGCCGGGAGTACGGCCTCGCCCGACGGGGGTGACGGCGGCGGAAGACGAGGGCGACGGCGGCGGGTGGTGCGGAACGGTGCTCGGCAGTGTCGCGCTGACCGTCCCTCCACACCGGGGTCCGGGCGTGGCCCCGCGAGTCGGGGCACATCTGCGTCCCGGCCCGGGCGCGCTCAGCGGGCGCCGGGGAACTCCTCGAGCACCTCGTCGAGGATCTCCGCCGTGTCGCGGAGGCGGGCGATCCGTCCCTCGAGCTCGCGGCGGTGGGTGCGCAGTGAGTCGATCCCGTCGGCCGCGCCGTCGGCCCTGCCTAGCAGCGGCGGCAGCAGCGGCGCGATCTCGGTGCTCGTGAGGCCGGCGGCGAAGAGCCGCTGCACGAGCAGCACGCGGTCCACCGCCTCGGCGTCGAAGCGTCGGTGGCCGGCGGCGGTGCGGGCCGGGGTGAGCAGGCCCTGCTCCTCGTAGTAGCGCAGCGACCGTGCGCTCACGCCGGTGCGCGCGGACAGCTCGCCGATGCCGAAGCGTGCGGGAGCACCGGTGCTCGCAGCAGGGTTCACACGGGTGTCAACAGCGGTCATGGCGCCACGGTATGTCCGAGTCGCCGTCGGGCCGTGCAGGTCAGGGGCGTGTCGCGATAAATGACATCGATGTGATGCCCTGCTCCGCTGCATGGTGCATCGACTCCGTCGGGAGAGACTGTCCCCATGCTGACCCTGCGCCTCGACGGCCGCCGCATCCGCGACGTCCCCTCGTTCTACGACGAGATCAACAGGGTGTTCATGGCCGGGGAGGACTGGCGGCTCGGGCCGAGCCTCGATGCGCTGGACGACATGCTCCGTGGCGGCTACGGCGCCCTGCATGACACGGAGGAGGCGCGGGTGATCTGGGCGGAGCACGCCGCGTCCGCGGAGGCGCTCGGCGTGGAGGTCACGCGTGCGCAGCTGCTGGCGAAGCTCGAGGATCCCCGCTTCGATCAGGCGATCGCGCGTCGAAAGCTGGATCGGCTGGAGGCGGAGGGCGGGCCGACGTACTTCGACACGGTGGTCGAGGTGTTCGCGGACCATCCCCGGATCGAACTCGTCCTCGCCTGATCTGTGCGGTTTCCGGATCAGTGCGCTAGGGGCTCGGGAGGGTCCGTCGGTCCAGGTGGCTGCGACGGTCTCGGAGCACTGCCCCTGGCCATGTCGTCCAGCAGGACGAGGACGCCGTCGCTGACAGGGCGGGGCCGGATGATCGGCAGGTCCGTGATTCGCAGCTGCAGGCGGTCGAAGGCGCGGTAGATCGTCGACCATCCCTTCGCCGACGAGCCCTCGTCCAACGCTGGTTCCTCTCCGGTCGCTCCGGTGCCGTGGGCCGATGCGACGGGCGGGGTCGCCGTCTCGAGGGAGCCCTCGACGACGGGAGGAGTCTCGGCAGCGGACAGCGGGACGCCATCGGCGGCGGTGGCTGCGGCGAGAGCAGGACGGGCAGAGATGGGCGAGCCTGCGGTGTGAGGCACGGGCAGGCCTGCGATGCCGGACTCCGCCAGCTGACGACGGCGCTGCCGTCGGTAGGTGCCGACCGGGTCGAAGTTGATGCCGCCCCGCCGTGCCTTCTGGCCGTAGCGGGTGGTCCACTTGACCGTGCGCCGCGTCCCGTCCTCGTCGTGGATGACGCGGACGCTCTCCCCGGACTCCTCCTTCTGGTTGTCCCCGCCGCAGGTGCCGTTCCCGTTGTCGAGCCTGGTCGCACCGCCCTGCGACCAGGGCACGATGTGGTCCATCTGGCGGATCGGGGCATTGCAGAACGGTGCCCGGCAGGTCTGGTGGGCGAGCGTGAGGAAGCGCCTCAGGGACGCGGGGAAGGCTCTGGACCTCGCCTCGACACCGACGAGCTGGCCGGTGTCGAGGTCGGCGTAGAGCGTCCGGATCGTCAGGGCGAGGTCGGTGTCCTCGCCCCCGGAGTCCAGGGCCCGCAGCATCGCCTCGCGGACGTGGTCGTAGGGGACCGGCCCGAATCCCTCGATCGTCGCCGCGTCGGCGTGCGCCGGGGCGAGCAGGGACCGGTCGGTGATGATGATCCCGATGTCCAGGGTGGTCGGATCGATGCCGTCGCCTCGGCCGACCAGGGCGTCGGCGAACATGTCCGCCATGATCTGCTGGTGGCCGCGCCGGTCGCCGGCGGCGCGGGCTCCCTCTGCGGCGACCGACAGCCCCTTCCGGATCCGGGCGGCGTCGATCGCCGGGATCAGCGCCCGCACGGAGGCCATGCCGTGGTCCTCTCGGGTGATCGTGACGTGCCGGTCCTTCATCGCCCGACGATGGCGCTCCGCCGCTCCTTCCGGATCCAGCGCATGGAGCATCCGTGCGACGTGGTCGGAGATCTCCCGGGTGCCGCAGTCCTGCAGGTCGGGGAGCTGCGCGGTGAGCATCGTGTCGACCAGCTCCCGCACATGCGGCGGCACCGGCCCCATGGCCGAGCCGACGGTGTGCACCGAGCGGGGGTTCAGCGTTCCCTCGGCCAGGGCGGCGAGCATGCCCGGCATGCTCTGGACCAGCCGACGGCAGGTCGCCAGGCTCCGACCGGCCACGGACCGCGACTCCTTGAGCATCCGCGAGGCCTCGGAGCGGGCGACCTGCATCGCCTGTCGCGGGCTCTCCTCGCGCTGCAGGCAGTCCTCCTTCACCGCGGCCTCGAGGCGCACCAGCGCACGGGCTCGTACCGCATCCAGAGCAGCTTCGATCCCGACGATGCTCGACAGCAGTGTCTTGGTCTCGGCCACGGACAGACGGTCGAGCGACGGGGAGCCCTGCACGCCGAGCGTCATGAGGGCTGTCCGGGCCGCCGCGACGTCGACCTCTCCGACGAGGACCGCTCTCTCCTCGACATGCACGGGTACGTCCACCGGCACCGGCGCGCCCTCAGCGGCGTCATCCGCAGGCGGGACGTCGTGCACCGGACGGTGGCCGTCGTCGGCCTCCCCGGTGTCGTCGCGTCGCTGCGGATCCTCTGCCATGTGACCAGTATCGCATGTCCGTTTGATAGGGGGAAGAGTCCGGCAGAAACCCATCCACAGCTGTGCACAGAATGTGGAAAAGCGGGGCGTGTGGAGGAACAGTGGGGAGGATGGTCCTGTCCGGATGTGGCGGCAGCGGCGGTATGCGCGTCAGGAGAGTGCGGCTGGCGATCTGCTCCGACGTGCGACGCTTCGGACACATCGTCCTGTTCGCCTGCGCCGATGTCGAATGCCAGAGCTGCGGGGGAGTCGTCCCGCGAGAGGCTGAGAGAAACGGGGTTCAGGGAGGTCGCACTGCTCACGAAGCAGGAACGGTCGCCGCCGTCGGCTCGGAGAGAATCCGAGTCACGCGCCCGGAGGTTGCTTTTCGTGTATCGACGATGGTGTCACCGAGAAACTGTCGAGCCTCCGTGGTCGCCCAATCGCACAGGCGTACGAGGTGACGGTGAGCGCTGCGCGAGCATGCCGAACCGGTCCGCGCGAGCGCACCCCACCCGCCCCGGCGACTCGCGGGATGGCCGGAGGTCGAGGCCGTCCCGTCGGCCTCAGGCGGTGTCGTGCGTGGCGATGAGCGAGACCGCCACGAGGAACAGGGCGGTCGCGCCGAATCCCGCGCCGGCACAGGAGGGCAGCGCGCGGTGCTCCAGACCGCGGTCGTGGCGGCTGACCCCGGCATATCCGAGGACGACGGCGGCGAGGCCCGGCGGCACGGCGAGCACGTCGCCGATGATCGGGATCAGGGCGCAGAGCAGCGCGATCAGGCCGAGGGCGAGGGAGAGGTCCCCGGGGGAGCGCCGCCCGCGTCGGGGCGGACGGGCGTCGTCCATGCTTGCATCGTAGAGGGGAGTGTGCGACGTCGCCCGGGTGTCGCACCTGCTCGCGCTCCTGCTGGGCACTGCGCGGGTGCTCGGCCCCCGGAGGTGCGTCCGGCGGTGCTCGCGCTGGCGGGCCGTGCTCGCGGCACCTGGGGAGAGCAGTGCGCTCCGCGGTGACGAACTGGTGCGCCGCGGCATACCGGACGCGGGAAGGGCCGACGGCGAGGGGACACGGGATGAACGCATTGCGACGGGTCGAAGCAGACCAGCCGCACCGCCTCCGCGGCACCGCGCCGGGCACCCGCTGACCTCACTCCAGCGGGTTCTCCTGCGGAGGCAGCGCCGCGACCAGCGGGTGGTCCTTCTCGATGACGCCCATCTTCGCCGCGCCGCCGGGCGCTCCGAGCTCGTCGAAGAACTCGACGTTGGCGTTATAGTACTCCGCCCACTCGTCCGGGGTGTCGTCCTCGTAGAAGATCGCCTCGACCGGGCAGACCGGTTCGCAGGCGCCGCAGTCCACGCACTCGTCCGGTTGGATGTAGAGCATCCGGCTGCCTTCGTAGATGCAGTCGACGGGACACTCGTCGACGCAGGCGCGGTCCTTCACGTCGACGCAGGGCAGGGCGATCACGTAGGTCATCGGAGGCGGTCCTCCCAGGAGCGGTGGGGCGGTGCGGGTCCTTCCCGCGGTGCTGCGAGCACCGTAGGATCTCAAGTGCACTTGAGGTCAAGGCGGAGGGAGGGGATGCTCGTGAATGCGCCCCACGAGCCCGAGCAGCTCATGACCATCGGTGAGATGGGCCGACGCACCGGCGTCGCCCCGAGCGCCCTGCGCTACTACGAGGACCTGGGGCTCATCGCCTCCGTGCGCACCGCCGGGAACCAGCGACGCTACGCCCGGCACATGCTGCGCCGCGTCTCCCTGGTCTCGGTCGCCAAGCGCCTCGGGATCCCGCTGGCCGACGTCGGCGCAGCCTTCGGCGACGTCCCCATGGACCGCACGCCCTCCCACGCCGACTGGCAGCGGGCCTCCCGCCGCTGGCGCCGCACCCTCGAGGAGCGTCGACGCGCGATCGTGCGGCTCGAGCACGAGCTGACCGGCTGCATCGGCTGCGGCTGTCTCTCGCTGAGGGCCTGCGCGCTGCTGAACCCCGACGACGCGCTCGCTGCGACCGGCGCCGGACCCCGCCGGCTCGAGGACGTCATCGAGGACGACGAAGGAGACGACGGCGCCGACGAGCGGACGTGAGTGCAGGGCGGGCGGCCGGCGCCCTGCAGTCGCGCGAGACGACCGCCGGGTGCGGGACGTCGGCCGCCGGGCCGTCGCGCGCCAGTCCACAGCCGTCCGCTGATGGCGAAGTATGACGCCCCGGTTTGCCCTCAAGTGGACTCGAGGTTCTATGGTCGAGCTGTTGCTCGCCGGGCGGACCGGCGGGGTTCGACGAAAGGAAGGACTGATCATGGCTGAGTACACGCTTCCCGATCTCGATTACGACTACGGCGCGCTGGATCCCTCGATCTCGGGGAAGATCATGGAGCTGCACCACTCCAAGCACCACGCGACCTATGTCAAGGGCGCGAACACGGCGCTGGAGAAGCTCGCCGCGGCCCGCGAGGCCGGGGACTTCGGGTCGATCAACCAGTTCTCGAAGGACCTCGCCTTCAACCTCGGCGGTCACACGAACCACTCGATCTTCTGGAAGAACCTCTCCCCGGAGGGCGGCGACAAGCCGACCGGTGAGCTCGCGCAGGCGATCGATGAGTACTTCGGCTCGTTCGACTCCTTCCGTGCGCACTTCACGGCGGCGGCGCTGGGGATCCAGGGCTCGGGTTGGGCGGTGCTCGCCTATGAGCCGATCGGCGGGAACCTGGTGATCGAGCAGTTCTACGATCAGCAGAACGGTGTGCCGGTGGCGACGATCCCGCTGTTCCAGCTGGACATGTGGGAGCACGCCTTCTACCTGGACTACCAGAACGTGAAGGCGGACTACGTCAAGGCGATCTGGAACATCGTGAACTGGGCCGACGTGCAGGCCCGCTTCGAGGCCGCGCGCTCCTCGGCGTCCGGTCTGGTCGTGCCCCAGGCCTGAGCCTTGCGCACCTGACGCCGACGGGCGGGCCTGACGGCCCGGGCCTCGGCGACCGACACGGCCGGTCCCTCCTCGGAGGGGCCGGCCGTTTCGCGTTCTGACGCTGCGGTGCTCCGTGTCCGTGCAGCCGTCGCCCCACGTCCTGGCGGCCTGCCGTTCCGCGTGCCGTCCCCGCCCGCGACCGTTCCTCCCCAGCCCCCTGCCGTCCACAGGATCAGCCCCCACGCTGGAACGGGCGGCACCGCCCGGCGACGCTGAGGTCACTCGGCAGGGTGCCGAGGCCGGGGAGCTCCCCGGCAGCCAGGAAGGACAGCGCCATGCGCGACATCCAGACCACGCTGATGGGGAACGTCACCGCCGATCCCACCGAGCACCGGCAGGAGGACGGATCCACCAGCGTCAAGCTGCGGATCGCCGTCACCGGCCGCTACTACAACACCGCCACGCAGGACTTCGCCGACCGCAAGACCGAGTTCGTCACCGTCTTCGCCCGCCGCGGGCTGGGCCAGAACGTGATGCGCTCGATCCACAAGGGACAGCCGCTGCTGGTCACGGGCCGGCTGAACACCTCGGAGTGGCAGGGCACCGACGGCATCACCCGCTACTCCCTGAACCTCCAGGCCGAGTCCATCGGCCACGACCTCACCTACGGCTCCTCCCAGTTCACCAAGCCGCTGCGCGCGCAGGACGTCCCGAACGTGGACCCGAACTCTGGGGAGATCCTCACCGAGGCGAGCTCGGCGAACCCTGAGGACGCGGACGAGACGGAGGGCGAGGACTCGCTCGCGCCGGCCTTCTGAGGCCGACAGGGAGGGACCCTCAGCTCCCGGACTGCAGGGTCTGCACCAGCGCCTCGGAGATCGCCGGCAGCAGCGCGGCGCCGAGGACGATCGCGCAGCGCGCGGCCGCTCGCATCAGCCGTGCAGCAGCAGCGAGGTGCCGGTCATCTCGGCCGGAGGCACGACGCCGAGCATGTCGAGCAGGGTCGGCGCCAGATCGCGCAGCGCACCGCCCTCGCGCAGGCGCACGCCGGAGCGGCCGACGTACACCAGCCCCACGGGGCCCACCGTATGCGCGGTGTGCGGCTCACCCGTTTCCGGATCACGCATCATCTCGACGTTGCCGTGGTCGGCGGTCACCAGCAGTTCGC
>ENA-OOKA01000195-OOKA01000195.1-human-skin-metagenome-genome-assembly--contig:-NODE-195-length-19986-cov-6.160203_pt1 | contig 19986 bp, 23 predicted proteins | sample MGYA00248825_ERZ500995 | MGnify/ENA primary metagenome ERZ500995 (study PRJEB25958, sample SAMN03398540) | human skin metagenome | study: EMG produced TPA metagenomics assembly of the Human Skin...
TATCCAAAGCATGGAGTAGGCCGGGTGGTCGAACTCCAGAAATCCGAAATCGCGGGCATGCCGCTCGAACTTTACGTGCTGCGCTTCGAAAAGGAGCGCATGACCCTGCGCGTGCCGACCAAGAAGGCGAAGACCGCGGGCCTGCGCTCGCTGGCCGGCGGGATCGAGGCCTGGTCCGCCGCGGACTCCCCTACGCCCGCGCGCTGAGGCGACGGCGCAGGCCGGTCTCGCCTGCGGCCATGACCGCGGCATGCATCCTGGCCGACAGGGGGCGCAGCAGGCGTGGGGCCAGACGCGTCGTCGTCACGCACCACACGGCATCGATGACGGTGAGCGGTCCCGACCGGCGCAGCGTCCACACCCCGGTACCGCGCAGGTCCCCCTCGGCGCTGAGCACGACCTGCCGGGGCGGGTCGATCGCTTCGATGCGCAGCATCATCGACAGGGAGAGGCCGAGGGGGCTGCGCACACCGATCTGCGCCCTGGAGCCTTCGGCGAGCGTTCCGTCGACAGCGTGCACCCACGCCAGTCCCGGCCACCAACCAGGCCAGTCGTCGATGGCGGAGAGCACGTCCCACACCGGCTCGACCGCTTCGGCGACGCGCCAGGTCGTCTCGAAGTGGAACGGAGCGGACTCGCCTGATTCCGCTCGGGTGTGTGCGTGGCTCATGCCGGACCTCCGTTCGGCTCGTCGTCCTTCGACGGTAGTCTGGGGGACGTGTCCGAGGAAAGCCGCAGCTCCCGCAGACCGTCCCCGCTGGCGGGACGGAAACCGACCAAGGACGATCTCGCCCGCTTCGCCACCGACGATCCCGATGCGATCGACGATGTGCTGCCCGCGGGTTCCGGGCAGCTCTCCCTCCTGATCGTCGGCATCAATCCGGGTCTGTGGACGGCGGCGGTCAACGCCCCGTTCGCCCGCCCCGGCAACCGCTTCTGGCCCTCGCTCCACCAGGCGGGGCTCACCGACCACCTCGTGGATGCGTCTCTCGGCCTCTCGATCGAGGATGAGGAGCATCTGCTCTCCCGCGGCATCGGCATCACCAACCTCGTCGGTCGGGCCACCGCGAGAGCCGATGAGCTGAGGAACGAGGAGTTGCGCGACGGAGGGGCGAGGCTCGTCGAGCGCCTCTCGGAGATCCGCCCGAAGGCGGTGGCGATCGCCGGCATCACCTCGTTCCGCATCGCCTTCTCCCAGCCGAAGGCCACACTCGGGGTCCAGGACACGTCCCTCATTCCCGGCTGGCCTGCGGACATCGAGCTGCGGGTCGTCCCGCAGCCGAGCGGTCTCAACGCGCACTACAACATCGCCGCTCTCGCCGAGATCTGGCGACAGGTGTGGGCCGACATCGCCGACTGACCGCAGAGCGTATGGGTCAGGGCTCCGTTGCGGTGCCGTGTCCGAAGTGCTCTCGGCAGCGGGCGACGTACGAGTCGAGGCCGCCGATGTGGCTGGCGTCGATGTCGGTGGCCGACCCGGCGGGTGCAGCGGCGATGCGCTCGTGGAAGACGGCGTCGCGCCCGCACACCGTGCACACTGCCGTGAGCTTCGTGACGTCCTCGGCAAGTGCCATGAACGTCGGCAGTGGTTCGAACGGATCACCGTCGAAGGTCACGCACAGTCCCTCGACGATGACATCGATGCCGCGGGAGAGGAGCTTCTCGACCGCGGGCACGAGGTCGGGGCCGAAGAACTGGGCCTCATCGATGGCGACGAGGTCGACGTCCTCGGCTCGGGCCGCCTCGGCGAGGGAGGCGACGTCTCCGACGGGAACGGCGGGCACGGTCACCCCGATGTGGGAGGTGACGGCGGAGAGCTCCGCCCTGGTGTCGAGGGAATGGCTGATGACCAGCGCTTCGACACCGGCGATGCGGGCGCGACGGACCCGGCGCATGAGCTCTTCGGACTTGCCGGAGAACATCGGGCCGGTGATGACCTCGAGGCGACCACAGGAGCCGGCTGGTGCGTGCATGACACCAGACTACGTCGGCTCACCCGTCGACGGTGACCTTCTTCGTCTCGACGTCGACGGTGACCTCGGACTCCGTGCCCGCGTCGTCGTAGTCGAACTGGTACTCGATGCGGTCGTCGTCGGATTCGAGCTTCCAGCTCGTCAGTCGGCCCTTGCCCTGTTCGGAGGCGCGGTTGAGGGCCTCGTCGAAGGGCAACGGGTCGGTGAGGTCGATGGCCTGCTCGGAGTCGTCGGTCGTGTCCTGTTCGGTCTTGGCGATCTTTCCCGACTGAGCGTCGACGTCGATGTCGAAGTCCGTCCTGTCCTTGAGGATCTTCACCTCGTACTGCCACGCGCCGTCGCGGCGGTCGTAGTCGAGTTCGATCGCATGGACGGTGCCGTTGCCGGCCTCCTTCTGCGCGACGGCGATCGCCTCGTCGGGGGTCACCTGCGGGGAGGCGGAGCTGAGGTCGGCGTCCTCCGGCAGGTCGGAGGCGCCGGTCGGAGCCGACTGCGCAGTGGTGTCGTCGGGGCTCGAGCCCGCGGACCCGGAGTCCTCGGACTGCGTGGGCACCGGGTCACCGCTCGTCGGCGCCTGCTCGGTCTCGTCTCCGCTGTTCGAACAGCCGGCGAGGGTGAGGCTGAGGGTGAGGGCGACAGCGGCTGTGAACGGGACGGGTGAGACGGTGTTCATACCTGCCACGGTAGCAACGCGGGCTCGTCGAGGACATGACTCTAAGAGAATTATCATCGCCGTTGGCCAGGGACGACCCGGCTGACCAGCAGGTCTCCCAGGCGCCGGGTGAAGATCGGGCCCGGGCACCGTCCTGCGGGATCAGTCAGCGCCAGTCAGTCAAGGCAGAACTCATTGCCTTCGGGGTCGGCCATGACGATGAAGCCGGTCTCCATCGGCGGGGCCGGGTCGAACCGCTCGAGCCGAGTCGCACCGAGTCGCTCGAGGCGAGCGCATTCGGCTTCGAGCGCTTCCATCCGCTCGCTGCCCTGGAGTCCCGGAGCGGCACGGACATCGAGGTGGACGCGGTTCTTCACCGTCTTGTCCTCGGGCACCGTCTGGAAGAAGACGCGCGGTCCGCGCCCGGCGGGATCCTCGATCGCCGCGCGCATGTCTTCGGGTCGCATCTCCACGCCGAGTGAGTCGAGGAAGGTCTTCCACGCGGCGAAGGGATCATCGCCGTCGGCAAGGGTGACTCCGGGCGGGCCGGGAATGACGTACCCGAGCACCTCGGCCCAGAACCGGGCGAGCAGGATCGGATCATGGCTGTCGACGGTGATCTGCACGGAACGGCTCATCGTCTCTCCTCATCGAGATCGGGCGGCACGCCTCTCGCGTGCCATCACCTCCGAGGCTAGACGACGACCCTGACACGGGTGCGGGGGGGCATCCGCTCGTCAGGACCACCACCTCGGCGGATGGCCAACTCCACTTGCTTCTGCGTACCATCGCAGAGGCCGTCGCCATCGACTGACTGGAGGAATGCGTGCACACGCAGGACCGTGAACTGACCATGCACATCGGACACGACGAGATCGTCATCCGTCAGCGCTACCAGATGCTCAGCATCACCAACGACGTGCTCATCGGCCTCTGGTTCCTCATCGGCAGCTTCATGTTCTTCTCCGACGAGCTCATGTTCGCCGGCACATGCCTCTTCGTCCTCGGCAGCATCGAGATGCTCATCCGCCCGGTCATCCGCTTCGCCCGTCACATCCACCTGCAGAAGTACCGCGGCCCCGGCTCGCTCGCCACCGACTCGTCGTTCGACTACTGAACCCAGGCTCTCGCCACACCATGGCAGGCGAGCGCCGCGACCACCATCATCGGTGCCCCCACCGCCCTTTCGGCGTGGGAGAGGGCGTGACCGGTCGCTGCCAGCTCGCGCTCGGCGAACCGTGCCCCGGGAAGCATGAAGGGGACCGCGGTGAGGACCCCCGCCGTGTACCGCCTCAGCACCACCGAGGCCGCCACATGCGACCACACGTGGAGGTCGAGCCCGGCGAGCGTTCGGCGATAGAAGCGCGAACGCCCGTTCGTCACCGCGCCCCGCACACACGCGGTCGCGACGACGGCGCCCATGAGCCCGATCGCCACCGCCGACTGCCGTGCGGAGATGCGCAGCCAATCCGCTCCCGGCTCCTCGGCCAAGCGGGAGGTCGTCACGGGTAACGCGATGAGCTCTTCGAGGTCGTGGATCGCCCACGCCGCGAAGAGTGTCACGGGACCTCGTGCTCTCACAGCGGAACCACCATGCTCATGGCCGGTTTCGCCGCTCGGTGAGTCTGCCCGCTTCGAGGCGTACGACCCGGTGCGCCGTTCCCGCCCACCGTTCGTCGTGGGTCGCAGCCAGCACAGCGCCTCCCCCACGAAGGAAGCCCGCGATGAGACCGGTGAGCCTGCTCATGTCCCCATCATCCCTGCCCTGGGTGGGCTCGTCGAGGAGAAGGATCGGCGGGGCCGTGACGAGCAATGACGCAATGACGACGTCCTTGCGTCGGGCAGTCCCCAGGTCGAAGGGGTGGGTCCCGGCAACGCCGGCGAGTCCGGTGGACTCCAGCGCCGAGGCGACCGCCTCCTCCCGTTGCCTGCGCACCGCCTCCCGGTCGCGGCGTCGGTGCGGTGGCAGCGGAGCCGCTCGCAGAAGTTCATCGCGCACGGTGGCACCCGACAGCTGGGCTCCCGGGTCCTGGCCGACCCACCCGAGATGGGCGGCCCTCATATGCGTCGGCAGTTCCGTGAGCGCGATGTCCTCGCCGAAGTGGTGCTCCGTCATCGCGCCCGTGACCGCTGCCCCGGGTTCGAGCAGACCGAGCAGCGCCCTGAGCATCGTCGACTTGCCTGCGCCGTTGGCGCCCATGAGGGCGACGAACTCTCCGGGATGGAGGTCGAAGTCGAGACCGTCGAGCACCGAACCGCCTCTGCGCTCGACCCGGAGTCCGCTGACCGAGAGCACAGGCCGGATGGTCGCTCCCGGTTCCACCGGTACTGCCTCTGCCGTATCTGTCTCATTCGGCCATGGCTTCGCCTGCGCGGACCCAGCCGGCTCCGGCTCGACCCGCTCTGGATTCGTCGACCCACCAGCTGGTGTGATCGTGGGGAGAGCGCTCCAGACGCCGTGAGAAGCCAGCGCATGCGGGGTCACTTCTGTCGGCTCGAGCGTCGCTGCGATGCGTCCGTTGCTGAGGAGGCTGATCGCCTTGCAGGCGGCGACCACCTCGTCGAACTGGTGGCCGGTGACAAGCACGGTGCCGCCGCTGGCGCGATGGTCCTCCAGCGCCGAGACGAGACCGGCCCGCATCATGGGGTCGAGGGAGAGCCCCGGCTGGTCGAGGACGAGGAGCGCCGGTTCCAGGGCGAGAAGACCGGCCAGGGCGACGAGCTGTCGCTGCCCTCCAGAGAGCGTCTCGAGTCGACGGTCCCACAGCGCGCCGACACCGAGCGACACCAGTGCCCGTTGCGCGGCAGCCCGTGCTGTCGCCGGGTCACGTCCGCGCAGGCGGCTCGGCAGTTGGACCTCGTCCCCGACCCGGCTGGCCATCCCGCTCAGCTGCGCCTCGGGGTCGTCGCCGAGCATGACGGCGTCTTCGACGGCGCGTGCCTCACCGTGGACCGTGCCCCGGTCGGCGAGCAGCCCGACGGCCAACCGACACAGTGTCGACGTTCCGGAGTTCTGTGGGCCGAGCACCGCATGCATCTCACCGGGGCCGAGGCGCAGGTCGAGACCTGCCAGGACCGGACGGTCGACGCCGCGGCAGGTGACGTCGACTCCGCTGAGGTCGAGCACGTTCATCGCAGTCCTCCGAGCATCTCTTCGGCACCTGGAAGGGGAAGCAGACCGATCACGGAGAGGACGATGAGGATGAGCGTGAGGACGGGACCGCCTCGGCGAAGGAGGCGTTGCCAATGACTGTCCGAATGGTCCTGGAGGGACACGGAATGGTCGGAGGCCGCGAATCCGCGCTGGTCGAGGACCTCGTGTCGTTGGTCGACGGTGACGAGGAGGGACGTGAACAGTCCGGTGACGATGCCGGGCAGCAGGCGGACGCGCACGGACCAGCGGTCGACAGCCCAGCCGCGGGCAGCGCGGGCGTCGAGGACCGTTCGGACCCGGCCACGAACGAGAGGGATGAGGTTGAGCGAGGACGCGCACACGTAGGCGATCGACGCCGGCAGGCCCAGGGCGATGAGACCGTCGAAGAGTCTCGCCGCATCGCTGCCGAGGCCGATGACCGCGCACAGGGCGACAAGCGCCGTCACCCGCAGCCAGAGTTGGACGGCGATCGCGAGCCCTTCGACACTCAACCGCACGGGTCCGGCCTGCCAGAGCACATGGACCTCGGCGCCGGGGTAGAACAGGCCCTGGACGAGGCCGACGACGATGAGCATCGGCACGCACAGGGCGGCGACAGTCGCCGCCCACGTCGTGACTTTCACGGTCGGCGAGGCCACTGCCGCGACAGCGGACCCGACGAGGACGATGAGCGGGATGACCGGGGACGGAATCCCGAACACGAGCACGAGCGCGCATCCGAGGACGATGATCTCGGTGGCCGGGTGCAGGCGCCGGGATCCCGTCTCAGTCAGAGCCGACGAGCTCATTCAGCGCTGGTCAGCGGCGCGGGCACGGCGTGAGAGGCTGTGGCCGGTGAAGGGATAGCGGTCGAGGATCCGCCTGGGCAGGGAACGGACGATGACGTAGGCGAGAGCGAAGATGATCGCCTTGTCGAGCACATCGGAGAAGAGGCTCTGGGCGATGGTCGCGGCGAGCATCTCCTGGCCCGTGGCCTGGAGGATGGCGACGACGCTCCCCGTGCCCGTCCCGAGTCCGCCGCCGAAGACGTAGGCGGCGACCGGGGCGGCGAGGGCCGCGGTGGGCACACCGGCGATCGCTCCGGCCAGGACGGCGAACCATGGAGTGCGGAAGGCGCCGAGCCGGGCGGCCCATCCGGCGGCGGCACCGATGAAGGCGGCTCCGGTGGTGAAGGCGATGACGCTGGGGTTGAGGGTGACTCCCCAGATGAGGTTCGAGAGGATTCCGGTGAAGGCCCCTGCGGCAGGACCGGCGAGGACGCCGATCATCACGGTGCCGATGGAGTCGAGGTAGAGCGGGATCGTGGTCATCGTGCCGACGATCTGGCCGATGACGATGTTGAGGGCGATCGCGACGGGGATGAGTGCGAGGGTGCTGCGGGGAATGAGCGGCAGGGTGCCTGCCGCGAGGAGGCCGCCGCCGACGAGGTAGCCGACCATGACCCACAGAGTGGTGTGGCCGAGATCGATGCCGAGGTTCGCAGGCTGGGTGAGGAGAACGGCGAGGTAGGTCGTGACGATGACGAGCGTGCCGAGGAGCGTGAGGGTGAGCGCGAGTGCGGGGATGCGGGTTTGTCCGGGACCAGTCGGTGCGGCTGGCCCCTGCCCAGAGAGGCTACGTGTTGGGCTGTGGTCGATCATGGTGCGGTCCTTCCTTGAGGGTGGCGCCGAGGTGGTCGAGGAAGGCGTCGGCATCGATCGTGCGGATGATCTCGACGTTCGGGTCCCTCCCCCACCGCCCCAGCCAATCGGCGACGGTTTCGCCTCGTGTGAGTGTACCGGTGAGTTCGACGTCGACCGGCGCCGTCGCTGTCGTGGCCCAGGGCAGGTTGTCTGCCGGCTGGTCGGGGGTGCGTGCCCACGCGAGGGCGCACGCGAGGACGAAGGGGTCGTGGATATGGGCGAGGTAGCCGAGTCCGTCCCAGTCGTGGAATTCGAAGTAGAACCGCAGAGCCTCGCTCATCTGCTCCAGCCACGCCTGCCAGATCGGGTCGGCATCGGTGTCGAGGATGCCGGCGAGGCGCTCGGGGGTCATCGCCACGGCTTCGGTCGCTTCGATCGGGGCGATGACGGGCAGCGCCAGGTCGGGGTCCTCGCTGCGGGCACGGTCGAACGAGGCGAGGACTGTCGCCAGCGCTTCGGGGTCGAAGGTGACGTTCCATTCGGTCGTCGGGTGCGTGTTGCCGCGGTAGTTGAAGGCCCCGCCCATGATGAACAGGCGCCGAAGAAGGTGAGGCAGGCGGGGTTCGATCGCGAGGGCGAGCGCGAGGTTCGTCGAGGGGCCGATGACGACGCCGATGAGCCGCCCGGGGTGGGCCCGCGCGGCATCGACCCAGGCCTGCGCCGCGGAGGTGGCGCTTAATGGCACCGTCGGTTCCGGCAGAGTGGCGTACCCGGCACCGGTCTGGCCGTGGGTGAGGTCCGCGTACTCGATGTCGGCGGTGTCGGGCTCCCCCACCGCCGATCCGGATGGAATCTGTGTGGCCGCTGATCTCTGGCGAGCCAGCGGCAGGGCATCGCCCGCGTGGACGGGGATGTCGTCGCGTCCGGCGAGCGTGAGCCATCTCCGCGTGTTCTCGACGACCTGCGCGGTGGGAACGTTCCCGCCCGAGGCGGCGATGCCGACGACATCGATGTCGTCCTGACAGAGCAGGTAGCCGAGGGCGATTGCATCGTCGATGCCGGGGTCACAGTCGAGGAAGAGCGGCAGTATCATGCGTCCATTCTGCCGGACCGCTCAAAGGCACTGGCTTCTCAGAACGGAGCGCGGACGCCGGGTTCCTCCGGTGGCTCCGTGTACCATCCCGGAGGCTCGGGGTTCCACGACTCCGCTCCCCAGCCCGGTCCAGTCGGTGTGGTCCAGCGTGGAGGTCGCTTGCCCCGCTGCCAGTTTCCGCACGGCTGGGTGGAGCCTCGCCGAACATATTGGCAGCAGAGATAGATCGCTGCCGGTGTCGGGGCGTCGACTCGTCCACGCCCGAACGGGTATTCGTCCTCCGCGAAACCGCCGATGTCGGCGTATCCGGCGTCACCGTCCATGCCGGGGAATCCGACTCCGTCGTCGTACCCAGCGGTGTCGATGTACGCACGCCGGTCCGACCAGACGAACTGATCGACGGTTCGGCCCGTCTTCACGTGGCTGTATCCGATGCCGCGTCCATCCCCTCTCGGGTCAGCGAACACTCCGATGTCGGTCAGCTCATCGGCATCCAACCGGCCGCCGATGTTCGCGGCGAAGATGCCCCGAGCCAGCAGCGGCCGTGGCGCGAAAGTGAAGACTTCGCGGAACAATTGACAGTCGCAGTGCTCTGCTCCCATTCCCCGCAGTCGCGGGATCAGTGCGGTGGCCCTCGGTGCCGTCTGCTCCCGGAAGCGCTCGGCGAAGCGATGGGTATCGTCGCACCCGAACTCTCCGAGCTGTCGATGGACGAAGCAGACGACGCATTCCCCCGGCAGGGGGTTGAACCGAGACTCTGAATCGTCGTCGTAGTGTTGCCTGATCTCTGGGTTCTCCGTGATGTTGTCCATGACCTCACGTTGCCATCCGGCACTGACATGAGAGAGATTCAGGTCACAGGGAGTTTCGAGTCGCGTCCGATTCTCCTTCCCCCGTATGCGATTGCTCGAGCCGCCCGCACCGGCCGCTGCCCCGGACAGCGCACCGGCCGCTGCCCCGGACAGCGCATCGGGCGCGGTCCCCGCGCGATCTGAGGAACCGGCGTCGACGACCACCGCCGCTCCATACACTGAGGAGATGACCATCCTCGTCATCGGCGAAGCGCTCATCGACATCGTCACCACCCCGGATGCCGCCGACCGGTACGCACCTGGCGGGGCACCGGCGAACGTCGCCCTCGGCCTCGGTCGCCTCGGTGACGAGGTCGCCCTGCTCACCGACGTCGGGGACGACTTCCACGGCGGCTTCGTCCTCGCGCACCTGCGCGCCTCGAACGTCACGGTCCACGCCACTCCACGCGGGGCGACGTCGACGGCACGGGCCGTGCTCTCGGCCGACGGCTCAGCCGAGTACGATTTCCATCTGCGCTGGGCACCCGACCCCTCGCCGATCACCGGCGGGGCCTGGGACGCCGTCCACATCGGGTCGATCGCAGCCTTCCTCCAGCCGGGCGCCGCAACGATCGACAGCCTCCTCGACGACCGCGGGGACGAGACGGCGCTGATCACCTTCGACCCGAACATCCGCCCCTCCATCATCGGCGACCGGGCAGCGGCCCTGCCCCGATTCGAGGAACTCGCCGCCAGAGTCGATGTCGTCAAGCTCAGCGACGTCGACGCCGAATGGCTCTACCCGGACCGCACCCACGAGGAGAGGATCGCACACATCCTCGACCTCGGGGCGGGACTCGTCGCCCTCACCCGCGGCGGGGACGAGGCGATCCTCGCGACCGCCTCGGCGACGGTGCACGTCCCCGCGCGGCGGGCCGACGTCGTCGACACGATCGGGGCCGGGGACACATTCATGGTCTCCCTCCTCCACGATCTCTGCAGGGCGACGGGCGCGCCGGCCGAACTCGACCGCGAGGAGCTCACCCGCCTCGGCGAGAACGCGGTGGGGCTTGCCGCGATCACGGTCAGCCGTGCGGGCGCGGACCTGCCGTGGAAGCGAGAGGTCGAGGACCGGCGGGGCAGCGAGTCGGTCTGAGCCTCCGCCTCACTCCCCCACAGCGGACACGAAGGCACGCCGGAGGACCTCGGAGGCACGCGGCCGCGCCGGATCAGGGCGCGGCGTGCCGAGATGGACCTCGCGCAGCTCGTCGATGAGGTCGGCGACGAGGTCGGGCGAGTCTGCGAGGATGCGCGCGCGGATCGTCAGCTCGGGGCTCGTCTCCCTGTGGCTCATCCCCCACGCGCCGAGGGCCACCATGACGGGCACGGTCTGGATCCCCGCCTCGGTGAGGGTGTAGGTGACGCGCTGCCCGCGAGGAGCATCGCCGCGGGTGAGCAGCCCTTCGGCGACGAGGCGCCGGAGCCGGTCGGCGAGGATATTCGAGGCGATGCCCTCATTGTTCTGCGTGAGCAGCTCGCGGAAGTGCCGCCGATCGCCGAAGACGATGTCGCGGAGGACGATGAGGCTCCACGCGTCGCCGAGCACCTCGACGGCGGCATTGATCGCACACCCCGACCGCGGTTGTCTGGCCACTTTCCCTCCCTCAGGTGATTGCACTTTGCAAGTGCATCATCCTACGCTGGACCCACAACCCCCGCCAACCGCTTGAGGAGCAATGATGGTCCGTACACGCGTGCACAATCTCTTCGTCTCACTCGACGGCTTTGCCGCCGGTGATTATGTCACCTTCGACGAGCCGATCGGCGGGGCCCGGGCGCTCTTCTCCCGCTTCGACGGGCGAGTCATCGACGGCGTCCAGGGCGCACCCGACGCGCCGGTCACCGTCGACCGGGCGCTGTTCAGCATGTGGGGTCAGGGCATCGGGGCCGAGATCATGGGCCGGAGGAAGTTCGGACCGCAGACGGGACCGTGGCCCGACGACGGATGGCGCGGCTGGTGGGGCGAGCAACCGCCCTTCCGCACGCCCTGCTTCATCCTCACCCATCACCCCCGGGAGCCGATGGAGTTCGCCAACGGCACCGTATTCCACTTCGTCGACGCCTCCCCCGCCGAGGCGCTCGAGATGGCGAAGACCGCCGCCGAGGGACTCGATGTCCGGCTCGGCGGCGGTCCGACCTCGGTCAAAGAATTCCTCGACGCCGACCTCATCGACTTCATCCACACCGTGACCGTGCCGGTCGTCCTCGGGACGGGCGTGCGGTTATGGGAGAACCCCGAGGTGCTGGACGACCGGTTCAGTCTCGAATCGGTGAGCACGGAGAGCGGGCTCACCCACCGGCTGTGGAGTCGGATCAGCTGAGCGCCTCGGCGACGGGAACCGATCCGTCGTAGAAGTTCACCGTCTCGCGCACGGCGGCGTCCTCGGCGATGACGAAGGTGATGACGTCGGCGACGAGTTCGCGGGAGGTCACGCCCTGCCCTTCGGCCGGGGCCCGACCGTCGATGTCGCCGCGCTCATCGGCGCGCACGATCTCGCCCGCCGACGGGTCGAGCGTGAGCCGGCCGGGACCGAGGATCGTGTAGTCGAGGGAGCTGTCCCGCAGGTACGCGTCGGCGCCGTGCTTGGCCTCGACGTACGGGTAGAAGGAGTTCGACGGGTCGATGCGGTCGAGGTCGATGCCGACGGTGGCGTAGGAGACCATGACGAAGCGCTTGACTCCGGACTGCTCGGCGGCGTCGACGGCCCGTTTCGCCGCCTCATAGTCGACGGCCTTCGTCCGTTCGGGGCTTCCTCCCCCGGCGCCCGCGGAGAAGACGATGGCCTTGGCCCCGGCGAACACCTCGGCGAGGGCATCGACGTCGGCGGTCTCGATGTCGAGGACGACCGGATGGGCGTCGGCGGCTTCGACGTCGGCGGCCTGGTCGGGGTTGCGGATGACGGAGTCGACGGCGAAGCCCGCGGCGGTGAGCTTCGGGGCTGCGAGCAGGGCGACCTTGCCGTGTCCGCCGAGGATGACGACGCGATCTGAATCCGACATGTGCTTCTCCTTCGTTGACGATCGGTGGTGCCCACAACAGCCGCAAGCGGCGTTGATTTATTCCCTCGCCGAGGCGGCAGGACCTGTCCGTGGCTCGCAGAGTCCCGGGGGATCATCGGTTGCGTACGCCCGGTTCGGGTCGATTCGACCCTGACAACCGCGTGTCGGCAGAGCACAATGGGACCATGACCATCAACGAGCTGTTCGCCGATTTCGCCCAGCGTCCCATCGATGCGGCCAAGGGCCTCCCGACCCTCACGCCCGAAGAGCTCAACGCCCATCCGGGCTCCCACCCGAACTCGGTCGCCTGGCTGCTCTGGCACATCGGCCGCGAGGTCGACGTGCAGCTCTCCGACCTCACGGGGAACCCGCAGGTCTGGGAGCACTACCGCGACCGGTTCGACCTCGGAAAGATCGGTGACACGGTCGGCTACGGGCACACTCCGGGGCAGGCGGCGGAGATCGTCGTCAACGATCAGGGTCTGCTCGTCGACTACCTCAGTGCCGCCCTGCGTGCACTCATCGACTATGCCAACGGACTCTCGGCGGACGACTTCGACGTCGTCATCGACGACAGCTGGAATCCGCCGGTGACGCGCGGGGTGCGGCTCGTCTCGATCGTCGACGACGCGGCTCAGCACATCGGTCAGGCGGCCTACGCCGCCGGCCAACTCCACTGACGACGGTCGGCTGCCGGCTCAGCCCATGGCGGCTCAGCCCATGCCGAAGAGGGTGGGAATCGCGATCGGTCCGGCTCCGAAGACGGCGATGACCAAGGCCATGGTGAGCAGGAAGAGGTCGTACTCCCACCCGTTGTCGGCGGCCCAGTACCTGCTGTGCCACCGGAAGTTCTGCATCGTGATGGTGATGAGCATGAGGACGACGACGCCGATGCCCGCCCACTGCGCGAGCACACCGGTGGCGAAGGAGAGCGCTGCGGCGAATTCGGCCATCGGCACGAACCACGCCAGCGGGAGCGGGAGTCCGTCGTTCTTCGCAAACGCTCTGACGTCCTTGAGCTTGAGCAGGGACTCGTGGAAGAAGGTGAAGGCGAGCACTGCGCGGACGAGGAGGAGAACGACACCGACGACCAGTGCCGGGACTTCGATCATGGGAAGGTGCCTTTCTGCTCTGGACTCTTCCTGGGCTGACCCGACCGAGTGTACTCGTGCCCTCGGGCGCCGAACGGGCGTCCTCAGAGCTCGGCGGTCTCGCCCATCACCGTCGTCCGATCCGGGGGCAGGTGGAGGACCTGGGTGCGGTTGGCCGAGGCCTTCTCAAGCGTGCGGAAGAGACTCTTCTGCCAGCGCGGCATACCGGTGCCGCTGCCGGGTTCGATGCGGAAGACGGAGATGACGTACATCGCCGACTTGGGATCGAAGTCGAGTTCCGGTGTCCTGCCGACCGCCTGCCGCAGGGCACTCGGGACGTCTTGGGAGTCGTTGAACCCGATGCTGTAGAGGATATGGACGATCCCGTCGTCGGAACGACCGAGGTCCGAGACGAGGACCCGCTGATCGTGTGGGACGTGGGGAACGCCGAGGTTCTTGATCGTGACGATGACGACGTGTTCGTGGAGGACGTGGTTGCATTCCACGTTGGAGCGCAGCGCCAGCGGGGCGGTGCCGGGGTTGCCGTGTGGGTAGACGGCCACCCCGGGCACGCGAAGGACGGGCGCGCGGCCGATCTCGTCGACGAAGTCCTCGATCGGGCCTTCCATCTCGGCTCGTCGGCCGAACATCAGCGCCGAGCCCTTCTTCCACGTGAGCATGATCGTGACGAGGACTGCGGCGATCGCCAGCGGCAGCCAGCCGCCGGCGGCGATCTTGACGACGTTGGCGGAGAAGAGGGCGAACTCGACGCCGCCGATCGTCAGGCCCGTGAGGACGACCCACGGCAGTCTCCACTTCCACACCTCGAGGGCGAGGAGGAGGAAGAGCGAGAGCTCGAGGAGGAGGGTGGCGGTCACCGCGAGACCGTACGCGGAGGCGAGCGCCTGCGAGGACCGGAAGGAGAGGACGAGCGCGAGCACACCGAGGAAGAGGATGGCGTTGACTGCGGGCACGTAGATCTGTCCGCTCTCCTGCCGGGAGGTCTGGATGACCTTGAGACGAGGCAGCAGGGAGAGACGTGTCGCCTGGCGGGAGACGGAGAACGCTCCGGAGATCACGGCCTGGGAGGCGATGATCGTCGCGGCGGTGGCGAGGATGACGAGCGGCATCTGCGCCCAGCCGGGGGCGAGCCGGAAGAACGGATTCTCGATCGTCGTGGGGTCGCCGAGGATCATCGCCCCCTGCCCGAAGTAGTTGAGGATGAGCGCGGGGAAGATGATGCTCAGCCAGGCGATGACGATCGGGCGTCGCCCGAAGTGCCCCATGTCCGCGTAGAGCGCTTCGACACCGGTGACGGCGAGGACGACGGCGCCGGCGGCGATGAAGGCGATGATCGGGCGGTCGACGGCGAAGTCGACGGCATAGGTCGGCGAGAGGGCCCGGAGGATCGTCGGGTTGGCGAAGATCTGCGGTGTGCCGAGCAGGGCGAGGACGAGGAACCAGATGAGCATGATCGGTCCGAAGGCTCGCCCGATGGAACCGGTCCCCCAGCGCTGCACGGCGAAGAGGCTGGTGAGGATGACGACGGCGATCGGCACCACCCAGGGGCCGAGGTCGCTGCTGACGACATGGAGGCCTTCGACGGCGCTGAGCACGGACACGGCCGGAGTGATGAGGGAGTCGCCGTAGAAGAGTGCGGCACCGATGATCGCGAGCACCATGACGACCTTGACCCGCGACGACGTCGACCCGAGCTTCCGCTTGATGAGCGCGGCCAGTGAGAGGATCCCGCCCTCGCCGTTGTTGTCAGCGCGGAGGATGAAGCCGAGGTAGGCGACGGTGACGATGAGGGTGAGACACCAGAAGACCATGGAGACGACGCCGAGGACGTCCTGCTCGGTCGGGGCCACCTCGTTGTGGTGGATGCTGAAGACCGTCTGCAGGGCATAGAGCGGTGAGGTGCCGATGTCGCCGAAGACGATGCCGAGCGCGCCGAGCATGAGCAAGGGCAGAGGCGTCGTGTGGCGCGGGTGATCACGCGGCTCCTCCAAATCGGACAGAGCCTGCGCTCGAGGACTCGCGGGGTCCCCTCCGGAATCGCCTCCCACGAGGAGTGATCCTTGCACTCTCCCCCGCGGTTTTCAATGGTTGGTCACATTCGGGCCCGCACTGCAACCCGACTGTGCTGTCTTCGTCATAGTGCGCGGGCTTCGATGACGAAGAGCCCCTGTGTTCCGTCGAAGGGTGTGCGCTGCCAGTCGCCGTGATGGAAATCTCCGCTCATCCCAGCACCGCCGTCCTCGCTCATCCCTTCCACTCCCGCCTGAGCAGACCGAACACCCACGAGTCGGAGACGACGCCGTCGACGATGCAGTCCTCGCGCAGGGTTCCCTCCCTCCGGAAGCCGAGCTTCTCGAGCACCCGCGCCGAGGCGGCATTGCGGGTGTCGGCTTCCGCCTGCACTCGATTGAGGTCGAAGGCTTCGAAGGCCCAGCTCAGTACCGCTCTGGCGGCTTCGGTCGCGTATCCGTGCCCCCAGGACTCCTCGGTGAAGCAGTAGCCGAGCGATCCGCTGCGGAAGTCAGGGTTGAAGCTGTTGAAGGTGCACCAGCCGATGAACGATGGGTCCTCGGCACGCTCGACGGCCACACGTGCACCGGTGCCCTCATCGGCCATCGTCCGGCATCCGCCCAGGAACCGGTCGATCATCGTCCGGTCCCTCCACGGCGGCGAATCCCAGAATTCGAGGACCCGCGCGTCGGACTGAAGCGCGAACAGGTCGTCGGAATCGTCACGAGTGAAGGGGCGCAGGCGCAGGCGTTCGGTCACCAACGTCGGTGTCGGCACAGGCATGACCTCATCGTGCCACATGCGGCCAGGCGACCGCCCTTGTGCATTGCCGCCGCCTGGCATAGGTTGGGCGGCACCACCACGGCAAGCGAGCTTGCACGATCAGGCCGAGGGCCACCTCGGCGAGAAGTCCGGTGCATCGGCACCGGCGACGGAAGGAACGAGATGTCCGAGACGACGCAGACCACCACCTCCGACGACGACCGCCAGCCGAAACCGGACCCGGCGGAGAACAATGCCTACTTCCCCTCCCCGTACTCGCTGTCCCAGTACACGGCGGACCGCACGGACTTCGATGGGCTGAGCACTGATGAGAAGTACACGGGCGGGCGGTGGAAGGTCCTCGTCATCGCCACCGACGAGCGCTACATGCTCATGCAGAACGAGACGTTCTTCTCCACCGGCAACCATCCCGTGGAGACGCTTTTGCCCCTCCACCACATCGCCGAGGCGGGCTACGGCATCGACATCGCCACCGTCAGCGGTGAGCCCGGGAAGTTCGAATGGTGGGCCTATCCCAAGGACGACGAAGCGGTGGGCTCAGCGTGGAAGGCGACGAAGGAGCAGTTCAAGGACCCGAAGAGGCTCGCCGAGGTCATCGAGCAGGGGCTCGACGACTACGCCGCGATCTTCATCCCCGGTGGGCACGGGGCGATGAACGGGATCCCCGACAGCGCCGTCCTCGGTGAGGCGCTCGACTACTTCCTCGACAACGACCGGCTCATCATCACCCTCTGCCACGGACCGGCGGGACTCCTCGCCTCCGGAGTCGGGCGGGATGAGAACCCGTTCTCCGGGTACCGGATCGTCGCGTTCCCCGATTCGCTCGATCAGGGAGCGAACATCGACATCGGATACCTGCCAGGGAAGATGCCGTGGGCGCTCGGCGAAGCCCTGGAGAAGGCGGGCATCGTCGTCGAGAACACGGAGATGACGGGCGCGACGACCCGCGACCGGAACCTCCTCACCGGCGACAGCCCGCTCGCGGCCAACCAGTTGGGCAAGGACTCCGTCAAGGCGCTGCTCGAGAAGTTCGGGAGCTGAGGGCGCGGCGGTTCGCTCTGTGATCGGCACCGGCCCGGATCGGCACAAGATGCTGGTCCGGGCCGTCAGAGGGTTCGGGCCGGGTTGCCGCGGTCAGGACGGGGTCGGCCCGGCATTCTCCGCGAGCTGCTCATTACCGTCGCTCTTCTTGTCCCCGAGCGGCGGGCGCCACACGAGGACGACAACGATGCCGACGAGGATGACCGCGCTGAGCGCGAACGGCACGGGCAGGAGCGGGTCGATGAGCACGAGGATGCCGCCCAGCGGCACCGCAATGTTGACGATCCGGTCCGCGTTGGGCCGGATCGCGAGCACCCAGATGCCGAGGATGAAGACGGCGATGGGGATCGTGTAGGCGAACGAAGCATACGGCTGCTGGAGTTCGCTCTCACCGGTGATCACGGCGATCTCGACTTCGATGCCAGCGGAGAAGGCTCCCGCGGCTGCGAAGATGAAATAGTGCCCGTAGCCGTAGGCGAGTGAGCTCGCCAACCCGCCGATGACATCGTGGTGCGGTGGCCAGAAGTAGATCCACCAGAGGGCCGCTGTGGCGACCAGGGTGAGCACGGCGATGGAGATGAGGGGTGCGAGGGTGTCGGCGTCGTGGATGGCTTCGATGATGGCGTTCGACGAGGCAAGGAGGCTCTCGCCGAGGAGGATGAGCGTGAAGAGGCCGTACCGTTCCGTGATGTGGTGAGGGTTCCACGGCGTGTTCCCGGTGCGTTCGGCGATGATGGGGACGGCCACCTCGGCGAGTATGAGCACGGGCAGAGCAAAGGAGAAACCTCCTTCCGGCAGCAGCAGGGTCGAGAGCCACAGGAGCTGAACGATGCTCACTCCCACGGCGTAGATCCAGCAGGCCGAACGCGACGAATGCGCCGTGCCCGCCGCACGGACCCACTGCGCGACGAGGGCCAGGCGCATGACGACGTAGCCGATGATGACCAGCGTGAAGTCGCGCTCTTCGAACACCGGCCGGATACCTGAGGCGATGACGAGCACGCCGCCCATCTGCACGACCGTGAGCAGACGGTAGAGCCAGTCGTCGGTATCGAAGGACGTCGCGAACCACGTGAAGTTCATCCATGCCCACCAGATGCCGAAGAAGATGATGAGGTAGCTGGTGATGCCGTCGCCGATGTGCCCCTCGGTGAGCTGTTCGGCCAACTGGACGGAGGCGATGGAGACGGCGACGACGAAGACGAGGTCGAAGAACAGCTCGAGCGTCGAGGCGGAGCGGTGGGGTTCGTTGGGGTCGCGCGGACGCATCGGAATAAGGCGGGAGCGCGTCGGCGGAGGCGGGGTGGCGGTCGTGGCGACGATCATAACCCCACGGGGTTAGTTTTGTTACAGTATCGCCGAATATCGATATATTGGGCGATCCCACCAGCGGTCGGGGTCGAGGCTGTAGGGTGAGGTCTCCGCAGTCTTCCCGCCCACGGTACGCTCGCTGTGGCAGGGAAGGTCGACTGCCGCCTCGGCGAGGGGCGCGCGGGAAGCATCCCTGCCAATTGGAGTTGCCCTTTGAACTCGTAATAGACTGGCGGTGCGCTCCGGGAACGGAGCGACCGATGCCGGTGTCGGTGAGCAGACACCTTGCTCTGGTCGCCGTTCCCGCCGGTCGGTCAGACGACGGAAGGATCCGAGCCATGTCGACCCAGTACGCATTCTCCAGCCCATCACGTTACGTCCAGGGCAAGAACGCCCTCGCCGAACTTCCCACCTACCTCGAACCGCTGGGCACGAAGCCGCTGCTCATCGCCGATGACACGGTGTGGGGACTCGTCGATGGGACGATCGAATCGAGCTTCGCCGAGGCGGGACTCGATGTCGTCCGCGAATCGTTCAGCGGATTCGCGACCCCGGAGACCATCGACGGCCTCGTCTCGACGATCGAGTCGGGCGGCCATGACGTCATCGTCGGACTCGGCGGAGGGTCGGCGATCGACTCGGCCAAAGCGGCCGGGCACAAGGCCGGCATCAAATGGGCATCGATTCCCACGGCCGCTTCCTCGGACGCACCGACGTCCGGCCTGTCGGTCGTCTACACCGCGGACGGCGAGTTCCTCGAGTACCGGTTCTTCCACAAGAATCCCGACCTCGTCCTCATCGACACCCAGCTCGTCGCCAACGCCCCGGTGAACTTCCTCGTCGCCGGCATCGGCGATGCGCTGGCCACGTGGGTCGAGGCGAGGGCGACGGCACGCGGAACCGGCGAGACGATGTCCGGTGGCAGGCCGACCCAGGCCGGGACAGCGCTGGCCCACCTGAGCTGGGAGATCCTCCACGAGAACGCCTTTGCCGCCCTCGACGCGGTCGATGCGAAGACCGTGACGCCGGCGCTCGAAGCCGTCGTCGAAGCCAACACCCTGCTCTCGGGTCTCGGCTTCGAGGCCGGTGGGCTCGCTGCGGCGCATGCGATCCACGACGGGCTCACCGCGGTTCCGCAGACGCATGGCCTCGCGCACGGGCAGAAGGTCAACGTCGGCACCCTCGCGCAGCTGATCATGGAAGGCGCCGACAGCGACGAGATCGAGGACTTCATCGAGTTCACGACCCGTGTCGGTCTGCCCAACACCCTCACCGAGGTGGGGCTCTCCCCCGATGACGAGAAGGAGCTGCAGGCGGTGGCGAAGGCCGCGACGGTGCCCGAGGAGACGATCCACAACATGCCGTTCCCGGTGACCCCGGAGAT
>ENA-OOKA01000196-OOKA01000196.1-human-skin-metagenome-genome-assembly--contig:-NODE-196-length-19963-cov-8.358047_pt1 | contig 19963 bp, 24 predicted proteins | sample MGYA00248825_ERZ500995 | MGnify/ENA primary metagenome ERZ500995 (study PRJEB25958, sample SAMN03398540) | human skin metagenome | study: EMG produced TPA metagenomics assembly of the Human Skin...
TCTTTCCCTACACGACGCTCTTCCGATCTCGAATCCCGGCGGACCTCCTCGCGGCGGTCCCGCCGCCTCGGGTGCGCGCTCATCCGGGCCGGGTGCGTTCGACGTCGGTGCGCGCGAGGGCGATGCCGCCGAACAGCGCGACGAGCGCGAGCGGGATCGTCGCCCACGACCAGACGGTGAACGAGACGGCCGCGAGGACGGCGAGACCGATTGCCGCTCCCATGAGGGTGGGGCCGCGGGTGAAGGCGGAGCTCCGCGCGATCTCCGCGGCATCGGCGATGGGGCCGTGGTCGACGGTGAATGAGCGCGGATGTTCCTCCATCCGGCCTCGTCGCACCTCGAGCCCGGCGCGGGCGAACTCCGCAAGGAGGGCGTCGGCGTTCTCCGGAGCGGTCCACAGCTCGACGGTCGGCTCCCAGAGCTCCGCGCCCGTGGCATCGACGAGCACGAGACGGCGCAGGACACCCGCGGAATCGGCCAGCGCACGGAGCGCCTGGGCCCCGCCGCGGACCGGGCCGGGGATCCACGTCTCGGAGCGCGCCGGGTACGCCCGGACGACGATCCACTCCGGGGAGGCGAACACCTCCTCGACCGCGTCGGCGCCGAACTCCGGTGCGGGCCGGGGGAGGATCCGCTGGGAGTCCGCGGGCGGATGGGGTGACCGGAATGCCGAGCGGTTCCGGTGTCGGATGCTGCTCTGGAGAGCGACGCTCGTCGCCAGGCTCAGCGCGGCGGCGCACCACAGCACGGCCTGCGCGGTGCCGGTGAGGCCGAGGAGCCCCAGGACGAGGCCGAGCAGCAGACCGACGATCCCGCCGGCTGCGAGCACCGTGGATGCCGCATGGGAGGCCGGCGGGCGGGGGAGCGGCGAGATCATCGATGCCGCGGGCACCGGAGCGGGCGCGGGGTCTGCGGACTCGGTGTCGGGGATCGGTGATCCGGCGCCGGTCGTGTTCGGTGCCGACGGGAGTGGGTGCCCGAGGGCGCGCGCGAAAGCGGTGAATCCGGCGAAGTCGACGGGTGGGTGGGGCGACTCCCACTGCACGGCGGGGAGCCACTCGCTGAGCCGGAACGCGATCGATCGGCCTCCGGTGAGAGAGATGAGGAGGGCGGTGCGATCGAAATCGGAGTGGTGCTGCCGCGCGGCGGGGTGCTCGGACGGCGGGAGGTCGGTGAGCAGCCGGACCCCGGTGATCTCCGGGTGTTCGGCGAGCGTACGCTCGGAGTCCGGAGTGCGCAGCAGGATCGCCCCGCTGCTGTCGACCTCGACGCGCATGCCCCTAACGGAATCGACCGCAGCACCGCTGAGGCCGGTGGGGACGAGCTGCGCGGGGTGTGGGGAGCCGGTGCTCACGCTGCGGGATCCGGGGCGAAGCGGAGGCTGCGGACGGCGTCGTCGACCGCACCGCCGTAGAGGACGAGGTGTGCGGGGTTCTCGAACCAGGCGGAGACGACGGCGAGGGTCTCCTCACCGATCTCCGCGACGTAGACGAGCGAGGATGAGACGGCGGCCGCATCCGCTGCCGGTTCCGCAGTGCCGGGATCGGTGTCGTCGCCCGTGGCGGGGCCGAGGACCGTCTGCTCGATGCGGACCCACGGCAGCGGCTCGTCGGCGAGCTCGCTGATCGCCGGTTCGCGGAAGCGCGCCGCGTCCGGGACGACGAGTGCGTCGACGAAGCTCTCCCGGGTGCCAGTCCAGTGCTGCGCCTCGAGGCGGGCGACGGTCACCGGGATGAGATCGGCGGGCTCCACGGTCGCCTCGGCCTCCGCGAACGCCGGGCACAGCGCCCATGCGGCCGCGGTGACGGAAGTGGGCTGCTGCCGGGTGCGGCGGATGTCCTCGATCGTCCCGGCCCAGGCCTCGACGAGCACCCGGGTCGCCTCCGGGTCCGCGCCGGGCGACAGCCGCGGGACGAGGGTGTTCTCCATCCAGGTGTGCGGAGCGTCCGCCTCGAGCGGGAGGTCGAACCAGGCCTCGGGGATCGTCGCGGCGAACTGCATGGACGGACTCACTTCCCGATGCCGATCTTGATGAGCTTGAGGATCTGGTTGATGTCCTTGACGATCTGCTTGGGATCGGAGTGGTCGGCCTGGCTGATGTCGATTCCGGACTTCGTCGTGGTGACGACGTTGTTGATCCCCTGGACCCGCGTGGCGTTCCGCAGGGTCTCACCGGCCGTGCGGAGGTGGGGCGAACCGCCCTCGCCGAGCTCCGTGACGATCTGCCGGATGTGCGCCGAGCTGTGCTGGTGGTTCCGCATCCAGTCCTTGGCGATGTGGAAGCGCTGAGCGGTCTCGCGGGATCCGAACACGAACCGACTGACCGGGACCTTCCCGGCCTGCTCGAGGAGCTCGCCCGGCACGGCCTTCTGCGCTGCCCGGCTGGCCAGCGGCCCGGACACCAGGTGTCGCCAGCCGGAGACGATCTGCCTTCCCCCCGGCATGCGGCCGAAGACGTTCCGCGGTGCTCCGAGGACGGTCTTCATCGCAGCTGCGCCGCGGGTCTTCTGCAGCGGTCCGGCGACCGACTTGAAGGCTGTGGTCGCGGTCTTCGACGCGGCCTTGCCGATCCCCGCGGTCACGACGCCGAAGATCGCGAGTCCGACCTCGGCCAGAGATGCCTCGCCCCCGGCGAAGAGGACGAGCGTCACGACGAGGCTCGCGATGCCGATGACGAGCGCGACGATCCAGGCCCCGGAGACGAAGATCGCGATGATCCCGACGATCGCCGCCGCCCAGCTGAGGACCTCCGCCACTGCGCGGAGCCAGCCGGCATTCTCCTGGATCCATTGCTGGATGTTGTCCCAGAAGCTGTCGGTGAGCTCGTCATCGGCACCCCGCCGGATGTTCTCCGCGAGTACCCGAGCTTCCTCATGAAGGCCGGCGAGGACGCCGTAGACGTTCTGGCGCAGCTCCTCGATCCGCTGTTCCGCCTGTTCGCGGGCCTGCTTGTCCGCCTCCTCCTCCGGTGTCAGGTCCTTCGGCGTGAACAGCCCGCCGTCGTCGGGCTCGGGGGTGGAGTCGAGGACCTGCTGGTTCTCCTTCGCCTCGGCGAGGTGCCCCTCGGCGGTGGTCTTTCCCTCCCGGAGCGTCTCCGCCCAGGCGTCGAGGTTGGTCTTCGTCGTGGAGTAGCGGCCCTCGGCCCGGCTGATCGATTCGCGGGTCGTCCGAGCCTTGTCGCGGAACTCATCGGCCGCCTCGGTGCTCCAGTGCTCGGCGCTCTCGAGCTTCCGGAGCTCGCATACGCTCTCCTCGATCCGCTTCCGCGTCGCCTCGAGCTCCTCGGCGAACTCGGCGACGGTGTCGGGGTTCGCGGCCTCGAACGGATCGTAGGGGAAGAGGGGAGTCCAGTCGGTCGGTTCAGTCATGGTCGGCTCCTGGGGAGGGGAGGATGAGAGGGGAGGTTCGAGGAAGGGGTGATCACTCCTCGTCGAGCTTCCCCGCGGCGTCGGTGTCGTAGGTGTCGTAAGCCCCGGCGATGTCGCTGAGCGCCTGGGAGGCGACGTCGAGGCTCTCGGTGATCTCCATTCGGTGCTTGTCCCAGTTGTCGGTGAACTCCTGCACGGCCCCGACGATGGGCGGAGACCAGAGCGCACCCTGCGCCTTCCCGGAGTCCTCGGACAGACCGGCGAGGTCTCCGCTCAGGGTCGACAGCCCTTCGGAGATTCCGTTGAGGTCGTCGACGTCGTACTTCTTCGTCATCGCTGTGTCTCCGGGTGGGGATCGAGGGGAACACAGCCCACTATAGTGGTCGGTGATGAGCGCGCAATGGATCTCGCCCGCAAGGGCACCCCGTCTGATCTGCGGGTTCGTGTGCCACCATGCGGTCGGGCCCGGTCGCGGACCGGTGTCGTACCGGGGTGATCGGCGGCGTCGGAGTCGATATCGGAGGAGCCTGTGACGTCATCTCCCGATCGCAGACCGCTCCCCACCCTCGAACTCGTGCTGCCCGACGACTGGCATCGGATCTCCGCTGATCCCCAGCGTGCTCCGGCGCAGATCGACGCGTTCCTGCGCGCGGTCTACAGCGGGTTCTCGCGGGATCGGACGGCACACATCCGTCGCGCTCTGCGCGGCGACCTGCTCGCGCAGGTGTCCGACGCCGCGGAGGCGCACGCCGTCGAGATGCTCCTCTGCACGATGGAGGTCGCAGGCCGCCCGCTCTCGGCCTCGGGCCTCGTCTCGCTCCAGCCCGTCGACATCTCCCGCACGGAGATCCGCGAGGCGTTCCTCGACGGGATCTCCGAACCGGGCCTGATCGCCAAAGAGCCGGTGGAGTTCGCGTGGGGCACGGGAGCAGCTGTGATCTATGACCGCGAGCACCGCTCACCGGTCGAATCGGCGACGCTGTCCTTCATCCGCGCGCAGGACTGGTATGCGGATGTCGACGACGCCGCACGCAGCGCCCTGACCGATATGACCGGATGGTCGCGGCACGTCGATGTCCATGTGCCCGTACCGGGGACCGACGCCACTCTCCTCCTCGCGTTCTCGACCTCGGTTCGACCGGCTGCCGATGCGCTCGGCCGGCTGTTCCTCGCGATCGCCTCGACCGTCCGCTTCAGCTGACCGCCGTCGCGCCCGCGCTCCCTAGAATGGGCCCATGTCCCTCTCCAAGATCGTGCTCTTCTACGTCTTCACCCCGCTGGCCGACCCGGAGGCGGTCCGCCTGTGGCAGCACGCGCTCGCCGAGGGCTGCGGACTCACCGGCCGGGTCATCGTCTCCCACCAGGGGATCAACGCCACGCTCGGCGGGGACATCGACGACGTCAAGCGCTACGTGCGGATCACCAAGAGCTACGCACCGTTCCGGGGCGCGGACATCAAGTGGTCCAGCGGAACCGGCGACGACTTCCCGCGCCTCAGCGTCAAGGTGCGGCCCGAGCTCGTGACCTTCCACGCCCCGGATGAGATCACCGTCACCGAGGACGGGGTGCAGGGCGGCGGCGAGCACCTCAGCCCCGGCCGGCTCCACCGGCTCGTCGAGGAGCGCGGGGACGAGGTCGTGTTCTTCGACGGCCGCAATGCGATGGAGGCCCGGATCGGCCGGTTCAGGGATGCGGTCGTCCCCGACACGGACACCACCCGCGACTTCATCGCCGAGATCGAGTCCGGCAAGTACGACGAGCTCAAGGACCGGCCCGTCGTCACCTACTGCACCGGCGGGATCCGCTGTGAGGTCCTCAGCGTGCTCATGAGGAACCGCGGCTTCTCCGAGGTGTATCAGCTCGACGGCGGGATCGTCCGCTACGGCGAGTCGTTCGGCAACGCCGGTCTGTGGGGCGGTTCGCTCTACGTGTTCGACAAGAGGATGCACATGGAATTCGGTGAGGGTGCGGAATCGCTGGGTCGCTGCGTGGAGTGCGGCAGATCGACGCCGCTGTTCGTCAACTGCGCGAACGAGGAATGCCGGAAGCTCTTCCTCCGCTGCGAGTCCTGCACGGAGGCCGGCCGCCATCCGCACTGCGGCGACTGCGTGCCGGAAGCTGCCGAAGCTCCGGTGCGCGCAGTCTGACGGTCTGCGAGCAGTGACCGAGGCGCCGCCGGAGCCGAGGTGCCGGCCAGCTGCCTGCGCTGGGCGTACTGCGGGGTATGTGCTGATCCGCGCGCAATTGCGCGCTCGGTTTCAGATACTGCACAGTTGAGCGGGTGAGCGTCCGCGGTTCGAGCGTCCGTCGTCCGCGACCACCGGGTTTCGGGGGTCGCGGGACGGCATCAGGACACGAGGGCGACCTCGGGCTTGTGGAAGATGCGCCCGCGGGTCACTCCGCAGAGCAGGCGCTCGCCCGCACTCTGCCGGTCCCAGTGGAGCCGGCACGTGTAGAGCGTCCGCCGCACGCGGGCGGAAAGCGCCCGAACGGATCCGAACGTCCTGCCCTCGACACCCACCTCCATGTTCCGGCTCCAGCCGATCCGGGCCAGCGGACCGAGCGCGAACGCGAGATCGAGGTCGTCGTGGACCGCTGGGTCCGCGTGGTGGGTCCGGTCGCGGACCCGCAGCCACACCTCGCGTCGGAGCGCCATCGTCGACCCCCACAGCGGGACATTGCCCATCGCCGCGCCGACGCCGAGGGTGAGGGACCAGTGGTAGGCCGCAGCGGCGATCCGGCCGCGGACCCCGGGGATGTCGTAGAAGCGACCGGGCCCGGTCACCGCGTGGAGGCCGCGGTCGTCGATCTCGCTGACGATGACCTCGATCCAGTCGGGCTGCGGTCGGGAATCGGCGTCGAGGCGGGCGAGGATCGTTCCGCGCGCGGCGTCGTACCCCGCCGCCGAGGCCGCGGCCACTCCCGGCCGGATCTCCCGGATCACGCGGGCGCCGCCGGTGCGGGCCACCTCGGCCGTGGTCGGGTCGGGCGGCCCGGGAGGTGCGTTGTCGACGACGATGATCTCAGTCGGCCGCACTGTCTGCGCACGGAGTGCGGCGAGGCAGCCGGCGAGCGCGCGGGCGTCGTCGAGCACGGGGATGATCACGGACACCGCGGCGGTCATGAGCGGGAACCGTCCGGGTCGGTGCGCGTGGCCGAGGCTGATCCGGCGGCGGGTGCGGGATCGGCGCGCGCACCATTCCGGCCCCGGGTCCCGGGGTTCGGTCCGGTCGCTGCGCGGTCCTCGAGGTGCCGGGCGCAGGGGAGCGCGAGGCCCGCGCCGCCGAGCGTCCCGGCGGCGAGGTCGCCGATGGTGTCGTGGTAGCCGACGCCGATCTCCTCGGAGATGAAGACGAATCCCGCCCATTCCCCGAACTCCCACAGCACACTCAGCAAGGCCGAGAGCGCGAGGAGATTCCACAGCAGCGACCACCAGGGCAGGGGTCGGCGGGCGACATCGCCCGCAGAACTCGCGGTTGCAGATGCATCGAGCGCATCCTGCGGGGCGCCGCGTCCGAGAGCTGAGATGCGGTGTGCGGGGTCGCGCAGGAGGACGAGCCGCCACGCGATGACGACCGCGGCTGCAGTGGCGAGCGCGTGCGCGGGGATATCGAGCCAGCCGATGCGCTGGTAGAGGCCGGTCACCGCGGCCCACGCGGCGGCGAGGAAGACGATCTGGCACACCCCGTCGAGCAGGCGCGGCAGTACGAGGAAGCGGACCAGCGTGACGCCGCCGACCACGAGGAACAGGCAGGCGCCCGAGGCGAATCCGGCGTACCACCAGGCCGCCGGCACGCTGAGCACGGCGAGGATGCGGAGAGTATCGGTGGACCACCAGCGTCCCTGCACCTCGGCCCACGAGGTTCCGGGACGCGTCATCCCTCGAGCATACTGGCGCCGCGATCCACTTCTCGCGCGTCCGGTGGGATGGGCCGCGCTGTACGGCGAGTTGTCGAGCGAGGGAAGGGGCGTCATCGGTCGGCAGGCGGATCCGCCGCGGGCGGGCTCGGGACGAGCTTGAGCCCGATGACCGCGCCGATGATTCCGCAGAGGAACACGATCTTGCCCGCGGAGATGCTCTCCGCACCGGTGGCCATCGCGAAGCCCACGGTGAGTGCGGCACCCACGCCGGTCCACACCGCGTAGGCGGTGCCGATCGGGATGTGCTTCGCCGCCCAGCCCAGCCCGAGCATGCTGACGATCACGGTGACCGCGAAGACGAACGTGGGCACCGGCTCGCGGAAGCCGTCGGACATCCCGAGCGCGGTCGCCCACACGGCTTCGAACACGGCGCTGATGAGCAGGACGAGCCACGGCATTCAGCTCACCGCCTTGAGTCCGGCGACGGACCCGATGAGGAGGACGAGGAGCAGCACCCGGGCGACGGTCGCGCGCTCCTGGCCGGTGACGAACCCCCAGAGCACCGCGAGCGAAGCGCCGATGCCGACCCACACCGCATAGGCGGTCCCCGTGGGCAGCGAGGTCATCGCCCAGGCGAGGCCGGTCATGCTCAGGGTGACGGAGACGAGGAAGAGGAGGACGGGCTGCCACCGGGTGAAGCCGCGCGAAGCCGAGAGCGCTCCGGCCCAGACGGCCTCGAGCATCCCGGAGGCGATGAGGACGAACCATGCCATATGACGGACTCTCCCGTGAGTCAGTCTTGTCGTGGTGCGGGTACTGCTCCCTCGTCCGCGAGCCCTGTCGCCGGGCTCCACCGCTGATGGTACCGAGTGCGGGGCGGGGCGGCAACGCCCGGGTCCCCGGACCGTCCCCGGGCGTCCCGTTCCCCTGCGTTCGCCTCCTGTTCGCCGCTGGGGAACGGCCGCGTCCGGGGCCGGATTCGCCCGACGGCGCGCGTGCATTACCCTGGGGGTCATGGCCCCCAATCCCCCCGCCAGCGCACCTGCTCCGAAGGCGGCCAGGCTCCCCGCCGCCGGCCGCGATCGCCGCCCGCTCATGATGGCCCTCGCCATCGTCCTCATCCTCGCCGGCGCGATCGGCAGCGCCCTCATCGCCTTCAGCGCGGGAAGCCGCGCGGACGTGCTCGTCGCAGCCGGGGACATCCGGCCGGGACAGACGATCACCGAAGCCGATTTCACCACCGCCCGCGTGGGCACGGACGCCGCAGGGATCATCCCGGCGTCCTCGCTCGAGAACTTCGTCGGCTCGCAGGCCGTGTCGCTCATCCCGCAGGGCACCGTCGTCAACCAGGACATGTTCGTCTCCGGTTCCGCAGTGCCCGCCGACGGCGAGGTCGTCGGACTCGTCCTCACCCCCACCCAGCGCCCCAGCGACCCGCTGGCGCCCGGGGATGTCGTACGGCTCTACCAGGGCGCCGGCGCCGAGGCCGGAGGCTCTTCGGGACAGGTGCTCGTCGAGGCGGCGCGGGTCGTGTCCGTCGGCGACGCCGGCGGGAACCTCAGCGTCTCCGTCCTCGTCGGCTCCGATCAGGCGACGACCGTCGTGCCGCTCGCGGCCGCCGGCCAGGTCGCCGCGACGAAGCTCGCGCAGGGCACGCAGCCCGGCGTCGACCTCCAGGCCGGCTGAGGCGCCGCGATGGCACTCGTCTCCCTCGCCTCGGCCAAGGGCTCGCCCGGCGCGACCACCCTCGCCCTCCTCACCGCCGCGCTGTGGCCCCGCACCGCGTTCCTCGTCGACGCCGACATCCGCGGCGGCGACATCTCCTACCGGATGCCGCTCGACGCCGGCGGTCCGGTCGACCCCGACCGCGGACTCCTCTCGCTCCTCCCCCTCGCCCGCAAGGAGATCTCCCCCGACGCGGTCGGCGAGCACGCGCAGACGATCCTCGGGGGCACCGAGTTCATCGCCGGGCTCTCCGAACCCGAACAGGCGCAGGCCGTGCAGCAGCTCTGGCCGGCTCTGGGACAGGCCTTCACCCGACTGACCAGCCATGACGTCATCGCCGACCTCGGAAGCGTGTGGTCGGGCGCGCCGCACTTCCCGCTCCTGCGCGAATCCGCCGCCCTCGTCCTCGTCCTCCGGCCGCGACCTTCGGACGTCCTCCACCTGCGTCGCCGGATCCTCCGGCTGCAGGCGGCCTCACCGGCTTCGGGGCCGGCCATCGGCGTCGTCGTCGTGGCCCCGGCGCGGGACTCCGCCGACGCCCGGTCCGCCTACGCCGCGCTCGGCGAGGACGTGCTCCGCACCACCGAGTTCCTCGGTCATCTGGCGCTCGACCCGAAGGGCGTGGGCATGTTCGAGGGCAGCGTGATCAACCGGCCCGAACGCACCGAGCTCGTGCGCTCGGGCATGCCGATCGTCGAGGCGATCGCCCGCACCGCGGGAATCCGCATCGACCGGCAGCAGATGATCGATGCGGGCGCGATCCCGGCATCACCCCGGCGCACGGGGAGGAAGAACCGCAGCGCGAAGCGCGGGGAGGAACGGCAAGCCGCACCGGTGGATCCGGCCCCCACCCCCGATCGCGGGCCGTCGACCCCGCAGGCGCCGCAGGGTGCCGCAGCTCCGCCGCAGAGCCCCCCGGACCCGGCGCACGGTGTCCCGGCGCGGCCGAGTGCGCCCCCGCCCGGTCCGCACCCCACCCGCCGTGAGAGGAGGGATCGCGCATGAGCGCGGATCGCAACGACCTGGTGAGGATGCTGCGCGGCCGCGTCGCCGACCGGCTCAACCAGCAGCGCCGCGCCGACGAGATGGCCGGCCGCGCGGCGATGTCCTCGGAGGACGAGCGGCAGTACGCCCGCTCGCTCATCATCCAGGTGCTCGAGGACCACGCGCGCGAGGAGATCTCGTCGGGACGCACTCCTCCCTCCCAGGAATCCGAGGCCGAGGTGGCCCAGGCGATCCACGCCGCGCTGTTCGGGGTCGGTCGGCTGCAGCCGCTCCTCGAGAACCCCGACGTCGAGAACATCGACATCAACGGCTGCGACCAGGTGTTCGTCGGCTACGCCGACGGCACGGAGGAGATGCACGATCCCGTCGCGGAGTCCGATGACGAACTCGTCGAACTCATCCAGATCCTCGCCTCCAACGTCGGGCTGTCCTCGCGCCCCTTCGACGCCGCGAACCCGCAGCTCGACCTCCGGCTGCCCGACGGCTCGCGGATGTCCGCCGTCATGGGGGTGTGCACGCGGCCGGCGGTGAGCATCCGCCGGGCCCGGCTGGGCAAGGTGTTCCTCTCCGACCTCGTCGCCACCGGCACCATGACCCCGGACGTCGCGGAGTTCCTCACCGCCGCCGTCGCGGCGCGGAAGAACATCATGATCGCCGGGGCGACCAACGCCGGCAAGACGACGATGCTCCGCGCGCTCGCCAACTGCATCCCGCCCGCCGAGCGTCTCATCACCGTCGAGCGCGCGATGGAGCTCGGTCTCGAGAGCTTCGAAGACCTCCACCCGAACGTCGTCGCCTTCGAGGAGCGGCTGCCGAACTCCGAGGGCGTGGGCGGAGTGACGATGGCCGAGCTCGTGCGCCGTTCGCTGCGGATGAACCCCTCCCGCGTCATCGTCGGCGAGGTGCTCGGCGACGAGATCGTCACCATGCTCAACGCGATGAGCCAGGGCAACGACGGGTCCCTGTCGACGATCCACGCGAACTCGTCGATGGAGGTCTTCAACCGGATCGCGACCTATGCCCTCCAGGCGCAGGAGAACCTGCCGGTCGAAGCCACCCACATGCTCATCGCGGGGTCGATCAACTACGTCGTCTTCATGCGCCGGGCGCAGTTCGCCGATGGCACCCGGCGCGTCGTCGAGTCGATCCGCGAGGTCACCGGCATCGACGGCCGCGTGCTGTCGAGCGAGGTGTTCGCCCCCGGCCCCGAGGGCACGGCGGTGGCGCATGCGCCCATCGAGGCCGCCGCCGACCTCGCCGCCCACGGCTACGAGCCGCAGATCACCGGGCGGTGGTGACATGATCCCCGGGCTCGAGGGCATCGGCTGGCAGGTCCCGGCCGCGCTCGGCGCCGGAGCGCTGTTCGGACTCGCCCTGTTCCTCCTCGTCGTCTCGATCGTCGGCTGGCCGGTCGGGGACCCGAGCCGGCCGGGCCGCCGTCGGGTGAAGAAGGTCGGTGCCAGGCCGCTGTCCGCCCGTGTGCTGTGGGGCGGGCTCGCGTTCCTCGTCGTCCTCCTCCTCACCCGCTGGCTGGTGCCGGCGGTCGTCGTCGGCCTCATCGCCGCGTTCTGGGACCGGATCGCCGGCAACGCGAAGATCGAGAAGCAGGCGATCCTCCGTCTCGAGGCGCTCGCCACCTGGACCGAGTCCCTGCGCGACACCATCGCCGGAGCCGTCGGCCTCGAGCAGGCCATCCCGGCGAGCGTGGGGGCCACCCCGCCGGTCATCCGGCCGCAGCTCAACCTCCTCGTCGACAGGCTCCGGGTGCGCGAGCCGCTGCCGGACGCGCTCCAGAAGTTCGCCGACGACCTCGACGACCCGAGCGCGGACATGATCGTCGCCTCGCTCGTCCTCAACGCCCGGCTGCGGGGCCCGGGCCTGCGCGACGTCCTCACCGCGCTCGCGCGCTCGACCCGCAACGAGCTCGACATGCGCCGTCGCGTCGACGCCTCGCGCGCAGGGATCCGCCGCAGCGTGCAGATCGTCCTCGTCATCGTCCTCGGCGTCATGGGCGGGATGACGCTGTTCAACCGCGACTACGTCGAGCCCTACGGCACCCTGCTCGGACAGGTCGTCCTCGTCATCGTCGCGGGGCTGATGATCGGCGGGCTGTGGTGGCTGCGGCGCCTCGGCGAGCCCGAACCGCGCGACCGCTTCCTGGTGGTGAGGTGACGTGACGCTCGTGTGGACGATGCTCGCCGGCGCCGTCGTCGGACTCGGCGTGTACCTGCTCGTCCGGGTGTTCTACCACCCGAAGCCGGGAGTGGCCTCCCTCGTCGCCCGGATCGACGCCGGACGGAAGTCGATGCGGACCTCGGTGCTCACCGACATGGAGCAGGCGTCGAGCCGCACCCGGTCCTGGGCGGACGGGGTGTACCGCCGCACCGCTGACGCGCTCGAGACCATGGCGGCCGAGCGCGGCTGGACGCTCGGAGCGGTGAGCAAGGACCTCGCGATCATGTCGAAGTCGCCCGGCGGCTTCCTTGCGTCCTCGCTCTTCACCGGGCTGTTCCTCTTCCTCCTCGCCCCGATCCTGTGGGGCATCGCCCAGCTCGCCGGCGTCGGCATGCCCGGGGCCATCCCGATGCTGCTCGCCCTCGTGCTCGGAGGGCTGGGCCTCGCGATCCCGTACCTGTCCCTCAAGCAGGAGGCGGCCAAGCGGCGCAAGGACTTCCGGAAGGTCGTCGGCATCTTCCTCGATCTCGTGTCGATGAATCTGTCCGGCGGCCGCGGCCTTCCCGAGGCGCTCCTCGCCGCCGCGACGATCAGCGAGCACTGGGCCCTCGTGAGGATCCGGCAGGCGCTCGCGAACGCGCGCCTGCTCGGGGTGAGCCCGTGGGAGGCGCTCGGCGAGCTCGGCGAGGCGACCGGCGTCGAGGAGCTCTCCGACCTCGCCGGGGCGCTCGGCCTGGCGGCGAACGACGGCGCGAAGATCCGCGCCTCGCTCTCCGCCCGCGCCGACACTCTGCGCGCCAAGGAGCTGTCCGAGGTCGAGGGCAAGGAAGGGGAGCGCTCGCAGTCGATGCTGCTCGCCCAGATGCTGCTGAGCGCCGGCTTCCTCCTCTTCCTCGCCTATCCGGCCATCGGCCAGCTGCTGAGCCTGTGAGCGATCCGAGCGGGAGCGACCGTCCCGGCGGCTCCGACCGCGGGCCCGGGAGCAGAGTTCACCCCCGGTCCATTAGGATTTCTTGCGGATGAGCCGACCGTCGACCACACTGCTGAGTGGATCGCGGCGACGCGCACCGACCCCCATCCCCGACACGATTGGACACCCTCGATGAAGCTCCTCGACGACGTGATGAACTGGCGCGGCACCGTCCGGCGACTCCGCGAGAGCAACGACCGCGGTGCCTCCGCGATCGAGTGGGTCGTCATCACCGCGGTGCTCGTCATCGCCGTGTCCGTGGTCGCGGCGATCGTGCTCAACATCGTCCGCGAGCGTTCGAGCCAGCTCGAGGACTGCGCGAACAGCGCCACCTCCGGCCAGGAGTGCTGAGCCCCGGGTTCCGCACCGCCGCATCCCCTCCGCGATGATCCGCACCTCCCCGCCCCGCACACGCCGCACCGCGCACCGGTGCGGTCGCGCCCTGCGCGACCGCCCGTCGGCGCGGCGATCCGTCATCCGGCGGGTCAGGGAGCTCGGGCGCGGGGACCGGGGGGCCTCGGCGATCGAGCTCGCCTTCCTCGGACCGGTCCTCATCGTCATCATCTTCTTCTCCATCCAGGCCGGCCTCTACTTCTACGGTCGCAACATCGCCGTGCAGGCCGCTCGCGAGGGGCTGTCCCAGCTCCGGCTCTTCCCCGACGCCGAGTCCTATGCCGCCGGCTCCCCGGCCGTGCTCGAGTACACGGAGACCTTCGCCCAGCGCCTCGGCGGCGAATCCCTCATGGGACCCGAAGTCGTGTCGGACTACGACGCGGAGACCGGCGAGGTGACGGTGCAGGTCACCGGCACCGTCATCACCCTCGTCCCGGGCCTCGACCTCCGGGCCACCGGCGAGGCGTCGGGTCAGATCGAGCGCTTCGAGAGCGACACCGGGGCGGCACCGTGAGCGCGGCCGACGCTGCGGCGAGCCGGGGAAGGCGCGCGGACGGCGGATCGATGTCGATCGAGCTCGTCCTCATCCTCCCGATGCTGCTCGCCGTGCTCGCCCTCGTGTTCGCCTTCGCCCGGGTGTCGATCGTGTCGGCGAACTTCGATGCCGGCGTGCGCGACGCCGCCCGCGCGGCGACCCAGGAGCGCAATGTGTACGACGCCTACGACGCCGCCCAGCGCAGCCTGTCGCTGGCCACCGGGCGGGCCTCGGAGGGATGCGCCGATACGCTGCGGGTCGAGCGGATCGCGACCTTCCAGCCGGGTCGACCGGTGACCGTGCGGGCGAGCTGCGACTACCCGATGGTCGACGTCCTCGGCTTCCTGCCGGGGAGCATGACCTTCACGAGCGAGTTCACCTCGCCGCTCGATCCCAACCGCGGCATCGAGGGGGTGACCCCGTGAGCGTGCGGCCGCGCGACGACCGCGGATCGATCTCGCCGGTCCTGCCGGTCATGGCGATGGTCATCCTGCTGCTCGGCGGGCTCGTCATCGACGCGGGGCGCCAGCTCGACCTCCGGGCCCGGGCGATCGCCTACGCCCAGGAGGCCGCGCGCGCCGGAGCCTCGCAGATCGATCCGTCCCGCACCCAGCTCGTGCTCATCCCGGAGCGGGTGGAGAACGAGGTCGACGTCTACTGCGACGCCGTCGTCGCCGACGGCGCGGTCGATTCGTGCGAGTTCCGCGGGATCCTGCCCGATCCGGACGACGGGGACCAGCCGCTCATCGTCGCGGTGCACGTGGAGATGTCGACGTCGGCGAGCCTGCTGTCGATGGTCGGGGTGCGCGAGCTGCGCGCCTCGGGGGACGGCCGCGCCCGCCCGTTCCAAGGGGTTCGCGAGGTCGACGACCAGCCGGACTCCGGCTATGTCCCGCGCGATGACGACGACGTCGAGGACGGCGGCGGCACCGAGGCGCCGGGGTCGCCCGCGCCGCCGCGCCCGGACCCGCCCGAGGATCCCGGGGAACCGGGGGAGCCCGGTCCCCGTGAGCCCGGAGTTCCCGACCCCGGACCGGCGGACCCGCCTGTCGACCCCGGTCCGGCGGACCCGCGGGAGCCGGACCTGCCGCCTGGCGAGCCCGGTCCGCCGGAGGACGGCGGGGAGCTCGGCGGCGGCTGAGATCATGCTCCGCGGGACGGACAGGCTCGGCAGCGCATGATGTGCGGGTTCTCGGAACGTCACATCCGCAGCAGCAGATGCTCGGTCCTCGACCCTGCTGTGTCCGTGCTCGCGCAGTTCACATCATCGCCCAGACGTTCCAGTCGCCTCCCCGGAGCAGATGCCAGGCGTAGGTGACCACGGTGCATCCGAGGAAGAACAGCGGGACTGCGTAGGCGATGCCGGCCACGAACGCGTTCCGGCCTCGGAGACTGAGCATCTCCTCGTGCCGCTCTGGTTCCCGCGCGAGCTCGGTGAGCAGACGGCGATCACGACCGAGGGCCCAGAGTGTGAAGGGGATGGAGAGTACGACCAGTGCGAGCAGGCAGCAGATCGAGGCGATGGCGGCGATACCCGGCGGAAGGGCGAACCTCAGGTCGGGTCCGGTGAACACGGTCGCAGCGAGAACGACGAGTCCGAGTGCGGCGCCGAGCCCTGCGGCGACAGCACCGACGGAGGCGAGGGAGGCGACGAAGCTGCCGAGCGCGACGTTCTCCTGGGTGAGGGTGTGCTGTCGCCGCGACCGACGCCGCCGACCGGTGGCCCGGACGCGAGCGGGGGAGTGGGGCTCTTCGGGGGAGGGTAGGGGGTGCATGTGCACGAGTCTAATGATCGAGAAGGCGGGTGGTCCGTTCATCGAGTGTTCACGCAGGGACGTGGGATTCTTCGAACAGTCACAGAGGGAACGCCGCGGCGCTTTGCTACGTTGGTCACCGTCAGTCCGATTCCCGATCCGTCCGTACTGAGGGGTGCCGATGACCATTCACTACGACCTGGAGAGTCTGAACAATCTGGTCTCCAATCTCCAGACCATCCACGGTGACTACTCCGGCATCGACGGCAGCATGGACACGGCAGCTGCGGCGGCGGGGTACTCCTCGCTGGCCGGGGCGCTCAACGACTTCTCCGACAACTGGAGCAGGAACCGTGCGAAGCAGCTCGAGGATCTCGAAGGCGCGCACACGAGCCTGGCGGATATCGTGGCGCAGCTCGAGGAATATGACGACAACGGCGTGACCAAGCTGCGGGAGAAGTGACCCTCGACGGTCATCGACCATCGCTGACGATCCGCCCGCGCCCCCTCATCCCCCATCCCCTCGATCAGGAGTACACCCATGACCGCTGAATGGACGCCTCTGCACGGAGGAGGTGCCGAGGGCACACCGGGATCGCCGTTCCCTGCGGATCGGGGACAGCTGGAGATCTCGCGCAACGAGCTGCAGACCACAGGCGAACTCATCCTCGAAGCGGCGAACATGCTCCGCAACCTCACCGACGGCGATTCGTGGACGTCGAAGGCGGCCGACGCCTACAAGGACACCGCCGGCAAGCTCCAGAAGAAGCTCGATGAGACGCACCCCCGGTTCACCGAATCGGCGGCTGCGCTCACCTCCTTCCTCGGCGAGGTCGACGATTCCCTCCTCGCGAGTGCCCGGGCCAAGGTCGACGAAGCGCAGGAAGCGGAGTCCACGATCGCCTCCAATCCGGAGCAGACCGCGTCCGGGGGCGATCCGCTCACGCCCGAGCAGGAGGCGTCCAACACTGCGCGCGAGAACGCGCAGGCCGATCTCGACCGTCTGCAGCGCGAGTTCGACGGGTTGGTCGAGGATGCCGAGAGGGCCGCCCAGGTCGCCGCCGATGCCATCCAGCAGGCGATCGACGACGACGTCAAGGACGGGCTCTACGATTTCCTCCGGCCGTTCCTCGAAGTGCTCAAGATCGTGCTCCTCGTCGTCGGGATCATCGTCGCGATCGCAGCGTTCATCTTCGGCGGGTGGGTGCTCGCCGTCATCGGATTGGTGATCGCCCTCGCGGTCTTCGTCATCACCCTGTGGCAGTACCAGAACCACGATGCGACGCTCACCGAGGTCATCCTCGCCGGTGTCGGCGTCGCACTCGCCGGCCTCGGCGCGTTCAGCGCGCTGAAGATCGCGTCGGTCAAGGGGACGATCGGCGGTTCGAGCAATGTCGTCGACGACTTCGTGCTCAACCTCCTGCGGCCCACGACGGGTCGTCATGCGATCCTCACGCCGTTCCAGAACTTCCGGCTGAACTTCGTCAACTCCATGACCCCGGCGTCGACGAGCATGATCGATGATGTCGCCACGTTCGTCGTCAACTCGCCGACCACCCGGATGGGGAACATCTTCCTCGAGCGCATCGCCCGGCCCCAGACCTTGCTCGACAACCTCCGGGCCGGTTCGATGACCAACGCGAGCGCTCTCGACGACCTCGCGAACCTCAGCTACATCAGTCGGTCGACGCGCCTGGCCGATGTCAACGAGATCCTCGGGAACCTCGCGCAGACCTCGAGCAGCGCCAACGCGGCCGCGAACGCGACCCGGATCTCGTTCATCGCCAACCCGGTCGTCGGCGGGTATCAGGTCCTCGACGGGATCGAGTGGACGGACACGTCCCGCCTCATCGGGATCCTCCGCGGGATCAAGGGTCTCTTCACGTGACCGCAGTCTGCTCGGTGCAGGTGCCGGAAGCGCTCCGGTCCCAGTGGGCGATGCTCACCGGTGACGCCATCGACGATCCCGCGCTGCTGCGGGCGGAGCTCGAACGCCTCGCATGGTCTGCGCTCGGCCACGCTCCGCCGAGCGGCGTCCTCGACCAGGTCGCCGACGGGTGCGCGGGCATCATCGCACGAGCGCGGACGACCGAATCCGCCGATGGCAGCTCGCTGCTCCTCGGTCAGGCGTTCTTCGCGCCCGAGGGGAGCGGCGGCATTCCGATGGCCGCACCGACGGTGTGGTTGGCGAACTTCGGTCCGGACCACACGCTCGACAGCGCAGCGGCAGCAATGACGTCGGAATCCGAGCAGGGAGTTCTCGCTCCGGTCGTCGACGTCCTCGACACCGTCATGGGCGAGTGCGTCCGCATCAAGAGCGTGCAGACCGCCGGCGACGCACCTGCGGACGGGCCTGAGGCGGACGATGTGTTCATCCACCTCGTCCACCTGTGGGCGCTCCGGGACGGCATCTTCGCACTCATGACCGCCGAGTTCTCGAGCTTCGTCACCGAGGCGCTGCTGAGTCCGGGCCTCTCCGATCTCGCCGGAGCACTGCGGGTGGAGTTCGGCGATGAGTGAGCCGATCGCGCTGTTCCAGGCGCGACGGGTGCGCAGCGATTCCTACCGCTTCCTCATCCCGCGGGCGTACCTGCGCGTGCCCGCCGAGCCCGACGAGCGCGCGGAGTTCCTCCGGACGTTCCTCCTCCGCCGTTCGTCCGATCAGCCGCGCGACGTGACGGCGTCGGCCCGCCGACGCGCTCAGGAGCATCTCGAGCAGGCATTCCGGAAGGGATACGCGGCGGATGTCGAGGAGTTCTTCCTGCTCGATCTGCAGATCGACGGCGCCTACGTCTCCGGATCGGTGATCCTCAGCTCGACCCGATTCGACCTGCAGGATCGGGCACAGGCGGAGGAGTACGTCCAGCGTGCCAACCGGGACGCCGAAGCCGGGGAACGACACACGGTGCTCGAGCTCGAGACCGGCGGGTGGGCCACGGCCACCGCCCGCAAGTCCCTCGACGAGGATCACGGGTTCTCGACGGATGAGGAGTTCGAGGCCGAGGCGATGGCGGTTCTGCCGTCCGAGATGTCCGCGGAGTATGCGCGACTCGACGCCGATGAGCGAGCGCACATCCGAGTGCGGTCGAAGCTCCGCTGCTCCTTCACCGTCACCGTTCCCGCCCCGGGATCGACGCGCGCGCTCGTCTTCCATCTGACCACGGTCCAGGAGTCGGCGTTCGAACCGCTGGTCCGTCTGCTCCTGGCCACGATCGGCACCCTGGAGCTCGAGACCGCGCAGGGCTGGTGCGCCCCGGAGTGAGCCGAGCCCCCTCCTGTCCCAGCGGCGCCGGGTAGACTGATCCGCACCCCGACCACGACACCATCCCCGAACCGAGCAGACTCCCCGAAAGCAGGCTGACATGACCTGGTCCCCGCTCCACCCGGGCGGCCCAGCGGGAACCCCCGAATCCCCGTTCCCCGTCGACATCAAGGCGCTCGCCGAAGCGCAGGACGACCTCGCGCGCACCGGTCACCTCATCGCCGACGCCGCCGCCCACCTGTCGAATCTCATGCACGCCTCGACCTGGGAATCCGCGGCCGCGACGCAGTTCTCGGGGACCGCGGCGCGCATCCACCGGTCCCTCGAGGACACGCATCCGCGATTCACCGCCGCAGCTGCCGCGCTCGGGGCGTTCATCGACGAGGTGGACCCCCTCATCGCACGGGCCGAGGAGAAGGTCGAGGAGGCCCGGGCGCTGGGAACGCGCTCCGCATCCCGGTCTGCGGGCCGCTCGGATTCCGGACGGGCTCCGGGGCAGGAGCGCCTCGACTCCGACCGCGAGCGCGAGCGGGACGAGGCCGAGCTCAGCGACCTCCGGGCCGAGTTCGATGCGCTCGTCGACGAGGCCGAGCGCGCGGCCGAGGACGCCGCCGGCCGGATCCGGGCCGCGATCGACGATGTGGTGGCGGATGCCTGGTACGAGGAGCTGCGCAGCGTCGCCGACGCCTACACGGTCACCGTCATCGCCGTGGCGGTCACCCTCGCGATCGCCGCCCTGCTCGTCGGCGACTGGGTGCAGGCCGCCGCCGGCCTCTCCGTGGCGGTGGTCCTGCTGCTCACCGCCCTCGCCCCCGGCGGCGAGAGCGGCGACCGGGCCGCCGTCTGGGCGGGTGTCGGCCCGGTCATCGACCGCATCGGCGAGCTCGACGCGATGCGCCTGTCGCGGCCCCGCGG
>ENA-OOKA01000197-OOKA01000197.1-human-skin-metagenome-genome-assembly--contig:-NODE-197-length-19834-cov-5.546084_pt1 | contig 19834 bp, 15 predicted proteins | sample MGYA00248825_ERZ500995 | MGnify/ENA primary metagenome ERZ500995 (study PRJEB25958, sample SAMN03398540) | human skin metagenome | study: EMG produced TPA metagenomics assembly of the Human Skin...
CTCCCAGCTTTCGGCCAGCGCCGGCACCGGCTCGGGCGGGTTGCCCGAGACCCGGACCAGCGGGTCGTAGACGCTGCGCATGAAGAACGAGGCCGAATAGCCCGTCGCGACATGCGGATCGAAGTTGGGGATGTCCTGCCCGGCCCCGATCACCAGCACCTTGCCAGAGCCTTGGGCAAAGATCTGCGCCGGAAACACGGTCGAGGCGAGGCCGACCCCCGCCAAGGCCAGCAAGCGACGGCGGGACAGCGGAAGAAGGGGGGCGTTCGGCATGGTCTGCTGGGCTCCTGCTGGATGACGGCCGGGATTGCTGCGGCCTGCTTGTGTCAGTTACTTCCTTCCTGAGGCGATAGCGTCGCGCCGGAAAGGGTATCCTTGCGCTCCTGCGGGGTGCGGGCCGGGGTTTGGCCCGTCCCCGGGGGAGTGACGTAGCCAAGGGCGAGGTCGCGCGCGGCCGCTTCAGGGTTGCGTGCGGCCGGGTCGCCGTAGCCGGACCCGCCGGCGAGGACGAGCTCGTCGTGGCGCAGGGTGCGGCTCGGGTCGAGGCTCTGCCCGTAGTCGGTGGCCAGTGCCCTGATCTCCGTCCACACCCGTTCGACGTCGACGGGTGAGCCTGTGCGGCGGCTGCGCAGAATCATCCGCCAGATCGCGGGGATCGCGAGCAGGAGGAGGACGAGCGCGGCGATGACCAGGGCCCAGACGATCGTCGAGTAGTCCGCCGACGCCGGCTGGGCGGCCGCGTCGGTCTCCTCGGTCGTCGGCTCCTCGGTCTCGGCCGGAGCCGTCTCGGCAGCCGACTCCGTCGGCTCCTCTGTCGGCGAGGCCGACTCCTCGGTCTCCTCGTCGGTGCTCTCACTGCTGCCGTCGGCGAGCGTCCATGCCGGCGGGGCGCCGGCCGGTCCGCCGGGCGTCGGTTCGAAGCGGACCCAGCCGGCGCCCTCGAAGTAGAGCTCGGGCCACGCGTGCGAATCCTGCATGGACACGTCGTACCCGTCGCCGGATTCGGTGCCTCCGGCGAAGCCGACGCCGATCCGGGCGGGGATCCCCATGGTCCGCGCCATGATCGTCATCGCCGAGGAGAACTGGACGCAGTAGCCCTTCTTCTCGGTGAGGAAGTCGGAGATCGCATCGCCGCTGGCCTGTTCGGGAGCGTCGAGCGAGTACTCGAACTCACCGCTGCGGAAGTACGCCTGGAGGAGCACAGCCGCCTCCCACTGGTTGCTCGCCCCGGCTGTGACGTCCTCCGCGGTCTGCTGCACGCTCGGGGGCAGGCTCGCGGGCACTTCGAGCTCGGTCTCGAACTGGCTCGAGTTCACCGGAGTCGCCGTCCTCAGATCCTCGACGTCGGGGGTGATCGAGAGGTACTCCATCGAGTACTGCTGACCTGCTGAGCGCTCACCGTTGCCGACGATCGTCAGCGACTCCTCGTCGTAGATCCACCGGCGGTTGAGTCCCTGGGGCTGCTGCGGCGCATAGGGAGTCGGCAGGTACTGCTGGTCGTAGTCGCCGATCGTGACGTCGATGCGCTCTTCGGTGTAGCCGTTGTTGCGCGGCAGCCCCTCCGGCCACGGCAGCCCTTCCGAGGCGATCGCGAACTGGTCGAGGCCGAACGGCGTCGGGGCCCACGTCTGTCCGTCGAACGAGTTGACCGAGGTCAGCCGGATCGGCTCCGGCTCCTCCGCCGTCGTCGTGTAGGAGAACAGCGTCGAGTCGTCCCGGTCACCGAGGTCGGAGCGCAGATCGAGGAACGGATTCGTCACCGTGAGGTCGCCCTGGTTGTTCGAGGCCCGGTCCGGCAGGGTGGGGACCGTCGGCAGGATCGTGGGCAGACCGATGCCGAGGATGACGGCGACCGCTCCGGCGACGAGCGCGGTGAGTCCGCCCCGCCACTTCGCCGCCGGGAAGTACGGACTGAGGATGAGGAGGAGGAAGGCCGCGAGCACTGCGGCGATGTGCCACCAGCGGACCTCGGCGGGGGCGAAGAAGACGGGGATCATCCACAGCACGAGCAGGAGCACACCGGAGACCTTGGGCGCGCGCAGGTCGGAGACGAGGCCGTCGATGAGGATCGTGATGAGTGTGAAGGCGATCGTGAGCATCGCGGTGAAGCCGGGTGTGCTCGCCGCCGGCGGCGTCGAGGCGTAGAGGTCGCTCACCCCGGAGGAGAGGAGGTCGATGACGGCGACGAACGAATCACCGGTGGGGATGACTCCGAAGAGCATCGTGTCGGGCACGCAGAGGATGAGGACGGCGAAGACGCCGACGACGCACTGGGCGATGACGGCGGTGCCGGTGGCCCGCAGTCCGGCGATGCTGCGGAAGATCGCGCCGACGGCGACGATGAGGGCGACGGCGACGAGGACCGGCGGCAGCCAGCCCAGGTCGGAGAAGACCGCGGAGAGACCGATCGCCGTGAGCACCATGGCGACGAACACGGCGAGGGACTCGAACCAGGTCGAGGACTTCGCCTCGGTGGTCTGGGCGAGGTCGGCGGTCATCGGATCACCCGTTTCGTCTCGAAGGTCGTCCACGATTCCGGAAGGTCCTCGCTGAGGCCGAGCATCGTCATGTCGTCGATCTCGGAGAGGCTGCGGACCGTGATGGGGATCCGCCGGGAGAAGTGCGCGGCCATCGCCTCGGCGCGGGAGTCGTCGGCGGCGCAGATGACGACGTGGTTGGGATCGTCATGGGCGGGCAGCTCGGCCCGCCCGGGTTCGATGAGCGCGGTGAGCAGGCGCAGTCGGTCGACGTCCTTCTGCCCGCGGAACCTGATCTCGTGTCCCGGAGCGACGACGCAGACCTCGTAGTCGGCGCGGAGGAAGGCGACGCCGGCGGCTGCCGCGGCGGCGATGAGGAACTCGGTCTCGAGCTCGTCGGGTGCCTGCTCCGGACGATCGAGGTCGATGACGATGAGCGCGTGGAGCGTCTCCTCCTCGGCCTCGTGGCGGACCATGAGCTCCCCGGACTTCGCGGTCGTCGGCCAGTGCACGTGCCGGAGGTCGTCGCCGGGCACGTACTCCCGGGTGTGGAAGTCGCGGGTGGTGTGCCCGGAGCGGATCTTCCCCTCGTCGAGGCGGGCGGGCCGGTTCGCCGATTCGCGGGGGATGCGCGCGCCGAGCGTCGGCACAGCCACGGCGATGGGGAACGACCCGAGGACCTTCTTCTTCGCCGTGACGAGCCCGAAGGGCCCGGCGACGGTGATGAGCACCGACTCGATGCCGCTGACCCCGCGTCGTCCGGGGGTGAAGGAGGTGAGCACGGTCTGCGAGCGACCGCCGGCCAGCGGCGGGACCTCCCCGACGGTGGAATCGCCGAATCCGTCGGCGGCGATGAAGTCGATCGTCGAGGACGGCACCGCGAGATGGCCCGTGTTCGTCACCACCGCGTCGAGTTCGACCTCCTTGCCTTCGGGCGCCAGGGGGTACCGGTCGCCGCCGGGCCGGAGCCGGACCTCGGGCAGGGGGGTGCGCAGGCTCACCGAGATCCGCCGGGTGCCCCACCCGATGAGCGCCGCGGAGAGGAGCACGAGGGCGAGGAGGAGCAGGCCGGCGGGGAGCAGACCGGGCAGGGCGAACCGGTAGGCGCCGACGATGAGCGCGGCACCGGCGATGATGAAGATGATTCCCGAGGTGCTCAGTCGCATGCCGTCACTGATTCGCAGAGACGGGGACCCGCTGGAGGACGCGGCCGATGAGTTCGGCCGCGAGCTCAGAGTCGTCGCCGTCGCGGGGGATGATGCGGTGGGCGAGGATGTACGGCGCGAGTGCCTGGATGTCGTCGGGGGTGACGAAGGTGCGGCCCGACAGCGCTGCGCGCGCCTTCGCCGCACGGAGCAGATGGACGCCGCCGCGGGGCGATGAGCCGAGCAGGATCGCCCGGTCGTTGCGGCTGGCCTGGAGGATCGCGACGATGTACTCGCGCAGCTCGCGGCTGGCACCGACGTGACGGACGATGTCGCGGGCCTGTCCGACCTGTTCGAGGCTCGTGACCGCCTGCGCCGCGGCGAGCGGGTCGTGCTCGATCTGATTGTCGAGCAGATCGACCTCGTCGGCCGTCGCCGGGTAGCCGAGCGAGAGTCGGGTCATGAAGCGGTCGCGCTGGGCCTCGGGCAGGGCGTAGGTGCCCTCCATGTCGATGGGGTTCTGCGTGGCGACGACGATGAACGGCGACGGCATCCTGTGCGTCTCCCCGTCGATCGTCGCCTGACCCTCGGCCATGCACTCGAGCATCGCCGACTGGGTCTTGGGGGAGGCGCGGTTGATCTCGTCGGCGATGACGATGTTCGCGAAGACCGGGCCGCGACGGAACTCGAAGTGGCGGGTCTCCTGATTGAACAGGTTGACCCCGACGACGTCGGTGGGCAGAAGGTCGGGCGTGAACTGGATGCGGCGGACCGAACCGTCGACGACCTTGCCCATCGCACGGGCCAGGAGCGTCTTGCCGACGCCGGGCACGTCCTCGAGGAGGACATGGCCGCCGGCGAGGAGGGCGATGAGGGAGAGGCCGACGGCTTCGTCCTTGCCCTCGAGCACGGAGTTCATCGCCGTGCGGGCGCGGGACGTCAGCTGCTGAACCCATTCGATGTGCTCGGTGCCGATGACGGAGTTGGTCTGCGTGGCTTCCTGGCTGGTCGACATGCGTCCATTCTTCCCTATCCCGCCCCCGGCATCCATTCGGGCGCCTCTCAGGAACTCTGCGGTCGCCGTCGACCTCGCCCCACTCCGCTCCCCGGCCCTGCCCACACGCCTCCCGGCGGGTCTCCACTTCCCTCCCCACCTTCCTCCACCGCCCGCCCCACTTCGCTCCACCGACCGCCCCACTTTCCTCCCCACTGCCCTCCACCTCGGCGGTCAACCCCGGAAATCCGGGGATCACGGACCCTGACACCCCCGCCGAGGCGGCCCATCCCACCGGGAGACGAGCACCGTCGAACGCGCCGATGGGAAATTTTCTCCACTTTCCTCCACCGGTCTGACCTGGGATTTCATTGGCTCTGGACGGGAAGTGGGGGGAATGTGCTGGATGATGTGGAGGGAAGTGGAGTAGGGTGGTTGCTATCGGAGCCGATTGGTTTCGAAAGGGGTGAGACGACATGTTCTTGGGCACTCATATGCAGAAGCTCGACGACAAGGGTCGCCTCATCCTGCCCGCAAAGTTCCGTGACGAGCTCTCGCCAGGACTCGTTCTCACCCGTGGCCAGGAGAACTGCCTCACCCTGTTCCCCACCACGGAGTTCGAGGCCGAGCACGAGCGGATCCAGAACGCGCCGAAGACGAACAAGGAGGCACGCGACTACCAGCGCGTGTTCCTGTCGGCGGCCTTTGCGGATCAGCCGGACAAGCAGGGGCGCATCACCGTCCCGCACATACTGCGGCAGTACGCATCGCTCGATCGGGAGGTCGCAGTGATCGGCATGGGCAACCGAGTCGAGATCTGGGACGCACCGACGTGGGAGGAGTACCTCGTGGGAGCGCAGCAGGCCTTCGCCGAACGCGAGAACGAGGTGATCCCCGGAGTGATCTGATCCTGCTCGGGTTCGATCCTTGCCCGCCGTGTGCTGAGATTCGGGGCACTTCCCCGGTTCCGAAGCTCACCCGTCCTGACACACTTCCCCGGTGCCAGGGCCGCGGCGGACAAGGTTCCGACTCCAGCAGGGCACCGAGACCAGAGACGACCACGCACGAAGGACTCCACCATGAACGCACAGCATGTGCCAGTGCTCCTCGAGCGCGTGGTCGAGCTCCTCGGCGTCGGCGTCGCCGCCGCCCGCGACCAGGGGCGCACCCCCGTCATCGTCGACGGCACCCTGGGCATGGGCGGCCACGCCGAGGCGGTGCTCCGGGCCTTCCCCGACGTCCACCTCGTCGGCATCGACCGCGACCTCGAGGCCATCGCCATCGCGACGAAGCGGCTGGCCCCCTTCGCCGAGCGCACCGACATCGTCCACGCCGTCGACGACGAACTGCCGCGCGTCCTCGCCGACCTCGGCATCGAGGCGATCAGCGGCATCCTCCTCGACCTCGGCGTCTCCTCCCTCCAGCTCGACGAGGACGACCGCGGCTTCTCCTACTCCCGTCCCGCCCCGCTGGACATGCGCATGGACCAGAGCCGGGGGAGGACCGCCGCCGAGGTGCTCGCGACCTATCCCGAAGCCGAACTGCGGCGCATCCTGCGCGAATACGGCGAGGAGAAGATGGCCGGGAAGATCGCGAAGATCATCGTCACCGACCGTGAGACGACCCCGTGGGAGACCTCCGATCAGCTCGCGGCGATGCTCGCCCGCGTCCTGCCCGAGGGCAAGAAGCGCTCCCACCCGGCGAAGCGGACGTTCCAGGCGCTGCGGATCGAGGTCAATGACGAACTCGGCGTGCTCCGCACTGCCCTGCCGGCCGCGCTGGAAGCGCTCCACGTCGGGGGAGTGGCCGTCATCGAGTCCTATCAGTCGCTCGAGGACACGATCGTCAAGCGGATCTTCCGAGCCGGCACCGTCAGCCAGGCGCCGCCGGACCTGCCCGTTGTGCCCGAGCACCTGCAGCCGTGGCTGCGCGAGATCGTGCGCGGAGCCGAAGTCGCCGACGAAGAGGAAGCCGAGACCAACCCTCGCGCGAAGAGCGTGAGACTGCGCGCCGTTGTCAAGATCAGGGAGGACCAGCAGTGAGCCACGCACACGCCGTCGCCGGAGCACCTCAGCGCCGCAGGCAGGAGACCCCCGCATCGTCTCCGCGGCTGCGCCTGCTCAAGTTCGAGCTGCCGAAGTCGAAGCTGCCGTTCTCGCTGCTCTGCATCGGGATCCTCGTCGCCACCCTCGTCGCCGTCCTCCTCCTCAACATCTTCATCTCGAACACCTCGTATGAGATCGAGCGGCTGGGAGCGGAGAAGGAGAAACTCGCCGAGGAGAAGGACCGCCTCGTCGAGGACAACTCCTACCGCGAGTCCCCGCAGAACATCGCCAAGGCCGCCGAGGAGCTCGGCCTCGTCCGCGACACCTCCCCGGAGTTCCTCGACGCGAAGACGGGCAAGGTCATCGACGCCCCGCCGATCGACGAGTCCGGTGAGAAGAAGCCGACAGTCGTCCCCGGCCCGCGCGCCGATACCAGGGAGGACCTCCGACCCAATCTACGATCGGATGAGAAGCTTCCCGTCGTCGGCGGAAGCCCGGGCAAGGACATCGCACCCCCCGCACAGAAGTCCCCGAACTGATCCTCGCCCGCTCGGGGCGGGGGAGCCCCGCAGCCGGGCCGGCGCCCGGAGACAGAGACGAGCCACGAGGTAAGGACGAGGCATGGCCCCACGAGCGCGCAAGGCGAAGGCACCCAACCTGCGCCGTCGGATCGCCGTCGTCGCGATCCTCTCCGTGATCGTCCTCGTCGTCACCGGCGTCCGCCTCGTCTCCATCCAGGGCATGGACTCGATGAAGCTCGCGGAGAAGGCACTGGCCAACCGCCTCGTCACCCGCACCCTGCCCGCCGACCGGGGACAGATCGTCGCCGCCGACGGCACGGTGCTCGCCGACAGCGTCTCCCGCTATCAGCTCGTCGTCGACCAGAAGAACGTCGCCCAGTACAAACGGGACGGCAAGCTGCTCGGAGCGTGGGGGGCCGCCGAGGCGCTCGCCGGACCGCTCAACACCGACCCGGGCCTGCTCTACCCCGAACTCGTCGGCGACAAGCGGTGGAACCCGGTGGCCAAGGGCCTGACCTCGGAGACCTGGCGGGAGATCGAGGCCCTTGACATCCTCGGCATCTCCGCCGAGGAGTACGCGGTCCGCTCCTATCCCTCCGGCGGGGTCGCCGGCAACCTCGTCGGCTTCCTCAGCTCCGACGGCCAGGCCCAGGCCGGCCTCGAACTCGCCTACGACGAGCAGCTCTCGGGCCGTGACGGGCAGCAGCAGTACGAACGCGGCGCGCGCGGGGACATCATCCCCCTCGGCGACAACAACATCCGCGCGGCCAAGGACGGCGACGGCATCCGCACGACGATCAACCCGTCCGTCCAGTACTACGCGCAGCAGGCGATCGCCGAACAGGTGAAGAAGCACAAGGCCGAGTCGGGATCGGTCGTCATCAAGGAGATCAAGACCGGCAAGATCCTCACCGCCGCCGATGCCCCGAGCGTCGACCCGAACAATCCGGGCAAGGTCGACGGCGCCGACCGCGGGTCGCGCATCTTCACCGACGTCTTCGAGCCCGGGTCGACGGCGAAGATGGTCACCGCCGCAGCGCTGCTCGACCAGGGCCTCGTCACCCCGGACCAGGAGTTCACGGTCCCCGACACGTGGAAGGCACCCAACGGCGAGGAGTTCCGCGATTCCTCACCCCACCCCGACCAGAAGCTCACGTTCGCCGGCATCCTCGCCGAATCCTCGAACACCGGAACGATCCTCGCCGGTCAGGCGCTCACCGAGGCGCAGCGGTACGAGTACATGAAGCGCTTCGGCTTCGGATCGGCATCGGGCATCGGCTTCCCCGCCGAGACCGGCGGCATCCTCCACCCCTATCAGGACTGGGACGGGCGGACGAAGTACACGGTGATGTTCGGACAGGGCATGGCGGCGAACGCGATCCAGACCACCGATGTCATCGCGACGATCGCCAACGGAGGAGTCGACGTGCCCTCCCGCCTCGTCGACGGCACGATCTCCCCATCGGGCCGGACGATCCCTCTCCCCGCCGACGAACCGAGACGGGTGGTCAGTGAGAAGGCCGCCGACCAGACGCTGGCGATGCTCGAGGGCGTCGTCGCCGAGGGCACCGGACAGTCCGCGCAGGTCTCCGGCTACCGCGTCGCCGGCAAGACGGGCACCGCGCAGGCCCCGTCCGCCGAAGGCGGCGGCTACGACGGCTACACCGCGTCCTTCGTCGGAGTCATCCCCGCCGAGGACCCCCAGTTCGCGATCTCCGTGACGTTGCAGCGCCCGCGGAAGGGCTACTACGGTGGTACCGCCGCCGCGCCCGTGTTCTCCGATGTCGCCGGCTTCGTGATGCGGCACTACAAGATCCCCCCGTCGTCGACGGACCCGAACCTGCCTGCTCGAGAATGGAAATGATGCGCATCTCCCAGCTGCTCCCCGCGGCCCCCGGCACGATCCACGGAGACCCCGACCGTGAGGTCTCGGGAGTCTCCCACGACTCGCGCACGGTCGCCCCGGGGCAGCTCTACGCCGCCCTGCCGGGGTCGAACGTCCACGGCGCCCGCTTCGCCCCCGACCTCATCGCCGCAGGCGTGAGCGCGATCCTCACCGATCCGGTCGGCTGGCGGCTCATCGCCGAGGCGGTCGACCCGGACGCCCTCGCCGCGGTCACCGGCCTCGTCGTCGACGACCCCCGGGCCGTGCTCGGCTTCGTCTCCGCCGCCGTCTACGGCACCGACGTCCGCCCCGAGCTCCTCGGCGTCACCGGGACCAACGGGAAGACGACGACGACCTACCTGCTCGCGGGCATGCTCGAGGCCCTCGGACGGCGCACCGGCGTCATCGGCACCGTGGCGACCCTCATCGACGGCACCGCCGTGCCGGCCGTGCGCACCACTCCCGAGGCACCTGAGCTCCACGCCCTGTTCGCGAAGATGCGCGCCGCCGACGTCGACACGTGCGCGATGGAGGTCTCCTCGCACGCGCTGAGCCAGCACCGCGTCGACGGCGCCCACTTCGCCGTCGCCGGGTTCACGAACCTCTCCCAGGACCACCTCGACTTCCACCATTCGATGGACGAGTACTTCGCGGCCAAGGCCGCGCTCTTCACCCGCGCCTTCGCCGACCGGGCCGTCATCGTCATCGAGGACGAATGGGGCGAGCGGATGGCCGCGGCCGCGCAGATCCCCGTGACCACCCTCGGCCGCGACGACCGCAGCCGGCTGCGGATCGACCACACACCCGGCGAATCCGACTTCAGCCTCCGCCTCGGCGAGGGAGAGACCATTCCGCTGCGCTCACCGCTGCCGGGGGACTTCAACGTCACGAACACCGCACTCGCGGCCGCGATGCTCGTCGAATCCGGGATCCCGGCGACCGAGCTGAGCGCGATCGGGCGGACGTTCACCGCCGCCGTCCCCGGACGCATGGAGGTCATCGGCATCGCCGAGGACGCAGCGCACGAGCTTCCGCGGGCGATCGTCGACTACTCCCACACGCCCGATGCGATCGCGAAGGCCCTCGCCTCGCTCGACGCCGACAGCGACGAGCTCGTCATCGTCGTCGGCGCCGGCGGCGATCGCGACCCCGGCAAGCGCCACGGAATGGGTGCGGCCGCGGCACGCGGGGCCGATGTGATCGTTCTCACCGACGACAACCCGCGCAGCGAGGACCCCGCGGCCATCCGGGCCGCCGTCAGGGCGGGAATCGATGCCGAGATCGCTGCGGGAGGCGCGCGTGTGAAGAAGGTCATCGAAATCGGCGATCGCGGCGAGGCCATCGACAAGGCGATCGCCTCCGCGAGCCCCGCGACCACAGTGCTCATCGCGGGCAAGGGCCATGAGACGGGCCAGTCGGCGGGCGGCGTCGTCACCGAATTCGACGACCGCTCGAGGACACGCTCAGCGCTGACCGCGCGACTCGGGCGCCCCGAAACAGGTAAAGTTCACAGTTGATATGAAGCGACTGAGTGCAGCCGAGATCGCAACCGCCGTCAACGGCGAGTTGTACGGCATCGACCCCGAATCCCTGTTGAGCGCCGGAGTCGTCACCGACTCCCGCGAAGTCGGCCCCGGTGACATCTACGTCGCCCGCCGCGGAGAGAACTTCGACGGCATCGAGTTCGCCGCCGCCGCCGTGGAGGCCGGTGCCGCGCTCGTCATCGGCGAATCCGTCCCCACCGTCGACGACAGCCCGCTGCCGACGGTCCTCGTCGCCGACGCCACCGAGGCGCTCGGGCAGCTCGCCCGCCGCAGCGTCGAAGCGCTGCGCGAAACCGGGGAGCTGCGCGTCATCGCCATCACCGGCTCGGTCGGCAAGACCACCGTCAAGGACCTCACCGCCGATCTCCTCGCCGGTGCCGGCCCGACGGTGTGGCCCCCGAACTCGTACAACAACGAGGTCGGCGTCCCGCTCACCGCGCTGCGCGCCGACGAGGAGACGCAGTTCCTCGTCCTCGAGATGGGCGCTCGCTCGATCGGCAACCTCGCCTACCTCACGAGCCTCATCCGGCCCGACATCGCCGTCGAACTCGCCGTGGGCACCGCCCACTCGGGCGTGTTCGGTTCGATCGACAACACGGCCCGGGCGAAGGCCGAACTCGTCGAATCGCTCGTCGCGGGCTCGACGGCGGTGCTCAACGCCGACGACTCCCGCGTCGCGGCGATGCGCGAGGTGCTCGCCGCAGACGTCGAGACGCTGTGGTTCTCCCAGCGGGAATCCCTGCCCGAATGGGTCGGTGCCGACGACCGCATCGTCCGCGCGACCGGGATCTCCACCGACTCCTCCGGCCACCCCTCGTTCGCCCTCCATCTGCCCGGCGAGGAGCCGCAGGAGGTGCGTCTCGCGCTCGTCGGCGAGCACCACGTCGGCAACGCCCTGGCGGCGGCCGCCGTGGCCTTCGCCTGCGGAGTCGGGGTGAAGTCGATCGTCACCACGCTCGCGACCTCCTCGGCGGCGAGCCGCTGGCGGATGGAGCTCATCGACTCGCCCTCGGGCGTGACCGTGCTCAACGACGCCTACAACGCCAACCCGGAGTCGATGCGCGCCTCGCTCAAGACGCTCGCGGCGATGGGCCGCGGCGACGAGGACAGCCGCCCCCGCCGGACCTTCGCCGTGCTCGGCGAGATGCTCGAACTCGGCGACGAGAGCGTGTCCGCGCACTCCGACATCGGCGAACTCGTCGTCCGGCTCAACATCACCCGCACCATCGTCGTCGGCGAGGGGGCGAAGCCGATCTTCAACGCCGCCAACCTCGAAGGCTCGTGGGGCAACGAGGCGACCTGGGTCGCCACCGTCGCCGAGGCCAAGGAACTGCTCGGCGCCGAACTCGCCCCTGGTGACATCGTCCTGTTCAAGTCCTCCCGCGACGCCGGTCTGCGGTACCTCGGGGACGACATCGCCGGCGTCTCGGGGGCCCAATGATCGCGGTTCTGCTCGCAGCCTGTGTCAGCCTCTTCCTCGCGCTCGTCGGCACCCCGCTGTTCATCCGGGTCCTCGTCAAGCGCGGCTACGGGCAGTTCGTCCGCGATGACGGTCCGACCACGCATGCGACGAAGCGCGGCACCCCGACGATGGGCGGCGTCGTCATCATCGGCGCCGCGATCATCGCCTACCTGCTCGGCCACCTCCTCACCGGCTCGGTGCCCACCGCCTCGGGACTCCTCGTCCTCTGGCTCGCCGCGGGCCTCGGCGTCGTCGGCTTCCTCGACGACTTCATCAAGATCAAGAAGCAGCGCTCGCTCGGTCTGCGGCCGGTGCCGAAGCTGCTCGGGCAGGCCTTCGTCGGCATCTCCTTCGCCGTCCTCGCCCTCCAGTTCCCCAACGCCTTCGAAGAGACCCCGGCGTCGACGAAGATCTCCTTCATCCGCGACACCAACCTCGACCTCGCCTTCGCCGGCGGCGTCCTCGGCCTCATCCTCTTCGTCATCTGGGCGAACCTCATCGTCACGGCCGTCTCGAACGCCGTCAACCTCACCGACGGACTCGACGGTCTCGCCGCGGGCGCCTCGGCGGTCGTCTTCGCCGCCTACGTCGTCATCGGCACGTGGCAGTCGACGCAGAACTGCAACCTCATGTCCGAGGCGACGAACGCGTGCTACTACATGCGCGACCCCCGCGACCTCGCCATGGTCGCCGGCGCCATGGCCGCCGCGTGCTTCGGCTTCCTGTGGTGGAACACCTCACCGGCGAAGATCTTCATGGGCGACACCGGATCGCTGGCGATCGGCGGCGCGATCGCGGGTCTGGCAATCATGTCGCGCACCGAGCTGCTCCTCCTCGTCATCGGCGGACTCTTCGTCATCATCACGCTCTCGGTGATCATCCAGGTCGCCTCGTTCAAGACGACAGGCAAGCGCGTCTTCCGGATGGCCCCGCTGCAGCACCACTTCGAACTCAAGGGCTGGGCCGAGGTGACGATCGTCGTCCGCTTCTGGATCATCGCCGCCCTCTTCGTCATCGCCGGCATCTGCCTCTTCTACGCCGAATGGGTCGCCCGCGTTGGCCACTGACCCCGACCTGAACTATCCGCTCGCCGACCGGGTCCCCGCGGCCCTGTCCGGACCGAGTTCGTCCCTGGCCGGACTGCGGATCCTCGTCGCCGGACTCGGCGTCACCGGCTTCCCCGCCGCCGTCCACCTCGGCGAACGCGGTGCCGAGGTCGTCGTCATCGACGGCGACACGACCCGCGACCTCAGCGAGAAGACCGAGATCCTCGAGGTCTTCGACGTCGACATCCGACGCGGACCGGCGGCAGTGGCGGGCCTGCCCGAGGGTCGGTTCGACCTCGTCGTCACCTCACCGGGCTGGAAGCCCGAGCAGCCCGTGCTCGCCGCGGCGATCGCCGCAGGGATCCCCGTCATCGGTGAGGTCGAGCTCGCCTGGCGCATCCGCGGGACCAACGACGCGAAATGGCTCGCGATCACCGGCACGAACGGCAAGACGACCACGACGACGATGCTCGAATCGATGCTGCTCGCCGCCGGGCTGCGCGCCCGGGCCTGCGGCAACATCGGCACGCCGCTGCTCGAAGCCGTCCTCGAACCCGGACTCGAGGTGCTCGCGATCGAACTCTCGAGCTTCCAGCTCCACTGGGAGTTCTCGATGTCGGCGACCTCTGCCGTCGTCCTCAACCTCGCCCCCGACCACATCGACTGGCACGGCAGCGCCGAGGCGTACGCCGCCGACAAGGCGAAGATCTACCACGACGTGTCCACCGCGTGCGTCTACAACGTCGCTGACGAGGCGACCCTGCGCATGGTCGAGGACGCCGACGTCGTCGCCGGGGCCCGGGCGATCGGCTTCACCACGGAGATCCCCCGCGCCGGTGAGCTCGGCGTCGTCGACGAGCTCCTCGTCGACCGGGCCTTCATCCCGCAGCGCTACACCGCCGCGGCCGAACTCGCCTCGCTCAGCGACGTCGCGCAGGCCGCCGGCACCCCGGGCAGACGACCCGCCGATCACCAGATCGCCAACGCCTTGGCCGCAGCGGCCCTTGCCCGCAGCATCGACGTGCCCGGTCAGGCGATCGCGCAGGGGCTGCGCGATCACGCCCCGGGTGCCCACCGGATGGTCACCGTCGCGGAGGCCGACGGGGTGAGCTGGGTCGACGACTCGAAGGCGACGAACACCCACGCCGCCGACGCCTCGCTGTCCAGCCTCGAGTCGATCGTCTGGATCGCCGGCGGCCTGCCGAAGGGCGCCGACTTCACCGATCTGCTCTCCCGGCACGGCCAGCGGCTCAAGTCCCTCGTCCTCATCGGCGCCGACGACACCGCGCTGCGCCTGGCGGCGATCGCGGCGGTCCCCGACCTCGAGATCGTGCGCATCGACCCGAATCTCGCCGACGACCCGAACGATCCCACCGTCGCCCCCCGTGAGCGGGGAGCTGCGGTCATGGACGCCGCGGTCGCCGCGGCAGTCGACATCGCCTCGGCCGGGGACACCGTGCTCCTCGCCCCGGCCGCCGCGAGCATGGACCAGTTCCTCGACTACACCACCCGGGGCGACCTCTTCGCCCGCGCCGTCCACGCCCGCACGGAGGCCTGACATGGGACGGCAGAGCACCGCGAAACCGGGAGCACGCCGACCGACGAGCTCCGCGGCAGCGCCCGCGAAGGCGGCAGCGCCCGCGAAGGCGGCAGGAACAGCGAAGGCGAAGCCGAAGCCGGCGAAGTCCGCGAAACCGAAGCGCACGAAGCCGGCGACCGCCTCGGCGAGGACCGCTTCGGCGACAGCGACGGCTGGCCGGACTCGCAGGCCCTTCCCCGGTCGCGGACTGCTGCGGGCGATCGGCGCCGAGTACTCCCGGGTGTCGGCCCACCCGCTCACGACCTACTACATCATCCTCATCTCCGTCGTCGCCCTCACCTGCCTCGGCCTCGTCATGGTGCTCTCGGCGTCATCGATCACCTCGTACGACGGGGGAGAGGGCTCCTCGTTCGCCTACTTCAACAAGCAGGCGGGCTTCGCAGGCGTCGGCTTCGCCCTTCTCATCGCCGCCTCCTTCGTCCCCGTGACGATGTGGAAGCGCCTCGCGTGGTGGGCGATGGGCCTCGGCGTGCTCATGCAGGCCGCCGTCTTCGTCCCCGGCCTCGGCAAGGCGACGAAGGGCAACGCGAACTGGATCCAGATCGGCGGATTCCAGCTCCAGCCCTCGGAGTTCCTCAAGATCGCCCTCGCGGTGTGGCTCGGCTGCGTGCTCGCGAACAAGTTCGGTAAGATGACGACCTTCAGCCATGCGATGATCCCCGTCGTGCCCGGCATCGCCGCCGCCGTCGGCCTCGTCGTCGCCGGCAACGACCTCGGCACCGCACTCGTCCTCATGGCGATGGCGCTGGCTTGCCTCTTCATCGGCGCCTTCCCCGGCAAGTACTTCGCCCTGCTCGCCCTCGGCCTCGCCGCTCTCACCGCGTTCTTCGTCTTCAGCAGCGAGAACCGCCTCAACCGGCTGACCACGGTGCTCACCGGCCACGCCGACCAGTCGGCGATCGACGTCACCGGTCAGGCCTGGCAGTCCAACCACGGTCTCTTCTCCCTGGCTTCGGGCGGATGGCTCGGCGTCGGCCTCGGGGCGAGCCGCGAGAAGTGGTCGTGGCTGCCGGAGGCGCACAACGACTTCATCTTCGCGATCATCGGCGAGGAGCTCGGCCTCGTCGGCACGCTCGCCGTCATCCTCGTCTTCGCGATGCTCGCCTTCGGACTCATCCGGGTGATGATGCGCTCGACGAGCCTCTTCGTCAAGATCACCACGGCGGGCCTCTTCGCGTGGCTCATCGGCCAGGCGGCCATCAACATCGGCGTCGTCGCCGGCCTCCTGCCCGTCATCGGCCTCCCGCTGCCCTTCGTCTCCTACGGCGGATCGTCGATCATCGCCTCCCTGCTCGCCGTCGGCGTCCTCCTCTCCTTCGCCCGCACCGAAGAGGGAGCCGCCGAGGCGATCCGTGCCCACAAGGACCGTGTGCGGTCCTCCTTCGGCGTACTCGCGAAGAAAGTGAGGAAATGACGTGACGAGCATTCTCCTGGCCGGTGGCGGCACCACCGGGCACATCTCGCCGATGCTCGCGATCGGACGGGAGCTGCGGGAGTCCCTTCCCGAGACCGACGTCTTCGCGCTCGGCACCGACGACGGCCTCGAGACCAGGGTCGTGCCCGCCGCGGGCTTCGAGCTGCTGACGATCGAGAAGGTCCCCATGCCCAGGTCGCTCTCGGCCGGACTGCTGAGGTTCCCGAAGCGCTTCGCGGACAACATCGCAGCGGTCCGGGCCATCATCGCCGAGCGCGACGTCGCCGCCGTCGTCGGCGTCGGCGGGTACGTGTGCCCGCCGGCCTACCTTGCCGCGAAGCAGGCGAAGATCCCCATCATCATCCACGAGGCGAACGCGAAGCCGGGCATGGCCAACCGCCTCGGCGCGGTCCTCACCCGTCCCGGTCGGGTCGGGGTGACCTTCCCGGGGACGAAGCTGCGCGGCGCCGAGCTCGTCGGGATGCCCATGCCCGCCTCGATCGCCGAGCTCGACCGTGACGACCCGTCCGTGCGCGCGGCCGCCCGCGCCGCCCTCGGACTCACCGACGAGCGGCCCGTCCTCGTCGTCACCGGCGGATCCTCCGGAGCGCAGCGGATCAACGAGGCCTTCCAGGGCGCCGCCGCCGCGTGCCAGGCCGCCGGAGTCCAGGTCCTCCATATCACCGGGGCCGGCAAGGGCGAGGCCCTCCGGGAGGCGACCGCCGAGCTGCCCGACTACCACGTCGTCGATTACGTCGACGGGATGGACAAGGCGTACGCGGCCGCCGACCTCCTCGTCGCCCGGTCCGGGGCGGCCACCGTCGCCGAGGCCACCGTCGCCGGCGTTCCCACGATCTACGTCCCCCTGCCCATCGGCAACGGCGAGCAGCGCCTCAACGCCGCAGGCAGCGCCGAGGCCGGGGCCTCGCAGATCATCGACAACCAGGCGTTCACTTCCGCGACCGTCACCGACGTCGTCCTGCCCCTGCTCGCCGACCCCGACCGTCTGAGAGGGATGAGCAGGGCGGCACGCGCCCTGGACTACCCGACCGATGCCGCGGCCACCATGGCCCAGATCACCACGACCGCTCTGAGAGGTTGACCATGAGCACAGCTGAGATCGTCCCCGTCACCGAGCTCGGAGCCGTCCACTTCATCGGCATCGGCGGGTCGGGCATGTCCGGGATCGCCCGGATCATGGCGATGAACGGGGTGAGCGTGTCGGGATCGGACGCGAAGGAGTCCGCTGTCGTCGACATCCTCCGGGCCCTCGGTGCCCGCGTCGAGATCGGACACTCCGCCGACCACCTCGGCGAGGCCGACACCCTCGTCGTCTCCTCGGCGATCCGCGACGACAACCCCGAACTCGTCGCCGCGCGGGAGAAGGGGCTGCGGATCCTCCACCGCTCCGGGGCACTCGCCTCGCTCATGGCCGACTCGACCGCCGTCGCCGTCGCCGGCACCCACGGGAAGACGACGACGACGTCGATGACGACGGTGGCGCTGCAGGCCGCGGGCCTCGACCCGTCCTTCGTCATCGGGGGAGTGCTCTCGACGACGGGCACGAACGCCCACCTCGGCACCGGAGACGTCTTCGTCGCCGAGGCCGACGAATCCGACGGCTCGTTCCTCCTCTACGATCCCGCGATCGGCATCCTCACCAACGTCGAAGCCGACCACCTCGACCACTACGGCACCGCCGAGAACGTCCGGCAGGCCTTCATCGACTTCTGCGACGGGATCAGGGCGCGCGGGGGCACCGTCATCGCCTGCGCCGACGATCCCGGCTCCCGGGACGTCGCCGAGCACGCGCGTGCGACCGGCACCCGTGTCCTCCTCTACGGCACCGCCGAGGACGCCGACATCCGCATCGTCGACCTCGTCTCCGGACTCGGCTCGGAATTCTCGCTCCTCGTGCCCGGCCGCAGCGCACCGCTGCCGGTGGCGCTGCGCCAGCCCGGAGCCCACAACGCCCGCAACGCCACGGCCGCGATCGCCGTCGCCCACAGCCTCGGCGCCGACGTCGAACGCGCCGCCGCCGGACTCGCCGGATACGGAGGCACCCGCCGCCGCTTCGAGGAGCGGGGGCTCGCCGCGGGCGTGCGCGTCATCGACGACTACGCCCACCACCCCACCGAGGTCCGCGCGGTCCTCTCCGCGGCCCGCGGCGTCGTCGCCGACGACGGGCGGGTGTGGGCGATCTTCCAGCCGCACCTCTACTCCCGGACGATGGAGTTCAAGGCCGAGTTCGGTGAGGCCCTCGGACTCGCCGACGAGGTCGTCGTCCTCGACGTCTTCCCGGCCCGCGAGGACCCTGTGCCCGGGGTCACCGGCAACCTCATCGCCGAACGGGTGCCACATTCCCATGTGACGTTCCTCGAGTCGTTCTCCGACGCCGTACCGTTCGTCGCCGAACGCGTCCGCCCCGGAGACCTCGTGCTCACCGTCGGCGCCGGCGACGTGACGATCCTCGGTCCGGAGATCCTCGCCGCCCTGGAGAAGTGAGACCGGTGCCCCTGCAGCCCCCACGGGTCGGCGACGAGTCGACGGCGGACCTCACCGGGATCATCCGGGCCCGCCGCCGGGAGGTCTGGGCCAAGCGCCTGACCGTCCTCGGCAGCATCGCCGCCGTCCTCGCGCTCGCGGCCGTCGCCTGGTTCTCCCCGCTGCTCGCCCTCGGGTCGGTCTCCGTCGAGGGCTCCGAGCTCGTGGCCGGCGGGAAGGTCGCCGACTTCGTCGAGGCCGAGCACGGCGGCACCCCGCTGCCGCAGCTGCGCCTGTCCCGGATCGAAGCCGAGGTCCTCGAGAAGTTCCCCCGCGCCGAGGCGGCCGACGTCCGCTACTCCGGACCGCAGTCGATCTCGATCGCCGTCACCGACCGCACCCCGGTCATCGCGATCGCCGCGGGCGGCGGCTTCACCCTCTACGACGCCGAGGCCGTCGACCTCGGCACCGTCGACGAGGCGCCGAAGGGGCTGACCGTCCTCGAATCGGCCTCGCCGAACGAGGAGACGATCGCCGCGGTCGTCCGCTTCATGTCCTCGCTCAGCCCCGAGCTGCGCTCTCAGCTGAGCACGGTCGAGGCGAAGGGCAGCGAGGGACTGGCCGGCACCATCGACACGGGGGAGACGAAGGCCTCGGTCGTCTTCGGCGACGCGGAGAACGCGAGCCAGAAGATGCAGACGGCACTCCAGCTCGCCGCCGACGGACGCACCGAGATCGACGTGTCGGTGCCCTCCGTGCCGGTCACCGGCTGACGATTGGCCCCGACACACCGAGGCTGAGACTGGCCGATGTCCGACACTCCGGGGAGAATGGTTGCAGTGGTATCGCCCAGGCCAATAGCCTCAGGGCAGAGACTTCGAACAATGCACGCTTGAGACAGCGTGGACGATGCACGTGAGACGAGGAACCGACTTGGCTGAATTCCCACAATCCGGAGCGGATATCAAGGTTGCCGGTACCGGCGGCGGTGGTGTCAACGCTGTGCAGAGGATGATCGACGTCGGCCTGCGGGGCGTGGAGTTCATCGCCATCAACACCGACGCGCAGGCGCTCGTGCTCTCCGACGCCGACGTCAAGCTCGAGATCGGCCGCGACCAGACGCGCGGACTCGGCGCCGGCGCCGACCCGGAGATCGGCCGCAAGGCCGCCGAGTCGAGCGAGGACTCGATCCGCGACGCCCTCGAGGGCGCCGACAT
>ENA-OOKA01000198-OOKA01000198.1-human-skin-metagenome-genome-assembly--contig:-NODE-198-length-19832-cov-6.362037_pt1 | contig 19832 bp, 17 predicted proteins | sample MGYA00248825_ERZ500995 | MGnify/ENA primary metagenome ERZ500995 (study PRJEB25958, sample SAMN03398540) | human skin metagenome | study: EMG produced TPA metagenomics assembly of the Human Skin...
CTGCTCTTCCGATCTGGTCACGTCCTCCGGGGCGATCTCGCCGCGGCGGGCCCGGTCCTGGGCGGCGCGGACCAGGCCGTGCACCACGCGCTCCCCCATCGCGCCGCTCGCCGCGGCGACCTCGGGCAGGGCGAGCAGGCGATCCGTGCGCGGGATCCGCCGACGGGGGTCCTCCGCGCCGGGGCCTGCCGTGCCGGGGCCCTTCGCGTCGTGGCCGATGGCGCCGTGGCCTCCCCGGCCCGGGGTCGTCGTGCCCTCGGCGTCGCTCGGGGACTGGGGCACGGGACCTCCTGCGCACGGGATCGGAGCGTCCGCCCGGCGGCGGACGGCAGTATTGGCGGAGGCGGACGGGAATCGAACCCGCCAGACCGAGATGCTCGGTCTCACCAGTTTTGAAGACTGGGGCGCCCACCAGGACACGTACGCCTCCGGGGGCGACGATATCACCGCCGGACCTGGGACGACGCTCGCCCTCCCCAGGCGGCCCGGGCTAAGGTCGGGCCATGAGCGACTCCCCCATCCAGCCCCTGGCCCGCCCCGAGATCCGCCTGACCACGATGGCGCACGGAGGCGGCTGCGCCTCGAAGATCCCGCCGGGCGAGCTCGAGGAGGTCGTCTCCTCCCTCGCCGGGCAGCAGTACGACCAGGTGATCGTGGGCCTGGACGACGGGGACGACGCCGCCGCCGTGCGGATCGGCGGGCCCGACGGCGACACGGCCGTGCTCTCCACCGCGGACTTCTTCACCCCCGTGGTCGACGACGCCCACGACTGGGGCCGGATCGCGGCCGCGAACGCCCTCAGCGACATCTACGCGATGGGCGGCGATCCCGTGGTCGCGATCAATCTCGTCGGCTGGCCCCGCGAGGTCCTGCCCTACGAGCTGCTGCAGGAGGTGCTCGCCGGCGGTCTCGCGATCGCGCAGGAGGCCGGGGTGCCGGTCATCGGCGGGCACTCGGTCGACGATCCCGAGCCGAAGTACGGCATGGCCGTCACCGGCACCGCCCGCCCGGACCGTCTGCTGCGCAACGACGCCGCGGAGGCCGGCCTGCCGATCACGCTGACCAAGCCGCTCGGGGTGGGCCTGCTGAACAACCGCATGAAGTCCACCGGCGAGGTCTCCGCCGCCGCGATCGAGGTGATGACGACCCTGAACCGGGACGCCTCGAAGGCGGCTCTGGCCGCCGGGGCGAAGGCCGCGACCGACGTGACGGGCTTCGGCCTGCTGGGCCACCTGTACAAGATGGGCCGCGCCTCTGGTGTCGGCATGGTCCTGGACCGAGCGACGGTGCCGCTGGTCGAGGGCGCGGCGGAGGCGCTGCGGGACGGGTTCGTCTCCGGCGGGACGCGACGGAACCTCGAGTGGGTGCGCCACGCGGTCCAGGCCGGACCCGGCATCGACGAGGACGATCTGCTGCTGCTCGCCGACGCGCAGACCTCTGGCGGCCTGCTGGTGATCGGCGAGGTGCCCGGCTATCCGGTGATCGGCGAGACCGTCGCGGGAGAGGGCATCCAGGTCCGCTGACCGCGCCCCTGCTCCTCGCCTCAGCGCAGCCGACGTCCGCGCAGGGAGCGTCTCAGAGCGTGCCCCGTCCCGTCTCCCCGGCGTCCACGGAGCCGGGCTCCGTGGCCTCGGGCCGCTGAGGACCCGGACCCGTCTGCTCCGGGTCCTCCCCCGGGCGGGTGCCTGCCACGGGGGCGGTGGTGATCGAGTCGCCGACGATGCCCGCGGCGCGCCGCCGTTCCAGGCGCTCGCGCTGGGGCTCGACGACGCGGCGCGGATCCTTGACGGACTCCAGCCCGGCCTCGAGCACGCCGAAGCGGGTCAGGGCGGAGGCGCCGAGCAGCGCCAGGCCGCTGAGCACCGCGAGCGGACGGGAACGACCACCCAGGAGAGCCGCGACGCCGCCTGTGACCGCGAGCCCCTCGGAGAGCTTCAGCATCCTCCCCGGCCGGCCCGTCTCGAGCGGCTCCGCCTCGAGCTCGTGCATCTGGTCCTTCATGACGTGCATGCCCACCACATCCCCGAGCACCCCGGCAGCGGCGAGCACGCGTGCCGGTCCCGTCTCCCGGGTGGGGGTGAGGACCAACGCGGCACCCGTGGAGGCCATCGTCGCCGAGGAGACGAAGACGTATGCCAGGGACTTGCGCGTCGCGGCCCATGTGGGAACCGCCGTGTCGCCGAGGAGCGCGGCGGTGTACGCGGCGAGCGGTCCGCCGAGCGCCGCCGCACCGACCGCACCGGCCCCTTCCAGCGCCCGCAGCACAGGACGCAGGGCGCGAGGGGCGATCCGCCCGCCCGTCATGCGGTGCAGCTCGCCGGCCGCCGCGAGACCCGCGGACAGGCTGAAGCCGCTGAGCAACCAGGTGCCCACGCTCATGGGCGAGGTCGGCTTGAACACGCGCAGCATGTGGAGGAACCGCTCGGGGCGCCCGAGGTCGAGGACGAGCGCGGGCAGGCCCGCGCTGACGGCACCGAGGGCGACGAACCGGGCGTTGCGGCGCAGGAGCGGGCGGTCGGTGAGCGCGGCCCCGCCGGCCAGCACCGAGGAGCCGCCGGCGAGCCCCCCGACGAAGAGGTACAGGCCGATCGGCCACTCCCAGGGCGGAGCCTTGACGACCGCGCGACCGTAGTAGTTCTCGAACTCGACGTCCGCGACCATCGACATCTCGCGCGCGCCCTCGCCGCCTCCGGCGCCCTCCGCGCGGCGTCGGCCGGTTCCTCGGCGGCGTCGCCGACCTCCCCGCGCAGGCTCCGGCGGCCGGTAGTCGTCGTACTCCGAATGAGCTGCGTGGGTCATCGGCGGCCTCCGAGGAAGGCGAGGGCGGTCGCCGCGACCATCCCGAGCGCTGCGATGCCGGCCGTGCGGTACATCTGCGGCAGGTCCTTGGTGGGCACCTGCGGATCCGGCGGCAGACCGTAGACCTCGGGCTCGTCGAGAAGGAGGAAGACCGAGCCGATGCCGCCCACGCCGTCCGCGGGATTCGCACCGTAGAGACGGGCGTCGGTCATGCCCTGCGCATGCAGCTGCTGCACCCGCTCCTCGGCCGAGCCGACCATGTCCTCGTGGTCGCCGAACTTGATGGAGGTGGTCGGGCAGGTCTTCGCGCATGCGGGGGTCTCCCCCACCACGAGCCGGTCGTAGCACAGGGTGCACTTGTTGGCCGTGCCGGCGTGGGGCACCTCCTGCTCGAGAGCATCGCCGCTCGAGGTCGAGGCGGTCACGGTGCCGTCGTCGCGACGCTCGATCACGCCGAAGGGACACGCTCCTACGCAGGTGCCGCACCCGTTGCACACGTCGGCCTGCACCACCACCGAGCCGAACTCGGTGCGGTACAGGGCGCCGGTCGGGCACACGTCCATGCATCCCGCGTTGGTGCAGTGCTTGCACACGTCCGAGGACATCAGCCAGCGGAACTGCGGGGTGTCCGGCGGTGTCCTGTCCACGCCCGTGAGGTCCTCGTCCGGGCGCCCGCCGGGCGCGGCGGCGCCCGAGCGCGGGCCGATCGACGGCATCCCCAGACTCACCAGACGTCGGCCCGACTCGCGGGCCTGCTCGATGCGCTCGGCATCCTGCTCGACGAAGGCGACGTGGCGCCAGGTGTTGGCCCCGAGCGCGCCGGTGTTGTCGAACGAGGAGCCGAGCAGCTCCAGATCGCCGTCCGCCGGATTGCGGTTCCACTCCTTGCAGGCGACCTCGCAGGCCTTGCAGCCGATGCAGATCGACGTGTCCGTGAAGAAGCCCTTGCGGGAATGCTCGTGCTCCCAGCCCGACTCGGCGACGGGTCGGTGCGACTCGGTCAGCGGGGCCATCAGTTCTCCTCTCGGGTGGCGGAATCCTCGGACCCCCCGTGCGGGTCGAGGTTCTCCTCGGACTGCTTGTGGGCCAGGGCGGCATCGAGCTCGCCGCCATGGGGAGCGATCCCCTGCTTCTCCCGGAGCGACTCCTCAGCGGTGCCGTCCACCAGCTCGGGCACGGTGATCTTCTCGTCGCCCGTCTCGGGTCCGATGCCGGCCTGCCGCTGCAGCTCGTCCACCAGCTCTCGGCGCGCCTTCCCCCGGGGCCGTCGGCCCGGTCTGAGCGTGCACGCGATCACCTTGGAGTTCTGGATCTGGGTGTTCGCGTCGAGGTTCGTGCCGATGAGGTCGTTGACCGCGTCGCCGCTGACCACCGCGTTCGTGCCCTCGCCGAAGTGGTACGGCAGCCCGATCTGGTGCACCGTGCGCCCACCGGCCTGCAGCGGCGTCATCCGGCGTGTGACCAGCACCCGGGCCTCGATCGCCGACCGAGGGGTGATGATGGTGGCCCAGCCGTAGGGCTCCAGACCCACCTCCTCGGCGAGCTGCGGCGAGACCTCGCAGAACAGCTCGGGCTGGAGCTCGGACAGATAGGGCAGGAACCTGCTCATGCCGCCCGCCGTGTGATGCTCGGTGAGGCGGTACGTGGTGAACACGTACGGGTACACCGCCGCCTGGCTCTCGCTGCCGGAGACCCCCGGTGCGTTCATATTGCCCCGGTCCGAGAAGGACACGCGGGTGGGGTTGGACTGCTGCGTGTAGAGAGGGTTCGGGATCGTGGACTCGACGGGCTCGTAGTGGGTGGGGAGCGGACCGTCCACCATGCCCGAGGGAGCGAACAGCCATCCGCGCCCGTCGGCCTGCATGATGAACGCATCGGTGCCGGCCAGAGCGGCACCGCCGCCCTGTTCCGGGTCGCCCTCGTCGTGCGGGTCCTTCGTGGCCGGGAAATCGGGGACGTCCTTGCCTGTCCACGAGCCCTTCTCCGCGTCCCACCAGATGTACTTCTTGCGCTCGCTCCAGGGGTTGCCGTCGGCGTCCGCGGAAGCGCGGTTGTACAGCATCCGGCGGTTGAGCGGCCAGGCCCACGCCCACTCCGCGGCGGTCGCGTCCTGCTCGTGCCCGGGCCGGCGACGACGGGCCTGGTTCACGCCGTCCGCGAAGACGCCGGTGTAGATCCAGCAACCGCCGGCCGTGGACCCGTCGGCGGCCATCTGGAGGTAGCTGCTGAGCGGCTGCCCGTCCTCCTCCCCACCGACGCGGTAGCCGTTGATCTCCTTGAGCACCGACTCTGGGTCCGGCTCGCCGTGCTCGTCCACCGGGTAGTCCCAGGTGAGGTCGAGCAGGGGTCGATCCCTCGGGTCCGTGGAGTCGGCGAGCTTCGCCCGGATCCGCTGACCGAGCTCGTGCATGAACTGCAGCTCGCTGACGCAGTCGCCCGGAGGGGTGACGGCCTGGTCCCGCCACTGGACCAGGCGCTGGGTCTGGGTGAAGGAACCGGACTTCTCGGTGTGGTTCGCCGCGGGCATGAAGAAGACCTCGGTGGCGATGTCCTCGGTCCGCAGCTCGCCCGAGTCGATCTCCGGCCCTTCCTTCCACCAGGTCGCGGACTCGATCATGTTGAAGTCCCGCACGACCATCCATTTCAGGTGGGACATGGCCAGGCGCTGCATGCGCCCGTTCGCCGAACCCACCGCGGGGTTCTGGCCCAGCAGGAAGTAGCCGTCGACACCGTCCTCCAGCATGAGCTCCGTGGTCTGGTAGGTGCCGTGGGCGCCGGTCAGCCGGGGGAGGTAATCGAAGGCCCAGTCGTTGCCCTTCGTCGCGGAGTCGCCCCACCAGGCCTTGAGCAGGTTGACCGCGTACGTCTCGGAATCCGCCCAGTAGCCCTTCTGCGACTTCTGACCGATGGAGTCGACGTACTCCCGGAAGGAGCCGTGCGTCCCGGCCTTCGGCATCGGGAGGTAACCGGGCAGAAGGTTGAACAGGGTGGGGATGTCCGTGGAGCCCTGGATCGTGGCATGGCCGCGCAGCGCCATGATGCCGCCGCCCGGGCGCCCCATGTTGCCCAGCAGCAGCTGGAGCACGCCGGCGGCGCGGATGAACTGCGCACCGCCCACGTGCTGCGTCCATCCTACGGCGTAGGCGAAGCAGGTCGTGCGCTCGGGGCCGGAGTTCTCGGCCATCGACCGCGCGAGGTACTCGAAGTCCTCCCGCGAGATGCCGCAGGCCTCCTCCACCATCTCCGGCGTGTATCGGGAGTAATGGCGCTTCACGATCTGGAACACGCAGCGGGGATCCTGGAGGGTCTCGTCGCGCGTGGGGTAGGCGTGCTCGATCGGCGGTCCGCCCGAGCCGTGGGACTCGCCGCTGGAATCACCCGTGTCGTCGCCGCTGCGACGACCGCTCGAGGACGTGTGCTCGCCCCCCTCGTCGTAGATCGGCGCGGTGTCCTGGCCGTCGGACGAGGTGTCGGCATACTGCCAGGAGTCCGTGTCGTAGGTGCCCTTGTCGGGGTCGAATCCCGAGAAGAGGCCGCCGAGGTCCTCGGCATCGACATAGGTGTCCTTGATCAGCGAGCTCGCGTTCGTGAACGCGCGCACGTAGTCCTCGAACCACAGATCGTGCGTGAGCACGTAGTTGATGATCGCCCCGAGGAGCACGACGTCAGTGCCCGCGCGGATCGGGACGTGCCGGTGGGCGTTCGCGCTGGTGCGCGAGAAGCGCGGGTCCACATGGATGATCCGCGCACCCTTCGCCTTCGCCTCCATGACCCATTGGAAGCCCACGGGGTGGGCCTCGGCCATGTTCGACCCCTGGATCACGATGCAGTCGGCATTGGCCATGTCCTGCAGGTACTGGGTGGCACCGCCACGTCCGAACGAGGTCCCCAGACCGGGGACCGTGGCGGAGTGTCAAATGCGGGCCTGGTTCTCCATCTGCACGGCGCCGGAGGCGGTGAAGAGCTTCTTGGCGAGGTAGTTCTCCTCGTTGTCGATGGTTGCCCCGCCCAGCGAGGCGATGCCCATCGTGCGCCGCAGCGGATTCCCCTCGTCGTCCTCGTCTTGCCAGTGACGGCGGCGCGCCTCGAGGAAGCGGTCCGCGATCATGTCCATCGCGGTGTCGTGATCGAGGTCCTGCCAGTCGGTGGAGTGCGGCGCGCGGTACCGGATCGTCGTGACACGGCGCGGCGAGTTGGCCAGCTGCTCGCTCGCGGCGCCCTTGGGGCACAATCGTCCCCGGGAGATCGGCGAATCGGGATCGCCTTCGATCTGGATGACCTTGTCATCCTTGGTGTAGATCCGCTGGCCGCAGCCGACGGCGCAGTACGGGCAGACGCTCTGGACGACGCTGTCCGCCTCTGCGGTGCGCGGGGCGGTGGCCCGTGTGGCCCTCGACGTGACCGCGGCACCGCGACCCAGCCTGTCCCCGTCGCGAAGCTGCCGGAGGACCGGCCACTCGAGGAATGTTGAGCGGTTCATGCCGACGATGCTAGCAGGTCGGAGTCGGGTCAGGGCCGCTCCGCGCCCTCCTCGCGGATCCGCTCGTGATGACGGATCACCTCGGTGACGATGAAGCGCATGAACGCCTCGGCGAAGGTGGGGTCCAGCCCCGCGGCATCGGCGAGGGAGCGCAGGCGCTCGATCTGCTGCTGCTCCCGGTCCGGGTCCGCCGGAGGCAGGCCGTGCTCGGCCTTCAGCACGCCCACGCGCTGGGTGTGGGAGAAGCGCTCGGCGAGCAGGTGCACGAGGGCGGCGTCGATGTTGTCGATGCTGCGCCGCTCCTCGCCCAGCAGCTCCCGGGCCCGGGCGACGTCCGCCTCGCGCGGCGCCCCCGCGTGGCCGGGTGCGCTCATGCGGTGCGCTCCTGCCGGCCGCTGTCGTGCTCGCGATCCGCGTCCTTGCCGGTGAGCATCAGGGGCGCCCGGCCCTCGGTCACGACGCCCTCGGTGATGACCACCTTGACCACATCGTCGCGGGAGGGGACCTCGAACATGACCGGCTGCAAGGACTCCTCGAGGATGGCGCGCAGGCCGCGCGCACCGGTCTCCCGCTCGACAGCTTTGTCCGCGATGGCCTCCAGGGCGCTGCGCTCGAAGTCGAGCTCGACGCCGTCCAGTGCGAACATCTTGCGGTACTGCTTCACCAGCGCGTTGCGGGGCTCGGTGAGGATCGTGATCAGCGCCTCCCGGTCGAGGTTCGAGACGCTCGTGATCACCGGCAGGCGGCCGATGAACTCGGGGATCAGGCCGAACTTCAGCAGGTCCTCGGGCAGCAGCTTCGAGTACAGCGCCTCCTGCGCGAGCGGGGAGTGCAGCTCGGAGCCGAAGCCGATCCCGCGCTTGCCGATGCGGGAGCCGATGATGTCCTCGATGCCGGCGAAGGCGCCCGCCACGATGAACAGCACGTTCGTCGTGTCGATCTGGATGAACTCCTGATGGGGGTGCTTGCGCCCGCCCTGCGGCGGCACCGCCGCGACCGTGCCCTCGAGGATCTTCAGCAGCGCCTGCTGCACGCCCTCGCCGGAGACGTCACGGGTGATCGAGGGGTTCTCGGCCTTGCGGCCGATCTTGTCCACCTCGTCGATGTAGATGATTCCGCGCTCGGCCTTCTTCACGTCGTAGTCCGCGGCCTGCAGGAGCTTGAGCAGGATGTTCTCGACGTCCTCGCCGACGTAGCCGGCCTCGGTCAGCGCGGTGGCGTCCGCCATCGCGAAGGGGACGTCGAGCATCTTGGCGAGGGTCTGGGCGAGGTAGGTCTTGCCACAGCCGGTGGGGCCCACCAGCATGACGTTGGACTTGGAGACCTCGATGTCCTCGTGGTCGTCGCTCGCCTCCTCGGCGAGGGTCGCGGCGGCGCTCTTCGCGTTCGGAGCCGCCTGTGCGGCGTCCTGCGCGCGCACGCGCTTGTAGTGGTTGTAGACCGCGACGGCGAGGGCGCGCTTGGCGGGCTCCTGGCCGATCACGTACTCCTCGAGGAAGTCGAAGATCTCGCGCGGGGCGGGCAGCGGGGCCTGCTCCTCGGCGGCGGGCTGAGCGGCCTGGATCTCCTCGGCGATGATCTCGTTGCACAGCTCGATGCACTCCTCGCAGATGTACACCCCCGGCCCCGAGATCAGGCGCTCGACCTGCTTCTGCGACTTGCCGCAGAAGGAGCACTTGAAAACGTCCCCGTTCTCGCTCGTACGTGCCACAGCTGTCCTCCTCCTCGGCGCTCAGGTTCGTCCAGCCTACCCGGCACGCCCCCGCGGAACCGTACAGGCTCGCTGAAGGCTGAACGAGACCGCCGCCATGCCGAGATCCGCGAGGATCTTCGCCGGCAGCACCGGGACCCCGGTCGAGACCAGGAGCTGGGTGATCGTCGCACTGCCGGCGACGACGGCGAGGGCGAGCAGCAGGTACCGCGCTGCGGCGTGCCACCAGGGCGCCGTGTCATGGAACACCACACGCCGGTTGAGCACGAAGTTCACCACCGCGGAGCAGCCACGGGCCAGCACCACCGCACCCGCCACCGGCAGCCCCGCCGTCACCAGCAGCGCGAACAGCCCCAGGTCGAGGCCCGCGCTGAGGATGCCGGAGGCGAGGAACGCCCCGACCGGGCGCAGCACCCGCAGCGAGTCCCGCACGGGGCGGAAGCTGCTGGTGGGATTGCCCTCCTCGTACACGGCGGTCACCGGGACGGTCCGGATCCGGGGGCTCCCGCGGTCTGCGGCCATGGCCATGAGGGTCCTCATCTCGTACTCGTAGCGGTCGCCGGGCTGGTCGAGCATCCACGGGATCGAGGCCGGTGGGATGCCGCGCAGTCCGCTCTGGGTGTCGGGGATCCAGCGGCCGGTGAGCAGCGCCGCCAGCAGGGTGCTCGCCCGGTTCCCGATACGACTGCGCAGCGGCATGTCCGCGCCGAAGGCCCGGGCGCCGAGCACGAGCTCGGGCCGCCCACCGACCGGGTCCGTCCCGCTCGCGCGGCCGGAGCCGGTCCCGTCCCCGATCCTGCGGCGGGGCCTCTCCGCGCCGCTCGTCCGGGCGGCGACCTCGCGGGCGAGAGCACGGATGTCCGCGAGCAGGTGCTGTCCGTCGGCGTCGGCCGTCACGATGCCGGCGCCGGGGAAGCGCTGGACGATCAGACCCATCCCCTCGCGCAGCGCCGCGCCCTTCCCCCGGTTGCGGGCGAGGCGGTGCACGAGGACGCCACGGGAGGCGAGGGCGTCGAACAGCCGGTCGTGGGATCCGTCGGGGCCGGGCCCCGAGCCGTCGTCGATCACCACGATCCCGCCGATCAGATCCTCGTCGGCGCCGATATCGCCGCCGGCGACTGCTGCACCGGTCGCGGGCGCAGGAGATGCCAGCAGCTCGTCGACCAGCCGGGGCAGGGCGGGGCCGGGGTTCAGCACCGGGATCAGCACGATCACCCTCGGGGCTGATGCCGCCCACCTCGTCGAGGCGGCCGTCCGGGCCGACACGGTCGATGCCGCCGGCACGGTCCCCGGGGTGTCTGCGGCGGGCGGCGCCGTCGCGGTCGAGCCCGCAGTCTTGGTCCCGCGGCGCATCGCGCTCATCCCGCCACGTACAGGATGTCGGAGGTGGCGCGCTCCTCGGTGCCGCCGCGGGGGCGGTTGACCAGCTCGCCGTCGAAGAGCATCGTCGAGGACCCCCCGCCGTCGAGGTTGTAGCCGGTCACGCAGCCCTCGTCCAGCAGCAGCTGTCAGAGCTCCGGCAGCGTGGCACCGCGCGAGTAGCCCTCGGCGCGCCCGTCGACGACCATCAGTACGAGGTCGCCGTTCTCCCGTGCGCCGACGGCGGTGCGCGGCTGCTGCCCCTGGATCGAGTGGTTGCCGATGTTGGTGTCGATCTCGACGTCCTCGATGCCGTCCGGCACCGCCGCGTCGACGACCACGGCGGGGCCGAACGAGAGCACGTTCCAGGCGCCGTCCTCGAGGAGCTCCTGCGCGGAGGTGGTGGTCTCGTCCACGACCTCGACGCGCCCGTCGGTGTACAGCACGAGCGCGTCCCGCGCCGGCTCGTCGCGGTGGACCACCCCGTTGCGCAGCACGATCCCCGTCGAGCGGAAGCCGTAGTAGTCGCCGTTGATCGCCAGCACCGCATCGTGCGCGGACGCGATCGTCGAAGGGGTCTCGGTGATGTTCTCCCCGAAGGTGTCCTCCGCGAACGCAGAGCGGACCACCTTCGCATCGGTCACCGCGACGGAGGCGACGAACCAGGCCAGCGCCTCGTCACCGCTGCCCGAGGTGCGCGACTCGAGCGAGATGGACGCGGTGGTGGACTCGTAGGTGGTGGCGGTGGTGACGGCCGAGGCGCTGTCGACCTCCACCGCGGCGTCCTCGCCCTCCAGAGCGGTGACGTCGGTGGCCTGGACCTTTTCGCGCAGGAAGCGGTCATAGGCCCAGCCGGCGGAGGCGGCGGTGCCGACGGCGAGCGCGGCACCGCCGCCGAGCACCGAGCGGCGGGTGAGGGAACGGGGGTGAGTGTCCATGGCGGCACCCTCGCCCGCGGACCTTTCGCCGCCTCCTTCAGAACCTTTCGATCCTCTGTGATCCCTGCAGGTCAGGCTCTTGGCGAAGCGGAAGGGCGGCGAAAGGTGAACGAAAGGTCCGCCCACCAGTCTTGTCCTCGTACCGCCCGGGGCAGTCGCCCCGGCCCCCTACCCGACGAAGGACTCCCCGCATGAGCACCGCACTCCTCCTCCAGGCGCTGGACCTGGTCCTGATCTCACTGCTGGTCGGCGCGATCTACTGGCCGCGCCACCGCCGGCGCGACCTCGTGGTCGCCTACATCGGCGTGAACGTGGGCGTCCTCGCCGTCGCCGCGGTCCTCGCCGACTCCACCGTGACGGCGGGTCTGGGCCTGGGGCTCTTCGGCGTCCTGTCGATCATCAGGCTCCGCTCCGATGAGCTCAGCCAGGGCGAGATCGCCTACTACTTCGCCTCCCTGGCGCTGGCCCTCGTGGCCGGTATCGCGGTGACGCCGGTGTGGCTGAGCATCGCGTTCATGCTGCTGATCGTGGCGGCGCTCGCCGTCGTGGACTCCCCTGCCCTCATGTCCCGCCACCACCGCACCGACCTCGTCCTGGACCGGGCCTACATCGACGAGGAGGAGCTGCGGCTGCACCTGAGCCATCTCCTGGACGCCCGCATCACCACGATCGACGTCCACGAGATCGACCAGGTGCGCGACACCACGACCGTGACCGTCGGCCACCAGGACCAGCGCTGGTCGAAGGGCTCCCCTGCCGCGCCCGGGGCGATTCCTGAGGCCGCGACCGCGCAGCCCCCCGCGGGCGCCCCGCGGATCCTCGCGCAGACCGCCCCGCTCGACGCCGGACGAGGAGGCTCCCATGCACGGCACTGATCCCGCGACCGGCACTCGTCCCCTGGACGTGCGGGGCCTCGCGACCATCGACCTGCCGGGCCTCGAGTCCGTGGCGGCACGGATGCTGCGGGTGGACCGCAAATACCTCCTCCCCGCCCGGGAGGCGCAGCGACTGGTGGGCCATCTCGCCGCCGGCACCCGGGTGCTCGAGCACGAAGGACGGACCTCCTTCCACTACGCCTCGGTCTACTTCGACACCGCACCGGCAGGAACCGGGGAGAGCTACCGGGCGGCCGCCACCGGACGCCGCCGCCGCGTGAAGGTCCGCACCCGCTGCTATCTCGACTCGCGCCGCGCCTGGCTCGAGGTCAAGTCGCCCACCGGGCGCGACGAGTCCGAGAAGCGCCGCTTCCCCCTCGACTGGGACGCGGTCGGGCCGGGACTCGGCGCACCAGGAGATCCCACGGCGCTGCCGCTCGGCCCCGCAGAGCGTGACGAGCTCGGGCTGACCCTCTCCCAGCTGGGCAGCCGCGTGCTCCCCGAGGAGCTGCGGGGCGTGCTGCGCACCTCTTACACCCGCACCACCCTCGCCCTCCCGCGGGAGGGCTCCCGGATCACCGTCGACACCGGCCTGACCTGGACCGATCCGGCTTCCTCCCGCGAGCTGAGCACCCCGATGGTGGTGGTGGAGACGAAGACCGGACAGTCCCCGTGCAGCGCCGACCGGCACCTGTGGAGGCTCGGCCACCGCCCCGTGCGGATCTCGAAGTTCGCCGTCGGCCTGGCCCTGCTGGGACTCGACGAGGGCGCCGCCGCGGACAACCGCTGGCGCCACACCCTCCGCACGCTCCAGGGGACGGGGCATCCGTGAACCGCCCCGCACCCCGACGCCGCACCCCGACCGCCTCTGCCACGCCCACCGCACCCGCACCCGCACCCGCACCCGCACCCGAGGAACAGGACACCGCCATGCACACCGACCGCAGCACCGCCCGCCGCACAGCCATCCACGCCGACACCGCCGCCGGGACCGCCGCCGCCACCTCCCCGACCCGGAAGCGCCCCCGGTTCGGCCGGTTCCGCCGGCTCTCGATCGGCGCCGTCTCCGCCGCGGCCGTCGTCACCCTGGCGGCGTGCTCGGTGGGCGCCGGCGCGGCGCTGTCGGGCTCCGACGCCTCCACCACGACGACCACGACCGCGCAGAGCGCCTCCACCTCGAGCGCCCTCGCCACGATCGACACGCACTACGACGAGGACGACCTGACCTGGTCCGAGGACGAGGTCAGCACCGTCTCGCTCTCGGACGACGGCTCCACCTCGGACTCCGACGCGGTCACCGTGGACGGCTCGACCGTCACCATCACGGCCGGCGGCGTGTACCGCCTCTCCGGCAGCCTCTCCGACGGCTCCGTCGTCGTCGCCGCCGGGGACGAGGAAGGCGTAACGCTGATCCTCGACGGGGTCGACATCACCTCCACCACCGGCCCGGGCCTGTCGGTGACCTCCGCCGACGAGGTCACCCTCTACACCGCCTCCGGCACGGAGAACTCGATCGCCGACGGCAGCGGCTACGAGGTCGCCGACGACTCCACCCCGGTCGCCGCGATCGCCTCGGCCGCCGACCTCACCCTGGCCGGGGATGGCTCGCTCGACGCCACCGGCAGCACGAACGACGCGATCAGCTCCCGGGACGGGATCGTGATCGTCTCGGGCACCTACACCCTCTCCGCCGCCGACGACGCGGTGCGGGGCAAGGACTACGTGAGCGTCCTGGACGGCGACCTCACGATCGAGGCGGGAGGCGACGCGCTGAAGTCCGACAACGTCGAGGACGCCGACCGCGGCTGGGTGCTGGTCAGCGGAGGCACCCTCTCGATCGACGCCGGGGACGACGGGATCACGGGCGAGCAGGCCGTCGAGGTCGCCGGGGGGACCGTCGACATCACCTCCTCGGTCGAGGGCATCGAGTCGGCCGCGCTGACCATCAGCGGCGGTGCGGTCTCGGTGGTCGCGAGCGACGACGGCCTCAACGCCACCGCCGCGGACGCCGCCGAGGAGGAGTCCGCGGACACCGCCGCGAGCGACGGCTCGACGAGCGAGGACGCCACGACCGACGACACGGCGTCCGGCGCACAGGCCGGGCCCGGCGGCGGCTCCGAGTCCGACGACGGCTCGACGGCGACGATCAGCGGCGGCACCCTGACGATCCAGGCCGGGGCCGATGGGATCGACTCCAACGGCTCCCTCTCGATCACGGGCGGGGACCTCACGATCGACAGCGCCTCGAACGGCGGGGAGGGCGCGATCGACGTCAACGGCACCGCCGAGATGACCGGCGGCACCCTCACCGCCAACGGCACCGAGGTCACCGATCTCGCGGAGGTCAGCACCATGACCGGAGGCGGCATGGGCGGGGGTCAGGGCGGCCAGCCGCCCAGGCGCTGATCCCCTCCGCCTCTCCGGGACCCCGCGGGCGCCGCACGCCGCCGCGGGGTCCCGTCGCGTCCGCCCGGGACCGAGCAGCGCCTCCGCGCCTGCTCAGTCCGCGGGCTCGAAGCGCACCCGCACCCGGGTGCCGTTGCCCGGGGCGGAGTGGATCTCGACGTCGGCGCCGTCGGCCTGGGCCAGCGCGCGGACGAGCGCCATGCCGAGTCCCGCCGATCCCTGGTTCTCGAGCCCCGCCCCCTCGTGGTCCCGTGCCGCGTCCGCGGGGCCGGCGGGATCCGTGCCGGAGGTGTCGGCATCAAGGCGCTGCGTCTCGCCGGAGCCGCGGGAGGGATCCGCGCGGGAGAACCGGTCGAAGATGCTCGCGAGGGTCTCCGCGTCCATCCCCGGCCCGTCGTCGACCACCTCGAGCAGCACGCCGTCCCCGTCGCGGTCCAGGCGCACCTCGACGCTCGTGCCCGCCGGGGTGTGCTTGACCGCGTTGGACAGCAGGTTCGCGAGGATCCGCTCGACGTGGCCGGGCGAGGCGAGCACCCGCGCCTCCCCCTCGGGGAGGTCTTCGAAGTCCGTCAGGACGCTGTGCGAGGTCGCGGCGGTCTGCGCGTCCATCACCGCGTCCAGCGCCAGCTCGTCCAGCGCCACCGAGATGCGTTCGGGTCGCTCGGCCTGCTCGAGCCGGTTCAGCAGCAGCAGGTCCTCGACCAGGCGGGCCATGCGGGAGGTCTGGGCGCGCACCCGCTCGAGCGCCCGGGCCCGCTCCTCCTCGTCGCGCAGGGAGGGGCCGCGGAGGAGATCGAGATAGCCGCCCATGATGGTCAGCGGGGTGCGCAGCTCGTGAGAGGCATCGGCGACGAAGCGCGCCATGGTCTGCTCATTGCGGTGCCGGGCTGCGAGGGCCTCGTCCACGTGGTCCAGCATCGCGTTCAGGGCGCGCGAGACGCGAGCGACCTCGTCGGGTCCGCTGCTGGTGGAGGACCGGACCCGGATGCGCGTGCCCGCGGCGTCGGAGGCGAGATCCTGGTCGCTGACCGCATCGGCGACGTGCGCGACCTCCACCAGCGGGCGCAGAGAGCGTGAGATCAGCAGCAGGCCGACGGCGGTGGCGAGGACCGCGGCGCCGATCCCCACGGCGACCAGGGTGAGGTCGAGGCGCCGGACCGTCTGCTGCTGTTCCTCGACCGAGACGCCCACCAGGATCGTGCCCCCGCCACGGGAGTCCACGGACTGCACCCGGTAGGTGCCGATCCCGAGCTCCACCGTCCGCGGCGCGGAGGCCCCGGGCGCCACCTCGCGCAGCACCTCGACGTCCTCCGCGGCGAGGGGGTGCACCGTTCCCTGGGCGTCGACCCAGCCGCCCTCGGTGGCCGTCCCGTCCTCGTCGAGGACCGCCGCAAGCGTGTACTCCCCCTGACCGGGGCCGCTGAGGAAGCCCGGGGCGGAGGAGTCACCGCCCCCGTCCGAGGGGACGCCTCCCGGCGGCGCGGAGTCTCCGTCTCCGTCGGTCGGTGCGCTGCTTGCGGAGGGGTCCCCCGCTCCGCGGCCGCCCGTCGGCCCCTCGCCGTCGCCGAAGAGCCCCGGATCGAAGCCCGAGGCGCGCTCGATCGCGCGGGTCAGCTCCTGATCCGTCTGGACGGTGAGGCGGTGGGAGACCGAGACGTGGGTGACCACGCCGATCAGGGCGACGGCCAGGAGCACCGCGACCAGCACCGTGAGCGCGAGCAGACGCCGCAGCGGGGTGCGGGCCCGGCCTGCGCTCATTCCGCGGCCCGCAGCATGTAGCCGGCGCCGCGGACGGTGCGGATCATCGGCGCTCGGCCCGAGTCGATCTTCTTGCGCAGGTAGGAGATGTACATCTCGACCACGTTGTCCCGTCCGCCGAAGTCGTAGTGCCACACCTTCTCGAGGATCAGGGACTTGGACAGGACCCGATCCGGGTTCTCCATGAGGTACTCGAGGACCTGGTACTGGGTGGCGGTGAGCTCGATCGGCTCCCCGGCCCGGGTCACCTCGTGCGTGGCGCGGTCCATGACGAGGTCACCGACGCGAAGGGTGTCGTCGTCGGCCGCGGTGATGCCCGAGCGCTGCACGAGACGGTGGAGGCGGAAGACCACCTCCTCGGCTGTGAAGGGCTTGGTGACATAGTCGTCGGCGCCCGCGGCGAGGCCGCCGACCCTCTCGACCGGCGCGTCCATCGCGGTGAGGACCAGCGCGGGGATCTCGGGCCGGAACGCGCGGATCCGGGCAAGGGCGGTCAGTCCGTCGATGCCGGGAACCATCCGGTCCAGCACCAGCGCATCGGGGCGCAGGTCGCGCGCGGTGCGCACCGCCTCGAGGCCGTCGCCGACAACGTGCACGTCCCAGCCGAGCATGACCAGCGGCAGCCGGACCAGCTCCGCGATCGCCGGCTCGTCCTCGAGCACGAGCAGCCTGATCGGGGACCCGTCGAGGCGGCGCAGCTCCGGCAGGGAGCGCAGCAGGGCGGTCACGGAGGAGTCCGTGCCGCCCTGCTGCGGGGTGCTCATCGGGTATGCCTGCTGGTGGAGGCCGACGCGTCAGCGCCCGAGCGCCGGACGCGCCTCCTTGCGGGAGGTGAGCACCTGGTCGACCAGGCCGTACTCGAGGCCGCCCTGCGCGGTGAGGATCTTGTCGCGCTCGATGTCGGCGCTGACCTGCTCCTTGGTGCGACCCGAGTGGTGGGCGAGGGTCTCCTCGAGCCACTCGCGCATGCGCATGATCTCGTTGGCCTGGATCTCGAGGTCGGAGGCCTGGCCGCCGCCACCCTCGCCGCCCATCGCGGGCTGGTGGATGAGGATGCGGGCGTTCGGAAGCGCGAGGCGCTTGCCGGGCGCGCCGGCCGCGAGCAGCACGGCGGCGGCGGAGGCCGCCTGGCCGAGGCACACGGTGGTGATCTCGGGCTTGATGTACTGCATCGTGTCGTAGATCGCGGTCAGCGCGGTGAACGAGCCGCCGGGGCTGTTGATGTACAGCGTGATGTCGCGGTCCGGGTCCTGGGACTCGAGCACGAGCAGCTGCGCCATCACGTCGTCGGCCGAGGCGTCGTCCACCTGCACGCCGAGGAAGATGATGCGGTCGTCGAAGAGCTTGGTGTAGGGGTCCTGGCGCTTGAAGCCGTAGGGCGTGCGCTCCTCGTACTGGGGCAGCACGTAGCGGGAGGTCGGCATCTGAGCGGCGGCGGCGGGCTGCGCGCCGGCCTGGGCCATGGGCAGCGCGCCGATGGTGCGGGGATCGAAGGTCACGGGGTCTCCTGGTCTCGAAGGTGTCGGAAGGTGCTGGAGCGGGCGATCAGCTGTCGGTGCCGCCGCCGCCCGTGACGTCGCCGGAGCCGGCGACGATCTTGTCGATGAAGCCGTACTCCAGGGCCTCCGCCGCCGTGAACCAGTGGTCGCGGTCGGAGTCGGCGTGGATCTGCTCGACGCTCTTGCCGGTCTGCTCGGCGATCAGCTCGGCGAGCTGGTTCTTCATCGAGAGGATGAGGTCGGCCTGGATGCGGATGTCGGTGGCGGTGCCGCCGAGGCCGCCGAGCGGCTGGTGCATGAGCACGCGGGTGTGCGGGGTCGCGTAGCGCTTGCCCTTCGTGCCGGAGGAGAGCAGGAACTGGCCCATCGAGGCCGCCATGCCCATGCCGACGGTCACGATGTCCGGCTTGACGAACTTCATCGTGTCGTAGATGGCCATGCCCGCGGTGATCGAGCCGCCGGGGCTGTTGATGTAGAGGTAGATGTCCTTGTCCGGGTCCTCGGCGGCCAGCAGCAGGATCTTGGCGCAGATCGCGTTGGCGTTCTCGTCGCGGACCTCAGAGCCGAGCCACACGATGCGCTCGCGCAGAAGGCGCTGGTAGACGTTGTCGTCGAGGCCCATCGGGGAATCGCCGGCCGCGTCACGGGGCGCGGAGGGCTGGCTGCTCTGCGGGGTCTGAGAGGTCACGGGGGCTCCTTGATCGCGGGAATCGTCGATGCGTCGACTCTAGGCGCTGGGTGGGAGGGTGACGGGTCCTGTTCGCCGCAGGCGCACTGCCACGGCGTCGCGGCCCCTGTGGCGCCCCGCCCCCGGGAACGTCAAGGAGGGGCGAGAGTCGGTCACGACTTCCTGCCGAAGTGTAAAAAAGAGACAAAGAGCGTTCTCCGGGTCCGCCAAGCGCCTTCAGAACCGCCCGGCGACCCTCCTACCTTGAAGTCACCACCCCGGCCCCAGAGGTCGCGACATCCCGCAGGAATGCCCCCGGCCCCCGGTCGGGATCGGAAGGAACTCCCGCTCATCATGGCTCAGCACAACTCCCACCGTCTCCCCGGCCGCGCTCAGCTCCCCACCCGCCAGGCCGGTACCGCGGCCCGCGGCCTCGGCGGCGCCGCCGTCCTCGGCACCGTCGTCCTCGGCACCGCCTTCACCGGCGGCGCCGCCCACGCGAACGACCTGGCGCTGATGGAGGACTCCTCCTCCTCGCAGTCCACCTCCGCCGCGGAGCAGGCCCCGGCCGCCGACACCGCCTCCACCTCGACCGAGACCACGGCCGAGACGCTGCGCCGCGGCGACTCCGGCGCCTCCGTCGAGCAGCTCCAGTCCGCGCTCAACGACCGCGGCGCCGATCTGCCCGTCACCGGCTTCTTCGGCTCGATGACCCAGGCCGCCGTCCAGGACGTCCAGTCCTCCGCCGGCATCGCCGTGGACGGCGTGGTCGGCGGCGACACCCGCGCCGCCCTCGAGGGCGGGAGCGGCTCGGTCGACTCCGGCTCCGAGGCCACCATCTCGACCAGCTCCGCCGCCGCCGGCGGCGCGTCGGTCAGCACCGCCTCGACCTCCACCTCCGGCAATGCGATCGTCGACGCGGCCGGCACCGCCGTCGGCACCCCCTACTCCTGGGGCGAGTCCTCGCTCAGCGGCATGGACTGCTCGGGCCTGGTGGCCTACGCCTACGGTCAGGCAGGCATCGACGTGCCCCGCACCAGCAGCCAGCAGGCCGCCGCGGGGCAGAGCATCTCGCAGTCCGAGCTGCAGCCCGGCGACCTCGTGGTGTGGCCCGGCCACATCGCGATCTACGCCGGCGACGGAAAGATCATCGACGCCTCCGGCTCCAAGCAGCAGGTCGTCGAGCGCGAGATCTGGGGCAACCCGACCGACTTCGTCACCTACCGCTGAGCCGACGGCTCACCCGCTGAGACCCGGCTCCCTCGCCGAGGCGCTCCGCACCACCGCGCCGCAGGCCCGGTCCCGTTCCACGGGGCCGGGCCTGCGGCATGTCCGGGGTG
>ENA-OOKA01000199-OOKA01000199.1-human-skin-metagenome-genome-assembly--contig:-NODE-199-length-19642-cov-6.906366_pt1 | contig 19642 bp, 19 predicted proteins | sample MGYA00248825_ERZ500995 | MGnify/ENA primary metagenome ERZ500995 (study PRJEB25958, sample SAMN03398540) | human skin metagenome | study: EMG produced TPA metagenomics assembly of the Human Skin...
CTCGCCGCCGTCACGGCGCTGACCTCGCCACCAGCGGTCCCCGCGCTCTGCATCGTCTCCGTCGCCGGCAGCGCGGCGGCGGGCTCGGCCGGGCTCGGCGCCGGCGGAGCGGAGGCCATGGAGGCCTGCGCGGTGCCGTCGGCCGGCTGCACGACCGAGTCCTCGGCGGTGCGCGGGGCGCTCTCGCCGCCGCCGACCATCGCATAGGCCACGCCCGGGATTAGCACGGCCGCGGTGGTGCCGGCCGCCACGGTCCAGATCGTCGTCTTCGCACGCATCGTGATCACTCCTTCGTCGTCCCGGTCGCCCGGGTCCTCTTCTCGGTGACCACAGAGAACACGGGTCCGATGAGAGACGCCCCAGACGGTGATGAGGCGCCTCTCATGCGATGGCCGACCGCCGCCGACGGCCTCGGCGTTGACCCGTCCCCGGCGCACCGCTAGCGTCCGCCGCAGCACGCGATGCCGCCGCACCCCTCAGGAGCCCCCGTGATCCGGTCCCGATCTGCACGCTCCGGCACCCCGCTGGGCTGGGAGCATCTGCCCGCCCCGGACCTGCGCGGCAGGACCGTCGTCATGACCGGCGCGAGCGACGGGCTGGGCCGCGAGGCCGCGCTGCAGCTGGCGCTCTGGGGCGCCGATCTCGTGCTCGCGGTGCGCAGCCGGGCCAAGGGCGAGATCGTCCGCTCCCGCGTCACGGCGGAGACGAGGCGCCCCGGGGCGGTGCGCCTGGTCGACCTGGAACTCGACGCCCTCTCCTCCGTCCGCGCTGCTGCCGAGGCCATCGGCCGCGAGACCGCCGGGACCGGGATCGACCTGCTGATCCACGTGGCGGGCCTGGTCACCCGCCGGCGAGAGGAGACGGCCGACGGCTTCGAGCGGATGATCGGCGTCAACGCCCTCGCGCCGCTGCTGCTGACGGATCTGCTGCTCCCCTCGGTGCGGGAGCGGGTCGTGGTGGTGGCCTCCCACGCCCACACCTTCGGACGCATCGACCTCACCGATCCGCACTTCCGCCGCGGCGGGTGGTCGCTGCGCGCCGCCTACGGCCGCTCGAAGCTGGTGACGATGCTGTGGGGGCTCGACCTCGCCGAGCAGCTGACCGCGTCGGGCTCCCCGGTGGACCTCCAGCTGGTCCACCCCGGCTGGGTGCTGACGAACCTGCAGAACGCGACCGGCTCCGACCGGCTGGACGCCCTGGTGACCGCCGCGTCCCGTCCGCTGGCGATGACGGCGCAGGAGGGCGCGGCCTCGGTGCTGCTCGCGGCGACGCAGCCGCTCCCGCCCGGCTCCTACCTCGGCCCCGACGGTCCCGGCGCGCTGCACGGACGGCCGACCTTCCTGCGTCGCTCCCCCACGGCGCTCGACCGCGACGTGGCCCGGGAGGTCGCCGCATGGGCGCGTGCGGAGGTCGACGGCCTCGGCGGATGACCGCGCATGACACGGGCCCTCGACGTGCGGGGCAAGAGGGAGCAGACTGCGAGCGTCCCGTCCGAGACCTGCAGGAGGCTCCCATGACCGCATCCGCCCCCGAGGACTTCCTCGCCTTCCGCGACCGTCGCGACCGCGGCCTCGCCGCGCCGCACGGGATCCTCTCCCAGGTGGGACTGCACTGGATCGACCCGGCCGACGGGGCGCGCAAGATCGAGGGCGTGCCCGGCACCTGGAAGCGCGAGGGCGACGTGCTCGAGGCGGAGTGGGAGGGCGAGGCGCTCGAGCTGCTGGCGGACGCCCCCGAGGCGCTCGTCGAGCACCATGGTGAGCACACCCGCGTCACCGTCGGCGCGGCCGCCGACGTGCGCCTGGCCCGCTTCGGCGAGGACGTGCAGATCGACGTGATCCGCCGCGGCGACCGGATCGGGCTGCGCCTGCTGGACCCGTCGGCCCCGCGACGCACCGCCTTCGAGGGCGTGCCGACCTTCGAGCACGACCCGGACGCGGTGCTGACCGGCACCTTCGTCCCGCGCCCGACGGAGATCACGGTCGGTTCGGTCCTGCCCTGGCTCACCTCGGAGATCCCCTCCCCCGGCGTCGCGCGCCTCACGATCGACGGCCAGGACGTGGAGCTCGTGGTGACCGGCCGCTCGACCCTCGTGTTCACCGACGAGACCTCCGGCACGGAGAGCGCGGACTGGCGTCAGGTGGAGGCGCGGATCGACGGGGACCGCATCGAGGTGGACCTGAACCGGGCGCTGAACTTCCCCTCGGCCTTCAGCACCTCGGCGACCTGCCCCCGCCCGCCGGAGGGCAACCACCTGCCGGTCCCGGTCCGCGCCGGCGAGCGCCGCGTGGAGCCGACGGACCGCTGAGCGCGCAGGTCAGTGCAGGGCCCACGGGTCCTGCCGACCCTGCATCCGCGCGTTCGCCGCGGCGATCCAGCGGCGGTGCGCCTCGATGGCGGCGAGGGTGGGGCAGCGCGGTGCATTCCCGGCTCGGACGGTGTCGAATGGGTTCTCCCCGCGATACAGCATCATGCGGTCCGTCGTCGCGAGCGCGGTGATGCGCCGTCCGGCGGGCTCGCGCAGCACGACGACCGCGGCGCCCGTGGTCCAGTAGGAGCTGCTCTGCTCGATCACGGCGACCTGCTCCCACGGGATCCGATGGGTGCGCACGTAGTGGACGATCGTGATCCCCTCGTCGTCGATGAGGAACTGGAGCCTGGTGCCCACGAACCAGACCAGGCCGATGAAGAGCGCAAGGGACAGGCACAGCAGGAACCCGAGCACCCCGGCGACGGACTCGGCGGTGAGCAGCATGACGCCGCCGCCCAGTACGAGGAGGGAGACGGGCACGAAGACCACGCCGAGCGCGGCCCGGACCCACCAGACCCGCATCGCGCGATACCTGACCTCGGCCACGTTCCCCCTTCACCACGACGTCGCCCGCCCCCGCGGGACACGGCCCCGGCGACGGACGCCGCAGGCCCAGTTCAGCGGAGGGTGCGGGATTCGAACCCGCGGTACAGGGTCACTGCACAATGGTTTTCAAGACCATCTCATTCGGCCGCTCTGACAACCCTCCCGGTGCCCGGAGGCACCCGCGGAAGTCTACCGTCCGGCCGGACCGCGCCCAGACCGCTCAGCGCGTCTGGGTGCGGCGCACCAGCAGCAGCCAGACCCCGGCGGAGGCCGCGCCGATCACGGCGATCACGGTCATCCACGGCCCCCAGCCCATCGTGAGCACTTCCAGCAGGGTGCTGCCGAACCCGTCGAGCAGGATGATCCCGGCCAGCAGCGCCACCGCGAGCACGGCGAGCACCGCTCCGGTGATCCACAGGAACGGTTGACCGAACCGCAGGTAGGCGGCGGTGATCGCCGCCCCCAGGAACAGCACGCCGAGGATCAGCAGGAAGGTCTGGATCAGGGTCTGCCAGGCGGGTCCGGTGCCGGTGTAGAAGACGTCGAAGAAGCGGATCTGCAGTCCGAAGCCGCCGGTGGCGACCTCGATGATCTTGCCGATCGTGATGACCACGGAGTAGACGACCGCATTGGCGAGGAAGACGAGGCTCACCCCGGCCGCGAACTCCCGTCGGGTCAGGCCGAGGCCGAGTGCGAGCGGGAAGTACTGGCCCATCGAGGTGAAGCCGTAGCCGATCATGGGCCCGAGCAGGGCGAAGATCGCGCCGTTCCAGGTCATGCCCTCATACATGCCGGCCCGGACCTCCGGCCCCTGGCTGCCGACGATGGCGCCGACGGCGAGGACCAGCAGGAGGGAGATGGCGCCCATGATGGGCTGCCATCCGAATGCCTGCATGCGGTTGACGACGTGCATGTCGATGACGCTGCGATATCGCACGGGAGCTCCTCTCAGGAGACCGTCGCGGGGTACTCCGCGGCGGTGTTGGTGCGGTGGACGATGTAGTTCTGCAGGGACACGGGCCCCACCTGCAGCCCGGCGGTCCGGGCCCTCTCCTCGCGTCCCTGCTCCGCGTGGACCGTGGCGGTGGCGAGCGCGCCGATCTCCTGGAAGTGCAGGAGGTCGGCGTCCCCGACGAACCCGCGGACCTCGTCGGCTCGGCCGGAGACCTCGATCGCCGCAGCCTGCAGCTCCTCGACCTCGGCGTCGATCACGACCCGGCCGCCGTCCAGCAGCACCACGTGCTCGAGGAGGTTGGAGACCTCGTCGATGTGATGGGTGGACAGGATCACGGTGCGGGGATACTCGGCGAAGTCGGCCAGCAGCCGGTCGAAGAACAGTCGCCGCGCGACCGCGTCGAGTCCCAGGTACGGCTCGTCGAAGAAGGTCAGCGGCGCCCGCGAGGCGAGGCCCAGGATGATCCCGACGGCCGAGAGCTGGCCGCGCGAGAGCTTGGAGATGGGGCGCTTCTCGGGGAGGCGGAACTCGCCGATCAGCTCGCGGGCGAGCTCCTGGCTCCAGGCGGGGTAGAGGCCTTCGGCGATGCGCAGCACGTCCCGGGGCCGGAAGCCGTCGGGGTACTTCTGGCTCTCCTGGATGAAGCAGGTCCGCGCGAGCACCGCGGCGTTCTCCACGGGGCCCTCGCCGAACACGCGCATCTGCCCGGAGGTGGCGAAGGTCTGGCCGGTGAGCAGCTTCATCAGGGTGGTCTTGCCGGCGCCGTTGCGGCCGAGCAGGCCGTGGATGCGCCCCTCGTCGAGGTCGAGGTCGACGTGGTCGATCGCGGCGACGTCGCGGAAGTGCTTGGTCAGGTCTCGGGTCTCGACGACGGTCATCGGTGGTCCTCCTCGGTGAGCATGGTGATGACCTCCTGGGCGGTGAGCCCCAGGTGGTCCGCCTCGCGCAGCAGCGGGGCGATGTAGGCCTGACGGAAGTCCTGGCGGCGACGGCGCCGCACCAGGTCGGTGGCGCCGGGGGCCACGAACATCCCCACGCCGCGCCGCTTGACGAGCACGCCGGCGTCGGCCAGGCGGTTCAGGCCCTTGCCGGCGGTGGCGGGGTTGATGCGCAGAAAGGCGGCGAGCTCGTTGGTCGAGGGCACGGGGGTCTCCTCCGGGTAGGTGCCATCGAGGACGCCGTCCTCGATCTGCTCCGCCACCGCGATGAAGAGGGGCTTCGACTCGTCGAGCACGAGGACCTCCGGGGTCGGCGCCGCGACTGCGGCTCATTGGTTCATTACCCCACTAATGAACCATGGGACCGGCGGGCCGTCAAGGGTCGTGTCGACGTCGAGGGCGGGATCGGTGTCGAGGTCCGGGTCGAGGTCAGGATCGGGGTCGGGGGGCATACGCTGGTGCCGACCGTGATGCCCGACCGTGAGGAGCCTCGAATGCGCGCGATCCTGATCGACTCCGAGGGCGCGGCACCGCGCCTCCAGGAGGACGCCGACGAGTCCCTGCTGACCGGCGAGGTGGCGCTCGACGTGGAGTTCTCCTCGCTGAACTACAAGGACGCGATGGCCCTGGCCGGCAAGGGCATCGCCCGCGCCCACCCGCTCATCCCTGGCATCGACCTGGTCGGCACGGTGACGGAGTCCGCCGATGCCCGCTTCTCCCCCGGCGACGGCGTGGTGCTGAACGGCGACGGGATCGGCGAGTCCCGCCACGGAGGCTTCGCGACCCGTGCCCGCGTGCGGCCCGATGCACTCGTCCACCTCCCCGCAGCCCTCACCGCTCAGCGCGCCGCCGCGATCGGCACCGTCGGCTTCACCGCAATGCTCGCCGTGCTGCGCCTCGAGGATGCAGGCCTCACCCCGGCCGACGGGGACGTGCTGGTCACCGGCGCCTCCGGTGGTGCCGGCTCGATCGCGATCGCGCTGCTCGCCGGTCGTGGCCACCGCGTGATCGCCTCGACGGGCCGCGGTGAGGAGCACGGCGAGTACCTCCGCTCCCTCGGCGCCGCCGAGGTCGTGGACCGCCGCGAGCTGTCGGAGGAGGCGGGCCGTCCCCTGCAGTCGCAGCGCTTCGCCGCCGCGGTCGACGGGGTCGGCTCGACGACCCTCGCGAACGTTCTCGCGCAGACCGCATGGGGAGGAACGGTCGCCGCCTTCGGCCTCGCGCAGGGCCCGGACCTGCCCACGACGGTGCTGCCGTTCATCCTGCGCGGCGTCACCCTCGCCGGCATCAACTCCGTCGAGTGCCCGCTGCCGCTGCGCGAGCGGGCCTGGGCGGCGCTGGCGAGCGAGCTCGACCTGGCCCTGCTGGACTCGATGACGACCACCATCGGCCTCGCCGACGCGATCCCCACCGCGCAGCAGGTGCTGGCCGGCCGGATCCGCGGCCGCACCGTCGTCGAGGTGGGGCGATGACGGCGAGCCCGGACACGGAGAACCCGAGGACCGAGAAGAGGACCATGCGCGCGATCACCATCGTCGGCGAGGGCGAGCTCGAGCTCGTCGAGCTGCCCGAACCCACGCCCGGCCCCGGCGAGGTGCTGGTCGACGTCGTCGCCGCAGGCGTGAACCGCGCCGATCTGGCGCAGGCCGCGGGCCAGTACCCGCCCCCGCCCGGCGCCTCCGAGCTGCCGGGCCTCGAGGTCTCCGGCCGACGCCGCGACACCGGCGAGGAGGTCGTCGCCCTGCTCGCCGGCGGCGGCTACGCCGAGGTCGTCGCGGTCCCCGAGGAGCAGCTGCTGCCGGCCCCGGAGGGCATGGGCCTGATCGACGCGGCCGGGGTGGTCGAGGCCGCCGCGACGGTCGTGTCGAACCTGGTGCTCGAGGCGGGGATGCGCGAGGGCGAGACGGTCCTGGTCCACGGCGGCACGGGCGGCATCGGCACGGTCGCCATCCAGCTCGCGAAGGGCATGGACGCACGTGTGCTCACCACCGTCGGCAGCGACGACGCCCTGCCGATCGTCGCCCAGCTCGGCGCCGACCAGGCGTGGAACCGCCGGATCATCGACCTGCCCGCCGCGGTGCGCGAGGCGGGCGGCGCGGACGTGATCCTCGACGTCGTCGGCGGCTCGGCGCTGGCCGACAACGTCGCGATGCTCAACGAGGGCGGCCGCCTGGTGATCATCGGGACGCTCGGGGGTGGCAGCGGCGAGCTGCCGATCGGGCAGCTGATGGCCAAGCGCGCCCGCGTGATCGGCTCGACGCTGCGCTCGCGCCCTGTGGAGAACAAGGCCGCGATCCTCGAGGCGACCCGCTATCTGGTCTGGCCGCTGCTGGCCTCCGGGGAGCTGCAGATCCCGATTCACGAGCGGCTCCCGCTGGCCGAGGCCGCTCGCGCCCACGAGATCCTCCGCACCGGAGGCCACCTGGGCAAGGTGATCCTGGAGGTCGAGGAGTCGGCCGACGGGCACCAGCGCGGGCGCCGCCGCCGGAGCGCATGAGCGATCAGCTCACGACCCGACTCCTCGTCGCCGCAGGCCTCACGCTCGTCGGCGTCTTCTGCCTCGCCTACACGGCCTGGGCCCGGCGCGGCCGCTCCGAGCGAGCTCGCGCCTGGATGGGCAGCGAGTTCGGCGAACGCCTGCGCGACGAGCGCTGGGCGGTGCTCGGCGCACCGATGTTCGGCGTCATGTGCCTGTGCTTCGCTGCCTTCGTGCTGCCGGTGGTAGGGATCTACCTCGGCCTCGTCACACTGCCGCTGGCCGCACTGTCCTTCGTCCTCTTCCTGTGGGCGATGATGTACTTCATCCCGCTCCCCGACCTTTTCTACCCCCCGCTGGGCCCGCCCTCTGCGGGAGCGGAACCGTCGCGTCGAGGCCGCGTGGAAGCAGAAGTTCCGGCGTCGTCGCGGGCGGTGATCCCCTGACGCTATCCCGGCTGGCGGGCGAGCCGCCGCGTGATCGGCTCGACCCTGCGCTCCCGCCCGGTGGAGAACACGGCCTCGATCCTCGAGGCCACCCGCTACCTGGTCTGGCCGCAGCTCGCCTCGGGCACGATCCAGGTCCCGATCCATGCGCGGCTGCCGCTCGAGCAGGCGGCCGACGCCCACACGATCCTGCGCGAGGGCGGCCACATCGGCAAGGTGATCCTCGAGGTCGCTCCCCCGTCTGGCGACCACCGCCGGGGACGCCGCCGGAAGGCGTGATCCAGGGAAAGGTCACGGAACGGTGAACGGGGCGAATCGGACTTGTCCGATTCGCCCCGTTCTCCTAGTTTGGCCGCACCCACCCATCATGCGGGACGGACCTCGGTCCGGATCGGGCATCGCGGCCTCGCAAGGCCCGATCGCCCGCCGGCCGAGGAGCTTCCATGCCCCGTTCCGCCCACGATCTCGCCTCCGTCGACCGCTTCACCCCGGTGAGCCGCCGCGCCGCGGCCACCGACCGGTTCTCCCCCGTGATGATCGTGCTGACGCTGCTGGCGACGGCCGGATGCCTCGCCTACGGGGTGTTCCTCCTCCAGCCCTCGCACCGCGGCGACCTGATCCCCTGGCTGCTGGTCATCGTGTCCGAGGCGATCCTCGTGCTCCATGCGCTGTGCGCCATGTGGACCGTGCTCGCCGGCACCCGGGACGTGCGCGACCACGAGTACTGGCGGGCACGGGACGAGCTGTACTCGCTCTCGCAGCTGTCCTCCCTCCCCCAGCGCGGGGACCCCTCCCGCTGGCCCCTGCAGCTGGATGGGCGGCGGGTCGACGTGGACGTGCTGATCACCGTGTACGGCGAACCGCTCGAGGTCATCCGCCGCACCGCGACCGCCGCGATGGCGATCCGCGGCCGCCACGAGGTGTGGATCCTCGACGACGGGCGCAGCGACGAGGTGCGGGCACTCGCGGCGCAGATCGGCTGCCGGTACGTGCGCCGCCTCAGCAGCGGCGGCGCGAAGGCAGGGAACGTCAACCACGCCCTCACCCTCGCCAAGAGCGAGTTCTTCGTGATCCTCGATGCGGACTTCGTGCCCCTGCCGGGCCTGCTCGAGGAGACGCTGCCCTTCTTCACCAACGAGACGGTCGCCTTCGTGCAGACCCCGCAGACCTACGGCAACCTCCACAACGTCATCTCCCGCGGCGCGGGGTACATGCAGGCGATGTTCTACCGGTTCATCCAGCCGGGCCGGAACCACTTCAACGCCGCGTTCTGCGTAGGGACCAACGTGATCTTCCGTCGGCGGGCAATCGACGACATCGGCGGGATGGTCACGGACTCGAAGTCCGAGGACGTATGGACCTCCCTGACGCTCCACGAGCGCGGCTGGCGCTCGATCTTCCTGCCCACGACCCTCGCGATCGGTGACGCGCCGGACACGATCGTCGCGTACTCGAAGCAGCAGCTGCGCTGGGCGACCGGCGGGTTCGAGATCCTGCTGCAGGCCAATCCGCTGAGCCCGCGGCGGCGCCTGAGCCTGGACCAGCGGCTGATGTACTTCATCACCGCCACCCACTACCTCACCGGCATCGTGCCGGGTGTGCTGCTGATGGTCCCGGCGCTCGAGGTGTTCTTCGACCTGCGCCCGGTGTCGATGGACGTGGGCTGGGGCACCTGGGTGGTGTTCTACGGCGGCTTCTACGTGCTGCAGATCGTGCTGGCCTTCTTCACGCTCGGCTCCTTCCGCTGGGAGGTGCTGACCCTCGCCGCGTGCTCCTTCCCGATCTACACCAAGGCGCTGGTGAACGCTGTGACCGGCCGTGACCAGGCGTGGTCGGTGACGGGCGCGCAGAAGCAGGTCTCCCCCTTCACGGTGATGGGCCCGCAGGTGTGCATGCTCGTGTTCCTGCTGTGCACCACCGCGGTCGGCATCTGGCGCGACACGATGCTTGGCCGGCCCTCGATCGCGACGCTCTGGTGCGCGGTGAACTCCGCGGTGCTGCTGATCCTCGTGGTCGTCGCGCTCGGCGAGATCCGCGCGGCCCGCACCGGCTCCCTCGCCGCCCATGCCGACCGCGCGAAGGCGCCCGCGACCTCCGCGGCGCTCGCCGCGCCGATCCCGCTGTCCACCCCGGCGGACGCCGTCGCGGCCCGTCACTCCCGCACCCGACTGATGAGGACCACGTCATGACCTGGATCGCCCGCCTCCGCCTGCTGACCTCCGTCCTGCTCGTCCTCGCCCTCGCCGCGGGGCTGAGCCTCGTGTTCAACCAGCGCCAGCGCCAGAGCGCCTCCGTGAGCGCCGCGATCGTCCAGCCCCGCTACGCGATCGCGGCGGTGGCCCCCGGGGTCGTGATCGACATGGCCGTGGCCCTCGGGGACGAGGTCTCCGCCGGGGACGTGCTGTTCACGATGACCAGCGTCGAGCTGCAGCAGGACGCGGTGCACGGCCTGGCCGCCAGTTCGAACGACGCGATGGACATCGACCCGGTGACCGGGGTGATCGTCTACCGCGCCACCGCCGACGGCCGGGTCACCGAGCTCTCCGCGACCCCCGGCAACTACCTGGGCGCCGGGGCGCCGGTGGCGACGATCGTGCGCTCCAGCCCCCGCGCGGTGGAGGCGCAGTTCCTGCTCACCTCCCGGGACTACGGACGGCTCGAGGAGGGCGCGCGCGCCGAGATCCTCCTGCCGGACGACCGCACCGTGATCGGCGACGTCGTCTCCGCCTCGGTCGTCACCGAGAACGGAAAGGCGGTCAGCCGGGCGCTGATCACGAGCGAGGAGCTCGAGGGCGAGGACCTGGACCTCATCGCGACCGACGGCGCGCCGGTGTCGGTGCGGGTCGAGCTCACCGACGACGGCGTCCTCGCCGGCCCGACCGATGCGCTGATGGACTTCCTGCGCAGCGTGGGTCTGCGATGAGGCCCGCGCGCCGCACGCTGCTGGCCGGTCTGCCGCTCGGGATGCTCGCTGCGGGGATGACAGGATGCACGGACCGCGACGCGGCCTCCGCGCCGGACAGCCCCGCCTTCACCACTGAGGAGGTCGACGCGTCGATGACCGCGCTGCCCCCGCTCCCCGAGCCCGCGGACCTGCATGCTGTGCGCCTCGGCGAGGGTCTGGTCCCGCCGACGAACCGCTGGTTCTCCGGCCTCGTCTTCGGCGAGGAGCCCCAGCCGGTGCACCCGCTGCCGCTGTCCTTCGCGCTCGTGGACGGCGGGTTCACCCTCGGCCTGCCCGCCGTGGTCACCTCGGAGCGGACGCTCATGGGCGGCAATGCCCCGGAGCTCGGGGTCGCGGTCGACGGGGCGGAGTCCGCCCTGGTCACGGCCTACGACGAGGCCTCGGTGACCATGACCCTGCGCGACGGGTCGGGCGCCGCTCTCGCGACCGTCACGATCGCCGAGGGCTGGCCCTGCGTCGCCCTGCGCGCGAGCGCGGACCTGGAGCTCACCCTCTCGGCGCCCTTCGTGGGCGAGGACCCGCCCACCCTCGCCGTCGGCCCCCACACCTACGCCCTCACCCTCGAGGACGGGACGCTCGACGGCACTCGGTGCCACGTCGCCTCCGGCGGCACGGCAACCTTCCTCGCCCTCCCGGAGGGCGCCGACGCCGCACACCTCGCCCTCCTCGCCGTGCCGGTGGAGAGCACCGCGCTCACCCGCTCCCTCACCGAGGACGCGGCCACGACGACCCTCACCTACACCACCGCCGGGAACGGGCCGACGGCCATCGCCGCGATGCCGCACCACGGCGCGGACCCGTCGGCCGACGACGTGCTCGGCACGTATTCGAGCGTCTACGGCACCCTCGTGCTCCGCGAGGCGACCGAGCTCACCTGGTCCGCGCCGCGGCGCGAGGCCCGTGCGGCACTGGATCTCTCGGCCCTGGACGATGCGCAGCGCGAGGAGCTCGCCGCACAGGTCGCGCTCGACGTCCCCGCCCTGCTCGACTACCCGGCCGACACCTACTTCGGCGGGAAGGCCCTGCACCGCGACGCGCAGCTCCTCGCGATCGCGGAGCAGATCGGGGCCGAGGGGCCCGCCGCCGTCCTCCGCGAGCGGGTCCTCACCCAGCTGCGCCGCTGGACGGAGGTGGGTGCGGCGGCGGAGCGCGACGCCTTCTGCTTCGCGTACGACGCCACGAACCGGGGAGTCGTGGGCCTGACCCCGTCGTTCGGCTCGGAGGAGTTCAACGACCACCACTTCCACTACGGCTACTTCCTGTACGCCGCGGGCACCCTCGCCGCGGACGATCCGGAGCTCGCGGAGGAGATCGCACCGGTGATCGACGCCCTCGCCGCCGACATCGCGAGCGACGCGGCGACGGACATGCTGCCGGTGCGGCGGGTGTTCGACGCCTACGCCTCGCACTCGTGGGCGTCGGGCACCTCCCCCTTCGCCGACGGCAACAACCAGGAGTCCAGCTCGGAGGCGACCACCGCCTGGGCGGGTCTGCAGCTGTGGGCGCGGGCGCGCGGGAACGCCGAGCTCGAGGAGCTGGCGGCCTGGCTGCTGGCCCATGAGGCCCTCGCGGCGCGCACCTACTGGACCGACTTCGACACCGCGGACCCGGTCTACGACGGCTTCGCGCATCAGGTGCTGCCGTTGCAGTTCGGCGGCAAGCGCGACTATGCCACGTGGTTCTCCGCGGAGCCCGCGGCGGCGCTCGCGATCCTGGTGCTGCCCCTGTCGCCGAGCTCGGACCACCTGGCCGACGACCCGGAGCGGGTGCGGCGGAACGTCGCCGAGGGCACGGCGTCGGGCGGGTTCGATCAGCAGTACGGGGACTGGCTGCTCATGTACTCCTCGCTCGGCGGGGACGAGGAGCGGTACGCGGCGCTCGAGGCGGCGCGGGACCTGGCCGACGAGCACCTGGACGACGGGAACACCCGCAGCTACCTGCTGGCGTGGCTCATGACGAGGTGATGTCAGGAGGAGTCAGCCGAGCACGCCCTCCAGCACTAGCACGGTCCCGTCCTCGTAGATCGACTCGGTGACAACGTCGGCGACGTCCTTGACACCCTGCGGCGCCTGCCCCATCGCGACCCCGACCTCGGCCCAGGTGAGCATCTCGGTGTCGTTGAAGCCGTCGCCGACGGCGACGGTCGCCCGCCGCTCAATGCCGAGCCGGTCGCGGATCACCTCGAGGGCACTGGCCTTGGAGATGCCGGGCGCGGCCATGTCCAGCCAGGCCGTCCACCCGATCGAGTACTCGACGCCGTGCACCCCGGACTCGGCGATGACCTTCGAGAACTCCTGCGGGGAGAGGTCCGGGACGTGGACGACCACGCGCACCGCCTCCAGCTCCATCAGGTCGTCGAGCGCGGTCTCGGTCGCCTCGACGCCGAAGCTCGCGTCCTGGAAGCCGGTGGTCGAGTGGAAGCCGCCGTCGGCCGTCTCGACCGCGTAGTGCGCGTCGGGGGCGACCTCGCGCAGGGTGCGCAGGGCGTGGCCGGGCTGGAAGGAGCGGGTGTCGACGATGCGGTGCCCGCCCTCGGCCTCCGGGTCCATCTCGACGGTGACCGCGCCGTTGGAGCAGACCGCGTAGCCGCGCGTGATCCCGGCGGCCTCGACGATCGGCAGGGTCGCGCCGAGGGAGCGGCCGGTGGCGATGACGACGGTGTGCGTGCTCGCGGCGCCGCGCAGCGCGTCCCGCATCTCCGGGGTCATCCGCCCGTCGTGGTCGACGAGGGTGCCGTCGACGTCGAGGCCGATCAGCAGCGCCTTCCCGTCGAGCCGGTCGAGGTGCTCGGCCAGACGCTCCCGCGCGGCGGTGTGGTCGGTGGTCGTGAGGGAGGCGCCCATGCGCGGCAGTGTGCCATCGGCCGCCGACGAACGGGTGAACCGTCGGTGACGAAGAGCCTCGCGCAGTCGCTTCAGGGGTCGGGGGAAGGGCATCTCAGGCAGCGCCGCCCACGACCTCGAAGACCTCGCGCCCGCCGAGATACGGCCGCAGACCCTCCGGCACGACGACGGAGCCGTCGGCCTGCTGGTGGTTCTCGAGGATCGCGGCGATGAAGCGGGTCGTGCCGAGCGTGCCGTTGAGGGTGGCGACGGGGCGCAGTCCGTCCTCGGTGCGCTCGCGGATGTTCAGCCGACGGGCCTGGAACTGGGTGGTGTTCGAGGTGGAGGTCAGCTCGCGGTAGGTGTTCTGGCTGGGCATCCACGCCTCGCAGTCGTACTTGCGGGCGGCGGAGGTGCCGAGGTCGCCGGCGGCGGTGTCGATGATGCGGTAGGGCACGTCGATCCGCGCCATCATCTCCCGCTCCCAGTCCAGCAGCCGCTCGTGCTCCTCGTAGGAGTCCTCGATGCGGCAGTAGGAGAACATCTCGACCTTGTGGAACTGGTGCACGCGGATGATGCCGCGGGTGTCCTTGCCGTAGCTGCCGGCCTCGCGGCGATAGCAGGCGCTCCAGCCGGCGTAGCGGATCGGGCCGCCGGAGAGGTCGAGGATCTCGTCCTTGTGGTAGCTCGCCAGCGCCACCTCGGAGGTGCCGACGAGGTAGAGGTCGTCGCCCTTGTCGAGGTGGTAGACCTCGTCGGCGTGCTCGCCGAGGAAGCCGGTGCCCTCCATCGACTCCGGCAGCACCAGGGTGGGGGTGATCATCGGGGTGAACCCGGCCTTGGTGGCCTGGTCGATCGCGGAGTTCAGGATCGCGAGCTCGAGCTGCGCGCCGACGCCCCGCAGGAAGTAGAAGCGGGCGCCGGAGACTTTCGCGCCGCGGGCCATGTCGATCGCCTTCAGGCCCTCGGCGATCTCGAGGTGGTCCTTGATCTCGACGTCGAAGCTCGGGATCTCGCCGACGGTCTCGCGGACGACGAAGTCCTCCTCGAGGCCCTCGGGAGCGCCCTCGGCGAGGTTCGGGATCTCGCGCAGGGCCGCATCGCGGACGGCGAGCGCCTCGCCGGACTCGGCCTCGAGCCGCTTCACGTCGGCGGCGAGCTGCTTGACCTCGGCCAGCAGTGCCTGCTTCTCCTCGCCCGTGGCCTGGGAGACCTTCTTGCCGAAGGCCTTCTGCTCGGCGCGCGCGGACTCGAAGGCGGAGGTGGCCTCGCGCCAGCGGGAGTCGGCCTCGAGCACCGCATCGACGGTGGAGGCGTCGCGCCTCCGGGCCCGCTGGGCCGCTCGGACGACGTCGGGATTGTCTCGCAGGAGCCGCAGATCGATCATTGCTCCAGGGTACCTGCGTGCGCGGGCCTATCGCGGCGGGGCCGCGCCGCTACTGTGGGCACATGGATCTGACCCTGCTTCTGCTGAGCATCGCCTCGGTGGTCACCACGATTATCGCCGTCGTCCTGCTGGTCGTGGTGCTGCGACGCCTCGGTCGCCACCGTCGCGAGCTCTCCGCCCTCCAGGCCGCGGCGGCCTCGCGGACCAGCGCGCCCGAGGAGCCGTCCGACGACGGCGAGGACGCGCACGCCCCGGGGCGCCTCCGCCGCATCGCCGTGGTGCTGAACCCCTCGAAGTTCGAGGGCACCGACGACTTCCGCCGACGGATCTCCGAGGTCGTCGAGCGGGTCGAGGGCGCGGAGGTCGAGTACTACGAGACCACGATCGACGACCCCGGTCGCGGACAGACCGAGCAGGCAGTCGCCGACGGCGCGGACCTGGTCATGGCCGCGGGCGGAGACGGGACCGTGCGCATGGTCGCCTCCGTCCTCGCCGGCACCGACACCCGCATGGGCATCATCCCCTCCGGCACCGGCAACCTCCTGGCCCGCAACGTCGACATCCCCCTGGAGGACCCGGCCGCGGCGATGGTCGCGGCGCTGACCGGCAAGGACCACCAGGTCGACGTCGGCTGGCTGCGCTATGGGGACTCCCCCGCGACCGCGCAGTCCGCGCCGAAGCAGATCTTCCTGGTCATCGCGGGCTTCGGCGCCGACGCCGAGATGATCGGCTACACCGACCCGCGGATGAAGAAGCGCATCGGCTGGGTCGCGTACGTCTTCGGCGGGGTCCGCACGATCCTCGGCCGCTCGGTCGACGTGGTCGTCGAGCTGCCCGACCGGACCCGCCACGCCCACAAGGCCCGAACCGTGCTGCTGGGCAACGTCGGCAAGCTCCCCGGCGGCTTCGTGCTGATGCCGGATGCGACGATCGACAACGGCCGCCTCGAGGTGGTCGTCGCCGGATGGCGGGGCGCAGCGGGCTTCAGCCAGGTCGCCACCCAGGTGATCAACCCGAAGCTCGTGCCGAAGGTAGGGCCGAAGCTCTCCACGATGGAGCGCTACCTGACCACCGGCATCCGCGTGACCACGGCGAAGGCGCAGCCCGTCCAGCTCGACGGGGACACCGACATCGAGGCGACGCACCTGATCGCGACCGTCGATCCCGGCGTGCTGCGGCTGCGCGTCCCGGAGAGCACGGAGCCCTCGAAGCACTGAGCGAGGCCGACGGGCTGCGGGAGCCGGCGGTTCAGGCGTCGGGATCCTCGAGCCGGGTTCCCCGCTCCTCGTCCCAGACGAGCTGCGTGCGCGGGCCCCACCAGGTCCCCGCTCCGTGCGCCAGGGTCTCGAAGGGCAGGGGCACTCCGCGCACCGCCTCGCCGTCCTGGTGGAAGACGTACAGGACCTCCTGCGTGGAGTAGCGCTCGCCGGTCTCGACGACCACCCCCGACTCCTCGTTGATCGTCGTCGCGGGCGTGCCGATCGTGTAGACGGTGAAGCGGTCCCAGTCGAACTCGTCGCCGATGGCCGTGGCGACGTCGCGCGGCTCGTGGTCCTCGTCGACCGCCATGACGGCATCGACGAGTCCGGAGCTCACGGCCACTTCGATCTCCCGTCGTCGGCGCCCGGGCAGGAGCCCGCAGCCGCCGAGGGCCAGGCCGACCCCGGAGAAGACGGCGACGGCCGCGAGATCACGTCGCGAACTGCGGCGCTGCAGCACTGCCACCGTTCCGCTCACTCCCGCAGCTTGCCGCTGCGGGCGAGCTCCGGGTCGGTGCACGAGGAGAGGTCGAAGCAGCACGGGCGGCGCGAGCCGTTGCGGAGCTTGTCGATGGAGACGTCGACCCTCTTCGCGCGGGTGCTCTCGCTGCGGGTCGAGCCGACCCAGCGCACCCACTCCCAGCGCGCCATCGGGGTGAGCGACGGCCAGGTCTCCGCGAGATCGCCTGCGTCCTTGAGCGCGGCGGCGAGGTCGGCGGGGACCTCCGGCTCGGGCCACTGCGAACGCGTGGTGAGGGTGAAGGCGACCTCGCTGCCCTCGCTCGCGTCGAGGGCCTCGGCGAGCTTGGGCGCCAGGTCGATCCAGTGCCCCTTGCGCCCGTCGGGCTCGACGACGGTGTCACGCTCCTGACCGCCGAGCACGGCATGCACGGCGACCTGCCCGCGGGAGGGCAGCTGCGCGCTCGCCTCCTCGGGCAGCGGCAGGATCAGCCGCTCGTCGATCGCCCGCACCCGGCCGGTGCCGGTGACGGTGACGGGGGTCTTCGGGGCCATCTCAGATCTCCGTGGTCGGGTCGGCGGGGGTGATCATGCCGGTGAGGCGCTCGAGCCAGTCGTGGGCCTCGTCGTAGGCGTGGTCGGCGTAGTCCTCCCGCACCTCGGGCTGCTCCCCGTCGACCCGCGGGTAGGAGCCGAGGTAGTGCACCACCGGGCAGAGGCGGTGCAGGGAGCGCAGCGCCGCGGAGACCCGCCGATCCTCGATGTGCCCCTCGAGGTCGAGGGAGAAGGAGTACCGGCCCAGGAAGTCGCCGACGGGCCGGGACTCGATCCGGGACATGTTCACGCCGTTGGAGCCGAGGATCTCGAGCGCCTCGAGCAGGGCGCCGGAGCGGTTGTGCGGCAGCTGGATCACGACGGTGGTCTTGTCGGAGCCGGTGCGGGCGGGGATCCGGCCCTCGCGGGTGACGAGCACGAAGCGGGTGATCGCGCCGGCATGGTCCTCGATCCCGTCGGCGAGGACGGTGAGGCCGAAGTGCTCCGCCGCCAGCGGCGAGCAGACCGCGGCACGGCCCCAGGCCTCGTCCTCGCTCATGCTCGCGAGGTCGCGGGCCGCGGCGGCGGTCGAGGAGGCGGCGGCGATGTTCGCGCCGGGCACGTTGCTGCGCAGCCAGCCCTGCACCTGCGCCTGGGCGTGCGGGTGGGAGGAGACGTTGGTCAGCTGCTCGAGCGCGGTCTGCTCGCGGGCGGCGAGCACGAAGGTGATCTGCACGGTCTGCTCGGCGACGATCGTGATGGAGTCGGTCGCGGCGAGCACGTCGAGGGTCCCGGAGACGCCGCCCTCGACGGAGTTCTCGATCGGGGCCATGAGCGCGTCGATGTCGCCGGCGATCAGGTCGGTGGTGGCGGTGGCGACCGAGGCGAAGGGCACCAGCTCGGGCTCGGTGGCCCGGAACTCCTCGGGGATCTCGGTGAGCGCCTGGAGGAGTGCCTGGTGGGTGAAGGTCGTCTCGGGACCGAGGAATCCGTACCGCATGGGGGAAGGGTACTCGGGTGCCGATGCCCGGCGCGGAGCCGGGTCATGGTGGCCGAGCTGGGCGGAGACGGGCAGGGCATCCCCCCGTCTCAGAACGGAGGGCCCTGCTCCCAGCGCTGCCGGCTCTCGTCGTCGGGGTCGGGCGGTGGGTCGTGGAGCGGGTCCGCCGGTCCCCATTCCTGCATGATCCGGTCGATCTCGCCGATCGCCTGCATCTGGTCGAGGTCCCGGTGCCAGCAGAACTCCTCCCACGACTCCATGAGCGCCTCGGCGTGATGGGGCGCGGCGAGGTCACCACGTGGTGCGACCCGGGTGGTGATCAGGGCCGGGGAGCCGACCGTCCAGGTGGTGGCTCCGTCTGGCTCCCGCACGGGATCGATGCGCCCGGCGGTCTTCAGATCGTGGTGCCTCCAGTCGAGGCGGTGGAGGTTGTGGAGGCTGGTCGGTCCGCCGCGGGCGGGATCGGGGTGGTCGAACTCCTCGATGTGGTCGTTCTCGGCGTCGTCGGTGGTGGTGTGCGTGCAGCAGGGGGCGGCGCAGCGCGGGTGCAGGAGCCGCAGATGCTCCACCTGGTCGGCGGAGGGGCGGTAGCGCTCGGCGGGCTTCGGGAGGAATCCGCCGTCCGCGGGGTCGGCGAGGACGCGGTGCCAGACGGGCTCGGCGGCGGCGAGGTCGCGGGCCATCTGCGCGGGCAGCGGGTGGATCCCGTCGTACAGGGCCGGGGTGTCGCTGAGGCCCATCAGGGTGAGCACGGGGATGACGACGTTCACGCGGTGCCGCGGCGCGGGGATCTCGACCCCGCCGGTGTCGAGCTCGGTGCGCAGGAGGATCGCATAGCGCAGCGCCGCCTGGCTCATGGCCTTCCCGCCACGGGCCACGTCCCCGTCGAGGTCGAAGGGGATCGGCTCGCCCTCCTCGAGGGCGCGGCGCTGACGCGCCTGCACGGTCTTCGCGGAGCGGTCCAGGCGCCGGGCGAGATCGAGGATCTCGGGGATCGGGCCGGTGATGCGCAGGAAGGCGGTGCCGTCGTCGTGCAGGGAGTTCTCGAGGGACACGTCCCGCAGCGACTCGGGCCGCGGGGCGCTCATCTCGCGATCGAACCAGGAGCGCAGCTGGCGCAGCTCGTCACGGAAGCGGTCCGCAGGCACAGAGGCGAGATCCCAGGAGGCGACGATCTCGTCGACCTGGGCGCGCTGGACGGCGGTGAGGTCGCGGACCGCCTTCAGCATGCGCGTGTGCCATTCGACGGGCATGTCCCCGGCGGCGAGTCGTGCGAAGGTCGCGGGCATCTCGGTGACGGCGGTGTGCGCGTCCGCGATCCGATAGGAGGCGATCGCGGTGGTGGTGCGGGTCGCGATCGCGACGGCGAGGCTGCGCTCCTCGCGGTCGTCATCGAGGTCGGGGTCGTCGTGGTCGATCCAGAAGGGGGCGAGGTCGGCGAGCCGGCGCGCGTGGCGCCGGGAGTCCTCCCGCTCCTCCTCGAGCAGGCGCGCGATGGTGCGAGCGTCGGCGCCGGGCTCGACGCCGCCGCGGCGCAGCAGGGA
>ENA-OOKA01000201-OOKA01000201.1-human-skin-metagenome-genome-assembly--contig:-NODE-201-length-19587-cov-9.794491_pt1 | contig 19587 bp, 20 predicted proteins | sample MGYA00248825_ERZ500995 | MGnify/ENA primary metagenome ERZ500995 (study PRJEB25958, sample SAMN03398540) | human skin metagenome | study: EMG produced TPA metagenomics assembly of the Human Skin...
CCGTGGGCGACAACCGCCCGTTCATCGCCGCGCTGATCACCCTGGACGAGGAGGCGCTGCCCGGCTGGCTGGAGGCCCACGGGCTGGATCCGGAGATGTCCCTTGACGACGCCCGCCAGAACGACCAGGTGCGCGCGGCGATCGCCGAGTCCATCGACAAGGCCAACCAGGCGGTCTCGCGCGCCGAGCAGATCAAGGAGCACCGGATCCTGTCCTCGGACTTCTCGGAGAACGACGGCACCCTGACCCCGTCGCTGAAGCTCAAGCGGGCGCAGGTGCTGCGGACCTACGAGGACGTCGTGAACGAGATCTACGGCGGTCCGCGCAAGGACTGAGCGGACGGGGCGGGGAATCAAGCGGGCCCGGGATCCGCTGTACGGGTCAGAGACCTAAGCACCTGCGATCCCGAAAGGCCCGCGCCATGCCCCTTCCCCTGTCCGTCCTCGACTTCGCCTCCGTCCGCAGCGGCAAGACGGTGGGGGAGGCGTTCCAGGAGTCCGTCGAGCTTGCCCAGGCCGCCGAGCGGCTGGGCTACGAGCGCGTCTGGTACACCGAGCACCACAACATGAGCTCGATCGCCTCGGCCGCCCCGGCGGTGCTCATCGCGCACATCGCCGCCCAGACCGAGTCCATCCGGCTCGGCTCGGGCGGCGTGATGCTGCCCAACCACGCGCCGCTGATCATCGCCGAGCAGTTCGGCACGCTCGCCGAGCTGCACCCCGGACGCATCGATCTGGGCCTGGGCCGCGCGCCCGGCACGGATCAGGCGGCCGTGCGTGCCATGCGCCGCGATCCCCGCGCCGCCGAGGAGTTCCCGCAGGACGTCAAGGAGCTGCAGGCCTTCCTTCGCGACGAGTCCGTGGTGCCCGGCCTGCGTGCGGTCCCCGGTGCCGGCACGAACGTGCCGCTCTACATCCTGGGCTCGTCGATGTTCGGCGCCACCCTGGCGGCCGCCTACGGGCTGCCGTACTCGTTCGCCTCGCACTTCGCCCCTGAGGCGCTCGAGCAGGCCACCCAGGCCTACCGCGCCCAGTTCCAGCCCTCCGAGGTGCTGGACGAGCCCTACGTGATCGCCGCGGTCAATGTGGTGGGTCGCGAGAACCCCGACGACGCCGCGCAGGAGCTCGAGTGGTACCGCCGCTCGCGGGTGCGTCAGATGGCCGGACGCGGCCGGGAGCTCTCCGAGGAGGAGCTCGACCTGGTCATGCACTCCCCGGCCGGGCAGCAGATCCTCAACATGATCCGCTACACGGCCGTGGGCGACGGCGCCCAGGTCAAGCAGTACGTGGAGGACTTCGCGGCCCGCGCCAGCGCCGACGAGATCATGGTCGCTCCGGTGGGCTCCACCTCCGAGGGTGCCATCGACTCCCTGCGCGTGCTGCGCGAGGCCTGGGGCCGTTGAGGCAGCCTTCACCCCGATCCAGGAATCGACCGGAAGGGCAGCAGCCATGCCCCGTCTCGTCTACGTCACCTTCTCCTCCGACGCGGCCCCTTCGGAGCCGAGGGCGCCGAGGCCTATGCCGAGGCGCCGGCCTCGCACGGCAGGGGATGTATGTCAGCGGAGCCGCTGAGCGGCCGGATCGACGGCGGCCGCCGTGCGGGGCCAGAATGGCAAGCATGATGAGTTCTCTGCGGCCCCGTCAGATCCGTGCCGAGCGCCGGCGCCAGCTCGCCCAGCATCGACGCACCATGCGCAGGCTTCGCAGGTCGGGAGCCGGGAGCTCCGCGACCTCGGCTCTCACCGCGTCGACCACTGCGGTGACGACCTTCCCCAGGGCGGCGGGGAGGTCGCCCGACGCGCTGGCTCGCCGCCAGGCGCGCATGTATGCCGTGACCGGCATGCTGCATCTGGCGGTCCCCGGCGTCTACGAGAGCATCATCCCGGAGGCGCTGCCCGGGACGCCTCGCCAGTGGGCTGTGTGGTCGGGCGTCGCCGAGCTCGGTGTGGCCGGGCTGCTGGCCATGCCTCGGACCCGTCGGCTGGGCGGTGCGGCGTCGGCCGCGCTCCTCGTGGGCGTGTGGCCGGGCAACATCAAGATGGCCGTGGACTGGCGGGACAAGCCGTGGCCGGCTCAGGCCGTCGCGATCGGGCGCGTCCCGCTGCAGATCCCGCTCATCCGCTCGGCGGTCGCCATCGCCCGCGGCTGAAGCGGTGCGGGCGTCGTCGAGCGTCAACTGGAACGCCGAGGGGACGCAGCTGACCCCGTACGCGCTGAGGGGACCCGTCCGACGCCTTCCTGCACCTGGAAGGGTGTCAGTTGCGTCCCCTCGGCGACGAAAGCGTCCGATGGGTCCCCTCGACGATGAATGCCGCGGCGCAGGGCGACCCGACGGCGTCGTCGTGCGGGATGCGCTCGCTCAGCGCGTCCAGGGGGCCTTGCCGCGGGCGGGCTCGTCGGCCCGGGGCTCCGCCTCGGTGCCGGACGGGGCCTCGGAGCCGGACTCGCCGGCAGCCTCCACGGACGACATCTCGCCTGGCGCCTCGTCGGCCCAGCGGTCCTTCTCGTAGTCGTACTCCGCCGGCTCGCCGTTCTCGTCGGTGCGGCGGTACCACTCGGTGTACTCGGGGGAGGTCGAGTCGAAGTCGCGTCCGGCGGAGGACCCCTCGGTCTCGTGCTTGACGGCCAGGGCGAAGTCGTCGCCGTGCTCGGACATGCCCGTGCGCATGGCGTCGTCGATCGCCACCCGCGCGTACTGGACGCGCAGCATCATGGGGTCGGTCGACAGCAGCCGGAAGAACGCCGGCATGATGCACAGCAGGATCACGGCGAAGGGCAGGGCCGCCACCGTGACGAGGTCCTGCAGCCCCTGCAGGGCATTGGCCCCGCCCACGACCAGCATCACGGCGGCCACGCCGGCCAGGGCCAGCGCCCAGAAGGCGACGACCGGCTTGGTCGGCTCGGGGTTGCCGCGCTGGGACATCGAGGCCATGACCACGGAGGCCGAGTCGGCCGAGGTGATGAAGAAGACCGCCAGCAGGATCATCACGGCCACCGAGCTGATCTGGGACATCGGCAGGGCGTCGAGCATCTGGAAGAGCATGTCCTCGGGGGAGGCCGCTCCGGCGATGTCGTTGCCCGAGCGCTGCAGCCAGATGGCGGTGCCGCCGAAGATCGAGAAGGCGAGCACGCAGATGGCGGTGGGGGCCAGCAGCACCACGGTCACGTACTGGCGCAGGGTGCGCCCGCGCGAGATCTGCGCGACGAACGCGCCCACGAACGGCGCCCACGAGACCCACCAGGCCCAGTAGAACAGGGTCCAGTAGCGCATGAACTCCTCGGCGTCGGGGCCCTTGGAGGCGGACATCGAGAGCATGTCGAACATCTCGCCGAAGTACGTGGCCACCACGGAGGGGATGAAGTTCAGCAGGAAGACCGTGGGGCCGACCACGAACAGGAAGAATGCGACAGCTGCGGCCAGCATCATGTTGAAGTTCGACAGCAGCCGGATGCCCTTGGCGATGCCGGAGACGGCCGAGATCAGGAAGCACGCGGTGAGCACGGCGATGATCCCGATCAGCACGGCGTTGGACACCGGGCCGATGCCCGCCACGACCTCCACGCCGCGGCCGATCTGCAGGGTGCCCAGCCCGAGCGAGGCGGCCGTGGCGAACAGGATGCCGATCACGGCGAAGGCGTCGATCAGCCGCCCCCAGACGCTGCCCGGCGCCCGCTGGCCGAAGATCGCCGAGATCAGCAGGGGACGGCCGCGGCGGTAGGCGGCGTAGCCCATGGCCGCGCCGACCATGGCGTAGATCGCCCAGGCCTGCAGACCCCAGTGGAAGATCGTCTGCGCCATCGCCGAGTGCATGGCCTGCAGCGACTCGGGCTCAGCACGCCCCGGCGGCGGGGTCATGTAGTACGTCACAGGCTCGTAGGCGCCGAAGAAGATCAGGCCCACGCCCATGCCCGCCGCGAAGAGCATCGCGATCCAGGAGCGCATGGAGTAGGCCGGCTGCTCGCCGTCCTTGCCGAGCGGGATGCGCCCGAAGCGGGAGAAGCCCACGAACAGCAGGAACAGCAGGACGACGGCCGCCAGGGTCGTGAAGATCCAGCCGCCGTAGGTGACGGTGAAGCTCAGGGCGCTGGTCGAGGCGGAGGTGAGGCTCTCGGTGGACAGCGCGCCCCAGAGGATGAAGGCGACGATGAGGCCGCCGGCCACCCCGAAGGTGATCTTGTCGGTGCGGTAGCGCACCCGCTGCTCGTCGACGGCCACGCCGGGGACGAGCCCCGGGTGAGTGCCGTGGGGGTACTCGGCGTCGCCGGAATCGGGAGCCTGCTCGGAAGCCGGGCTGGAGGAGGGCATAGGGAAGCTCGAGTTTCGGTGGAGGGAGGGGCCCGAGAGGGCCGGTGAGCGCTCCACGGTATACCGACGGGCTCAGGCTCCCGGTGTGATGCCGCTCGCTGGGGCCGTGGGCGGCGGGATCTCGTCGGATGGGATGAGGGCCCGTTCATGCTTCCGGACGGCGACGCGGCCGCGGCGCGCTCCTACGCTGAGAGCCATGTCCGCCACCACGTCCCAGACCGCCGCCCCGTGGGCTGCGTCGGCGCCGGAGCCGCCCCGTCAGCCCTGGAGTCCGCGCAGGCTGCAGCGCCCGTGGTTCACCGCGATCCTCACGCTGCTCGCCTTCCTGCTCGGGCCGGTGGTCTGGGGGCTGATCCTGGTCGTGGTGCTGACCCAGGGCGATCCGCTGGACCCCTTGGACGTGTACGGCCCGGGCCGGCCCGTGGTCCTGCTCTCGGTCCTGGATGTGGTCCTGGGACTGATCGCGGTGGCACTGGTCCCCGTGGCGCTGCGGCACGGGTTCACCGATGCGCAGGCGCTCGAGGACGGCTCCGTGGATCCGGCGGAGCTGGTGGACCGGCCCGAGCCCCGCTCGGCGCTGATCGCCGCCCTGATCATCGGCGTGTGCGTGTCCCTCTCGGTCTCGGCGTGGCTTGCCTCGCTGTTCACCATGATCTCGATCTCCTCACGGGGACGTCGGTCGTGGGCGGGGCTGGTCTACGTCGTCACGGTGGCCGCGACCATCGTCGGGTACTTCATCCAAGACTCCGCCGAGGGGTGGTTCGAAGGCCTGCTGGTGTGCGGGGTCTCGGCCGTGATGCTCCTGGTGCCTGTGCTGATCGGCATGTACCGGTGGTCCCGCCGCCGCCGGATCCGGGCCCTGCAGGCCGAGGCGCTGACGGCCCGACGGGAGGCGGCCGCCCTGGTGCGCGAGGAGCACGCCCGCGCGGAGCAGTCCCGGGCGCAGGAGCGCACCCGGATCGCTCGGGAGATGCACGACACCCTCTCCCACCGCCTGGCCCTGATCAGCACGTACGCCGGTGCGCTGGACTACCGCGAGGACCTCGACCGCGACACCGTCCGCTCGACCGCTCGACTGGTGCAGCAGACGGCCGCGACGGCGTCGGCCGAGCTGCGCACCGTGCTCGACATCCTGCGCGACGACCCCGGGGACACCCGGCCCGAGCCCGATCTGCGGCAGCTGCCCGAGCTGCTGGCGGAGTTCCGCGCGGCAGGCGCCCGGATCGAGATGGTCGGCCGGGAGGTCGTCGACGCCGAGGCCGTGCCCGACACTGCGGCGCGCACGCTCTACCGGATCCTGCAGGAGGCGCTGACCAACGCGGTCAAGCACGCGCCCGGTGCGCCGGTGACCGTCCGCTGGTCTCGTCGCGCCGGGGCGGTGTCCCTGACGGTGAGCAATCCGCTGGTCGCCGACGCTCATCCGGAGCCCAGCGGCTTCGGCCTGGTGGGACTCGACGAGCGCGCTCGCGGTCTGGGTGGCACGATCAGCACTGAGCGCACCGAGACCATGTTCCGATTGGAGGCGTGCATCCCATGCCGCAGCTAGACAGCGATCCCGTCCGCATCCTGCTGGTCGACGACGAGTCCCTCATGCGTGCCGGACTGAAGCTGCTGCTCGACGGCGCCGAGAACCTCCAGGTCGTGGGCGAGGCCGCCGACGGCGCGGAGGCCGCCGAGCTCGCCGGTCAGCTGAGCCCGAACGTGGTCCTCATGGACATCCGCATGCCCCGTGTCGACGGGATCGAGGGATGTCGGCTCGTGCGCGCGCTGCCGCAGCCGCCCGAGGTCCTGATGCTCACGGCCTTCGACACCGACTCGTTCATCCTGGACGCCCTCGAGGCCGGGGCTCTGGGCTTCATGCTCAAGGACACCCCGCCGCGCCAGCTCGTGGAAGCCGTCCAGGAGACGGCCGCCGGCCGCTCCACGGTCTCCCCGCAGGTGCTCTCGCGGCTGATCGCCGTGGCCACGGCGCAGGGCAGGCAGCTCGGCACCCCTGAGGCGAGGCCGGGCTCCGTGTCCGTCTCGGACGGGGAGCAGTCCTCGTCGCAGGGCTCTGCTCCCCGGCCCCAGGTCGGGTCCGGGCCGGGGCTGGACGTCCTGAGCGCCCGGGAGCGCGAGATCGCCGAGGCCGTGGCCCGGGGACTGACGAACTCGGAGATCGCCGAGGAGATGTTCCTGTCGATCACCACGGTCAAGACGCACGTGGCCAGCATCTTCGCCAAGCTCGAGGTCACCAACCGCGTGCAGGTGGCCATCCGCGTGCTGGGCGCCTGAGGCGGCCGGGGCCTGGGCGCGCAGGACTCTGGGACAGCGCAGGGCGCTGAGACGACGCAGGGACCCCGCCGGTGCGATCCGGCGGGGTCCCTGGTCTGCGTGGTGCTGCGGTCGTGCGCGCTCAGGCGGTGGAGACGCCGAGCTGCGCGGCGAGCTCCGAGAGCCGCCGCGCCATGTTGACGTCCTTCTGGGTGATGGCCTCGACGTCGTGGCTGATCAGCGAGAGCTGCACGGAGGGGTAGGTCAGCAGGACGTCGGGGTGATGTCCGACCTCCTCCGCGATCTCCGCCAGCGCGGTGACGAACTTGAGGCCGCTGAGGAAGTCGCCGGTGTCGAACGACGCGCGCAGCACGCCGTCCTCCACGCTCCAGTCGGCGAGCTGAGCCTCGGCGATCTCCTGGTCGGTGAGCTGTCCGGTGCTGTGATCCATGCTCCCAGCATAGGAAGGCGAGAAGCATTCGGACAGGGGGCTGATGATCTGCGGCGAAAAGAGGCCCAGGACCCCTCCGGAAGGATGAGCGCCCGAAGTCGTCCCGGGGGCCGATGACCGGAGATGGTCGTCCTCAGTAGCTTCTGGAGCATGACGAGCGAGCAGCAGAACCAGGACGGGACTCAGGCCCCGCAGGACGTCGTGCAGCCTGCGCCGGGGCGGCCTCAGCCGGAGATCTGGCGCCTGCAGCACCCGCAGCTCGGGCCGTTCAGCGTGGCGGTGGGCAATCGCGCCCAGCTCACCGAGGTCGATCCGCAGTTCCGCAGCGACGACATGGAGGGCCCGCAGAAGGGCTGTGTGTTCTTCCGCGGGACCCGCGTGCTCGCACGGGCCTCGCAGCTCGGCTCGCATCGCGTGGCCGTGCACCCGGAGGACGACGACGCCCGCACCGGATCCTCCGAAGAGCAGCCCGACCAGGCGCCGGCCCCGGAGGCCAAGTCCCTGCTGCTCTCGTTCGCCGATCCCCGCATCGTGGTCAAGGCGGTCGGCGGCGGGACCCGGGTCGCCCACGTCCGCTTCAAGGACGGCAGCCAGGTGGCCGAGTTCGCACCGCCGGAAGGATCGTGGGCCGCACGTCGCCAGGCGGCCATGGAGGCCTCGCCCTGGAAGCGCGCGGTCTACCCGCTCATGGAGGGGCTGGGGCGAGCGGGGGCGGCGATCGCGGGCATCGTGCTGCTGCCGCTGATCCTCCGTCTGCTCGATCCGGTGTGGAGCTTCCTGGGCCGGCTGCTGCCCGATCTCGGCATCCCGTGGCCGCAGATCAGCCTGCCCCGCCTCCCCTGGCCGGAGATCGACCTCCCGTCGATCCCCTGGCCCAGCATCGAGCTGCCCGAGTGGGCTGGCGTCCTGCTGGAGTACTCCAAGGTGTGGGTGCCGCTGCTGATCGGCATCGCGGTGGCCGTGGGAGCGCTGCGCACAGCTCGGCGGACCCGGCGCACTCGCCAGGACTGGCAGGTCCGGCCGTCGACACCTGCGACGTCCGCCGACGACCGGACGCCGTCCTCCGGCGACGTAGCGACGATCCCGACGCGGCGAGGTCGTCCATCTCCCTCAGAGGCTTCATTCTCGTCGTCGGCAGCCAGCTTGAAGCAGTTGGGAAAATCGGCACGTAGCTGCTTGAGGAAGACGTCCTCGGCGCGATGGAGCCGGTGATAGGCGACCTGCTCAACTTTCTAGGATCCCGCCTCACGCTGCCCTTGCACGCGCTCGATGAGCCAACATCGCCCAGACTCATCGAAGCCTGGCGTTGTCCGTCGAGGATCCAGCGGAGCGGGCCACGGCACATCGGGGATCGGCTCATCGAGGTAGAAATAATGCGAGAGCGCCCTATGTCCGGGCGTGTTTAGGTCTGCCTCGCAGGTTCTGGGGAAGAGATCAATGGGGGAACGTGGTGGAGAATTGAGCCGGTCCAGGCTGTGATCATCGAGGAAAGACAGGAAGGTCCGCATGTCTCAGGGATAGGCAGCCCGGGTGTTCGTGGACCTCAGCGAAGCGATCCAGCCCCCAACCAGCTCCCTGCGTTGCTGCTATGTGCTAGCCAGGGCGCTGTTCGTCTCGATGACTCGATTTCTACACGCATAGCGCACCATAATATAGATTATGTAGTGCATTCAGAGCATGAGGGAGGGGCCGGTCCAGATGGACCGGCCCCTCGGCATTACTCCTCAGAGTCGTCGCTGAACCACCGCTTTATGCGCTTAGCCACCCATTGCACTGGTCGCTCCACGAGTCGGGCGATGACATTCACGTCTTCTGCGATTTGTCTGACGCTGCCGCTTACTAGCGGGGTCATCATGATGATCATGATCCAGGTTGGAACCATCTTGGCCTACTTCCTCCGCTCTCGCGGAATTGCGAGAGGAGGTGGCGCCCATGGACCCTAAAAACACTCCTAGACAGTCTCGTCCACTCAGTGCTACACTAGTACTGACATAGCAAGTCGCACTACGGTTCATAGCTCCACTCCTCTCTTATTGAGATCCGGAGCGATTGCGCCGGATGAGGTCCGCTATCCAGTGTGGAGCTGGATAGCGGACCTCATCTATTGTACCACATATCTCCCGTATTGGGAATGAGTCACGGCATTGTCTCAGACATGTTTCCCTCCCCGTCGAGAGCCCATCGCTCGACTTGTCCAGATCCGTCCGCGGACTCCGATTCAGGATGTCCGACCGACCTCAGAAAATTCTTTCACGGATGACCGACACCATTTCGGGTCCGAGACGAAACGACCGACCGATCCGAAACCGTCGAGTTCCGCTCTGATCTGTTCCGACCGATTCGATCCGACCTGAAGCGTCCGACCGATCTGCTCCGCTCCGCGAATCCCGCCGCACCGCCTTCCTCCTCCCGCCAGACCGTCCGCTCCGCGCTCCGAGCAGCTCCTCCTTCTCGACGGGGCCGACGGGGTGCCTCCCGTCCGTCGATCTCGTCGAATTCTCCCTCCGATCGACGAGACGCGCGTATTAGAACGGGGAGGACTTCTCGGTGATGCTCCTGGCGGGGCGAGACGCGATGGTCTGATCTACGCGGAGTGATCAGCGCCGATGGAGCCTCGAGGGTGCGCTAGGTGAGGGCTCGATGGCCTCGAGCTGCGAGGAGCGGCGGGGTGCTGGGGATGGACGAGGAGTCCTCCCGAGGAGTCCAGAGGACGAGGAGGACTCGGCGTTGATCCGCGTCTGTGCGTAACTGAGCGGGAGGTCCTAATTATGTTCATCAAATCGGGCGGGTCGGCCCGTTTCATATCCGCGCGGTCAGCGCCTAGAGGTGTCTCAATCTTCAAGATCATTCACGGGGAGGGCTCTACTAATATCAGCTATAGGGTCTTTAACTATAGTTGATAGGGGTATGAGTGAGTCACGAAGAGGAGGCAATGCTGCGATGGCAGATCGAGGCTGGTGCAGTCCGGCTAGAGGAAGAAGCAGCGCAGCGAAGGGCCGATGCATTACGACGGATCGCGGATCGACGAGGTGGTCACTGGGAGAGGCGAGCACAGGAGGCAGCTCTGGCGGCAGAGCCGATCCGGATCTATGACCGCTTGCAGGGCAGGTACCGCGACGTGGCTGAGGTCCTCGATGCGCTGCAAGCGGGCCTCCTCGAGAAGATGGTGGCGAGGGGGTCGGCGCAGGAAGAGGGCCGTCCAGAGCCGATCAGCGACGAGGAGCTGACCTATCTCGAGGGGCAGGCGCAGGCCGTTCCGCAGTACTGGACGATCGCAGTTGCGAGGTACTTCCGGGAGGGCGGTCCCGTGACCGAGGAGCTCGTCGATGATCTTCGATTCCTGACCGAGACGACGGGGGTTCCGTGGAGGGCCTCCAGGGGCGGTCATGGAGGGTAGCTGAGGGGTACCAGTCCATGTCAGAGGGTGCTCATGAGGGCAGGAGATGGAGACGGTGATGGCTAAGAAGAAGCCGGGACAGCCAGCGCTTAAGAAGAAGGGCAGCGGGGGCAAGAAGCGGGAGATCGACTGGAGCTCCCAGGTGCGATGGGCGGAGAAGGACTTCGCACGGAACAAGGGCGAGGTCGATCGAGGCGAGACCTACGCATCTGGACGGATCCGAGAGCGGGGCAAGGCACCTAGTCGGACCGATGGGCAACAGTACGGGTGAGTCGCTCAACGGCGATCTGAGACGCCGAAGCGGTCGCGACGTAGCGGAGAGCTAGTCGAGCGATCTCTACGGCGACGGAGGGGTGCCTAGCGGGGCTTCTAGGGGCGCCTCTAGATCACGTCGGGTCGTAGTCCTTGAAGGGTGCAGTGAGGCCCTCGGCCACCCGTTCTGAAATGAGAAGCTCGATGAAGCTTGTCGCGACGTTGAGGATCACGGTTCCTGGATCCTCGCCCCATGAGTCACCAACTTGCAGAGATATAAAAAGAATCACACAAAGAAATGTTTTGATGAAGTCGCGGCGCTGCTCGATGGAGGTGCTCGGAGCATCTTGAGGCTGCTCTTCAAAGAGGTCGTTAATTTCCTCGAAGTCAGGAAGATCGACCGTAGCCTGCTTGTAGATCTGCGCAGCCAGAGTGCCCCATTGCTGGTTGATCTCAAGGCTCTGGTAGAGAGCAGAGAAGTTCAGCGCGGGGAGCGCGCTCCGAGGAATGGATATTGGCCGCACGCTCTGCGCGAGGCTCTCCATCATCAGGCGGTGGGTTCGCAGGGTCGGAGCGAGAGCCTGCTCGATCTGGGCTGACTGAATCGCTGCGATCTTCGTGAACGGCCGCATCGTGTTGAGGACGTTGGTTCGTGTCCAGGCAACATTCGCGGTGGCAGCCCTGATCGCCTCGGTCAGCGCAGGAGAGAACAACTGGGATCGGATCTGCTTCGCCAGGATCTCCTGCATGGTCGCGAGCGAAGACGAGGACCGGTTGCTGAGGGCGATCTCGAGGCTCTTCATGGACCCAGTATTCGCAGGGGGTCCGACAGCAGAAGATGGGCCGGCTCGTCCTTGTGGTGTCGGTGGACGGCCTGAGCATCTAGGCATGGAACTCTCAGCGATCTCCTCCGCCCTGAGCATCATCTCGTCTCGCTTCCTTGACTCTGCCTATCGAGCAGGCGCCTCGATCGTTGGCCTCGCTTTGGTCGTGTCGTGGTTCTCAGACGAGCACGACGGTCCTGACGAGGCGCTGCTGAACGCTCTCACGGCACTGGGGATCCCGACCGGTTGGCTGAATGAGACCGTGCTCTGGATGACCGAGCGGGAGGAGATCTTCGTGTGGGTGGGCGGCGTGTTGCTCTTCTTCGCGGTGCTGGACCTTGCTCTCACCTCGTCCTCTTCGAGCGTGCTCTCTCAGCGGAGCACGTCGACGATCTGGCTGTGGTGGGCTGCTCTGGCAGCGGTGGGTCAGGGCGGTGCCGTCGTTGGGTTGCTGGTCTCCGGTGCTCTCCTGAGCCTGTTCAAGGACGTTGTGAAGGACAAGGACGGGGAGATGTTCGCTGTTCGGTTCATCGCTCTGGTAGGTGCGCTGGCCTTCGGGCCTGCTCTGGCGATCATGATGTCGATCGACTCACCTCAGAGAGAAGGGAGCAAGCGAAGCGACGCGTCCTGATCGTCCAGAAGGCTCATCGCTGCTCCTCCAGGCGCTCGTGAGGAGCCTCATGGGCGTCTCTCGTACTCGTCTTCGTCTCGCTCGTCATGGCGCTTCAGATCGACGTTGAGGGGCTTCTGGAATCTCGGATTAGATCGCTGCCTGACCTGGGCAGACTTGTCGCGTCGATCTCGGTCTTCGTGAGCTGCTACGAGCGGCTGACGAGTCGTCTACGGCGCCGTGATCGTCTCCTGGAGGGCTTCTCAGAGGCCGAGGTGCTCGACGTGGAGGTGCTGAGGCTCATGAGGAGAGACTCGGAGGGACGATCTGACGAGGAGGACGGACGGGGTGCGAAAAGACTGTTCCGGGGTTCGGGTGTAGGGGTGGCTCTAGAGGTCAGATCGAGAAGCAGGTCCTCCAGAGAGACCCCCATCTGAGTAGCCTCATTTCGGAGAGCCTTGACGATCTGCTGCACCCGTCGGACGCCTCGATCGATGCGCTCGGATATTTCTCGGATCGTGAGTCGGCTTCGGAGCAGCTCGATGACCTTGCGGCGAGTTTCCTCACCTTGCGCCTTCATCGTCTCTGTGCCGAGGCGTCGCCCCTCCTCCGTGTAGAAGGCGCACCTGCCGTTCCAGTTCGGATCGAAGTGCCGATTCCAGTACCTCGCGACCTTCTTGGAGAGGCCCTTCAGCTCGGAAGCGTCCAGGCCGTCTTGGTGCCAGTCCTCCTCGATTAGCCCGTTCAGCTCCTCGAGGATCTCGAAGAGCTCCATCTCATCGACGAACCCATCGTGGATCCTCCACTTGCGTGCCACCTCGCTGATCTGCATGAACAGGCTGCAGTTCCGGAGCAGACTGCCATCCGGACGGACCCTCCACGGCCGGAAATGCCCCTCACCGACGTACCGGCCGTCCTGCTGATCTGCTCTCTGAGAGGCGCTCAGGACGCGCGGCCCCGAGAAGACGCCCGCGACGTGCGATCCATCGTCTCCGTGCTGCCCCGCGGAAGGATCTGTGTCTGCGTCGATCAGCTCTTCGAGCTGCAGTCGATCGGCCAGGTACTGGACCAGAAGGTCCTTCATCTCGTACAGCGTCCATCCGCGTCGATGCAGGAGATGCCAGGAGTAGGCGCCATCGCGGTACCAGCGATTGCGGTTCACCTCGCTCGTGCCCGACTTGTCCGCTCCGGTCGCCTCACGGAGCATCGCCTGCACGGATCGGAGCAGCGTCACGGCCTGCCGCTCGCCATGGAGACCGGCACATCGAGGATCCACCAGGTCTGGAACCGTCCTCGGTGCGACGGATCCCCCCTGCGTTGATGCCCAGCATGTTCGGCGACAGGCTCAGGCTCTTCAGATCTGAGAGGCGCTTCGGATCATCGGCATCGATGCGGATCACGGCCTGGCTGGATATCTCCAGCAGCGTGACGTATCGCGCACTGTCGGCCTTGTCCTCGGATCGACGGCCCCTCGGCACTGCCGATCAGCGCTGACGCCGCGTCAGCGCCGACCGACGATCAGGAGCCGTCGAGGGCCGAGCGCAGCGCTCGCAGCTCCAGGCACCAGCCGCCTGCCTGGTCGTCGTAGGTCGGCCGCAGCGCGGCATCGGAGGCCCCGCCGTCGCGGAAGCCGGATTCCAGCATCCGGACCATGCACGAGCCGTCGTCCAGGGGATCGACCCAGAACTGCGTGAGGGTGCGAGGATCGTCGGAGCCCTCGAAGCCCTCCCAGCGGTAGGCGATGAACTCGCCGTCGAGCCTGTCCTCGACCGTGAGCGCGAAGGTTCCGTGCACGGGGTCGGTCACCGTGTGGCGGTCGCCGTCCGAGGTGATCTCGTGCTCGCGGATCCGGCCGTCGTTGACCCACCATCCCGGGCGCGAGATCAGCTCCCAGGCCTCGTGCGCCGGGGCAGAGATGCGCACCGCGCCCTCGATGTGGTTCGGCACCCGGCCCTGCTCCGGGGCCGGTGCGGGCATCCGGTCCTGGTCCTCGGTGCGCAGCGCGATGCGGCGCAGCGTCTGCACATCCAGTCGGTGCATGGCGAGCATGGCCTGCGTGGAGCGCCGCGCGGCGACCGGGTCGGAGTCGGCCTGCAGCCGCATCATCTCCTGCGGGACGATCTGCCAGCTCATGCCGTAGCGGTCCTTGCACCACCCGCACATGGACTCGCTGCCCTCTCGGGTCAGCTCCTCCCAGTACCGGTCGACCTCGGCCTGGTCATCGCACATCAGGGAGATGGAGACGGACTCGTCGAGCTGGAAGTGCGGTCCTCCGTTGACGGCGCCGTAGCGCTGGCCGCCGAGCTCGAACTGGACGTAGAGCACGGAGCCCTCGCCGACGGTGAATGGGTTGCCTCCGTGGTCGTGGAACACCTCCAGGATCCGCGAGCCGGGGACCAGGGAGGTCCAGTACTCGGCGGCCTCGAGGGCCTGGGTGTCGAACCAGAGATCGGTCTGCACGGAGGGCATGGGGTCCTCGTTCCACGACGGCGGGCGCGCACCGGCGGCACCGGTGACGGCGCGGGCGCCGGAACGTCCTCAGTCCAGGGTGACCGGGACGGTGCGGAAGCCGCCCACGGGCGGCTGCTCGGGCACGGAGGCGCCTGCGCGCCCGAGCGTACCGGTGTCCAGCAGGACGCGCACGAGCTCGCGCAGGGGCGCGGTCACTGCGACGCTCCTGCGTCCTGATCGTGGGCCTGCTCAGCGGCCTCCGCCGCAGCCTCCTGGACGCCCTCGCGAGGCGCCTGGATGCCGACGTCGTGCAGGTGATGGCGCACCTCGTGCAAGAGGTAGTCGATCAGCCCGGCCACGGTGAAGGCGCGGCCGTCGGCCCGTGAGCCCGTGCGCGTGAGCTGCTGCTCGTCGAGGCCGTCCAGCAGGGCGGCCGTCTCATCGGCGGCCTGCGCGTACTCGGCGGCGACGACCGCCGGGTCCTGGGCTCCGTAGTCGGAGTCCACGGCGACCTGCTCCCCGTCCCAGGAGCCGAACCGCGGGTCGTCCTTCTCGAGCAGCAGCGAGATCCGCTCGTGGAACAGCCCCACCACATCGCGGGTGTGCGCGGCGTACTCCAGCGGGGACCAGACCTCAGCCGACGGGCGCTCGCGGACGTCGTCGCGCTCGATCGTCTCCTGCCACGAGGCGGCGGAGGCGCGAAGGGTCTCGGCGGCGGAGAGCTCGCGCAGTCCCGGGGCGAAGCCGCACTCGGCGCAGGGGCCCTCGGTCACGAAGGCCCAGTCGACGGTGTCGGTAGGGGTCGGGGTGGTGCTGTGAGTGCTCATGTCCTGAACCGTAGGCAGGCCGAACCCGCGATGACCAGGAGATGCCGCGGGTTCTGCGCCCCCGCAGCACGACGGGCCTCCCTCTGGTCAGAGGGAGGCCCGTAGATCGAGTCGGCTGGGGATCAGCCGGCCTCGGGGATGGTGATCGTCTGGCCGACCTCGAGCTGGTCGACGTTCGAGAGGCCGTTGGCCGCCGCGATGTCGTCGACCGTGATGCCCGACAGCGTCGAGATGTAGCCCAGGGTGTCGCCCTGGGTGACCGTGTACGGGCCGGGCTGGATCGACGGAGCCGCGCCCGGGTCGACGCCGACGGACTCCGGCACGCCGCCGTTGTACGGATCGACCGCTCCCGAGGCGGCACCGCCCTCAGCGCCTGCGGCATCCTCAGCACCGGCAGCCGCGTCGCCACCCTCGGCACCTGCTGCGGCATCGCCGCCAGCGGCACCCTCACCGCCGGCTGCGGCATCGCCGCCCTCAGCACCTGCCGCCCCGCCGGCGGCGGCATCGCCCTCGGCCCCGGCGGAAGCGCCAGCGGAGGCACCACCCGAAGCGCCGTCGGAGGCACCACCCGACGCTCCCTCGGACGCCCCGCCCGAGGCGGACGAGCTGGACTCCGAGGCGCTGGAGTCGGAGGAGGACGAGTCGGAGGAGGCGTCGTCGCCACCTCCGCAGGCGGACAGCGTGAGCCCGGCGGCCAGGACGAGGCCCAGGGGCGCGAGACGCAGATGCTTCTTCTCGGGGAACTGGAGAGCCATGGGGGTGCCTTTCGATGAGATCGTGCCTGTCGCCACCCGCAAGAGCGCCGTGACCTGCGCTGATGGCGGCACGCGTCTCTCGAGGCGTCGGACTGTCGGTCCGAGGTCCAGAGTAGGCCTGATCGGTGACGGAGGCCACAGCGTGGTTTCCCGGGCATGTTCCTCGGCCCGTGCCGCTCGCCGTTCCCGGACTGTCGTGGAGCCTCGATAGCCTGGTGGGATTGCGCCTCGGGTCCGCGTGCGGGCCCGTCGTCGTCCGACCTCAGCGCATCCGCGTTCATCCCCTGCATGAAGGAGAGATCCTGTGAGCATCCCCGCCTCCGAGGCACCGCAGCCGAACCCCCTCTGGAGCTCGCCGGACTGGTGGCGGCAGGCGGTCGTCTACCAGGTCTATCCGCGCAGCTTCCAGGACGCCGACGGCGACGGCCTGGGGGACCTGCGCGGCGTGACCCGTCGCGCGGACTACCTGCGGGACCTGGGAGTGGATGCCGTGTGGCTGAGCCCGTTCTATCCCTCGGAGCTGGCCGACGGCGGCTACGACGTCGCCGACTATCGCGACGTCGACTCCCGTCTGGGCACCCTCGAGGACTTCGACGAGCTCGTCGCGGCCCTGCACGAGCGGCAGATCAAGGTCGTCGTCGACATCGTGCCCAACCACAGCTCGGATCAGCACGTGTGGTTCCAGGAGGCGCTGGCCGCCGGGCCGGGCAGCCCCGAGCGCGCCCGCTACATCTTCCGGGAGGGCCGAGGCGAGCACGGCGAGCTGCCGCCGGCGGACTGGACCTCCATGTTCGGCGGCCCGGCCTGGACGCGCGTCACCGAGCCGGACGGCACCCCGGGGCAGTGGTACCTGCACCTGTTCGCCAGTGAGCAGCCGGACTTCGACTGGTCCAACCCGGAGGTCCACCAGGAGTTCCTGACCACGCTGCGCTTCTGGTCGGACCGCGGGGTGGACGGCTTCCGGATCGACGTCGCCCACGGGCTGGCCAAGGACCTGCCCGAGCAGCTGCCGGCCAGCGCCGAGCTGCCGGACGAGTTCGAGTCCCTGGGCGCACATCCCTTCTGGGATCGCGACGAGGTCCACGAGATCTACCGCGAGTGGCGCCAGGTCTTCGACGAGTACGACCCTCCCCGCACCGCCGTGGCCGAGGCCTGGGTCCATCCCGACCGCCTGGCCCGCTACGCCAGCTCGGAGGGGCTCGGCCAGGCCTTCAGCTTCGATCTGCTGGAGGTCCCGTTCGACGCCTCCGAGTTCCGCCGCGCCATCCGGAAGAACCTCGCGGAGGCAGCTCGCTCGGGAGCCTCGAGCACCTGGGTGCTGTCCAACCACGACGTCGTCCGCCACGCCACCCGCTACGGGCTGGACCTCGGCGGGCTGCGTCAGGCACTGGGGGAGTTCCCGCGCAACTCCGCCGGCGGCGAGAACCTCAAGGTCGCCTCCCAGCAGTGGCTGCTGCTCGAGGACGGCATGCCGCTGCTCGACCGGGAGCTCGGCGAGCGTCGGGCGCGTGCGGCCGTCATGCTCCTGCTCGCGCTGCCCGGCTCCGCCTACCTCTATCAGGGCGAGGAGCTCGGCCTGCAGGAGGTCGTGGAGATCGCGGACCACGAGCGCCAGGACCCGTCGTTCTTCCGCAATCCCGGGGTGGACCAGGGCCGCGACGGCTGCCGCGTCCCGCTGCCGTGGGATGCGGATCAGCCGCACAACGGCTTCGGCGGGCCGCCCCATCTGCCGCAGCCGGAGTGGTTCGCCCGCTATGCGGCCGCCCAGGAGGCGCAGCAGCCGGAGTCCTTCCTGTCGCTGTACCGGCAGGCGCTGAGCCTGCGCCGGCAGCTGCAGGGCGATGAGGTGCTCCAGTGGGGCGGCCTGGACGCGGACGAGGTCCTGCATCTCGTGCGCCCCGGCGGCTGGGAGTCCGTGACGAACTTCGGCTCCGAGCCGGTGGACCTGCCCCAGGGCGAGGTCCTGCTGGTCAGCGCCCCGCTGGAGGACGGCCGCCTGAGCGGACGCTCCACCGCCTGGATCCGCCGCGGCTGAGCACCTGCTGGGCGCCGCACCGGCGCGGCAGCTCTGGTGCGGCGCCGGGCCCCGGTGGCAGGCTCACCTCATGCCGCATCTGATCATCGAGACCACCGCAGACATCGCCGCCGCACCGGGCTATGACGCCCAGGAGCTGATCCGGGCGGGGCTGGGCGCCCTGCAGGGGATCGGCGAGTACGACATGTCCTCGGCCAAGGCCCGGGCGCGCGTGCTCGAGGACTTCGCCGTGGATCACCCGCATGACGGCACGGGCTACGTGGCAGTGCAGCTGCGGGTCCTGCCCGGGCGCAGCCAGGAGCTGAGGACGCGCACCGCGGAGGCGATCCTCGAGGCGGTCGCCGGGGCAGTTCCGGAAGGGCCGGCAGGCAGCGTCTCCGTCGAGGTCGTGGAGATGGTGCGCGAGAGCTACGTCAAGCGGAAGCTGGGCTGAGCCGCGCTCGCTGTCGCTGCGCCTTCCGCCCGGGAGCCCGTCATGAGGGCCTGCGTCGTCGCCCCTGACGCGTAGGGTGCTTGAGTGATGACCAACCCCCCGGAGGCACCTGTGGACCAGCGCCGCTCTGCCCTGTACATCGACTTCGACAACTTCTTCGGCGGGCTCCTGCGCTCCGACCCGCAAGCCGCCGTGCGCATCGCCGAGCGCCCGCAGGTGTGGATCGAGGGGCTGACGCATCCGGACGGCGCCCCCTCGCGGCGCTGGCTGCAGCTGCGCTGCTACCTGAACCCGGGCGGCAGCGTCCCGCATCCCACCGAGCCCGGGCAGCGCATCCGCTTCGATGCCTTCCGCCCGTACTTCACCCAGGCCGGCATCGAGGTCGTGGACTGCCCCGCGCTGACCAAGCAGGCGAAGAACGGCGCGGACATCCGCATCGTCGTGGATGTCATGGCCGCGCTGAACCAGGGGGCCCTGTTCGAGGAGTTCGTCCTGGCGTCGTCGGACTCGGACTTCACGCCCCTGCTGCAGGTCCTGCGCGCCGCCGATCTGCGCACCTGCGTGATCGCCACCGGCTCGACCGCGATCGCCTATGAGGCCCTGGCGGACGAGTACCTCGACGAGCAGGACATCTTCGATCTGCTCGCTGCCACGGAGGGCGCCGAGCAGGCCGAGGAGGAGGCGGACGCGGAGTCCCCGGCGGACGATGACTCCGAGGACTGGGATGACGACGACCCCGCAGTGCTCGACGAGGACGAAGACCTCGAGGACGACTACGACGACGAGGACGACGACGAGCCCCGCCTGCTCCCGGAGCGCGGGGCGAGGGATTCCGGCGAGGATCGGTCGCAGGACGCGGACTGGGAGGACTTCCGGTCCTTCGTGACGCGGGCCTACCGCCGCTCGACCGCGCCGCTGACCTACACGCATCTGTCCCGGCTGGCGCTGGAGGAGCTCGGCGACGGCCTCAAGGCCAGCAAGTGGTTCGGAGCCG